>Ga0208564_1003266_pt1 | contig 11949 bp, 10 predicted proteins | sample AD_UKC073_MetaG_FD_184439 | JGI IMG/M metagenome (GOLD analysis project Ga0208564, IMG submission 184439) | Active sludge microbial communities of municipal wastewater-treating anaerobic digesters from USA - AD_UKC073_MetaG (SPAdes) (version 2) | ecosystem: Engineered > Bioreactor > Anaerobic >... | reverse complement strand
CCGGTGGAGTCCACCACGCGCGGATCGTCGGGCATGAAGGGCAGGCGCACGGCCTGGCTGCCAGCGGCGATGATGGCCTTCTTGAAGGCGACGACCTTCTTCGTGCCGGTCTTGTCCTGGCCGGTGCCGGTGGTTTCTTCCACTTCAAGGTGGTTGGCACCGACGAAAGCGCCGTAGCCGCGCACGGTGGTCACCTTGCGCATCTTGGCCATGGCGGCCAGGCCGCCGGTGAGCTTGCCGATGACCTTTTCCTTGTGGCCGCGCAGCATATCGACGTTGACCTTGGGTGCGCCAAAGTCAATGCCCGCTGCAGACAGGTGGCTGACCTCGTCCATGACGGCCGCCACGTGCAGCAGCGCCTTCGAGGGAATACAGCCCACGTTCAGGCACACGCCGCCGAGCGTGGTGTAGCGCTCGACGATGACGACCTTGAGGCCGAGGTCGGCCGCGCGGAAGGCGGCGCTGTAGCCGCCGGGGCCGCCGCCGAGCACGAGCAGATCGCACTCCAGATCGGCCGTGCCTGCAAAACTCGACGCTACTGGATTGATAGCTGCTTGCGCTTGTGCGGTAAGCGCTGGGGCCTGTTTTTGCTCTGAAGTTACTGGGGCAGCTGCGGGCGCTGGCGCAGGTGCAGCGGCAGGTGCTGCAACGCCAGCGCCCTCCACTTCCAGCGTCAGCACCACGGAGCCCTTGGCGACTTTGTCGCCCAGCTTCACGCGCAGTTCTTTGACCACACCCGCGTGGCTGGAGGGAATCTCCATGGAGGCCTTGTCGGACTCCACAGTGATCAGGCTTTGCTCGGCCTTGATGGTGTCGCCGGGTTGAACCAGCACTTCGATGATGGCCACTTCGGCGAAGTCGCCGATGTCGGGCACCTTGATATCGATTGTTGCCATGTGCGTTGCCCTTTCGTTACATCACGATGCGGCGGAAGTCCGCCAGCAGCGAGGCAAAGTACACGTTGAAGCGTGCGGCGCTGGCGCCGTCGATCACGCGGTGGTCCCAGCTCAGGCTGAGCGGCAGCATGAGGCGCGGTGCGAACTGTGTGCCGTCCCACTTGGGCTCGGTGCTGCTCTTGCACACGCCCATGATGGCGACTTCGGGCGCGTTGATGATGGGCGTGAAGTAGCGCCCGCCAATGCCGCCCAGCGAGCTGATGGAGAAGCACCCGCCGGTCATGTCGGCCGGGCCCAGCTTGCCGTCGCGCGCTTTCTTTGCCAGGTCACCCATCTCCTGGCTGATCTGGACGATGCCCTTCTGGTCGGCGTCGCGTATGACGGGCACCACCAGGCCGTTGGGCGTGTCGGCCGCAAAGCCGATGTGGAAGTAGTTCTTCAGCACCAGCTGGTCGCCGTCGAGCGAAGCATTGAACTCAGGGAACTTCTTGAGCGCGGCCACGGCGGCCTTGATCATGAAGGCGAGCATGGTGACCTTGACGCCACTTTTCTCGTTCTCTTGGTTGAACTGCACGCGGAAGGCTTCGAGGTCGGTGATGTCGGCATCGTCGTGGTTGGTGACGTGCGGGATGACGACCCAGTTGCGGTGCAGGTTGGCACCGCTGATCTTCTTGATACGCGAGAGGTCTTTGCGCTCCACCGGGCCGAACTTGGCGAAGTCCACCTTGGGCCAGGGCAGCAGGTTCAGGCCCTCGCCCGAGCCGCCGCTACTGGCGGCGGGTGCCTTGGCTGCCTGCGCCTTGGTTTGCGTGGCGCCGCCCATCACCGCCTTGGTGAAACCCTGGATGTCGTCCTGTGTGATGCGACCCTTGGGGCCAGTGCCCCTGACTTCGTCGAGCGGCACACCGAGTTCGCGGGCGAATTTGCGCACCGAGGGGCTGGCGTGTGGCAGGCCGGCAGCGGGCGTGCCGGGCTGGTGCGCGGGCACGGAGGCAGAGGCGATAGCGGTTGCGGGGGGCGCAGCCGCTGCCACAGCGGCGGCAGGAACTGGCGCTGCTGATGCGGCCGGTGCGGCTGGAGCAACCGCCGCTGGCGCATTGCCCGCCGAGCCTTCCAGCACGGCCACAAGGTCGCCGATGTTGACGGTGTCGCCGATCTTGACCTTGAGTTCCTTGATCACGCCCGCAGCGGGCGAAGGGATCTCCATGGATGCCTTGTCGGATTCGACCGTGAAGAGCGATTGCTCCAGCTTGACCGTGTCGCCGGGCTTGACCAGCAGCTCGATCACGGCCACGTCCTTGAAGTCGCCGATGTCGGGCACGCGCACTTCGATGGGGCCGACAGGCGCCGCTGCGTCGGGCGCCGGTGCAGCAACGGGAGCGGCGCTGGGCGTCGGTGTTTTTGCTATTTTTTCAATAGCTGCTTGCGCTTGCTGCGATTGGGCTGGTGTTGAATTTGATTCAGAAACAGCACCAACCACTTCGAGCGTGAGCACCACCGAGCCTTGCTTGACCTTGTCGCCGACCTGCACCCGCAGGTCCTTGACCACGCCCGCATGGCTGGAGGGAATCTCCATGGATGCCTTGTCGGACTCGACCGTGATCAGCGATTGCTCGGCCTTGACGGTGTCGCCGGGCTTGACCAGCAACTCGATCACGCCGACTTCGTCGAAGTCACCGATGTCCGGAACTTGGATTTCTACCAATGCCATTGTTGTCTCCAGTTGGTTCGGTTTACGCGTACAGCGGGTTGACCTTGTCGGCCTGGATGTTGTACTTGGCAATGGCCTCGGCCACCTTGGTGGCGGGCAGCACACCGTCTTCGCTCAGCGCCTTGAGGGCGGCCACCACGATGTAGTGGCGGTTGACCTCGAAGTGCTCGCGCAGCTTGCTGCGAAAGTCGCTGCGGCCAAAACCGTCGGTGCCCAGCACCTTGTAGGTGCGGCCCTTCGGGATGAACGGACGGATCTGCTCGGCATAGGCCTTCATGTAGTCGGTGGATGCCACTACCGGGCCGGTGTTGGTGCCCAGCTGTTGCGCCACGAAGGGCACGCGCGGCGTTTCCAGCGGGTGCAGCAGGTTCCAGCGCTCGGCGTCCTGGCCTTCGCGGGTGAGCTCGTTGAAGCTGGGGCAGCTCCACACGTCGGCCTGAATGCCCCAGTCGGCAGCCAGCAGGGTTTGGGCGGCGATGGATTCGCGCAGGATGGTGCCCGAGCCCAGCAGCTGCACGCGCTTTTCACTGGCGCCGGAGGTGTCCTGCGGTGGCACGGCGCCGGGCTTGCACATATACATGCCCTTGATGATCTGCTCTTCGGTGCCCGCCGTGAGGCCGGGCATGGGGTAGTTCTCGTTGAGCAGCGTGATGTAGTAGAAAACGTTCTCCTGCTGCTCGACCATGCGCTTCATGCCGTGGTGCATGATCACCGCCACTTCGTGGGCGAAGGTGGGGTCGTAGGTCACGCAGTTGGGGATGGTGTTGGCCAGGATGTGGCTGTGGCCATCTTCGTGTTGCAGGCCTTCGCCGTTGAGCGTGGTGCGGCCCGACGTGCCGCCCAGCAAAAAGCCGCGCGCCTGCATGTCACCCGCTGCCCAGGCCAGGTCGCCAATGCGCTGAAAACCGAACATCGAGTAGTACACGTAGAACGGCACCATGATGCGGTTGTTGGTGCTGTAGCTGGTGGCCGCGGCAATCCAGCTGGCCATGCCGCCGGCTTCGTTGATGCCCTCTTGCAAAATCTGGCCGGCCTTGTCTTCGCGGTAATACATCACCTGGTCGCGATCGACCGGGGTGTAGAGTTGGCCCTTGGGGTTGTAGATGCCGATCTGGCGGAACAGCCCTTCCATGCCGAAGGTGCGGGCCTCGTCCACCAGGATGGGCACCACGCGCGGTCCCAGGGCCTGGTCGCGCAGCAGCTGGGTGACAAAGCGCACATAGGCCTGCGTGGTGCTGATCTCGCGGCCCTCGGCCGTGGGCTCCAGGATGGCCTTGAAGGTTTCGATGGCGGGCACGGTAAAGTGCTCGTCGGCCTTGACGCGGCGCTTGGGCAGGTAACCGCCCAGTGCCTTGCGGCGCTCTTGCAGGTAACGCATCTCCGGCGTGTCGTCGGCCGGCTTGTAGTAAGGCAGGTTGGGCAGCTCGCTGTCGGGGATCGGGATGTTGAAGCGGTCGCGGATGTACTTGATGTCCTCGTCCGAGAGCTTCTTGGTCTGGTGCACCGTGTTCTTGCCCTCGCCGGCCTTGCCCATGCCATAGCCCTTGACGGTCTTGACCAGCAGCACCGTGGGCTGGCCTTTGTGCGCGTTGGCGGCGTGGAAGGCCGCGTACACCTTGGCGGGCTCGTGGCCGCCACGGCGCAGCTCGAACACTTCTTCGTCGGTCATGTGCTCGACGAGCTTGAGGGTCTCGGGGTAGCGGCCGAAGAAGTTCTTGCGCACGAAAGCGCCATCGTTGGCCTTCATGGCCTGGTAGTCGCCGTCCAGCGTCTCCATCATCAGCTGCTTGAGCTTGCCGGTCTTGTCGCGCGCCAGCAGCGCATCCCAGCCATTGCCCCACAGCAGTTTAACTGCATTTCGTCGCAACGGTACTGCGCGGCGGATCGACGTTCGACACAGTCAAGGCCTCAATGGCTTTTTGCGAGGTGTCGACATGTTTTTTGCCAGGTTTTCTCAGTTGTTGTGTGCCACGGTGCTGCTGGCGGGTTCCGTCACTGCACTGGCAACGCCCGATGAGCAGTTTGCTCCGGCAGTCCAGGTGTTTCTGCGAGCGACGCAAGGGGACAACGCTGCCATCGAAAGAGCGGTCGATGCGTTTGCTGCGCTGACCCGTGCGGAGCCCACCAACCCGGTGTTGTTGGGTTACAGCGGCGCATCCATCGCGCTGCAGGCCAGAACCACCCTGCGGTCAGCCTCGTGATCTCCACCCACAACCTGCTCGAGGCAAGCCGGCTGCGCCAGCAGGCCGACTCGGCACTCACCGAAAGCCTCGCCGAAGAAGCCCGGGCCCGCAGCCTGCAGACCACCACACCCCGCCTGCCGCTGCCCAGTGATGCCCTGCAGGCGGATTTCGCCCGGCTCACCTCACTGCAGCCCTTCGGCGCCAGCCTGACGGCCTTCCTGCACCGTCTCGCCGATGCCCTGGATACGCTGCCCGGCGTCGAGCTGTCGGCGCTCGAATGGTCCTTCGCCCCGGACCAACTCCGCGCCACCGCAGTGATCGAGCTTCGGCTCCCCGCAAGCACGGTCGCCCGTCCCGACCTTGTCCAGCACGTCGTCGCCACACTCCATCACCACACCGGCAGCCCGGCCCATGGCCAGACGACCAGCCTGCCCGACGACCAAGGCCCTCTCCGCTCCCCGAGCGGCCAGGCAGACACCGACGGCCGGCCGGTCATTCGCCTAGAACTGCCCGTAAGCGCCCCATGATCGCCTTCGCCCCGCTCCTCACCCAACGACGACGCCCACTGATTGCAGGCACCCTCGCCATTCTTGCCGGCGCCGCGCTCCTGCTGTGGGGCCAGGCCGAACGCGACGCTGCCGATGCCATGCACCGGCAACACACCATCCGTCTCACCCAGGCCCGGGCGATGCACCAGGCCGCCCGCGAAGCCGACACCACTGCCCGCAACGGCCTCCGTCAGCTCGAGACACTGCGCGGCGCCGGCCTGCTGGACGCCCCCGACCGCCAGGCCTGGCAACAGCACCTGCTCAGACTCCAGGGCAAACTCCAGCTGGACAAACTCGAATGGGAACTCGGCCCGTTCGAGCCCACCGCAGCCGAAGCCAGCGATCCCTCTGCCGGGCCGCCTTCAGCCCTGCGTGTCAGCACCCTGCACCTGAAGGGAGCCATCGCCCACGAAGGGCGCCTCCTCCCGCTGCTCGAACGGCCCGGCAACTCAAGCAGCGGGCTTTTCCTGCCCCGCCGCTGCCGGCTCGCACGCAGCCAGCCCGTGCCGGATACCGCCGACACGCCCACGCTTGCCGCAGACTGCGAGATCGACTGGATCTTCCTGCGGCTACCCGATGTCCCCTGACGCTCCAGCGGCATGGACAGGCCGACCCGGGCTCTGCAGAATCCAGGCTTACACCCCACCGGAGTGGTCATGACGCCCAAGAAAATCCTGCTGATGGCCCACGACGTCACCCTGGCGCACCTTGGCCGTCCGCTCCGCCTCGCCGAAAGCCTGATCGCCGACGGGCACGACCTCACTCTGGCCGCCTCGGCCGAGTCGGCCCGCTTCCTGAAGAACTTTCCCGGCCAGGTGCACACGCTGGCCCCCACCGGCAAGGCTCGCTTCATCGACAACCTGGCCAAGGGACGGCCGGTGTTCGACTTCGAAACCCTCAAGCGTTTCGCCGAAGAAGATGAAGCGCTTCTCGCCGCCCTGCGGCCAGACGCCGTGATCGGGGACTTCCGCCTCTCGCTCTCGGTATCCGCACGCAGGGCAGGCGTCCCCTACGCCACCATCACCAACGCCTATTGGCACCCGGCGCTGCGGCCTCACTTCGTGGTGCCGGACCTGCCGATGGTCCGTTTCCTGGGGGTCGCCCTGTCACAAACGCTGTTTGATCTCGCGCGGCCGTTCGCGTTTGCCTACCACGCCCGCCCGATGAACGCCCTGCGACGCCACTATGGAATGCCCTCCCTCGGGAATGACCTGCGTCGCATCTACACTGATGCCGACCTCGCCCTCCTCAGCGACATCCCGGCAAGTTACGGGCTGGCGGACGACAGCGTTCCCGGTGCGATCTTCGTCGGCCCCCTCACCTGGTCGCCCGACATCCCGCTACCAGCCTGGTGGAGTCGGCTGGACGCCCAGCGCCCAACCATCTATGTCACCCTGGGCAGTTCGGGCGACCCCTCCCTCTTGCCCCGCCTCGTCGAATACCTGACCAGGCTCGACGTCCAGTTGATCGTATCGACAGCCGGCGCCGCAGCCCCCCCGCCCAACGAGCGCGTCTTCTGCGCGGACTATCTTCCGGGCGATCTGGCCGCTGCCCGCAGCTGCGTGGTCGTCTGCAACGGCGGCAGCCCCACCGCCTACCAAGCCCTGCAAAAGGGGGTTCCCGTGCTCGGCATTCCGGGCAACCTCGATCAGTTCCTCAACATGCACTACCTGGAGAGCGCCGGCGTCGCCCTCTCCCTCCGGAACGCCGAGCTGACCCCGCTGCATGTCGCTCAAGCGCTCGGCCGCCTTCTCCACGAACCCGAATTCACGGCTGCTGCACGGCGCCTTGCGGGGGCATGCGCCAGCCTTACATGCCCCTCCGTCGTGCAGACCATCCTCGCGCAGGCCGCTCGCCGGGCCGAGTGATCCAACGCAAGACCACCCGAAGAGCGCAGCAGGCGACTCGCCACCCCGAACAGACTGGCGGGGGGCCCAGCGTTTTTCCACGACGGAGCACTCTGACGCAGTGGAAAGTGCCATGTTTCATGCAAACCATGAGATAGATGAGGCGTCAGCCGTGGTCAAAACACCGTATTTCAAGTCTAGATCGATCCGCCCTGTGTCTCGGGGTCTGCCGCCTGGTTTATTCTTTTTAAATTGCGTGTCGGTTTTTTTTACAACCTCTCTCCCATCCCTTTGCCGCGAAACAACAAAAGACTGATTTATAACAATTAATACAAGCGGGCACGCTTTCTGCTATAGCTAATCGCAGCGATGCTGGCAGACATGTTCCAACAGAGTCTGGTCAGTTCGTACCCGGTAACGCAACGCCACACAAACTCAATTGGAGAATTTTCAATGAAACTCAATGCAATCGCCCTCGCTCTCGGTCTGATCAGCAGCAGCGCCTTCGCCGGCATGGCCATCCAGATCGACCCGGACGGCGCCGCCGGTGCGGACGGCGTCCAGAACGTCCTGTCCCTGGGCTGGAACAACGGCAACTCGATCAGCCTGCCGACCGACTTCGGTGCTGTTGTGCCTGAGCCGACCGGCATCATCCAGACCTACGGCCAAGGCTCCCTCGGGACCTTCAACGGCGCAGGCGGCGTGATCGGCGGTCTCGGCCTGAACAGCGGCTACGAGTGGACCTACGTGTTCGGCGCCCAGGAACTGGCCTTCACGACCAACGCAGGCCCCGTCAGCATCGCCACCTTCCAGACCGTGGCTGGCGGCGACAACTTCTTCAGCGTCTACTACGGCGCCAAGGATTCCAGCGACGTCAATGGCACGGGCTTCACCAATGGCACCCTGGTGATGGCCGGCACCATCCGTCCGGACAGCGCAACCTCGCTGGCTGGTATCTTCACCCGCACCAACCCGGCCCTGGTCGACCTGGACCTGAACGGTGACAACAACTACGTGGGCGTTCAGAGCACTCAAGGCACCGGCGCCACCAAGCTGACCGCCGATCTGGGCTATGTGAACAGCGACTTCATCAAGACCCAGGTCAACCAGCTCGTCCTCACCCTGGACACCTTCAACAGCCAGCCGTTCGACAAGGTTGATCCGTCCTCCTGCTTCACCGACGGCGCTGGCAATGCGGTGAACGGCGCTGGCCCGAACAACGCTGGCGGCACCTGCCTCAAGAGCGCCATCGGCGCCATCAACGGCGAAAGCGGCCCGGCCATCATGTTCCAGACCCGCGCCACCGTCGATTTCAACTACGTCCCCGAGCCGGGCTCCATGGCTCTGGCTGGCGCTGGCCTGCTGTCCCTCCTGGGCCTGCGTCGCAAGCGCGCCTGATAGCTGTTCTGTAAAATGAAAACCGGGGTTTCTACCCCGGTTTTTTTTCGTCCCGTACCCCACCTGACGCCTGCCCCCTGATGCGGCCTTGTCGCCGTTCCAGAGCGGCCTCCCAAACCATAAAGCTCGAAACGCCAGTTCGGACACCGTGTATCTGGGGATGCAGGCGGCTCGGCCCCGTCAGCTGCCTGACGCAAGCACAGCAGCTACTTTCAGTCGTGCAGGCCCTGCCGACTCAGGAAGACTTGGGGCGAAACATCTCAGCCACTTTGGCCACGACGAACTTTGGTGGGAAGAGTGCGCCAAAAAAACGCTGTTTGTATGTCCCGTGGGCCGCTGAAACCATCACCTCGCCAGCCCCCAGGGCATCGAGGGAACACTTCACCGCGACAGAGGGAGAATCCCGATGGCTGCCCAGCTCACTTTCGTAGGCCCCCGCCCGGGCATCGAAACCGCTCCTGGTCGGAGCCGGTAGCAGCGTCTGCACGAGAATCCCGTCTTCCCGCCACTCCTCGCTCAAGGCCAGACTCAGGCTATGCAGCGCAGCCTTGGAGGCGGCATACGCAGCCATATAAGGCACCGGCTGGTAGACCGCCGGCGAACTCACATTGATCACCGCGGAGGGGGCCGTCGCCCGCAAATCGGCATGCAGCGCCCTGCAGAGCAGGGTCGGCGTCACCGTGTTGAGGTTCAGCATGGACTCATACAACGCCAGATCCTGCTGCACGTTGCCCCCGGAAAATGCCCCCCAGCGGCCGAAGGCCGCATTGTTGATCAGCAGGCGAACGCGTATCTCCGCACGTCGCAGCCGCTCAAGCACCGCTTCGACGCCACCAGTCTGGCTCAGGTCGACGTCGATCGCCAGGAAGTCCACCCCATGTCGGGCATGCAAGTCCTTGCCCAGGGCTTCGAGCCTATCCAGGCTACGGGCGACCATCGCGACATTGACCTCGGCTGCAGCCAGTTGGCGGCAGAACTCCTCGCCGATGCCGGCCGACGCACCCGTGACCAAAGCCCACGCCCCCTTCAACGAGGCCAGATTGAACGTAGCACTCATTCGCCGTGCCTCCGCAGAATGTACTCTGCCACACGCAGCGCATTGGCTGCGATGGTCAGTGCGGGGTTGGTCCCACCGCTGGACGGGAAGAAGGACGAATCGACCACATAGAGATTGTCGAGCTCATGGGCACGGTTGTTCTCGTTGAGCACACTGCTCCGGGGGTCTTTTCCGAATCGACACGTTCCGCACGCATGCGCGATGCGCTGGTTGTTCTCTGCCTGCTTGACCAGCAGGTGGCGCTTCGGGCGGAGGGCCTTCGCCAGGATCTTCCGGAAATGCCGGATACGCTCCATCTCGGAGGGCTGGATCCGGTAATCGATGCACAGCTCGCCACGCTCACCCAGAAACACCCGGTTGGAAAGATAGGGCAAGTCTTCCATGATGGTCGCCATCATGGTCGCCCGCCCGAAAAGCTGCCCGAGGAAGCCAGACATCAGGGGCCGCACGAGCCCCAGGGCATCGCCCGCCAGCGGCACAGGGCCGTTGCGGAGGTCGTCCTGCAAACTGTCCACGATCACCTCACCAGGTGGCAGGAACCCGAACGACTGCACCGTTCCCAACTTGCCTTGGTCGGACTGATAGAAATCATTGAACGCGACCTGCTTCAGCCCGCCCCCCTGGGCAGAAGACTTGGCGAAGATCGCATAGATATCCACGTAATGCCGCATCAGGTACTTGCCGACCAGCCCTGAGCCGTTGGCAAGGCCCGCCGGCCAACGCTCGCTGGCAGAGCGCAACAGGATGGCCGGCGTCTCGAGGGCGCCAGCCGCCAGCACGAAGATGTCGGCCTCCACCTCCACCGGAATCCCATCACGCACGCAGCGAGCACGATGCACCCGGCTCTGGCCAGCGTCGAGACTCAACACCTCACAATCGTTCCAGACGACCGCCCCATACTCGGCAACCGCTTCGGCCAGGCAGATCTTCGCGCTGTCGTTCTTGCAGTTCCTGGGGCATAGATACCCCTGGCACCCGCTGCAACCCGGGAGCTGTTCGCAGGCGAGCGGCAGCCGATAGGGATGCAACCCCTTGCTCTCGAATAAATCCCACAGCTCCTGGTTATCCGGCTGCAGCTCGGCGCCGAGCGAGGCATAGGCCGGGCCGCCCTCGCCCTTCAGCGGATCCGGACCACCGCGCACCCGGTAAAGCGCCTCGGCCTGCTGGTAGAAGAGCATCATTTCGTCGAAGCTCACGGGCCAGGCGTCGGGCAGATCCGCCCCCAGCCCGGCCGGATAATTGGCGGCGGGGGTAAAGTCTGCCGGAAAGAAACGCTCCAGCGCCGCACCATACAGGGCGCTCGACCCGCCCGATCCGGAGCCGATGAAAGGCACGAAATCCCGCGGCTTGCGGCCGGAGACATCATGCAGCGCCGCAGGGTAACGCCCGGAGCCTTTCAGGACCTCCCGGTCGGACGGGGTCAGAGCCCCCGGCTTGTCCTTGAACGTCTCGGCATATCTGCCGAGCAGCGCTCCCGGATCGCCCCCGAAGGGATTGCGCCCTTTTTCACAGAACAGCACCTTCTTGCCGGCCCGGGCAAGGGCATGCCCCAGCGTGCCCCCTCCCATGCCGGAGCCCACGACAAGTACATCCCAGGATTCGATTGCACTCACGCGATTCTCCAATCACTCAGACACCGGAAACGACGGCCGCTCCGACGCCGGCTCAGCGCTGGTGTCTCAGCGCGTCGACGATGTTCATGCGGGATGCCTTGATGGCCGGGATGACACTCGCCAGCACGGCCGTCACGACGGCCAGCAGGAAGGCGTTCAGCGTCATGCCCGCATCCACCAGGATTTCGGCATCGAACCCCTCCTCCATCCCCGGTGGTGGTGGCATCGGAATACCGATCCACGACAACAGGTAAGACAGACCCCAGCCGAGCGATGCACCGATCAGGCCGCCCACGATTCCCAGCACCAGGCCTTCACACAGGAACAAGCGAAGGATGCCGGACCGGCGCACCCCCAGGGCCATGGCCGTACCGATCTCTCCGGTCCGCTCGGTGACCGCCATCTGCAGGGTGTTTCCGATGCTGATGACAATGATCAACCCGATCAGGACCTCGACGACGAAGATCTGCTTGAGGAACAGGTCCCGGGTCTTCAGGTAATAATCGGCCAGGTCCTGCCAGGGTACGAATTCGAATGCCTTCGCATCGCTCTTCGCGCGCAGATCGGTGACGGATAGGCGTTTTAACCGCATGAGGCCAAGTATCGCACCGCGGAAGCGCCATCAAGCCGGCTGAGACACTCGATTTTCCCGCCCAGGTGTCAGGTTCACCACCAGGGTTTGGCGTTCAGGAGAGT
>Ga0208564_1003265_pt1 | contig 11950 bp, 13 predicted proteins | sample AD_UKC073_MetaG_FD_184439 | JGI IMG/M metagenome (GOLD analysis project Ga0208564, IMG submission 184439) | Active sludge microbial communities of municipal wastewater-treating anaerobic digesters from USA - AD_UKC073_MetaG (SPAdes) (version 2) | ecosystem: Engineered > Bioreactor > Anaerobic >... | reverse complement strand
CAAATGTATGGTTGTATAGTGTTGGTAAATGGAAAATTACAAAAGACAAATATGCTTATAAACATCCAGCAATATTTCCTGAACAGCTTGCACAAGACCACATATTAAGTTGGAGTAACGAAGGAGATGTTGTATTAGACCCATTTCTTGGTAGCGGTACAACAGCAAAAATGGCGTTACTGAATAATCGACACTTTATAGGCTTTGAATTGTCGGAAGAATATTGCAAAATTGCCAATGAGCGAATATCAAAACTCAATCAATCCCATACGACCTAATAGGAACACTTGTCCTGTTAGGTAGATTGTTCCTAGACCTGCAGACGTTTGTGAATATGTGGTAGAAGAAAAGGAGGAGAGATAATGCATACGGCAATTGTAGTAAGAGACCTTGAGAAGGCTATAGCCTTCTACAAGGAGATAGGGTTCACCGAGGGAGACACCTTCAACCTGAAGAGTATAGGAGTTCGTCTAGGATACGTGTACATGGATGACACGGTTCTGGAGTTAATCGAGGACAACGGAGACGTGGAGAACCATGTGGCAATAGAGGTTCCTTGTGTGGAGTGTTGGTTGGAGGAACACGACGTGGTGTATGAGAAGGAAATCATGATTACCGAGTGGGGTAAGAGAGCCATATTCTTCAGGGGGATTAACGGGGAGTTAATCGAGGTGATTGGGAATGAGATACATCAGTATAGACCCAGGTGAGACAATAGGCTATTCTGTATGGAATGGCACCGAAAGAGTAGAGCAAGGGGAACTTGGTATAACCGAGTTCCTCCATAAACTGGAAGAGAAGGTTGGAGAGCTTGACCTGATAATCTACGAGAGCTATGCCTTACGCAGGAGCAGTGCCAAGGCTATGATAGGTAACGAGTTCGAGACACCACAGGTGATAGGTGTAATCAAGTGGATTGCATACAAGGCAGGCATACCGACGGTGAAGCAATCACCTGCACAGAAGAAGTTCTTTGGAGATGACAGGTTGAAGAAACTAGGATTATACGACCGTGGGCAGAGACACAGCCGAGACAGTGTAAGGCATGCACTATATTGGCAGTTCTTCACAGCAGGAATAAGGGAGGTGAGTGAGTTAAATGAATAACACACTGACATGGAACCAGGTGCAGGAGGTTCGTAAGCTACTGGCTATGGGGTACAAGAACAAGGAAATTGCAGCTATGTATGGTGTGAAGCCGAACACCATTAGTGACATCAAGCGTAACAAGACTTGGAGCAGTGGGTTAACTCATGAGCAGGTGGCACGTATCAAACTATTACTGAACAAGGGTGTGACAGTTGAGACTATTGCCGAGGGGTTCAAAGTACCAGCCAACACCATTGTACGTATCAGGAGAGGAGAGACCTACACCGACGTTGCACCTGAACCATTCGAGGGTGAGGAGTGGCAAGTGCCTGAACCCATGTTTTTGTGATTGCTTGGGATTGCTTCAAATATCACTGAATTGCTTGAAATCAGCAGTAATAATATCGGTTTGATTTGAAATTTCATCCTCCCCACTAAAATGCTTTTCAAAAATATTTTCGTCGCAAGGCATTTGTGAAAATTTCAAAATCAGAAATGGGTGGGGAGGAAGATTTTTGGTTCTAAGCCGATTTTTTAGGGGTTTATCAGCTGATAAACCATGAAAATTGTGTTGTCAGTGGCTGAGACAGTTAAAATTTGTCAGTTTTACTGATAAACCCAGTTAAAAATTCACCTTGTTTCAAGGTGTTTCAAGGTGTTTCAAGGTGAATCAAGGTGAAACAAGATGAAAAATTCAAGGTGTTTCAAGGTGTTTCAAGGTGAAACAAGGTGAAACAAGGTGAATTTTTTACGACGTTTTAACGAGGTTAGCCGACGATGACAAAAACCGAACCTGAAATTCAGCCAAATTCGACCAAAAAAGGGGGTTTTGTTTTTGGTTAAGAAGAGCATTAGCGTGTACCTGGATGATGATATCATTAGGGCATTAGGGGAGCGAGCCGAGGAACAGGGGATATCTGTAAGTGCCTTATGTAGGATAATCATAACCAGGGATGTTAGAGGACAGCCACAACCTAAACCAGAACCAGCCAAGGCTTGCCCAAACTGTGGCAAGACCGTAGGGGAGAAGGACGAGGATGGACAACAGATATTCTACCTGTTCCCTAATGGCACGTGGCGTTGTACGAATTGTGGAAGTGAGGGTATGTTGCACCAGGTGGACACAACCAGACCTTGATAAAATTAATTGCTGAATAGAGGGTTATATTAAGAGATAATGGATATAATTAGGTAGAGCTGAAAGTCTACCTTTTATGTGGGCTTTCAGTTTCTAATTCAACAATGTAAGGAGGTTAATTAATGAACAGCAAACAATTAGTAGAGTCTTACCTGCACAGAAAGACCTGGATGGTGGAAGAGAACAGCAATGCACCTTTTAGCTTTGGTGCCATGCAAAGGTACTTTGGAGAAGAGGTTGCGAAGGAGTATTGGTTGAACGTGGTATATCCAAGTTACATCAGTGATGCTCACAGAAGAGGTGATTTTCATATCCATGACCTGGGAGGACTGACATTGTATTGCTGTGGCTACAGCCTGAAGCAGATTATCCAGAAGGGTGTTACAGGTGTACCGAATATCCCACGAAGTAAGCCAGCTAAACACTTTGCGTCAATCATCAACCATATCGTGAACCTGGCAACCATATTCCAGAATGAGATTAAGGGAGCAGTTGCCTTCAACAGTGTGGATACCCTACTGGCACCGTTCGTGAGAATTGATAATCTTTCATTCAAGGAAACCAAGCAGAACTTACAAAATTTAATATTCAGTCTCAATTCAAACAGCAGGGTTGGAGCCGAGCCTGCATTCACCAATATGACATTCGACCTAACACCACCGAGAGACCTAAAGGATGAGAAAGTGTGGGTGGGTACAAACCAGCTTGACTTCACCTATGGAGAGTGCCAGAAGGAAATGGACATGATTAACAAGGCATTCTTCGAACTCATGCTTGAGGGTGATGCAGATGGAAGACCGTTTGGCTACCCAATACCGACATATAATATTCATAAGGAATTTGACTGGGATAATCCCAATCTGCAGGGGTTATGGGAGATGGCAGGTAAGTATGGCTATCCATATTTTGCCAACTTCATAAACTCTGACCTACAGGTGGAAGACGTGCGTAGTATGTGCTGCAGGCTGAACCTTGACCTTAGAGAACTCAAGAAGAGGAATGGAGGGTTGTTCGGTAGTGCAGACAGCACAGGTTCCATAGGTGTGGTTACTATCAATATGCCACGTATTGCATACGAGAGCAGGGGTGACATGAGGTTATTCTACGAGTTACTGGAGGAGCGTATGGAGTTAGCCAAGGAGTCACTAGAGATTAAGAGGGTTTGGTTGCAGAAGAACATTCTGGACACCAATGCCATACCTGCATTCATGGAATACGTGGGAACACTGCATAACCACTTCTCCACAATTGGAGTTATTGGCTTAAATGAGATGTGTGAGAATATGCTGGGTTGCAGTATCACAGATGAGAGAGGTAAGGCATGGAGCATAGAGGTTCTACACTTCATGAGAGACAAGCTGTCTGACTTCCAGGAGGAAACAGGCAACTTCTACAACTTAGAAGCAACACCAGCAGAAGGGTGTACGTATAGCCTTGCTAAGAAAGACCTGGAGCAGTACCCAGGTATCATCACCCAAGGAACCGAGGATGCACCATACTACACCAACAGTTGCCATATGCCAGTGTATGAGGTAGAGAGTGTGAAGCAGTTAGTTGACCACCAAGATGACCTACAGGTGTTGTTCACAGGTGGAACCGTTGTCCACTTCTATCTTGATGGACCAATTTCTGCAAGACAAGCCAAACACACGGTCAGAACAGTGTGTGAGAATTACAGAATACCATATATTAGCCTTTCCCCAGTAAATGCTTTCTGTGACAAGCACGGTATGGTTGACCACGACAATGGCAAGTGCACCATCTGTGGTAGCGAGGTGGAACTGTACCAAAGGGTTACAGGCTACATCAGGAAAGTACGATATTTCAACAAGGGCAAGAAGAGTGAATTCAGAGATAGGAGGCAATTAGTACTATGATGATAAGACACAAGGGAATTGAACATACCGTGTATGGTGAGGCACCATTCCTGGCAGCAAGAATATGTGCCATAGGATGCAGCAGGGGTTGTCCAGGGTGTCATAATGAACAACTCAAGAACGACGACTCACTTATTAGAACACAAGAAGTACAAGAAATCGTTGAAGAGGTTCGTAGTAATTTCTTCAACGAGGGGCTTGTACTGGGTGGATTGGAGTGGACAGAACAGCCTGCAGAAATGCAGGCACTTATTCATGCATGCAAGGAAGCAGGGCTACAGGTGATGTTGTACACAGGTATGACAGAGGAGCAGTTCATCAAGAGGTTTGGCGAACCAGATGGTATATGGGTAAAATACGGTTCCTATGTTCCAGGAGGGGAGCCACACGAGATGTACGGAGTCAAATTAGCAAGTTCCAACCAAATAATCAAGAAATATTTCTGAAATAACTGATAAACTATGTGCTTTTTCTCTTAGGATGAGATATAATATAATGTGAGGTAGTATAGGAAAAATCAACTTTGTTTTCTTAAGAGAAGAAGCAGAGGGGGAAACTGAGAAGAATTTGCGAGAAGGTGGATGAAGGTGATAGGGTATTCCCGCAGATGCAAAATATGTAACTCACCACACAGGGCAACCGTTGAGGAATGGATGACTAGTGGTGGGATGACATTGGTTGAAGCAGAGGAACGAAGCACAAAGGAGCTGGGGGAGTTCTTCAGCAGGACATCCATTTGGCGTCATATGAAAGACCACTTTGTAAGCAAAGAAGACGTCAAGAAGGTGTACACAGATAAGAAGGCAGAAGAACTTGCTAAACTCAAGGAAGAGGAATTTAATGCAGCACAAGAAAAGAGTAGGTTACTGCAAGCCAAATATATAGAAGGTAATCTGACAGAGCTTGAAAAACTTGACAACATGATTGAGAAAGATTATGCCATGTATGTGCGAACCGTTGAACTCATGAAGGAAAAGCTGGAGAATAAGCTAGCACCGAAACCACTGGTTGACTTCCTGAGAGTATTGAATTCCAACATCAACACTAGCCTGAAGACCAAAGCAGAGTTGCTGGGAACTGATGCTGAAGGCAGGAAAGCAAGTGTGATGGAGACTTGGATTGACATAATAGGAAGAGTGGATATTGATGATTAGCACAAGTGCAGCAAGGGCTGTGCTGCAACGTTCCCAGCAAGAACCTGAATGGTGGGTAAATAATATATTAGGCAACAACCTGTGGAGTGTACAGCAGGAAATCCTCAATTCAGTTAAGGACAATCAAGAAACCGTTGTAGCCAGTTGTCACGGTGCAGGCAAGAGTCTTACAGCAGCAAACGTGGCACTGTGGTACTTGTTTAACCACAAGCCGAGCGTAGTGATTACCACAGCACCTACAGACCGACAGGTGAGAGGTATCCTGTGGAAGGAGATTAGGTTGGCACACAGCAGGGCTAGAGTACCTTTAGGAGGTAGGCTACTTACCCAGGAGCTGAAGCTGGACACCAACTGGTGGGCATGGGGCTTTACAGCACCAGAGTATGACCCAGATAGGTTCCAAGGGTTCCACGAAGTTAACATACTTGTTATTGTAGATGAGGCAGCAGGTGTAAGCGAACAAATATATGAAGCAATTGACGGTGTTCTTACAAGTGAACATTCCAGGTTGTTACTAATAGGAAATCCAACCAATGCAGCAGGCAGGTTTGGGCAAGCATTCAAGACACCTGGTATAAAGAAGTTTTACATCAGTGCGTATGACACACCGAACTTCACGACCTTTGGCATAACCGAGGAGGACATTGCTAACGGAACTTGGCAGGACAAGATTACAGGTGAGTTGCCAGCACCGTATCTAGTAACTCCACAGTGGGTTGCCAAGAGGTATCAGAGATGGGGTAAGGACTCACCACTATACCAGGCGAAGGTGTTAGGGCAGTTCCCAGAACAAGGAGACGACACACTAATACCGTTGAGCTGGATAGATGCAGCAGTGAAGAGGAAGTTGGAACCAGGGGAGCCTATAGAACTGGGGGTAGACGTTGCAAGGTATGGACAAGACGAGAGTGTTTGGGTTATAAGACGAGGTTCTGTAGCAAGGCTATACTTGACTAAGGCAATGGGCGATACCATGGAGACAACAGGACTGTGTGTTAAGAGCAGGAAGGAAACTAAGGCTACTAAGATAAAGGTGGATGCAGATGGGCTAGGAGCAGGAGTGCATGACCGACTGAAGGAATTGGGAGAACCAGCAATAGAAATGCGTTCAGGAATGGCTGCAACTGACAGTGAACGGTTTGCTAACAAGCGTGCCGAATGGTGGTGGGGCTTGAGAGAACGGTTCGAGTCAGGTGATATAGATATTGAGGATGACGAGGAGCTTATCAGTCAACTGTCCAATATCAAGTACAAGATTAACAGCCGAGGACAGATACAGATTGAGAGCAAGGATGAGATGAGGAAGAGGGGTTTACCTTCTCCAGACAGAGCTGATGCCTTGATGTTGGCATTTGCCAAGCAGAAGGAAGTTAAGCCAGTGAGACTTAGAGCAAGAAGTGTAGGAAGGTGGTGATTGAATGAGCAGACCATTTGCGTATGTAACCAAGAGTGGGAGAGTAGTCAGGCAGGACATCCTGGAACAATATGCAGTAAAGAGTGACAGCAAGCAGTTGCCTGCAGATAGTTTCAAGAGTTCATATACCCAGGGGCTGGTGCAACCGTTGTACAATCCAGAAGCACTGGCAAGGGTGCTGGAGATGAACACGTACCACTATAGAGCCTGCAAGACCAAGGCAAGGGATACAGCAGGGCTAGGGTGGAACTTACGACCGTTGAAGGAGAACCCAAGCGACGAGCAATACAAGAAGCTTGACGACTTCTTTAGTGAGATGCATGAGCCAGTAAGTAAGACCTTTGACAAGATAATGCTGGACTATGAGGCAATAGGTTATGGTTGTGCCGAGCTGACAAGGGTGAATTATGACCCAGACGGGGAACCTGCTAACTTGGTTCATATGCCAGCACACACGGTACGAATTCATAAGGATGGCAACAGGTTCGTGCAGATACGTGGTAACAAGAGACGTTGGTTCAAGCGTGTAGGTTTCGAGTATGATGTTCACTGTGATACAGGTGAAATTAAACCACTTGGTTCAATCACACCTGAATATCGAGCTACTGAAATCATGTGGTTCGTCAACTACACACCACGTAGCGACTATTATGGATTACCTGATATTATACCAGCACTGGGAACGGTGCATGGTGACATTGCCAGACGAGACTACAATATAGCATTCTTTGACAACTGGGGCGTACCAGCTTATGCAGTGTTCATTACAGGCAACTTTGACCCAGGTGAGTTAGATGAACAAGGCAGGAGCGAGTTTGAGAGGAGTATTGAGGAACACTTTAATGAGTTATCCAAGTCTCCACATTCAACACTGATTATGTCTGTGCCTACTGTGGAAGGACAAGGAGAAGTCAATATTGAATTCAAACCTTTGAGTACTGAAGTTAAAGAAGCCAGCTTTAGACTGTACAGGCAAGACAACAGGGATGAAATCCTAGCAGCACACGGTGTTCCTCCATACCGTATGGGTATAGCTGAGACAGGTTCTCTAGGAGGTAACACAGCCAAAGAGTCAACTGAAATATACAAGCGTTCCGTCATTGAACCAAGACAGGAAATGCTTGAGAGTATGATTAACAAGTATATCTTGTGGGAAGGGTTTGAGGCATTCGACTGGGAATTCAAGTTCGCAGAAATTGATACCCAGGATGAGAAGCATGACATGGATATGGCTACCGAGCTGTTTAGGAATGCAGCAATGACACCGAACCAGCTTATCCACTACTTTGGAGAGAGGTTTGGACTAGAGCCAGTAGACCACCCAGCTATGGATGCACACTACTTGAATGGAATGCCAATTACTTTAGAGGTAGACCTGGTACCTGAAGTAGAGGCAACATTGCTAAGCCTACAGGAGAGGTTGTTGGAGGTGGCAGAGAAGCATGCTAGCGACCAAGATGGTTTTAGAGATAGAGAAATCATTGATATACTTGCAAGCCTTAAAGCAGTTGCCAGCAAGCCAGCTAAGAGCTGAAGCAAGGCTAACCAGACAGCTACAGGGGTTGTTTGCAGAGGTTGCCGAACGTACTATCCAGGAGCTACTGAAACGTAACCGATTGCCAACAGATGATGCTACCATGAGACTGGTTATATCTCACATTCTTGGAGCTAGTGAAGATTACCAGGAAACGTTGAGCGGAGAAGCATTGCAAGCAGCACAATATGGCAGGAACCGTATTATCAGAGAGTTGCAAAGACTGGGTGTGAGTGTATCCTTCAGTGAGTTCTCTGAAAGGGTTCAGAAGATGATTATGGAACATGTGTTCACAGCAAGCCAGCACACCATTAGCAGGGTTACAGGTAATGTGATGCAGAACTTGACCAACAGTTATGCTAGTGGGCTTGGAATAGATGATGCAGCCGAGGAACTACGAAAGGTGTTCCAGGCTATGCAAGACTACGAATTGAGACGAGTTGCAAGGACAGAAATTAACTCATTCCAGAACGAAGGAGCCTACCTGACCGAGCAGGAGCTTGGTGTCAGATATCACATGTGGTATACAGCACTAGATGAGAGGGTAAGAGGAAGCCACTCTAATATGCACGGTGAGATAGTACGAGTGGGAGAACCTTTCAGCAATGGGTTGTATTATCCAGGTGATAGAAGTGGTGGGCAAGACACAATTAAGGAGTGGATTAACTGCAGATGCAGAACAGTACCATTCCTGATGCCTGAAGGAAAGATGGCACCACCAGGAGCCAGTCATTTCCGAGAGAGCGATTTGATTGATGTCAGGAGGTGATTAGGTGAGCAGACGAGTTGATGACAGTTATGAAGTTGTCATGGAGAGACTAAGAAGGAAGGTGTATAAGGAACTAGATAACCACGACTCTAGTCAAGGCGATATTACTGACTTCTACGTGATACACACGTTTGACAATGCAGTGATAGTCCGAGACGAAGTTAGTGGTAAGATGTATGAGGTTCCTTATATGAGAGGTGACACAGAAGTCTACCTGGGGCAACCACGAGAAGTGGAGAACGTGTATGTGCTTAAACGTTTGGAGGAGGCAGGAATTGACATTGCTAACAAGGGGCTTGACGTATGTGAACTAACTGGACCAATTGTCATGAAGAATGCTAAAAAGCGTATAGCATATGCAGCAGTTCTAGTTCCAGGTGAACCTGACAGCGACGGGGAGACTGTCACAAAGGAGAAGATTGAGCAAGCTGCACATGAGTGGATGCAAAGTTACCGTAACGTAGACCTGCAGCACACACTTAACAATGTGGCAGTGCCAGTGGAGAGTTATGTGCTACCTATGGACATGGAAGTTGATATGCAGGGTGTTAAGACCATTCTGCCAGCAGGTACATGGGTATTAGCAAGCAAGGTACTGGATGAAGCCACCTGGGATATGGTAGAGAAGGGTGAGTTGACTGGGTACAGCGTTATGGGTATCAGGCGAACCACACTAGAGACAGCTAGCAAAAGTGCAGAAGTGGCACTGAAGAAAACGTTGCTGAGAGACCTTGGAGAAGATTGGATTGCTGCAGCAGTTAGCATAGTTGATGAGCCAGCAGTACCGAAGGCAAAGTTCTTTGCGTTAAAATCCAAGGAGGTTCCAGCAGAGAAGTCCAAGAGTTGGTACCAGAAGGTTAGGGAGGTTTTGTTTCCTAACAATAGTGCAGTTAAGGAGGATGTTCCAGATAATGATGAGAAGGAGGATGTTTTGACTATGAAACCTGAAGACTTAAAGAACCTGATTGACGAAGCAGTCAAGTCTGCAGTTGAGCCACTTCAGGCTGAGATAGAGGCACTGAAGTCAAAGGCAGACGAGGTTGAGACCGAGGGAGTAGACGAAACCACCAACCAAGAGGAAGAGACATTCAAGTCTAAGGTTCTTGAGAAGCTTGATGAACTTGAAGCTAGAATTGGCAAGAAGAGTGCTGCACCTAAATCATTGAAGGGGCAGGATGGAGACGAAGGCGATGAAGCCAAGAAGTCTCAATTGGAAGACCGAGACATATTCGGTAGAAAAAGAGCATATAAGGAGGTTCGATAATCATGACTTACAGTAATGATGAAATCTTAGCAAGACTTGACGGTGCGTTCAAGAGCATTACCGTTGAGAGCCTGGGTGACAGCGTACTGGCACCTGAGAAGTTTAACCAGTTCATCAGAGCTATGCAGCACAGAACTACAATTCTCCCAGAGGCAAGGTTCATTGAGATGCAATCTCATGTGACCGAGATTGACCGTGTAGGGTTTGTAGGAAGGGTATTGACATCAGGTAACAAGGTGGTTAACGACGAGCAGGAGCAACACGTTCTTGCAGAGAATGAGTTCGTTAAGCCACAGTTTGCTACCAACAAGCTGATTGCCAAAGAGATGCAAGCAGTCACTGGTATCAGAGACCGTGCATTAAGACGTAACATTGAACGTGGTGGATTTGAGAACACCTTGGTTGACCTGTTCGGTGAGGCAGCAGGTAGAGACCTTGAGGAATGGGCAATCTTTGCTGACACCAGCCTGTCTTATGCACAGGACAAAATCCTGTGGTTGACTGATGGATGGATTAAGAAGGCTAAGAACAAGGTGTATGGTGCAGGTACTGACAAGGACTTTGACCCAAGTGTTGACGACTTTCCTGAGAATGTATTGAAGGCATTGCTTGATGCACTACCTAAAGAGTTCCTGGTGAACAGAGCCGAGTGGAGGTTCTATGTACCTTATGAAATCGAGGATGGTTACAGAGACCTGTTGAAAGCACGTGGTACTGCACTTGGTGACAGGGCACAAACCGAGGGTGGTGGCTTGATGTACAAGGGTATCCCTGTGGTTTATTGCCCAATGCTTGAGAGAGCAAGCCAGGCTACTGGTAGGGTAGCAATGCTGCAACATCCTGACAACATGGCGTGGGGCGTGTTCCATGAGGTTACTATCGAGAGAGAACGTGAAGCTAAGGCACGTAGAACAGACTTTGTTCTGACCATTGAAGCCGACTGTCACTATGAAGACGAGAACGGTGCTGTGGTTGCACTTATTGACCAAGAGAAGCAAGAAGGTTAATAGGTGGTGAGTGCCATGGCTGTTAGATTGACTGTAGAAGTCAAGAACAACAGCGATAAGGGTGTGTTCAGGGGAGGAAGGTTCTTTCCTCCTCTGAAGACCACAACCGTTATCGTTAGTAAATATCAGTTGGCTGAAATCAAGGCACACACAGACTTAGCAGTGGTTTCACCAAGGGGTAATACCCAGGTGGAGGTTGAAGAACCCAACACAAACCATTCTGTGGAACCTGATAAACCAGAATTTGCATGTCCTTACTGTGAAGACTATGTAGGCAAGAGCAAACAAGGACTAAGGGCACACGTTAGACAGACACACGAGGAGTTGTATGAGGAATTCAAGGAAAGGGGGTAATATGAATGCCACAATTCTATAGCACTGCAGATGAGGTGATACAGTATACAGGTGTTCATCCCCAAGACCTTGGATTAGAAAGCTATGAAGGGCTCCACAGAGTAATAGAGGGTTGGTTGGTACAGATTAAGGACATCATCGACCAAGACCGAAACCGTGATTACCACCAAGAAGTGGAAGAAGGTAAGCGTACCGAAGTGCCACCTGGGATTAACCATATTGCTATGCGAGTGTGTGCCAACGTGATTGCCCAGGCTACCTTCAGGAGGGAAAGCACTATTGTCCAGGTGGATGATTATAAGATTCAGATGGTAGACGACCAAGTGTTTACTGATGCAATAAAGAAAGAC
>Ga0208564_1003257_pt1 | contig 11974 bp, 15 predicted proteins | sample AD_UKC073_MetaG_FD_184439 | JGI IMG/M metagenome (GOLD analysis project Ga0208564, IMG submission 184439) | Active sludge microbial communities of municipal wastewater-treating anaerobic digesters from USA - AD_UKC073_MetaG (SPAdes) (version 2) | ecosystem: Engineered > Bioreactor > Anaerobic >... | reverse complement strand
GGACAGCGTCGTCGAAGGCAACTCCTTCTACGACAACGCCGTCGGCGTCTACCTGATGTACACCGAGCGCATCCACCTGCGCAACAACATCATCTCGCACGCCACCGGCGCCACCGGCATGGGGCTCGGCTTCAAGGAATCCAGCGATTCCGACGTCGAAAACAACGAGATCATCTATTGCGCCATCGGCGTCGGCTCCGATCTATCGCCCTTCGAGCCGGACACCACCATTCGCTTCAAGAACAACCGCTTCGCCTTCAACGGCATCGCCATCCGCTTCACCAGCGAACTCGGCGGCAACATCCTGACCAACAACATTTTTGAAGGCAACCTGACCGATGTCGTTCAAATGGGCCGGGGCGTTGCCGACAAGAACCAGTGGCACGGCAATTTCTTCGCCGACTATCAGGGCTTCGACCGTGACGGCGATGGCATCGGCGACACCCCCTACGAGCTTTACTCCTACGCCGACCAGATCTGGATCGAAACACCCGCCGCCCAGTTCTTCAAGACCTCGCCGGTGCTCGAACTGCTCGATTTCCTGGAGCGCCTGGCACCCTTCTCCTCGCCGGAAATGCAATTGCGCGACCCCGCCCCCCGTTTCGCCAAACCCGATAGAACGGCCAGATCATGAGCGACCAAGACAGCGAGCGCAAACCGCCGCCGGCCAAGGCGCCGCCGGTTTCGATCTCGAAGCGCCAGACCAACCGCCGCCGCGTGCTGCGCACCCTCCTGCTCACCGGCGGCGTGCTCGGTGCCGGTTTGTCCGGCTTCCTGCCGCTGATCTATTCGCAGAAGAAACGCCTGCGCCCGCCCGGCGCGCTGGATGAAAAGGACTTTCTCGCCAGCTGCATCAAATGCGGCCAGTGCGTGCAAGTCTGCCCGGTTTCCGCCATCAAGCTTGCCGACCTGATCGATGGCGTCGGCGTCGGCACGCCCTACATCGACGCCCGCCCCCAGGCCTGCGATTTCTCTTGCGATGCGGTGCAATGCGTCCTCGCCTGCCCGACCGGCTCGCTGACCTATCACAAACCGTCCTTCCTGCCCGTGCGCCAAGGCGCCGCGCTGGCCGCCAAGCCGATCCTGATCGCCAAGGAAAAAGACCCCGAGCCGACGCTCAACCTCAACGAACGTATGGGCGTCGCCCGCCTGACCCGCCCCGAAGCCTGCCTGGCAATTCAGGGCAAAGGCTTCAAGGGACAGACGCGCGGCCCCGACTTCAAGGGCACCATGCGCTACATGGACGTCGACCGCTGGAAGCCGATCAAGATCGCCGACCACCCCTACGACGTGCCCGAATGCGACCTCTGCGTCCGTGAATGCCCGATCAAGGGCGCCATCTCCATCGAAACCGTCTTCGCCCCCGACGGCAGCAAGCGCAAGTCGCCTGTCGTCCATGAACCCTGCGTCGGCTGCGGCGTCTGTGAAATGGTCTGCCCGGTCGAACCCACTGCCATCACCATCGAAGCCCGCGAGGTCTGGAGAACATGAGCGATGTCCTGAAACGTCGATTCGTCGACCAGATCAAGGTGCTGTTTGGCAACGAGCCGAGCAAGCCGACCGAAATCACCCCGGCCGCCCAGAAAATCCATTTCTACAAAAAGGGCAACCGCGACCTCATTGCTGAAAACCTGCATGCGCGCGCCCATGCCGTGCACAGCAACAAATGGCGCAACCGGCGCTGGGCGACGCTGATCTTCGCCAACCTGCTGTTCACCCTCTCCTTCGCTCTCGACATCCAGATCCTCGAAGGCGCGCTCACTGCCTCGCGCTTCGTCGGCTTCCATCTGATCGACGTCAATTCAGCATTGCAGGTGATGCTCGCCCACAAGCACATCATCACCAACCTGCTGATCGGCACCGGCACCGTGCTGGTACTCTGGGTGCTGCTCGGCGGGCGCACCTTCTGTTCCTGGGTCTGCCCCTACCACTTGGTCGCCGAGTGGGCCGAAAAGATTCACCTCTATCTGGCGAAGAAAAAACTGGTCACCGACCAGACCATCGACCGCCGCCTGCGCACCGTCTTCTGGATCGTTTTCGCCCTGCTCGCCTTCGCCACCGGCTACACCGTCTACGAAGCCATCTCGCCGACCGGCATCCTCTCGCGCGCCCTCATCTACGGGCCGGGCCTCGCCCTGCTCTGGGTCGCCGCGCTGCTCGTCTTCGAAATCTTCTTCTCGCGCCGCGCCTGGTGCCGCTACGCCTGCCCCATCGGCCTCACCTACGGCGTCGTCGGCATCTTTTCACCAGTGCGCATCAAGTACAAACTCGACGGCTGCTTCCACGAAGGCGACTGTCGCAAGGTCTGCCTGGTGCCGCACGTACTCGACACCGTCATCAAGGGCCGCGCCGTCGACACCGAAGTCCCCATCGGCCCCGACTGCACGCGCTGCGGCCTGTGTGTCGACACCTGCCCGACCGGTTCGCTGAGCTTCGAAGTCAAGGGGTTGTCGAAACTGGCGTGAAAACCGGGATCGCTCCCGGTATTTTGATTTTTGCCTGTTTTTGACAGTCGACCGCAACAGGCTGATGGTGGCGCCCAGCTGCGACCGGTTGCCCGAGATTTCTGCTCGGGCAACCCGCCCCCTGCGGAAATCCGTGTAACGACGAAGACGAGCGCTTCGCTACGTCGGCCAGATCAGCGAAGTCGCAGAATCCGCACGGCACCGATGAGTACCAGCGCACCGATGATGCCCCCAATCACCCAATCGGGAATGGGGCTGCCCGTCCACGCAACCAGGCTGCCGGCAACGATGACCCCAAGATTGGCCAGCACGTCGTTGGCCGAGAAGATATAGCTGGCACGCATGTGCACGCCGCCCTGGCGATGCCGGGCAATCAGCGCAAGACAGGCGATATTGGCAGCCAGCGCCAGCAGGGAAACACCCACCATGGTCAGCTCCTCGGGGGCGCTCCCGGTCAGCATTCTCCGGGCAACTTCGCCGAGCACCCCGATGGCCAGCGCCATCTGCAAAATGCCGGCGAGCCTGGCGGCCGACAGCTTGTGCCTGTAACTTCCGCCGACCGCATAAAGCGCAACGCCATAGACGGCAGCATCGGCGAACATGTCGGCACCATCGGCGATCAAACCCGCCGAGTTGCCCAGCCAGCCGGCAACAATTTCAATGACGAACATCGCCGCATTGATGGCAAGCAGAATCCACAAGGTTTTCGTCTCGACCGCCTGATTGAGCACAGCGGCATTACCCGAATCGACGAGTGCGCTTTCCACCAACTCGGCGCCATAACCCAGCGGTACGAGGCAGTTCAGAATGTCGGATGCCTCGCCGCCGTGGCAGACCACCAGCTTGCGGCCGACCAGGTCGAATTCCAGCGAGCTCACGGGCATGGCCGACAGGCGCAGGCGAATCATTTGTTCTTCGGACGGGCAATCCATTCCCGGCACGCGAAAGACCGAACGCCGCAGCACGCCGTCGACTTCTACCGGCCCCTCATTCCCGGCAGGCACGGCGTTCACTTTCGAACAATGGTCATGACAAGGAGGTGTGTTGTGAGCACTCATGGCGCCGGGACGAAAACGATGAAAAATCCATATCGCTGCAATCATCGCACGGGTGTCTCCGGCGCGCATCCTGCGAGCGCCGGCGCCTTTCGCCATCATCCACCGGCAATGCCGACCTTGCCGTTTTTTGATCGAAATCCAATGTCGACCGCAACAGCCCTCCTATAATCGGCCGCATGATCCAGTTCAATAACGTAGCCAAAACTTTCCGGCGCGTGCGCGTGCTTGATGGCATCAGCCTCGACATCGGGCTCGGCGAGCGGGTGGCGCTGATCGGCTCCAATGGCGCCGGCAAGACGACGCTGATCCGCTGCCTGCTGGGCGAATACACTTACGATGGCGCGGTCACCGTCAATGGCCTTGACCCGCGCGGCAATCGCACCGCCGTGCTCGGTGGCATCGGCTTCGTGCCGCAACTGCCGCCGCCCCTGAAAATGCCGGTCGGCCAGTTGATCGATTTTTCGGCGGCCTTGTGCGGCACCGACCCAAAGCGTATTCACGACATCGCCAAGCGTCTCGGGCTGGACGTGGAAAGCATTCTTTCCCGCCAATTCGTGCGTCTTTCCGGCGGCATGAAACAAAAGCTGCTGATCGCCATCGCCCTCGGCCGCGAGGCCAAGGTGCTGGTGATGGACGAGCCGGCGGCCAACCTCGACCCGGAAGCGCGCAAAATCTTCTTCGACCTGCTGGCCGAGCGTCAGAACGAGGCGACGATGATCATTTCCAGCCACCGGCTCGACGAAGTCTCGTCGCTGGTCAATCGCGTCATCGAAATGGACATGGGCAAGGTCGTGCTCGACGACAAGGTGGCGGACGATGTTTCGCTGTCCGGCACGCTGGCCTGCCGCATCGTCATCAAGCGTTTCGAGCCGGCCTTCGCCAAGGCCATCGATGCCTGGCGATTTACAGCCAGCAACGACAATCTGGTATGGGCCGGCCATATCGCCGGCCCCGATCGGCTACGCTTCCTTGGCATGATTTCCCGTTACACCGCGCTGGTCAGCGACATGTCGCTGGCAGAAGCGGCAAACTGATCATGTGTAACAACCCGCGCCGCCATTTTCTCGGCCGCCTCGCCGTCGGCGGTTTCGCGCTGACGCCGCTTGCCGCGCTCCTCGCCGGCTGCAGCAAATCCGGCTGGCCGGAGGGCATGACGGCGATCAAATGGGATCGGGACACCTGCGTGGTTTGCAGCATGGCAATTTCCGACCATCGCTTCGTCGGTGAAATGCGCGGCGGCCCGGAAAATACTGTCTTCAAGTTCGACGACCCCGGCTGCATGGCGCTCTGGCTGCGGGACAAGGCCGAAAAATACCCGTGGCTGGCCGACCCCACGACGCAGATGTGGGTCGCCGACTACGAGAACAGCAAGGGCCGCGAAAGCATCCGCTGGCTCGATCCCCGGCGCGCCTACTACATCGCCCGCAGCTCGCCGATGGGTTTCAACTTCGCCGCCGTCGCGACACCGCAAGGCGGCGCGGTCGACTTCAACGACATGCGCCAGCACGTTCTGGCAAGGTTAAAAAAATGAAGCAACTATGGCTCACCGCCAAACTGGACATCGTCGAATCACTGCGCGCGCGCTGGTTCCAGATTTACACGCTGGTCTTCGGCGGCATCGTCGCCCTGCTCTTCATGTTCGGGCTGACCGAATCGCGGGTGCTCGGCTTCATCGGCCTCTCGCGCCTGCTCGTCACCTACATCCAGTTGACGATGGCGATCCTGCCCATCTTCGTGCTCATCACCACCGTGCGCTCGGTAGCCGGCGACCGCGAGGCCGGCGTTTTCGAATACCTGCTGTCGCTGCCGGTGTCGCTGTCGGCATGGTTCTGGGGCAAGATCGTCGGCCGCTACATCGTCGTCTTCGCGCCGGTCTTCCTCGCCATGCTCGGCGCCGTCGGCTGGGCAACCGTCAAGGACATCGAGGTGCCGTGGGGCATGTTCGGCTACTACACCGCCCTGCTCGCCGTCATGGCGCTGTGCTTCCTCGGCATCGGCATGCTGATCTCGGCGGTCGCGCGCAGCACCGACATCGCGCAGGGCGCCGCCTTCATGGTCTGGCTGACGCTGCTGCTCTTCCTCGATTTGATCCTGCTCGGCGTGATGATCCAGGGCAAAGTGGCGCCTGAAGTCGCCGTCGGGTTGGCACTGGCCAACCCACTACAGGTCTTCCGCACTGCCGCGCTGGCGCTGTTCGACCCGCAATTGATCGTGCTCGGCCCCTCGGCCTACGTCATTCTCGACAGCTTCGGGCTGGTCGGTTACAAGGTGTTCGCGCTGGTCTACCCGGCGGCGCTCGGCTTGCTCAGTGCTACCATCGGCTACTTCATTTTCCGCCGTGGCGATCTGCCTTGAAAACACTTTTCGTAACGCTGGTTTTTGCCCTTTTTCTGGGGTCGACCGCAACAGCCCAGGAAATGCCGTCTTCGGCACCGCTATTCGCCGCCACCTTGAGCAATCTCGACGATCAACCGGTGGCGCTGGGCCGTTACAAGGGCAAGCCGCTGGTCGTCAATTTCTGGGCGCGCTGGTGCGGCCCCTGCCGCGCCGAGATTCCCGAGCTGATCAAGTTCCGCGCCACCCACAAGGGCAAGATCGAAGTGCTCGGCATCGGCATCGAAGACAAGGCCGAACCAGCCCGCGAATTCGCCAAGGCCTACGAGATGGATTACCCGATCTTCATCGCCAGGGAACAGGGCTTTCCGCTAATGAAGGCACTGGGCAACACCAAGGCTGGGCTGCCGTTCACGGTATTTATCGACGGCAACGGGCTGGTCATCCAGATCAAGCTCGGGCTGCTCAAAAAGGCCGATCTCGACGCGGCGGCCGTCCAGTTGCTGAAGAACTGAGCCGCCTCGCCTCTACGCCGCGACCCCGATTTTCTCGAGCAGCAGGGGCTTGACCTGCGCCAGCCAGCCGGCGAGGCGTTCGTCGGTGTACATCCCCTGCGTGCGCTGGTCGATCACCAGCCCGACGAAGCGGCCATCGACGACCGCCGCCGAGTGCTGAAAGGTATAACCGTTGGTGCTCCAGCTACCGACCAGTTCGGCGCCATAGCCGGCGAACACCTTGTACAGCGCCATCAATGAACTGGCGAAACGGTCGGCGTAGCGCTCCTGCGCCCCGAGGCCAAAAAAGGCAATGCGCTTGCCGGAAAAATCCGGATTCTGCATCTGGGCCAGAAACTCCTCCCAACCCGGTTCCAGGCAGCCGGCGCTTCGGCCTGGAATTTCCCCTTCGCCATAACTTGGCGTGCCGAGGATGAGCGCGTCGTACTTCAGCATCTCTTCCGGCGTGATGCGATTCACATTCACCGGTTTGTCGGCGATCTCGTCACCCAGCAATTTGTGAAGTTTCTTGGCCACCAGCCGCGTTGTACCGGTTTCGGTGCCGAAGAATATTCCGATCTTGTTCATGACTGTGCTTACTTGAAGGTTGGCGAAGCCCTGGCCATGCAAGTGGTATGCCACGCGCCACCAATGCGCAAACGGCTTGCGGCAAGGCCTTCGGCCGGTTTTCCCGTGGACCCCGTGTAAGGTTTACGACAGGCGCCTCAAGCCGCTGCCGCCGCCGCGTGCTGGTCGGCCAACAGATTGCCGCGGCAGCTGGCATGTCCGCGCACCCAGTTGAACGACGCACCGGCCAGGGCTGCCACGCCCGGCGCAGCGCACAATGCCGCCAGCGGCAAATCCTGGGCCAGGCCCAGCGTCGCGGCGCGGGTTAGCCGTGCCAGCGCATCGCTGTTGTCGGAGAACAGCGCCACCGGCCGCGCCGGAAAACGGCGCTCCGCTTCTTCCAGCGCGAAAATGGCGGCCAGCAGTTCGAGTTCGTTGCTGCCGGCAAGTGCCACGGAACGGGTGGCGACGACCGGTTCGCCGTCGTGGTCATCGAACAACACGGCCGCCAGCCCGCCATGGCTTGCGACTCGCATCGCTGAAGACCAGCAGGCGGCCGGCGAAGCACCCCGCCAGCTTCGCCGGTAGCGGGCAGGCGGATGGATGGATTGGGCGAGCAGCCTTCTTCTTTTTTCTCCGTGCCACGAGCGCCAACCTGCTCAGACAGCCTGGAACGTCAGGAATATCGGGCGTGCCGGAGACTGGAAATACCGTTCGGCGGAAAGCGCGATCAAGCGCCGGCCTTGTGCGTCGCCGCCTTCCGGCGGGCCGGCGGCTTGATCTGGCTCGCCGCCTTGGCCTCGCGGTTGAATTCGAGAGCCATGTCGAAGGCGGTCTCGACGAATTTGCGCACACGGGCGAACTCTTCGTCGGTCAGCTTGCGTGCCTCGTCGCGCGCCCGATAGATGCTGACGAACTCGTGCTCGCGGCCGGCGTGCTCGACCAGACGGCCGACCCCAAACGATTCCAGAATCTGCCACATCGCCGGGCTGTGGGCCTTGGTCATGTTCATCACGAAAGGCACCGGATCGTTGCGCGCCAGCACCGCCGCCAGACGCAGGATCACTTCGAACGGCAGGGCCATCTTGCCAGTCTCCGCCAGTTCGAGCAGCGCCGAATCCTTGAGACTGATCGCCTGCCCGAGATCGTCGAGCGGAATCCCCGCCGCTTCGCGCACCTGCCGCAGGAAGGCGCCGGCCTTGACCAGCGCCTTGGTCGACGCGACGCCATGCGGGAAAAGGCCGGTGGCGGCAGCCAGCGAGGTATCGACGGCCGCCCCGGCCATGCCAACCATCTGCTCGGTCAGCGAGCGCAGCGATCGCGTAAGGCCGCTCACGGTATCGAGCGGTTTGGCCAACGCAGCCGCGGCGCCCGTCGGTTTCGCTTTTGCGCTCCGTGTCGCTCCAGCGCTTTTTTTGGTCGTCGTCATATTCTCTCCTTGGCAAGCTTCAGGTCATTTTCCAGGCAATCTGGTCAGTTGATCGACAATACAGGCGGCCAGCACGGCAGGATCTTCGGCACCGACAATGACCTTGTCGCCCGCCACGATGAAGGTTGGCACCATGCGGACGCCCATCGCTCTTAACTGGCGCTCCGTGGTACGAACAAGATTCTCGTCCGCCGACGACAGCAGATAGTCCGAAACCGTTTCCGCATCGTAGCCGCTGCTGGCGGCAATCTTGGACAGCAGGGCAATGTCGCCGACGTATTCGCCGCGCTGGAACTGCGCAACGAACAGCCGCTCGACCACGGCATCGGCGTCGCCCCGTTGCTGAACCCAGTGGATCAGTCGGTGGGCACGCAGCGTGTTGGCGCGCAGGGGGATTTTATCGAAGGCGTAATCGATCCCGTAGGTTCGCCCGGCCTCGCGGACACGGGCAAACAAGGCCTCGACCGGCGCCCGGCCACCGAACTTGCGCTCAAGGAAAGGCAGGTAAGGCTCACCCTCGGGCGGCGTATCCGGATTGAGAAAGAAAGGCAGCCAGCGTGTACGGCAAACAAGATCCGGATGTGTCTCGCGCACCAGCGCCATGGCTGTTTCCAGCCGACGCTTGCCGATAAAGCACCAGGGACAGACGATGTCGGCAACGATGTCGATGGTCAGCATGGATTCAATGCGTCATTGCCTTGCCGGCCCGGACAGGCATGGACATCGGCTCAGCCCTGCGGATTGGGCGGCATTTCCGGGAAAGCGGCCGCGCCGGGTGGAATGTAGTCCCAGGGCGCCGCCCTGCTGACGAAGATATCGACATGCGGATGGTATTGCGAGGTGTCGTCGAGGCTGCCCGCGCGCACGCCGATGAGTCCGGGCAAGGATTCGGATTTGCTGAACAATTGCGAGCCGCATTTCGGACAAAATCCTCGGCTCACGATTTTTCCGCTACCGCCGGCATTGTCGTAGTACTTCACCTCGCCCAGGATCGAAATTGCCGCCGCCGGTACAAAAAAGGTCGGCGCATAGGCACCGCCGGATGCACGTTGGCAATGCTGGTGGCCGTGATCTCTTTATCTACGGGGGCTGTACTGGCGTGGGCGTTGGGGCCATGCCGGGGCAAACATACCGGTGAGCAGGCACTGTTTCGCCAGTTGATGCCACGCCTGGATTTCGGCGACATCATCCTGGCCGACCGCTATCACTGCAACTACTTTACCGCCGCGCTGCTGATGGCGCAGGGCGTCGATCTGGTGACGCGGCAGCACCAGCGCCGGATTACCGACTTCCGGCGCGGCCGGCGCCTGGGGCGACGAGATCACTTGGTGGACTGGATACGTCCCCAACGCCCCGCCTGGATGGACGCCGAGACCTATGCCGCCATGCCGGAGCGGCTGTTAATGCGCGAAACGGATATCGGCGGGCGCGTTCTCGTCACGACCCTGAATGATGCCAAGAGCGTGAGTGCCAAGGACATTGACGCATTGTATGGCCGCCGCTGGCAGGTCGAAGTGGATTTGCGTTCCATCAAGGCCGAAATGGGGATGGACATCCTACGCACCCAATCGGCACCGATGGTTGACAAGGAAATCGCCGTCTATCTGCTGGCCTACAACCTGGTTTGCGCCTTGATGGTTCGCGCGGCTGCCGGTGTGGGCGTAGCGCCTCGGTCGCTGAGTTTCAAGGGTACGGTTCAGCTCTACTTGGCTTTTGTACAACAGCTTCGTTTTGCCATCGGCGCCAGCGTCAGAATCATGACGGCACATCTGCTCGGCGGAATCGGTTCGTTGCGGCTGCCAGTTCGACCCGGGCGTGTCGAACCCCATGCCATTAGGCGACGGCCGAAAAACCACCAGTTGCTAACCGTTCCACGCCCCGTAGCCCGCGACAACATCCGACAATCACGGGAGAAAATGGCTTAAGGTAGTGCCATGGGGGTCAGAGACAATTGACGCTCAGAACGCGTAAGCTTTGCGCTCTCCCGACTGGCAAGCACCGTCAGGGTCGGCTCAGAAACTGTTCCGCCAACCACGAATGGCCGCGAAAATGGCCACTTTTCCGGGGTCGACCGCAGCATGTGCCATGCCGGCCGCGATCACCGCCGGTTCGCCACACCGCAGGAAGGGATTGGTCGCTTTTTCTTCGCGCAGGGTCGAGGGCACGGAAGAGAGGCCGCGGGCGCGCAGGGCGGCAACCCGCGCCACCCGCTCATGCAAGGCGGCATTATCCGGCTCGACGGCCAGCGCGAAGCGCAGATTGGCCTCGGTATATTCGTGCGCGCAGTACACCAAGGTATCGTCGGGCAAGGCGGCGAGCCGGTCGAGCGAGGCGCTCATCTGGGCCGGCGTGCCCTCGAACAGACGGCCGCAGCCGGCGCCGAACAGCGTATCGCCACAAAAAACAGCACCGGGAACGTAGTAAGCGATGTGGCCCCGGGTATGCCCGCCGACCGCCAGGACATCGACGGATTGCCCCAGCACCTCGATCCGTTCGCCGCCGACCAAGGGGTCGGTACAGGCTGTGATAGACTCATCGCCCGGTCCGAAGACACGGGGTCGCCAGCGCTCGATAAGGTCGGCGACGCCGCCCTGATGGTCGGCATGGTGGTGGGTGATCAGGATGGTTTCAAGGGTCAGCCGGCGTGCTGCGAGTTCGGCGATCACCGGCGCGGCATCGCCGGGATCGACGACGGCGGCACGGCCATCGCGAACCAGCAACCAGATGTAATTGTCCTTGAATGCGGGAATGAGCACGATTTCAAACATGCCGGAACTATCGAGCGAAGGGCGGCGGTTGTCAATTCCGGGCCTCGAAGGCTGGCTGGATTCGGCACAGGGCCGCTATGTTCTGGAATGGGAGGCGGGTCGTGTCGATGCCATCGTTGCCGACGCTTTCGGCTTCAACGCCCTCCAACTCGGCCTGCCCCACCATGATTTCCTGCGCGCCAACCGCATTCCCATGCGCCAGAAGGCCGGCGACGGTGGCCCGGTCGATGTCCTGTGCGAATTCACCGCCCTGCCCTTCGCCAGCGGCAGCACCGATCTGGTCGTGTTGCCGCATGTGCTGGAGTTTCACGCCGACGCCCACCAGATTCTCCGCGAGATCGAGCGCATCCTGATTCCCGAGGGGCAGTTGGTGGTACTCGGTTTCAACCCGCTTTCGCTGTGGGGACTGCGCAACCGCTACGACCGCAGCGGTCTTTTTCCGTGGCATGGCAGCTATATATCCATGATGCGGCTGAAGGACTGGCTGAAACTGCTCGGCTTCGAAGTCGACCGTGGCACGGCCGGCTGCCGCGTTCCGCCCTGGGAACAACAGGCCTGGCTGCGGCGCTGGCGCTTCATGGAAGCCGGAGACCAACGCTGGTGGGGCTTGCCCGGCGGCGTTTACGTTCTGCGAGCGATCAAGCGCACCCACGCGATGCGCCTGATTACCCCCAACTGGAAAAAGAACGCGGTCGCCAGCAAGGCGCTGCGACCTGTCGCACAAAAGGAAAGTCATGACCGCCAATGAAGTCGTCGAAATATTCACCGATGGCGCCTGCCGTGGAAACCCTGGGCCGGGCGGCTGGGGCGCGATCCTGCGCCTGGGTGAGCGCGAGAAGGAACTGTGGGGCGGCGAGAA
>Ga0208564_1003240_pt1 | contig 12034 bp, 10 predicted proteins | sample AD_UKC073_MetaG_FD_184439 | JGI IMG/M metagenome (GOLD analysis project Ga0208564, IMG submission 184439) | Active sludge microbial communities of municipal wastewater-treating anaerobic digesters from USA - AD_UKC073_MetaG (SPAdes) (version 2) | ecosystem: Engineered > Bioreactor > Anaerobic >... | reverse complement strand
CGCATGCTCAAGCCTCCGGTGGACGCAGGCGCGCCAGCAAGGTCACCAGCACGAACAGCAATGCGGTTGCGCCAGCGTTGTGCAATACCGCGATGTGCAATGGCAGCGACAACATCACATTGGCAATACCAAGCCCCACCTGCGTGCACAGCAGCAGCCCCAGCAACACGCCCCAGCCGCGCAAACCGGGACTGCGCAGCAGGCGCGCCGCGACGGCCAGCAAATGACCGAACACCAACACCGCCATCAGCCGATGCGCCAACTGGATCGCCACCCGCGCAGTGTTGTCCAGCACCCCGCCTTCATAATCCACGCCAATCCCGCGCCACAGCACAAAGCCTTCGGCGAAATCATGTTGCGGCCACCACGCGCCGGCACATTTGGGAAATTCAGCACCACAGGCCAATGCTGCGTAATTGGCCGATGTCCAGCCGCCCAGTGCGATTTGCACCATCAGCAATCCCAGCCCGATCAACAGCAAGCGCCGCAGCTTGCACGCGTCGCCGCTGATCAGCGGGATGTCGGTGGCGCGCCATGCCATCCAACTGAGCAGAGCAAAGGTGGTCAGGCCGCCCAATAGATGCCCCATCACCACAATGGGCTTGAGCAGCCAGGTGACCGTCCACATTCCCAGCAACGCCTGGAAGATGATGACGGCCAGCGTCAGTGTGGCCGAGCGCGCCAGATCCACATTCGACCAGCGCACCACGCCCAGCAACAGCAACGCTTCGCCCAACACCGCAAGGGCCGAGGCCGCGCCATGTTGCCCGCGCATATACAACGGAATCGCCAGCGCTACCGCCAACGCGGCACCGATCACGTGCTGCCAGCCCTGCGGGCGCTTGCGCGTGGCCAGCAACGCCAATACCAGCACCAGCACCCCCAGCGAGCCTGCAATCATGCGATGGAACTGCTCGCGCCACGCCTTGTGCGGCACCACCGGGCGGATCGCGGTGGCGGCGTGGTCGGTCACTTGCGCAGCATTGGTGGGCCATGCCACCTGGCCGTAGCAGGTCGGCCAATCGGGGCAGCTCAGGCCGGCATTGGACAGCCGCACAAACGCGCCAAACACGATGACACACGCCGCCAGTGCCACCGCCAGCCAGGCGATGCGGTGGAAATGGCGATACAGCACGGAACGCGGGGAGGAAGACATCAGCATCATCTTTTTGTTTTAGGCAAGCGCTTCAATTGATTTTAAGCAAGCGCGCCAGATCGGTGCGCAAATCCCCGGGGTCGAAGCCGGGTGCATAGCGCAGCACCACAAATCCGTTGGGATCTACCAGCCACACCGGGTCGCTATCGCCAGTGGCCACGTCTGCCTGCGTCAGGCCTGCGCGCAGGCCGGCATCGGCACGCAGCAGATACACCTCGCGCAGCCCATCCAGCGGCACTGGAGCCGCGCCGGCCCACAGCACATGCACGCGGTCAGCCTCGCGCCCCATCAACCGCCACACCTTGTCCAGATTTTCCAGCAGGTGTTGGCAGGCAGCGCGACGGGCACCCTCGCAATCACGCGGCATCGTCACCATGCGCCACGTGCGCGGGCTGTCTTGCCAGCGGTAGGACTTGCCATCGGCCAAGGTCGGCGAATAACTGCGCAGATCGCCATAGGGTTGCAGCATCTCGCCTTTGTTCTTCATTCCGTGCGGCCGCCAGCCGGCAAAGCGCAGTGCGCCGGCGGTCAACATGACGCCAAAAAACAGCAACAGCACAATCAGCAAGGTCTTGCGATTGTGGCGTAGTGCCGACGTTGCGGGAGTTGCGTCACTCATGATGTCTTCTTTCGTTTGAACGTCAGCACCAAGGCCACCACCAACACCGTGATCGCCAGCCCGAACCATTGCACTGCATAGCCTAAATGACGCTCGGGGGTCAGGGTGTTGGGCAGGATGTCCAGATCACGCTCGCCCGGTGCCAACATCACGCCGGCATCGCCGTGCGCACGTGCAGGATCCAGTCGCAGGACGCGGGGTGCAATGCCGGTGGGCAGGTGCAATGCCCTGGCCAGCGCAGGCACATCCATGCGCGCCGCCAACCAGCGATGTTCACCCAAGCTGGCCAGCGCTTGACCATACTGCAAGCCTTCGGCCGGCGGCGCGGCCAATAGACCACGCACCGCTTGCTCCGCGTGGGCCGGGCAGCCAAACACAGGCAGCGTGCGTGTGCCATTCAGTGGCCACCAACCGGCATCCAGCAACACCGCTTGACTGCCGATATCGGGCAGCAATACGCAATACATGCGCACACCTGCGCGCCCTGCGTGCTGCTGGTTGTCCAGCCACACGGTGACGTTGGCAATCCGCCCCTGCCCGCTTGACCAGTCGTAATTGGAGGCGCGTTTCGAATCCGATGCCAGCAGCAGCGGCTGCGGATGGCTGTGATCCAAGGCTTGTTGCGCCTGCGCCAGCATTGTCTGTTTTTCGTGCATGCGCGCCAGTTGCCAGCGCCCCAACCACGCAAACCCGGCCGCCAGCAGCAGTGCCAGCCACCACCACACCAACAATCGCCGCGTGATTGCGCTCATTGCACCGTATCATCCACCGCATCAATGCGGCTTGCCCGCGGCTGCCCGGCTTTGGAGAGAGATGTGAACGAGTCGCTGAAAATTCTGCTCATCGTGGGTTTCTTGATCCTCATCCTGTGGAACTTGGGTGCTGGCCTGTATTACATGCTGGTGGATAAAGGCCAGACCAAGCGCACGGTCAATTCGCTGACCAAACGGATTGCCCTGAGTATCGGTTTGATCCTGTTTGTGGTGTTGGCCATCAAACTGGGCTGGATCACCCCACATGGCGTGGGCCGTGCGCCGGGCTGAACCCTGATACCACTTGACGCACAAAGGCCGGCATCGCCGGCCTCTTTTTGTGCCGCCCTCTCCCCGCGTCGCGGAGAGCAGGAAGATCACAGCACGTAAACGAACAGGAACAGGCCCAGCCAGACCACGTCGACGAAGTGCCAATACCAGGCCACCGCTTCAAACGCAAAGTGGTTGTCCTTGCTGAAATGACCCTTGGCACAGCGCAGCCACATCACTGCCAACATGATCGTGCCCAAGGTCACGTGCGCGCCGTGGAAACCGGTGAGCATGAAGAACGTGGATCCGTAGATCCCCGAGCCCAAGGTCAAGTTCAGGGTGTGATAGGCGTGGATGTATTCGGTGGCCTGGAAGTACAGGAACAGGCAACCCAGCAGCACGGTCAGCCCTAGGAACAACATCAATGCGCCGCGCTTGGCTTCTTTCAGTGCATGGTGGGCAATCGTCACCGTCACGCCGGATGTCAGCAGGATCAGCGTGTTCAGCAGCGGCAAGCCCCACGCCGGCACGGTCTGGTAAGCCCCGCCGATATCGGCCGGGCCGTTGCTGGGCCAACCGGCGGAAAAGCCCGGCCACAGCAGTTCATGGGTGACAACCCCGTGACCTTCGCCATTGAGCCACGGCATCGCAAACTGACGTGCGTAGAACAACGCGCCGAAGAAGGCTGCAAAGAACATCACTTCCGAAAAGATGAACCACACCATCCCCATCCGGAATGAGACATCCACCTGCTTGTTGTAATGCCCGGCCAGTGATTCACGAATCACGTCGCCAAACCACTTGAACAAAATCGCCAACAGACTGGCAATGCCGATGAAGAACACCGTGCGGCCCCAGCTGACTTCGTTCAACCAGCACGCAAAACCGACCATGGTGGTGAACAACGCCACCGAGGCAAACACCGGCCATTTGCTGCCGTGCGGAACGAAGTAGATGTCCTGGTCGTGGCTGCCGTGCGCGGCGTGTGCATTGGCCATGGTGGTTTTCCGAAAGTTCAAAAAGGGTCAGGGCGCGGCGCGAACCGCTCCGGTTTGGCTATGTGCCGATGCAAGTGCAGCGGTCATCGCCTCGTTTTTATAGAAGGTGTACGACAAGGTGATGGTTTTCACGCCAGCCGGCAACGATGGATCCACGATAAAGCGTACTGGCATGTCGCGCGATTCACCGGCCGCCAAGGTCTGCGCGGTAAAGCAGAAACACTCGGTCTTGTTGAAATAACCCGATGCCCGCGCCGGCGCCACGGATGGCACCGCGCTGCCAACAATGGCGCGATCGGCTGCGTTCCTAGCAAAGTACAGAGCTTGGTACTGCCGCCCCACTTGCACCTGCATCGAACGCTGCTCGGGAGCAAATTTCCACGGCAGCTTGGAGTTCACGCCGCCATCGAACTGCACCGTCACCCACCGTGCATGGGGGTCGGCCTGATCACGGGTGGCGGCCACCGGCCCTTGCTCCAGCCGGATGCCAAACACTTTTTCGCAGGCGATGCGGTACAGCGGCACCAGCGAGAAGGTGAAGCCGAAGGCGAGCAGCACGACGCCGATCATCTTCCACACCCCCAACTCGCGGATGCCCGCCATGCTCAGCGCCCCATCCCGGTCAGCACGATGAAGCCGACATACACCAGCAGTGCAATCCCGCCCAGCAGCAACGCGGTGCGCTTGGCGCGCTTGCGGCGCGCCTCGATGACGGGGTCGGCTGCGGCAGAGTCGCGTGACATCAGACTGGCCGTCTCAGTGGTGGACATCGCCATGCGCCAGATCGCCGTCGCGGATCACCGGCGGCTTTTCAAAGGTGTGATGCGGGGCCGGCGACGGCACCGTCCATTCCAGGCCCTTGGCACCTTCCCACGCACGCGCTTCAGCCTTGGCACCATGCTTCTTCGAATGCAGCAGCAGGAAGGCCATGAAGAACGGGGTGACGAACATGCCAAACGCACCGATCGAGCTGACCAGGTTCCAATCCGCAAACACCACGTTGTAATCCGGGATGCGGCGCGGCATGCCGGCCAGGCCCAGGAAGTGCTGCGGGAAGAACAGCACATTGACGAACACCATGGTCCACCAGAAATGGATCTTGCCAAGCGTTTCGCTGTACATGCGGCCAGTCCACTTCGGCCACCAGTAATAGATCGCGGCGATGATCGCAAACAGCGCGCCGGTGACGAGCACGTAGTGGAAATGCGCCACCACGAAATAGGTGTCGTGGTACTGGAAGTCGGCCGGCACGATGGCCAGCATCAAGCCGGAAAAACCACCAATCGTGAATAGCACCACGAAGGAAATCGCCCACAACATCGGGGTTTCGAAGGTGAGTGAACCGCGCCACATGGTGGTGACCCAGTTGAATACCTTCACCCCGGTGGGGATCGAGATCAGCATGGTGGCGAACATGAAGTACAACTCGCCACCCAGCGGCATACCTACCACGAACATGTGGTGCGCCCACACGATGAACGACAGGAAGGCAATCGCTGCGGTGGCATACACCATCGCCTGATAACCAAACAGCGGCTTGCGGCTGAAGGTGGGGATGATTTCACTGACGATGCCGAACGCCGGCAAAATCATGATGTACACCTCGGGATGCCCGAAGAACCAGAAGATGTGCTGGTACATCACCGGGTCACCGCCACCGGCGGCATTGAAGAAGCTGGTGGCAAAGAAGCGATCGGTCAGCAGCATGGTGACCGCACCTGCCAGCACCGGCATCACGGCGATCAACAGGAACGCGGTGATCAGCCAGGTCCAGCAGAAGATCGGCATTTTCAGCAGATCCATGCCCGGCGCGCGCATGTTGAGCACCGTGGCAATGATGTTGATGGCGCCCATGATCGAGCTGATGCCCATCATGTGGATGGCGAAGATCGCAAACGCCAGGTTGCTGCCGCCCTGCAGCGACAGCGGCGGGTACATGGTCCAGCCGCCGCCGGGCGCGCCGCCCGGGAGGAAGAAGGTCAGCAGCAGCAGCGCGAACGCGAACGGCATGATCCAGAACGACCAGTTGTTCATGCGCGGCAACGCCATGTCCGGCGCGCCGATCTGCAACGGGATCATCCAGTTCGCCAAGCCCACGAAGGCCGGCATGATCGCGCCGAAAATCATCACCAGCGCGTGCATGGTGGTCAACTGGTTGAAGAACTCCGGTTTGACGAACTGCAGGCCCGGCTGCATCAGCTCGGTACGAATGCCCACTGACAGCGCGGCCCCCACAATCACCATCACGAAGGCGAACACCAGGTACAAGGTGCCGATGTCTTTGTGGTTGGTGGAGAACAACCAGCGTTCAATGAAGCCCTGCTGGTGACCGTGTGCGTCGTGGTGATCGACGGCGTCGTGTTGCGTAGCAGACATGGATTTGACCTTCGTGAATGCGGACGTGGATCAACCGGCCTGCGCAGCAGTGGCTGCGGCAGGCGGGGTGGTCTGCGAAGTGGTGGTGGCCGTAGCGGCGTCAGCGGGCTTGGCTTCCGCTGCCGGCGCAGCGGGGGCAGCGGGGGCAGGAGCCGCCGGCGCCGGTGCGGCCGGGGGTGCGTGCTTGGCCTTTTCCGCTGCCAGCCAGCTGGCGAACTCGTCCTTGCTCACGGCCTTGACCACGATCGGCATGAAGCCATGATCTTTGCCGCACAGCTCGGCGCACTGGCCGCGATAAATACCGGGCTGGTCGATCTGTGCCCATGCCTCATTCACGATCCCCGGCACGGCGTCCTGCTTCCAGCCCAGATCCGGCACCCACCACGAGTGGATCACGTCGTCAGCAGTAATCACGAAGCGGATCTTGGTACCCACCGGCAGTACCAGCACGTTGTCCACATCCAGCAAGTAATGCGGGTCATCCGCAGCCGTGACCACTTTGCCACTCTGGCGCAGCTCGTCATGCTTGCGGTTCAACCGGCTGCTAAAACCGACGCCTTCACCCAGATAGTCGTATTTCCACATCCACTGGTAGCCGGTCACCTTGACCGTCATCGCGGCGTCGCGCACGTCGTACATGCGCAGCAGGCCGCTGGTGGCGGGGAACGCCAAACCGATCAGGATCAACACCGGAATCGCTGTCCAGATCGCCTCCAACTTGGTGCTATGCACAAAGCTGGTATCCGGCACCGCGCCCTTGGACTTGCGGAACTTGAAGATGGCCACCGCCATCGCGCCGAACACCAGGATGCCGATCACCACGCAAATCCACAGCACGATCATGTGGGCGTCGTAGGCGGCATGCGCGGTGGGGGTCACCCCTTCCCGCATGTTCAACTGCCAAGGGTGCGGATCGGTCGATCCAGAGAAATGTGCATGCGCAGTTGCCAGCAGCGGCAGGCAGGTCAGCGCCAAGGCCGCCAATGCCCGCTGTTTGAAACGACCGAATGTCATCACTATTGCGCCCCGTTGCCTGAATGACGGTGCGGCCCCCAGATCGTCAATTGACCCAAGTCAACCTCACCTAACCGATACGATGGTAATGGCGCAGCCCGCAGGCGGCAACCGTGGACATGCAAAAAACCGCCACAACGCCCGGTTTATCTGGATGCCGGCGCTGCCCGCAGGCACTAAACTAGGCGGCTTACCCCTCAGGAATGCCGGTTTTCCCGCGCAATGAATACCCCTGCCAGCCCCTCTGCCTCGCCCGTGCCGATTCTGGCACCGGAGCTGAACCCGCCCGCGTCTGCCCCACGCGCCGCCATTACCGCCGGCTGGATCCGCGACGAAGCCGCACATGTGCGCGAATTGTTGGTGCAGGCCACCCTGCCCGACGCCGACCGCAATGCCGCACAAGCCGTGGCCGCCGATCTGGTGCGCCGGGTCCGCGTGCGTGCCAACCATCAAGGCGTGGTTGAAGCCTTCATGCGCCAGTACGACCTCGGCAGTGAGGAAGGCGTGCTGCTGATGTGCGTGGCCGAAGCGCTGCTGCGCATTCCCGACCAAGCCACCGCCGACGCGCTGATTCGCGACAAATTGGCCGATGCCAACTGGAAGAAACATCTGGGCCAGTCCGATTCGGTGCTGGTCAATGCCTCTACCTGGGGCTTGATGCTGACCGGCAAACTGGTTGATCTGGCCGATGACACCAAGCGCGATGTGCATGGCGCGTTCCAGCGCTTGGTGGGACGCGCCGGTGAGCCCATGATCCGGCTGGCGGTGCGCCAGGCGATGAAGATCATGGGCCATCAATTCGTGCTGGGCCGCACGATTGACGAGGCCTTGGCGCGTTCGCGCAAGGGCGACTTCGCCAATTACCGCTATTCCTTCGACATGCTCGGCGAAGGCGCACTGACCACGCAAGATGCGCTGCGCTATCAGCAGGCATACCTGTCCGCCATCCACGCCATCGGCCAGACCGGCCCCAATGGCAGTTTTGCCGGCAGCGATGTGTTTGCCGCGCCCAGCATCTCGGTCAAACTCTCCGCCCTGCATCCGCGCTACGAGCACGCCAAGCGCGCGCGCGTACTCGACGAGCTGGGTGGCCGCCTGCTGGAGCTGACGCAATTGGCGCGCCGCTACGGCATCGGTCTGACCATCGATGCCGAAGAAACCGACCGGCTGGAGCTCTCGCTGGACTTGATTTTTCAGGTCATGGCCGAGCGTTCGCTGAGCGGCTGGAACGGCTTTGGCATCGTGGTGCAGGCCTACCAGAAGCGCGCCCCGTTCGTCATCGACTACATCGCACAGATGGCCGCGCAATTGAACCGGCGCATCCCCGTGCGGCTGGTCAAGGGCGCGTATTGGGATGCCGAAATCAAACGTGCGCAAATGGACGGGCAAGCTGGCTATCCGCTGTTCACCCGCAAACAAAACACCGATGTCAGCTACCTGGCCAATGCGCGGCGCCTGCTCGATCACGGCAACGCGATCTACCCGATGTTTGCCACCCACAATGCGCAAACGATTGCCAGCGTGCACCGGATGGCGCGGGCGATGCGCAGCCGCCGCGATTTTGAATTCCAAAAACTGCATGGCATGGGCGATGACCTGTATGCCGAAGTGATCCCGGAAAACCGCCTCGACGTGCCTTGCCGGGTGTACGCGCCGGTGGGCAGCCACGAAGACCTGCTGCCGTATCTGGTGCGCCGCCTGCTGGAAAACGGTGCCAATTCCAGCTTCGTCAACCGCATCACCGACGAAACCATCCCGGTGGAAGAGCTCGTGCGCGACCCGGTTGAATTCGTGTCTTCGCTGGAACACATCGCCCATCCCCGCATCCCGCTGCCGGTTGATCTGTACCGCAGCCAACACCAAGATCGAGACAATTCCATGGGTATCAATCTCGCCAACGACGACCAGCTGCGTGACCTTGCCGCTGCCCTCAATACCGCCGGTGCCGGCAGTTGGACGGCCGCGCCCTTGGTGCCGGGCGCACAGGCCGCGGGCGAACAAATCGCGGTGACAAATCCAGCCGACCGCCGTGAAGTGGTGGGCCACTGGCAGCCCAGCGATGCGGCCACTGTCGAGCGGGCACTCGACAATGCCGTGGCCGCACAGCCGGCATGGGATGCCACCCCGGCCGCCTCCCGGGCGGCCCTGCTGGAACATGCCGCGAGCCTGCTGGAAGCGCGCCTGCCGGCCTATATGGCGATGTGCACCAAGGAAGCCGGCAAGACCTTGAGCGACGGCATCGCCGAAGTGCGCGAAGCGGTGGATTTCCTGCGCTACTACGCCCTGCAAGCACGCGAGCATTTCGCCCCGATGGCCCTGCCCGGACCGACTGGCGAAGCCAATTCGCTGCAATTGTCCGGGCGCGGCGTGTTTGTCTGCATCAGCCCGTGGAACTTCCCACTGGCCATCTTCCTCGGCCAAATCGCGGCTGCCCTGGCCGCTGGCAATAGCGTGATCGCCAAGCCCGCCGAACAAACCAATTTGATTGGCTATGCCGCAGTGAAGTTATTGCACGAAGCCGGCATTCCGCAGGCTGTGCTGCAGTACCTGCCCGGCGATGGCGCGACCGTGGGCGCGGCCTTGACCAAGGATCCGCGCGTGGCCGGCGTCTGCTTCACCGGCTCGACTGAAACCGCACGCCTGATCAACCGCGCATTGGCCAGCCGCGACGCCGGCCCGATTGCCACGTTGATTGCCGAAACCGGCGGCCAGAACGCGATGATTGCCGATAGCTCCTCGCTGCCGGAGCAGGTGGTGAAAGACGCGCTGGGCTCGGCCTTCACCTCCGCCGGTCAGCGCTGCTCGGCCGCACGCGTGCTGTTGGTGCAAGACGAAATTGCCGACAAGGTCATCGGCATGCTGGCCGGCGCGATGGCCGAGCTCTCCATTGGCGATCCCGGCCTGCCTTCGACCGATGTCGGCCCGGTGATCGACGAGGACGCCAAAGCCATTCTGGCAGCGCACGCCAAACGCATGGATGTGGAGGCCAAGCCCATCGCCAAAGCCACGCTGGGTGCAGCATGCGAACACGGCACCTTCTTCGCGCCCGCGGCCTGGGAACTGCACACCATCGCCCAATTGGATCGCGAAAAATTCGGCCCGGCCCTGCATGTGGTGCGCTGGAAAGCCGACGAACTCGATACGGTGATCGACACCATCAACGCCACCGGCTACGGCCTGACACTGGGCATCCATTCACGCATCGATGCCACCATCGAGCGCATCGTGTCGCGCGCCAAAGTCGGCAACATCTACGTCAACCGCAACCAGATTGGCGCGGTGGTCGGCGTGCAACCGTTCGGCGGCCAAGGCCTGTCCGGCACCGGCCCCAAGGCCGGCGGCCCGCACTACCTGCCACGCTTCGCCACCGAAAAAACCGTCACCATCAACACCACCGCTGCAGGCGGCAATGCTTCGCTGCTGACGCTGGGCGACTGAGCCTCACACGATAGAAGCAAAAAAGCCCCGCACAAGGCGGGGCTTTTTGTTGTCGCGAGGTCGCGTGGATCAGAAGCGATACTGCATCGACACACCAACCAAATTGGCATACCCCGAGAACTTGCCAGCCAAGGTCGAGGTGTTGCCCGTGGCGACATCCACCGGCAAATTCACCGTCGGGCTCTTGATGGTGATGTGCTGGTAGCCGGCATCCAGTGACAGGTTGTCACTCACGTTCCAGCTGGCACCAATCGAGTACAAGGTACGATCGTTGTCAGGCAGGCGTGGGGTACGGTGCTGATCATTGGTCGGGGTCTTGTCCGAACCAATGCCGCCGCGCAAGGTGAAGGCTGGCGAGATGTCGTACTCGGCACCCAAGGACATGAAGTTGGAGTTGCCCCACTGGAAGGGCTCGCTACCCACCACGGTACCGCTGGTGCGCTTGATGGTCACATCCTGCAACGAGCTCCAGCCGGTACGCTGGAAGTCCGCCAACACACGGAAGTTGTCGGTGAAGCCGTACTTGATGCTCACCGTGGCCACGCTAGGTGTGACCAAACGCGCACCACCATCACCGTCCTTGAAGCGTGGATCGGCACCCAGCAGGGCCGGCACACCTTCGAAGTCCAGCGTACCCGAGAGTTGATGGTTGATTTCCGAACGGTAGCTGAAACCGATTGCCAACTTGTCGGTTGGTGCAAGTTGCACACCCACCACATAGCCAACGGCGTTGTTGCTACCCTTCACGGTGAAGCCGCCATCCATGGTTTGCGGCTTGAACGGATAGGCGGGATTGAAGCAATTCATCGGGTTGCCCGAACCGGCGCAAATCGCGGTGCCAAAATCAATCGCCTTGCTCAGGGTAACCGTGGCGCGCTCATAGATCACGCCGGCACCGATCGAGACACCATCACTCAATTTCAGCGCCGCAGACAGGGTCAAATCGACGGTTTTGACGTCGGACTTCAGCGCACGATAGCGGCCTACCCAGTTCTTGTCGTAATCGGTTGCCAGACCAAACGGTGCACCGACGGCAACACCCAAGGTCAAGCCTTCCAACCCGCCATGCATCGGGAACACGGCTGCCATGTTCGGCACCAGGGTCGGATCCCCCGGATCGCCACCATTGCCACCGCTGAGCGGCGCGCCGGGGTTGCCAAGGATCGAACCACCACCGGTGAACTTCGCGTTCAAATCAATCATGGTGAGATCGGTCTGGAAGGTATTCTTGTCCAGATTGACCATGGCGGCCGGATTCAGCGAAACAACGGCGGCATCTTTGCCCACCATGCTGCCGGCGCTGGACTTGCCGAGGTTCTTGACGCTCTGCTCGCGCAGCTGGAAGCCGGAAGCGGCCGCCTGGCCCACGAACAAAGTGCCCACAACGGCCAGAGCAAGGGCCGAGGTACGA
>Ga0208564_1003236_pt1 | contig 12037 bp, 9 predicted proteins | sample AD_UKC073_MetaG_FD_184439 | JGI IMG/M metagenome (GOLD analysis project Ga0208564, IMG submission 184439) | Active sludge microbial communities of municipal wastewater-treating anaerobic digesters from USA - AD_UKC073_MetaG (SPAdes) (version 2) | ecosystem: Engineered > Bioreactor > Anaerobic >... | reverse complement strand
AGTTATTAACACCCTGCTCTCGAATTCTGCTTTAAGCAAACATATTTAGTTTTATCCCCTCCCTATACGCCCAAGCTCCCTTCAATCCCCTGCAACCAATTCACCCCATCACAAAAGAAAAAGCCCCACAGAAGAAGCAAATTTCCGGCTACCCTACGTTATAGAAGATCAACTACCCCCTTCATGCTCCACAACCCCACCGAGCCTATCAGACAATTCAATTCACCACAAAGAAAAAGCCCCGTGAGAGAGCGAATGTTCACTCTCCCACAGGGCCGCTTTGTTTTTCCGTTGCTAAGGCGTTAGGTTAGCTTGGGAAGGATAGCCGGACGGGACCTATTGCCAGCATCGTGTTTTAACTGTTTTCTCCATCGGTTCCTTCACCTTGTTCTGGATTCAATAGTGCATTAGCTTTTGCTATCATTTCTACAAATAAGGTTTTATGTGAACTGCTATCAGATACTGCGATTACCAAATTATTAGCATCGCTGATTTTGGTTTCATCTACGTCATTTTTCAACTGTAGATTATTAATATCAGCAAATGGATCTACAAACAGTGCATAGACTGCTTCCGCTGCAAAGAATATCTTGGTCTCTGCATCGGTAAATGTCAGTTGCTTTTCTACTGTTGCGATTCCGTCTTTGTATTGGACTTTAGCAACTGCTTTATCCGGTATGTCGTCTATACTTGCATTTTCAGACCAGCTATTATCCCAGCTTGTAGCTTTATATTGCCCACCGGCATCAATGGTTCCACTGATTGATGATGCGTTGGCGTGTTTGCTATAGCCGGTAGTGTTAAGTGTTTGCTGGCCTAATAAGGTTTCTCCCTTATAAAGCTCGATTACTATACTTTCAGTGTCGTTTACTTTTTTACCCGAGTTATTGGCGTCAAGGTTTATTCCTACCCCATAGCCCAGTACTCGAACTGTGTTACCTTCACCAGCTGCTGTACTGGCATAGGCTGTATTATCAGCTATAGTTACGCTGGTAATTTTTAGCCTTGCATTTATTTCTGTTTCTACTTCTGTCAATGCTGCTGCAAGAGCATCAGTGGTAGCCTGGGATCTACCAAAGCCATCCGCCGGCCTCTTCTCGATGATCTTCGCCAATACTGCTGCTTTGCCATCGTCACCTAATCTGTTGTATCTACCTACCAGGTCCTCAAGCATGGTTATCTTGTCTGTAACTTGCAAGCCGGAATGGATTGTGTAGTTCTCATCTTTTGCTGCCTTAAACCTATCCAGAAGCATGGTGGCAAACCCGATGTCAGTTAAGCTTTCCGCTGCGTTTACCATGTTCAATGATGCTTCGGTGGTCTGTCTTGTTAGTACTATCTCGTCTAGCATAGACTGCAGGGTTTCTACGGTGTAGCCTTCTGCAGGCCTGTTGGCCAGAAGGTCCCAGCCTACCGCATCTTTCCTGCCCTCCACTGTGATCTTGTTATACTCGGTTAAATCAAGACCTAATATCTTTTCATTCTTCTCTAATGCTTGCCTCATAGCTTTACGCTCGTTTTGGCCGTAGTTAGCACCAGCTTCTACACCGTTAACTTCTGCCAGAGCATCATATACACCTTCACCCGGCCACTCCAGTGTTGCTTTGTACATTACGCCTGCACTGGTTACTACGAAGAATTCGTAAGTTCCTGTTGCTTTATCCTTCTTAAACCATAGGGTCTCGTCTGTATTTGGTTCTAACTCTACCCATTTACCATCGGCTTTTTGGGCAATGAGCTTGACTGCACCTTCGGCTAAGGATACTCGCTGGCTATCTACTAATATTTCAAATTCTACATAAGCGTCTTCAGTTTCAGGTCTAGTTCCTTCTCTGCCGGTGGCTGTAAAAGAAACATTATTTATTTCTTCTTTCCAGTCTAAGGTTGCTACGTAAACGTTAGCATCTTCGCCTTTTGTCTTTACTTCAAAGGTACGTAGTCCTGTTGCTGCTTCTACATTAAACCATAAGGTGGCATCGGTGTTAGGGGTTAGGTTCGCCCATCCCCCGTCGCCAACTTTAACTTTGATGTATTCTACGTTGCCTTCGGCTAAGGAAATCTCTGTACCTTCTGCTACCAGCTTGAATTCGGCATAGATGTTACCTGCTGCGTCGCCTGCTGTATCTGGAGCTATGCCTACGTTGCCGGTTTCTTCAAAAGCAGCTGCTATTGGTTCTTCTACTGTTACCGTACAACTGGCCTTCTTACTGCTATCCGCAGCAGAGGTTGCTGTAATGATAGCTTCACCTTGAGCTTCTGGTGTTACAACTCCATTGGCAACAGTTGCTACCTCTGTATTGCTTGATGACCAAGTTACATTTTTATTAGTAGCATTGGACGGCTTTACTGTTGCTGTTATCTTGCCTGTTGCTCCTCCGGCATATAAGGTCATCGTTGTTGGGTTAACACTAATAGCACTTACCGGCACAAATACCGATCCAACTGGCGGTGCTGCAGGCTCTTCTCCACCAACAACTTCTTCTCCGGCTATTACAGCAGTAACGCCTTCTGGAATTGTTATGTTCTCAGGCTCCGGTTCAATCACAGTGCCTGACGCATTGATGGTAGCATTAGTTATACTTCCTGTTCCTGTCACCTCAGCCGGCTCGTCGACGACCAGGTTGACTATTGTAGCATCAGAGCCCAGTTCTACTACTACTTCAGGAGCCTCAATGTATAGATTTTCAACCTGACCTTCAGGTATTACTACGTTAGCGTCTTCGCCCGTTATCCTAACTTCTTCAAAGTTGCCACTGAGGATTACTACGCCCTCACCTATTAGCTCCTCAATTGTGAGGACTGCTATTCCCTCACCTTCCACTTCTTCTTGCACTATAGTAGAAGGAGCTTTCACATAAGCCTTTGCAACTTGAGTGCTGCCTATGATTACAATTCTTACATCTTTTTTAACTACCTCAAGACTACCTATCTTCGAATCTTTCAAGATAATGCTTTCTTTGCCGCCGCCTTGTACTTTCACGTTTCCATCAACTGTAACATTATCAAGAATTACTGTACCATCACCTACGCTCTGGGCTATAAGCAGATCCCCTGTTATCTTGGCGTTTTGGATTTCTACTCCGTCAGCCAACACGTGAGCATTACCAGCTATGGTCATTCTGGCATCTTCTTTACCGTAAACACCTTTTTCGGTGAAAATCTCAGCCACGAGCCTATCTAGCACTGTCACAGTCTCAGATCTCTTTATAGGGTTCTTAGGCCCAAACGTTCCGTCAGGATATCCTTCCATAAGCCCTGCATCTACTACTGCCATGACTGCCCAGTGACTCCAACTTGCAATCTCGTCTGAATCCTTGAATAGATGTTTTTTACCTTGATCTTTTAGTTCATATATCCTTGCAAGAACCAAAGCCGCCTCTTGTCTGGCTATTGGATCATCCGGCCTGAAGGTCCCCCCAGCATCACCTATCATGTACCCTGCGGCCACAGCTTTGGCTATATCGCCTACGAACCATTCGGTACCTTCTATGTCTGAGAAGTCTACCTTAGCCTTTTCCACAAACCCGAAAGTCCTGTTCATTAAGGCTGCAAATTCGCATCGCTTTATAGGGTTTTCAGGTTTGAACGTGCCGTCCTCATATCCTTTAACTATGCCTCTTTCGATCCAGCGCTCTATCTGCGCCTGGGCCCAGTGACCGTCTATGTCTGTGCCCACAGAAACCTGGGCGTACATTAGCGTAGGGCTCAAAACGCCTAAGATCATGCATAGGGCAACCGCCCACGCCACAAGTTTCGCGCTACTTCTCTTGCCCTGTTTACTCACATCGATCCCTCCAAATCCGATTTGATTTCACCTTTCCACTTACCGCGGTAGCCATCTAAACCTCCTACACGCAACAACTGAGGCCTTGGCCTGCGCAAGTCGTAAGTTTTACATACCTCCTTTCAAAACGCTCTTGGTAACCACACTCTCTTTCCTCTTGAAAAACTCAATTCCGCAGCCGCATTTTATATAGCGCCCAACTAGATACGTCTAGAATTGTCTTAGAGTAGAATATTTATGCGGCAGCAAATGTAGTTTATTAAGGCTATGTTTGAGGGGGAAGATGGGACCGATACTGAAGACATTTACTTAATAGATGGCAGACCTTAACTAAAAGACCATCGCCCCCCACGGTCAACGTCGATGGTTTCTAATCCTGTATCTCTTTGCATTTCGCCAATGTGCGAATCTACCTGTGTACTATAAGCTTACCACACTAAGTGCGTAGGTCCTTGCTAATATCAGGTGATATTTTAAATATTCGAATATTTTTATGCTTTTACATTTCCATAACCATACCAGCAAGAGAATGGGCACCATTTGTTCGCATATCTTTTTGATGTGCTTTTTGCAGTTTTAAAGCAGAAACCCCCGTCCCCGTTGCTTCTTAAGTTGCGTCAGCGCCACTTGCTTTCCTGCCAGTTCTTCTTCTATGGTTAGTTTGTCTTTTTTGGAATCCCGTAATCCGCAGTCATTCTTTCCAAAACCTCTAGGTATCTTCTTAGGTCCTCATTGGGGTAGAAGTAAAGGGCAAAAACTGTACTTGTAGCATCGTCTATTGCCCCATGAAGTTCAAGTTTTGGCCCTCGGCTCTCAAGCCAATCAAAAGGGCAGGGTACCAGCAGCCCTTCCTTTGGAGTTCTAGTCCTACTCTTCCTGGGAATACAAAACTTATGCGAGTATGGGTTCCCAACACCCCTCTCTTTAAGTATCCTGCTTACAGACTTGCTCAATATAGGTATCCATTTTTGCTTGTCCAACAATTCTGACATGTGCTGACAACTTGCGCCTTTGTATTCATTTTCAGCTAGCAAAGCGACCATATCTTTGATGTCTTTAGATATGGCGTGTTTGGGTGTTTTGCCTCTGTTTCAATGAACTAAGGATAGAACACCTTTTTCTTTCATCTCTTTCTTTAACCTTTTCACCTGTCGCTCGCTAAGGTTCAAATATGCTGCTGCTTCTCTTACTGTTATCCTCCCTTCAACTACTTCTTCCATAACGAAAACTCTTCTTGCTTCTTTTGTGCTCAAAAAACGTCCTCTCTTTCTCTCATGGTGACAATATCATTGTTCGATCACAGAAGCTCAATATCGGCACTGACAAATCCGGAGAGATTTCCATCCGAGTGTCAGGGGAAGTGCAAGATGATGATCCAATTGTGTTCGAAAAAAAGATGTGTGATGTTTTCAGGGAAAGTAATAGGGTACTCAAAGATCCGGATCTTTGATATTCACATACCATCGTTCAAGAGTTGACGGTTGGGTTTCTGTGTATACTGCGACACACGCAGATTTTCGTATTACACAAGTTATCCCGGTAAAGGCAGAGATGTACGTTCCTCTCTCGATTCAGGCCGCAAAAATGCCTATACATTACAATTTAGTGTTTGTTTGTAGGAAATCTGGCTTTAACGCTCCAAATAAAACTTACCCCATAGAAACAATCATTGCAGCTATAAATGATGCGCTTCTAAAATGGGCGCAAAAGAGCTGAGTTTTTCTAAAGGGAATAGAACGGTACTACTATATGGACATGCCTTGAAATATCTATCCTTAAAGGGGGCACCAAATGTTACCGCAGACGATATTGGGGAAGTTATTAACACCCTGCTCTCGAATTCTGCTTTAAGCAAACATATTTAGTTTTATCCCCTCCCTATACGCCCAAGCTCCCTTCAATCCCCTGCAACCAATTCACCCCATCACAAAAGAGAAAGCCCCGTGAGAGAGCTTAATTGCTTGCTTTCTCACGGAGCAGGTTGTATTTTATTTCTAGTGCGGGCTTAGGAACTGCACAAAAGAACTGGTATGACCCCCGAAAAGTAAACAAAAGCGGATATACATGTGCATCATTTATACCGTTCGATCAGATCGACAAAGCCAAAACAATAATTGATCAGACAATTTATTGGTATATTGCTGAATCAGAAGATGAAGCACTCTATATAACAGGGATGCTCAACAGCACGGCACTGGATACCATTATTTCTGATTTCCAACCTGAAGGAGCTATGGGAAGACGTCATGTTCATAAGCTGCCGTACGCTGTTACACCGCCTTTCGATATCGATAACCCAGCTCATATGCTTGTAGCGATAAGGACACGAGCTCTGATTAATAATATTACTGATTCTTTGCCAGGTTCGGAAGTCGTAAGGTATTGCGATCCATCAAGTAGTACACTTGCAGTGCGCAGGCGCAGGTTCCGATTGTTTATTCATGAACTACCTACGAGTGGTGCTTACGAGGAAGCATGCCGTGAGGTCTATAATGTCTGAAGGCTAATGACTAAGTTTATCAGACTACCGGGCAGATAACCTTTTATGGTTAATCCTGTTTGTATTTGGCAGAAGTCACGGTGAGGATGCCGATAACTAAACGTTTTAATTATATCTATACCTTTTAATTTTTCCTCGGTTGCCTACTAAGTCGGGTGCAAAGACTATGATGATGGAGACAGCAGTCAGGCAGACGACCATGCAGAACGAAATCTACAAACGAAAAAAACTACTTCCGCAGTCAGCCCATGACCGCAGAAAAGCCTTGTATCAAAGACAGCACGAAGATAGACATAATCACTACGAAAACGATACGATTTATCTACTCTATTTTTAGAGCTTCCTAAGGGGGTGAAGGCTCGAAAAAGGGGGCTGAGCTTTTGACCGGGCTTGCCCGGTATTTTTATTTTTAAGAAGCAACAATACCTTACATCAACTGTAAGTGTTTATCCTCTGCGGCACTTGTTATAATGAAACTAAAGTAAGCCAGGAGGCTATAAAATGAGTTCAAACAGAGTTTTAGAGGTTGAAGGTGTCACAAAAGTCTATGGTAAGGGCGACAACAAGACAGAAGCCCTCAGAGGAATCAGTTTTGATGTGCTTGAAGGTGAATTTCTTGGAATTATGGGAGCCAGTGGCTCCGGAAAGACAACCTTGCTCAACTGCATTGCTACCATGATTAAACCCAGCTCGGGAAGGGTTTTACTTAAAGGTAAAGATATTTCTGCTTTTAAAGGTGTACAGTTGGCTGATTATCGCGGCCAAGAAATTGGATACCTGTTCCAGGAATTTGAGCTTTTAGACAACTTAACGGCGAGAGAAAATATTATTCTTCCGTTATCGCTCCATGGTGTGACAGGTCATCAAGCCGAACAAGGGCTTAAGGAATTGGCAAATCGTCTTGATATTACGGACGTTCTGGACAAATTCCCCTCCCAGATGTCCGGTGGACAAAAGCAGCGCGTGGCTGCGGCACGGGCTCTTATTTCAAAACCTAGCATTGTGCTGGCGGATGAGCCGACAGGCGCGCTTGACAGTAAAAATTCCAAGGTTCTTATGGATAAGCTCTCTGCTATCAACAAGGAGCAGAATAAAACAATTGTCATGGTTACGCATAATGCAAATGCCGCCAGTTATTGCTCTCGTATCCTTTTTATCCAAGACGGCCGCCTGTTCCATGAACTTAGAAAGAACATTGAAACGGAAAACTCCGCCAGTTTTTACGAACGTATTGTGACAGTCATGGCTCAACTGGGAGGAGGAAGCGCAAATGTTCTTTAAACATGTTCGACGGAACGCAGCAAAATATCGAAAGAACAATGGCTTATTCTTCAGTTCCTTGGTGGTAGCAATTGTCGCATTTTACACGCTGCTATCTTTGGGTGACCAGGATGTCATGCTTTTTTTGAAAACAATAGAAAGCGATGCAGTCAGTAAACTTATGCTATTGATTCCCGTAGTCTTTATGATTTCGCTTTTCTTTGTTTTTTTTTCTGGTTTATTTCGCTTATCGTTATCAGTTAGACAATCGCAAAAAAGAATTCGGGTTGTATCTGATGCTTGGTATGAAACGAAGTACGCTTTTTGCAATGCTTATGGGTGAAACCATCTGGAACAGCTTAATATCCATTCTGATTGGCTTGCCGATTGCGTTATTCCTCACAGAGGGAATCAGCCTTGCAACAGTAAAGCTGGTTGGACTTGGTATAATCGGGCATAGAATTTCGTTTTCCATATCGGCTGTGATTGGAACAGTAATCGGGTTTATAGCAGTTCAAATGATAGCTATGCTGTTATTGAGCGCTTCATTCAGTCGCAAAGAGCCAATGGAACTGCTACGCTCGGATTCCCCTGAAAAACAGGTGCCACTATCCACAAAAAAAGGATGGCTCTGCTTTATTGTTGGCTTGGTATTCCTGATCTTAGCATATGTGGTTGGTGTTACGATGCTAAGAAGCTTTGATTTTAACATTGTTATGCTGATTATTATTCTTGGTGGGGGTGGAACCTTTCTTCTGTATCGGGGTATGGGCATATTCATCGGTCATAACATCCAACGGAAAAGCCCAATGCGTTCAGGATTGTTTACCTTTACAGGCCGACAGATTCACGAGAATGTAATTCATCAATACAAAGCACTGGCAATTTCGTCCTTGCTTTTAGTAATGGCGTTAGCATGCGTATCCTTTGGTATAGGTACCGCTTCAGGCCGGGGATCAATGGAAGTTAGAACAGTGGATTTTTCTATTGAAGGAAGCGAACAGGAAGTGCGTGAGGTTTTGGATTCTGAGGCAAGCAAATCAATAATTTCTGAATATTATCCGATGTTTTTAAGCCGTATGAATACAAACCTCTATGATCAATCAGGTGAAATTCTGGAAAAAAGACCAGAGGCGCACGATTTCTCTTGGGACGGACTCAATGCTACCCTCGCAAAATTGCCTGAAACGGACTTGAGAAATAATATGATTGAAAGTTTTTCTGATCGATCAGGCCCGTATTTAATTTCAAAAGCCAGCTACAATGAACTCTTACAGGCGATCGGAAAAGAGCAGATTCAACTAAAGAGGAATCAAGTTGCACTATACACTTCCATGAAGGACAGCGGTGACTTTATGAGCATTCTGAATGGAGCACTGGAACTTGGAGCTTATATCGAAGTTGATGATCAAAAATACGAGCTATTATCCAGCGTTTACTACGATAATGTAGTTGCTGACCGCAAAATCACATTATACAGTGCCTTAATCGTACCGGATGAAGACTACCGGAATTGGGTTTCTGGTGCCAGCACCCCTTTCTGCTGGAATGTAGTGCTGAGTCAGGAACTTGTGAATGATAAAGGGTTAATGCAGGCGATTCAATTAATGGAACAAAACCTCGCAGGAACAGGCTTGGAATATGAAACCTTTTTAAGTGGCATTGGCAGAAATCTCTTTTATACCGTAGCCGCCAGTTACCTGACCATCTATCTGGGTATATTGTTTATGGTCATCGCAAACACAGTCATCGGATTGAAATATTTGATGCAACAAAGAGCAAATGAGCGCCGTTACACTACTTTGCTTATGCTTGGCGCCAATGTCAGCCAGCTTTGCAAATCAGCAAGATCGCAAATTAGAATGTTTTTTGCTTTAGCGCTTAGCGTAGCGGTATGTAGCTCCATCTTTGCAATCTGGTCGATGTTCACAAGCTTTCTAAAATTACCGGCAGGAACATCGATAGTAAAAGTCATTGCAATTACGGGAATAGCCGCTGTTCTGTTTGTTGTGATAGAACTTATTTATATTCACATTGTAGAACGAGCCAGCAGTCGTGAGATACAAGCATTACAGGTTATAGATCGGGGGTGATGCGTTTTGAATAAGATTATGGTCATCGAAGATGATATTTACTTGCGAGAAGAACTTATCAATACCTTCGCAAAGAAGGGGTACTCAGTATCGAGTATCTCTTCTTTTGACGCACCCGAAAAAGAAATACTGAACAATAACCCCGACCTGGCAGTATTAGACATAAACCTTCCGGGTAAATCTGGATTTGAGTTATGTAAGTGGCTTAAAGCGAGAGCTTCCTTTCCAATTCTTATTTTAACAGCACGCGATACACTATCAGATGAATTGTACGCATTGGGGCTTGGCGCAGATGATTTTCTTACAAAACCATGCCATCCTGACCGGCTCATAGCACGTGCAGAGCGATTGCTTCAAACATACGGGAAAGTGAGAAATCTAATACAAGTAGGAGACCTTGTATTAGATATTGACACATATAAAGTGATTTGGAAAAATGCTCATGTTGTCTTATCTGATACGGAAGGAAGAATTCTGAAAGTTCTGCTTGAACGTTATCCAGAGCTTGCTTCAAAACAGGAATTGCTTATTGAGCTTTGGGGCAGCGAAGAATACGTTGACGAAAACATTCTTCAAGTAAATATGACCCGGCTGAGAAAGAGCTTGGATTCCATTGGCCTTAGAGATATGGTACAAACCGTTCGCGGCCAAGGTTACCGACTGGAGGTGAGCAAGCCGTGAAGCGACAGAAAGTGAGATTGAAAGCCGAAAGGCATTGGCTTATCTTATTACTTTTAACGGATCTATTTTTTATTTTTCTGACATGGCTGATAGGCCCAGATACCTTCGAAAGTATTGTTATAATTATCTTGCTTTTTACCGCCATTATTTTTTCTACGGGTTACTGGATTGCCCGGATAAAACAAAAAAAACAGATAGAGATACTGCAACTTTTTTTGAACAGCTTGAATGAAGAAACGGAACAACGCTTATTGGCAACAGTGGGTGAATCTTGGCATCCCGCAATACAGATAGCGTCAGCGCAGCTAAGAGAGCAATCCCAAACGATAAAAGACAAACAACTGGAACTACAAAACTATCAGGAGTTTATCGAGGCATGGACGCACGAAATCAAAACCCCCCTGTCTCTTGCAACATTAATTTTAGCCAATCGTAGGGAAGAGATGTCAGCATATGTTTATAATCGGATGGAGTATGTACGCTGCACTATTAACAACGATGTTGATCGAATATTATACTATGCTCGGCTTCAGGCTGACCACGTGGACTATAAATTTATAAAATTGGATTTAAGCGACTGCGTACAGGAGTGCCTTGAAGATTTTCGGGCTATATCTGACGAAAAGGAAATTGATGTACAGCTAAATCTATCACGTTTACAAATTATAAGTGATAAAAAAGTCCTTACCTTCATGCTCTCACAGCTTTTTAGCAATGCCTTCAAGTATACAGCGACTGTCAACGGCACGGTTCACGTCGTAAGTTGGTTGGATACTCAGGGCGATGGCAAAATACATCTTGCCGTCCGAGATAATGGAAAAGGCGTCCCACCGGAAGATCTCCCCTTCTTATTTGATAAGGGGTTTACCGGAAGCCATCCGGATCGGCAGCACGCAACAGGCATGGGCTTATACCTCATAAAAAAATATTCTGAAGCCTTATCAGTTGAGGTAAACATTGAATCAATATCGACATCTGGACATGGGTTTGGCATTGAGCTGATATTTCCTATTATATAACGACCTTTAAAACGTTAAAGGATACAGCAGATAAAAATATAGGCTTATCACAGGAACGGCTTGTCGATATGTCTTTGCCATTGAGCAATCAAGCCCCCCTAAAAAATCATTTCCACCATAAACAAATTGAAAACTCATAATCCTGCATGTTTCCGTTCATCAACTTCTTTTCCTCATTCGCTCCGTCCTGAAACTCGTCCTGTAGACCGGGTCCGCAGAACAATGCAATTGTCGCCTGGATTCTGTGTTCTTGACATATCTATGCGTTATCCCATAGCGAATTGCATAAACTATATACCAAACGTACATTTATGTGCAAGAGGCATCGGGCGGAATCGGCACGATGGACGCGGAGATTCGGTGGGAGATGGAAGGCCGCAAAGCCAGGAGTGCTGAAAGTTGTTGGGCAAAACATAGGGGATACCAAGCATCATCTAAAGCGCCTGGCGATTCAATAGACAACCGGCTTTTCTTCTTTACAAGTCCTCGCTCATTAGTTCTACGGCTCTCATTTCATCCTCCTGAGCGGATTTCAACAACAATGCTATTTTCTCCCGGACTTCTAACCGGCTAATGTCCTTAGTTGTCTTGATTCGGAATGATTCCTGCCATGCATCATATACAGCCCTGTAGAGTTCGGACAATTTCATTTCTCCGGTTCTTTCGAAATACTTCCAGGCATAGTATTTTAAGGCCCCAA
>Ga0208564_1003228_pt1 | contig 12066 bp, 10 predicted proteins | sample AD_UKC073_MetaG_FD_184439 | JGI IMG/M metagenome (GOLD analysis project Ga0208564, IMG submission 184439) | Active sludge microbial communities of municipal wastewater-treating anaerobic digesters from USA - AD_UKC073_MetaG (SPAdes) (version 2) | ecosystem: Engineered > Bioreactor > Anaerobic >... | reverse complement strand
CGATGTCGCCATCGCCCGATTCGGCGACGAATCGGGGGTCTTCTTCGACACGGCCGCCGACACCGACCTGCTGGTCCGCCCGCATTCGCCGAGCGACAACGCCGAACCCTCCGGACACGCGGCCCTGACCGGAGCGCTGGTGACGTATGCCGTGCTCGCGGGATCTGCCGAGCACCTGGCGCGCGCCGACGCGGCGCTGGCCGCGGGCGGGACCGTTGCGGCCCAAGACCCTCGGTTCGCCGGGTGGCTGCTCGCCGTCGCCGAAGCGCGCCAGGCCGGTCCGCTCCAGGTGGCGATCGTCGGATCTGGGCCGACGGCAACCATATTGACGCATACGGCCCGATCATCCACCTCTCCAGGACTGGTCGTCGTGGCCGGCTCGTCAGACGCCCCGGGAGTGCCGATGCTCGCCGGACGCGCGGCGCTCGGTGGGGAGTCCACGGCATACGTATGCCGTGGGGCGGTGTGCAGTCTGCCCCTGGCCACCGTGCCGGACCTGGAGGCCGCTCTGGCCGCCGGCGGGCCGTGATGCAGCTGCGTCGAGCGAGTTCATCTCCGGATGCCGCGGTGTCCCGGTTCAGAGATCGAAGGCGGCGTAGTCCCGCTGGGCATCGAATCGTTCGCGAACCGCTGCGCCGCCCACGAACAGCGCCGTGGCCCAGATGTCCGCCCACAACAAGGTGGGGCCGATGACCGTGCTGGACCCGGCCCGCGCGACGAAGCTGCCGGTGGCGGGGTCGTAGAGGTGGGCCCCACGAGCTGCGGTGCCCGAGGTCGCGACTGCACCGCACTCCAGGGGGACCACACGCGCGATCTGGGCGCGGTCGTGCGGGTTCTCCACCCCGATCCGCCAGGGTGCGGCATCCGGGCCGAACGGCGGGACATGGCGGTGCCGCCCGGCGAGCACGTCACCGCCGGCATTGACGCACCACGAGACCCCAGCCAGACCAGCAAGGTATTCCGCGGCCCGATCGACGGCCCAGCCTTTGACCAACCCGGTGGGATCGAACGCCCGGCCGCCCGCACCGTCGGGCAGGTCGGTCGTGAACGCGCCGCCGGTCAGCGCCCGCCCCTGCTCGCCGATCTCCAGCGCTTGGGCGACCAGCGGATCGCACTCGCTCAGGGCGATCTCCCGGCGGCGCAGCCTCGAGAGCTGCGAATCGGACCGGTAAGTCGTGAAGATGTCCTCCATCCGCGTCAACTCGGCGTATGCGGAGGACACCGCCTTCTCGATGTCGCGTCGGGCCGGGTCGGCGGCTCGCACGTGGATGCTGATCGGCATCCCCATGAGCTGCTCGACCCAGGCCCGACGACTCACAGATTGGCCTTGTCGATAGCCGACTGCAGCGACTGGATGTAGGCGACCGAGGTGACCGTGGCCCCCGAGACCATGTCGATGTCCGCGCTCTGCGCCGCGACGACCTCCTGGTTGAGGATCGGCACCGCACGGTTGTTGATCTGAATGTCGTGACGGTCCCGGTTCGGGATCTGGAGCACCGAGGCGCCGGTGATCTTGCCGTCGGCGACCGTGATCTGCACCTGGACGTTGCCGAACCGGGTCGGGACGGCGGATCCAGCGATCGCGGTGCCGGAGGCCGAACCTGCCGAGCCACCGCTGCCTGACGAGCCCCCGCTGCCAGACGATCCAGCCGACCCGCTGGACCCGGACGATCCGGGCGCCTTGGGCTGGGTGCCCGTCCCTGGAACGGTGCCTGCGCCTGGGACGGTCCCGGTCGAGCCGGTGCCCTTGGTACCGGCCGCCACCTGCGTGGACGCACTCACAGTGCTGGACGTCGAGGTGTGATAGCTGAACAGCAGCACCAGGGTCGTGATGGTGGACAGGGCCCACAGGACGATGCGTCGCATGATCGGGATTCCTTCTACCGTTGCTCGCCGGTCAGTAGCCGAAGCGTTCGAGGTGGATGTTGCGCTCGGGCACTCCCCCGGCCAGCGCGGCGGCGCGGACCAGGTCCATCCATCGGTCACCGCCACAGATGTAGACGTCATGGCCGGCGAGGTCCGGGACGAGATGGCGCAGCGCATCGGTGTCGCTCAGGTGGCTGGCGTTCCCGGGCAGCCAACTCTCCCGGGAGGTCGCCCGCCCGCCGAGCACGGTGAAGATCCGCGCCCCTCGCCGGCCGGCCAGGTCCAGCAGTTCATCGGCAAAGAGCACGTCACCGCTGCTGTGGGCTCGATAGACCAGGGTGAGGTCGCCGGGGGCCTGAGGCAGTTCCTCGAGCAATGCTCGCATCGGGGTGATGCCGATGCCGGCGCCGATGAGCAGCACCTTGCGCCGAGTGCGGACCCCGCCGTGCAGCCGACCGTACGGTCCCTCGATCATCACTCGCGACCCGGGCGTGAGGTGAGCCAGCGCGGCGGACCCGTCTCCGAGGTGGGCCGCGGTGATCCGCAGGGTGCGACCGTCCGGGGCGGCGGACAGTGAATAGGGGTGCGCGCGAGTCGCGCCCGGGGCGTCGAGGAAGCGCCACTGGAAGAACTGTCCCGCAGCCGCCGGGAGCCGGTCCAGGTCACGCCCGGTGATGACCACCGTCGTCGCGTCCGGCCCCTCGGGTCGCACCTCGGCGACGACCAACCGGTGCCGCAGTGTGCGGTAAATCGGCAGGCCGACCCGCCACACCACCACCGACGCCAACGCCGCGGCATACAGGGTCCACCAGAACACCGTCGCGGCGAGGTTGCCGACGAAATCCTGGCCGGCCCAGAGTTGGTGCGGTAGCGCCAGGCCGACCCCGAGATACGCATACAGGTGCAGCAGGTGCCACGACTCGTAACGCAGCGCCGCCCGGGATGCCTTCATCGAGGTGACCGTGACCATGGTGAGCGCCGCGACGGCAGCCACCGCGAGCAGAATGCCGGGATAGTTCGCGACCAGGTCGACGATGGTGCCCCAGAGGCCCTGCCGGGTCTGGGCGGCATACCCGAACCAGATGAGCAGCAGGTGGGCGACCATGAGGTTGAACGACCAGAAGCCCACGAGTCGGTGGCGCCGGGCGAGTTCGTCCTGGCCGTACGAGCGCTCGACGAACGGGATGCGCGCCATGAGCAGGACCTGCACGAGCAACAGTTGCGAGGCGATGAGCCCGAGCAGCCGGCCGAGCGAGGTCACACCGCCACCGACGGTCGCCATCTCCTGGATGCCGCCATTGCGGACCCATAAGGCCACGACGACGAGCATGGTCAGCCAGGTGAACGCTCCAGCTGCGTCTCGCCACCACGCAGGGGTCGGCGCTCCACCCGACAAGGGGCGCGACGCCAGACCGGGCCGGGCACCCGGACCGGGCACGGAATGCTCGGCCATCGGGTGGAGGGTAGCGGTGCTCATGGCCCTCACCTTTTCGTCCAAAGCTGAGGGTTTGCTGTGAGAGTCGTGGGATCGGGGAATGAGCGCCGGGGTCAGGACCAGAAGCCGAGGACTGCGCCGCCGATCCGCACGATGAAGGCCGACACCACGACGACGAACACCGCTCGCACGAAGCCGCTGCCCAGGCGCAGCGCCGACCGTGCTCCCAGGTATCCGCCGAGCAGGTTGAGGGCGCCGAGCCACAGTCCGACGGTCCAGATCACCTCGCCGTGTGGGACGAAGACCGTCAGGGCCCCGAGGTTGGTGGCGAAGTTGGCGATCTTGGCCAGGGCGCTGGCTTCGAGGAAGGCGTAGCCGAGCAGTCCGACCAGCGCGAAGACGAGAAAGGACCCGGTGCCCGGCCCGAGCGCTCCGTCGTAGCACCCGATCGCCAGGCCGACGAGCACGGCATACGAGGTATGCCGTCCGCGCGAGTGCCGCAGGGCGGTCACCTCCCCGAGCGAGGGCTTGAGCAGGGTGTAGGCCCCGACGGCGATGAGCAGCCCGAGAATGATGGGGTTGAAGGCAGCCTTCGGGATGTGCAACCCGACGAAGGCGCCGCCGATCGCCCCGAGGTAGGCCGGGATGGCGACCGATACGGCTGTGCGCCGGTCGGGACGCAGCCGCCGGACGTAGGTCAGTGCGCTGACCGACGTGCCGCAGATCGACCCGAGCTTGTTGGTGGCCAGCAATTGGGCGGGTGAGGAGCCCGGCAGGCCGAGCAGAAGGGCGGGCAGCTGGATCAGCCCTCCCCCACCCACGACCGCGTCGACCCAGCCCGCGAGCAGCGCCGCCCCGCCGAGCAGCGCCCAGACCAGAGGCCCGTCAGGCATCCGTGCCCAGCGACCAGGCGGCGACGATCCTCGCGATGTCGGACAGCTCGTGCGCGACCGCGTCGGGTGTCGCCTGGTGTGAGACCTGCTGTTCGGTGGGAATCTCGGAGTGCGGGATCCAGATCGCGCGCATACCGGCCGATTGTGGGCCGTGGACGTCCTCGAAGGACCGGTCGCCGACGTAGACACACCGGCGGGGGTCGGCCGAAACGGCCTCGGCCGCCGCGAGGAAGATCTCGGTACGGGGCTTCACCCAGGGGGTCTCGCTGGAGTAGACGTCGCCGTCGATGAGATGTAACACATCGTCGCGGGCGAAGATCTCGCGGTGGTAGTCGCGGGTCCAGATCGTGTTGGAGAGCACCCCGATACGAATCCCCTTGCTGCGCAATGATTCCCATAACGACGGGATCTCCGGATGGGTGAAGGTGTGTGGTTCCCAGAACTCCCGGTATGCCGTGAGGCCGGCTTCCAGCGCCGGATGAGCCGGGTCGAGGCCGGCCTCTTGGAGGATCTCGTGCAAGCGAGCGCTGGTGCCCTCGGTGCGCCCGCGCCGCCACGCCGCTTCCTCGGCGGCATGCACGGCACTGGCGGTGTCGTTGAGCGAACAGGCAATCGCGCCCATGCCACGCGCGAAGACCGTCCACTGCTCACGCAGGTCGACCGTGTGCCAGGGGGTGATCGTGCCTCCCCAGTCGAAGATGACGGCCTCGACGGCGCTGCTCTGGGACACGAGCGTCAGCGCCCAACCTCACGGCATACTTGCTCGGCCGCCTCGCCAACCGGCACCTCGCGGCGCTGCCCTGTGCGGCGGTCCTTGAGCTCGACGACACCGGAAGCCAGCCCGCGACCGACGACGACGATGGTCGGCACGCCGATGAGCTCGGAGTCCTTGAACTTCACGCCCGGGGAGACCCCACGGCGGTCGTCGTAGATGACCTCCAGGCCGGCGGCAGCGAGCTCCCGAGTCAGGGATTCGGCTGCGACGAAGACTTCCTCGTCCTTGCCGGTTGCCACGACGTGGACATCGGCCGGGCTGATCTCACGCGGCCAGCACAGCCCTGAGTCGTCGTGGTTGCCCTCGGCGACACAGGCGACGGCGCGGGATACCCCGATGCCGTAGGACCCCATGACAACCGTCGCGAGCTTGCCGTTGACGTCGAGCACCTTGAGGTCGAGGGCTTCGGCGTACTTCTTGCCGAGCTGGAAGATGTGGCCCATCTCGATGCCACGAGCAGCTTCCAGGCCTGCACCCTCGCCGCACGACGGGCACCTGTCGCCGACCTTGACCTCGGCTGCCTCGATGGTGCCGTCGGCCGTGAAGTCGCGTCCGGCCACCAGCCCGATGACGTGTTGGCCGGCGCTGTTGGCACCGGTCACCCAGGCAGTGCCGACGGACACCCGCGGGTCGGTGAGGTAGCGGATCCCCGTCGCTGACTCGGCTCCCAGAGCGGCGGGGCCGATGTAGCCGCGCACCAGCCCGGGGTGCTTGGCGAACTGCGCGTCGTCGAAGGCCAGGACCACAGCGGGCTCGACCTGGGCAGCGAGGCGCTTCTCGTCGACCTCACGGTCGCCGGGCACCCCGATGACGAGGGGTTCTGTGCGTCCGTCGGGGTGCTGCAGCAGGACGACGACGTTCTTGAGCGTGTCGGCTGCGGTCCACGCCCGATCGCCTCGCGGGTGGGCCTGGTTGAGGAAGTCGACAAGGGTCTCGATGGTCGGCGTGCCGGGCGTGTCGATCACCTGGGCGGACGGCATACCGGAGTGGTCGATCGCGTCGGGTGTCGGCACCTGGACGGCCTCGACGTTGGCGGCATACCCGCAGCTCGCGCAGTGCACGTAGGTGTCTTCACCGTTGGCCGCCGTGGCAAGAAACTCCTCGCTCTTGGACCCGCCCATCGCCCCGGCCATCGCCTGGACGATGACGTAGTGGAAGCCGAGGCGGTTGAAGATCTTGATGTAGGCGTCCCGGTGGGCGTCGTAGCTCTTGGCCAGCCCCGCCTCGTCGACGTCGAAGGAGTAGGAGTCCTTCATGACGAACTCGCGACCCCGCAGCACGCCCGCGCGAGGCCGGGCTTCGTCGCGGTACTTGGTCTGGATCTGGTAAAGGCTGATCGGCAGGTCCTTATAGGACGAGAAGAGATCCTTCACCGCGAGCGTGAAGAGCTCTTCGTGGGTCGGCCCGAGCAGGTAGTCGGCGCCCTTGCGGTCCTTGAGCCGGAAGATGTTGTCGCCGTACTCGGTCCACCGGCCAGTCGCCTCGTAGGGCTCCTTGGGCAGCAGCGCGGGGAAGAGCAACTCTTGGCTGATCTGGTCCATCTCTTCGCGCACAATGCGCTCGACGTTGCGCAGCACCCGCAGCCCGAGCGGCAACCAGGTGTAAATGCCGGGGCTGACTCGCCGGATGTAGCCGGCGCGCACCAGGAGTCGGTGGCTCGGCACCTCAGCGTCGGCGGGGTCCTCCCGAAGGGTCCGCAGGAACAGCGAGGACATGCGCAGGACGGTCACGATCTCTCCTTCAGGGGGTCTCGGGAAGGATATCGGCCCGTATGCCGTCCCCCGACGGCATTTCCGCCGCCCGGCAATGCCCGCCGCGAGCAGCCCCAGACGTCGGCGGCGCGAGCGAGTCCTACTTCCCTCAGGAAGGGGCGCAGACCTCGTGGAAGTGGACGGTCTTCGCCGCTCGCGCGTCGGTGGTGATGTGGTGTCGGTGGTGGGGGTCGTGGATCAACCGGTGGTGATAGCCACACAGGGGTACCGCGAGGTCGAGGTCGGTGAGCCCGCCTTTCGACCACGGGTGTCGGTGGTGCAGCTCCGACCATGCGAAGGGTCGGTCGCACCCGTCTGCAGCGCAGGTGTCATAGACGACCGAGAGGGCGGTGCGTTGTGGATCGCTGAAGAACCGGTGATGTCGACCCAGGTCGAGGACCTGTCCCGGTCCACCGAGGACTGCAGGGAGGATCCCGGCTTGGCAGGCGATCCGCCGCGCGGCACTGGCCGAGAGGAGTGTCCCGGTGTCGGTGCTGGCGGCTCCGGCGCTGGGGGTCATCTCCAGCAGCGTCCCGGTGCTCCCCCGGATCGACTGTTGCACTAGTGCCGCCTGGGCGGCGCCGACGGCTTGTTCCATGGTCATCGTGATGATGACGGTGGCTGCGACTTTCCCGGTGAGTCGTTCGGTGTCCAGGTGTTCGATCAACTCAGTCAGAGCGCGTCCGCGGCGGTGGGCCCAGTCGATGTCGGCCCAATCGGCATTCCGACCCACACCCCGACCCGAGACTGGCTCACCGGGAGCCCCGAGCCCGAAGGCGGCGCCAGCGCCACTTCCCGCGGCGTCGCGTTGCGCGGTTTGGCGGGTGGAGGCGTGCAGGTCGGCCGCGACCGACCCATCAGCCAGGTCACCGGCAGCGGTCTGACCATCAGCCAGGAGCGCTTCGGCCGCTTTGCGGAGGTGATCCCGTCGGGGTGCGGTCATCGACTGCAACACCTTGCCCAGCATCCGCGCCGTGAACGTCGGCAACAACGCCTGCAGCCTCGTGGTCCCGTCACCGAGGTCTTGCATGGTGACCGTCGCCAACCGGTAGGCCCGGGTCTCCTGATCGAGCAGTTGGGCTTCGACATGCTCAGCGACCTCTTGGGCGGAGCGTTCGGCGTCGGCGAGGACGAACTTCGCCGCCCGAGAGAACCGGCCCGGATTCAACACCCGCGCCTTCTGGACGAGAGACGTTTCGACCTTCGCCCGCTCCACCTGCGTCAACGACTCCGGGAGTTTGTCCATCGTCGAGGCGATGATCCCCGCACACCGACCAGAGACGTCACCGGCATCAAACGCCGCCCCTGGTCGCAGCAAGCCCTTCGCCAGCCAGAGATGTCGCCAAGACCACCTCTCGGGCCGCGTGAGCCCCATCGCCGTGGGTTGCTGACGCCATCCACGCTGATGTCGAGGAATGCCCGGTCCGGCGATGCACCTGCTGCCGGTCAGCCCGAGCGACCAACGCCAACCGCAGGGCATCCACCCGACGAGCGATCCGCTCCACCTCACCAATATCGGCAGCGCCCACGAGCACGGCAGCGTCCGGGTCAGCCAACCGAGCCTGGACCGCATCCACCACCGCATGCAGCGCCCCAGTCGACACCCCCACCACGGCAGCCGACCCACCCCGCGACACCGCAGCACACGGCGTACCGCCGCTTGGCTGCGCGTCCACGGGAGTGATTGTCATAGCACGAGTGTATGACGACAAGCGTTCGAGTACAGGGGGAATCCCGATCAATTGGAGCCATCCAGACGCATCGAAACAGAATCTCCGGACGTGGCGGTACACCGAGGCGGGCAGTCCCGACAGGGGAAGCGCGGTCAGAGCAGGACGGTGGAGAACGTGCCGACTTCGGCATACCCCAAGGCGCGATAGGTGGCCCGGGCCGGGACGTTGAAATCGTTGACATAGAGCGAGGCTTCGGGAGCGATCGTCGTCAGCACCGCATCGGTGACCGCGGCCATGAGCGGCTCGGCCAGCCCTTGACCACGCAGCGCCGATGCCAGCCAGACCCCCTGCACTTGGGCTGCCCCGACGCCGACCGACCCGATGTCGGCCTTGAACATCACGCGCCCCCGGTCAGACCAGACATAGGTGTGCCCGGCGCGCACCAGTCCGGCGATCACCTGTCGGTATGAAGCCGTCGACCCGACATACGGTGGATAGCCGATCTCGTCGGTGAACATCGCAGCCGCAGCCGGGAGCACGTCATCCACCTCGTCCATGCGGGCCAGCCGGACCCGCGGGTCGGGCTCGATGCCCCAATGCTGCGGACGGACCGTCGTGGACATGAGGGGCTGGGGATGGCGAATCGCCCGGGGACGCCCCCAACTCGGCCCCAATCGTTCCCACAGGCCGAGCACCTGATGGGAGGGCCCGAAGATCGACGCACACTGCCGACGCCAGCGCCGCAGCCGATAGGCGAAGGCATCCAACGCCTCGTCATCGCACTCGACGGGCACGAGATTGGCCGACGCCCAGGCCATGGACCGCAGCCCCGATCCGGTGTCGAACCCCAGCAGTGCGCCGGGCATCGACAGCAGCGCGCCCTCTTCGATCCGCGCTGCGACGAAGACATTTGCGGTGGGATTGCGCGCGCACAGGGCGAGCGCCTCGTCACGGTCGGTGGCCGTAAGGGCGCGCACCGGGCTTTGAGTGCGCAGCACGGCTACAGGGTGCCAGAAGATCGCCGATCACAGCAGGTATGCCGTGTCATCCCGTGCCGTGCCGGACCAGACACGCGCCGTCTCGACTCCCGTCACGGCCGACGCGGCGAACTCATCCGACGGTGACGACTGGTCCGCCGGTCTCCTCGTCGATGGGCTGGCCCATCTCGTCGGCCAGCCGCATGGCTTCCTCGATGAGGGTCTCGACGATGAGTGCTTCGGGCACGGTCTTGACGACCTCGCCCTTGACGAAGATCTGGCCCTTGCCATTGCCGGAGGCCACCCCGAGATCGGCCTCGCGCGCCTCACCGGGGCCATTGACGACGCAGCCCATGACCGCCACGCGCAGCGGCACGGTGAGCCCCTCGAGGCCCGCCGTCACCTGCTCGGCGAGGGTGTAGACGTCGACCTGCGCCCGCCCGCACGAGGGGCACGAGACGATCTCCAGCTTGCGCGGCTTGAGGTTGAGCGACTGCAGGATCTGGTTGCCGACCTTGACCTCTTCGACCGGTGGAGCCGAGAGCGAGACCCGGATGGTGTCGCCGATGCCGCGCGAGAGCAACGCACCGAAGGCGGTAGCCGACTTGATCGTGCCCTGGAAAGCCGGCCCCGCCTCGGTGACTCCGAGGTGCAGCGGCCAGTCGCCGCGCGCCGCGAGCATCTCGTAGGCGCGGATCATGACGACCGGGTCGTGGTGCTTGACCGAGATCTTGAAGTCGTGGAAGTCGTGCTCCTCGAACAGGCTCGCCTCCCAGACCGCCGACTCGACGAGAGCCTCGGCCGTGGGCTTGCCGTACTTCTCCAACAATCGCTTGTCCAGCGATCCGGCGTTGACCCCGATCCGGATCGAGACGCCTGCGTCGCTCGCCGCGGCCGCGATCTGCTTGACCTGGTCGTCGAAGGCGCGGATGTTGCCGGGGTTGACCCGCACCGCTGCGCACCCGGCGTCGATCGCCGCGAAGACGTACTTCGGCTGGAAGTGAATGTCCGCGATGACCGGGATCTGCGACTTGCGCGCGATGTCGGAGAGCGCGTCGGCGTCGTCCTGGCTCGGGCAGGCGACCCGGACGATGTCGCAGCCGGCCGCGGTCAGCTCGGCGATCTGCTGCAGGGTCGCGTTGACGTCGACGGTCGGGGTGGTGCACATCGACTGCACCGAGATGGGCGCGTCGCCGCCAACCTCGACCTTGCCGACCTTGATCTTGCGGGAGGGACGGCGGGGGGCGACGACGGGGGCGGGACCCTGCGGCATACCGAGCGAGACAGCCATACCGTCATTGTCCACCAGGACGGCTCAGCCCGACGCCACCTCGGCTCGGCGCAGGATGGCGACGATGAAGTCGGAGCCGTCCGTCCACGGCACCAAGTCCCACGTGGCGAGCAGCAGCTCGGCCTGCAGTCCGGCGCCGGTGACATGCGCGCGGAACTCGGACACGGCATACCCGCGGTCGGTGCCGAACCCGACAATTGCCCGGCCGCCTGGGCGCAGGTGACGGGCGAAGCCGCGCAGCACGTCCTGGCGGGTGGCCGGCGCGGCGAAGGGCAGCACATTGCCCGCGCAGACGATGGCATCGAACGGCTCCGGTATGCCGTGCGCGGCCAGTTCCAGCCTGGAGAGGTCGCCTACCAGCCAGGTGACATCGGGGTGGTCGGCACGTGCCGCGTCGATGAGGGTCGGGTCGACATCGACCCCGACCACGGTGTGGCCCACCGACGCGAGGTGACCGCCGACGCGACCGAATCCGCAGCCGGCATCGAGGATGCGCGAGCCGCGCGCGACCATGGCATCGACGGTGCGAGCCTCGCCGACGATGTCGCTGCCCTCGGCCAGCAGGGCGCGGAACCGCTCGACGTACCACCGAGAGTGGCCGGGGTCGGCGGCGAGCTTCTCCTCCCAGAGGGACGGGATCCGGTCGCTCATCGGACGGTGATCCCGTCGGCGCGCAGGGCGTCCTTGACCTGAGCCACGGTGAGCTCACCGAAGTGGAAGACGCTGGCGGCGAGCACCGCGTCCGCGCCCGCGTGCACGGCCGGGGCGAAGTGTTCGACCCCGCCGGCTCCTCCGCTGGCGATGACGGGGATCGTCACTGCGGCTCGCACGGCACGAATGAGAGGCAGGTCGAAGCCGTCCTTGGTGCCGTCGGCGTCCATCGAGTTGAGCAGGATCTCGCCCGCACCGAGTTCCTGCGCGCGGGCGCACCACGCGACCGCGTCGAGGTCGACCGGCGTGCGACCGCCGTGCGTCGTCATGACGAAGTCGTCCGTCGGGGCACCGGCATCGTTGCGCCGACGACGCACATCGGCGGAGAGCACGAGCACCTGCGACCCGAAGCGGTCGGCGATCTCCCCGATCAGCTCGGGCCTGGCGATAGCCGCCGTATTGACGCCGACCTTGTCGGCGCCGGCTCGCAGCAGCCGATCGACGTCCGCAACTGCGCGCACCCCGCCACCGACGGTCAGCGGAATGAACACCTGTTCGGCCGTGCGGCGGACCACGTCGAAGGTCGTCTCGCGATCGCCGCTGCTGGCGGTAACGTCGAGGAAAGTGAGTTCGTCGACCCCCTGGGCGTTGTAGGTCTTGGCCAACTCGACCGGATCGCCGGCATCGCGCAGGTTCTGGAAGTTGACCCCCTTGACGACGCGACCGGCGTCCACGTCGAGGCAGGCGATGACCC
>Ga0208564_1003225_pt1 | contig 12075 bp, 9 predicted proteins | sample AD_UKC073_MetaG_FD_184439 | JGI IMG/M metagenome (GOLD analysis project Ga0208564, IMG submission 184439) | Active sludge microbial communities of municipal wastewater-treating anaerobic digesters from USA - AD_UKC073_MetaG (SPAdes) (version 2) | ecosystem: Engineered > Bioreactor > Anaerobic >... | reverse complement strand
CGCGACAGCGCATCCGGAATCGCCGGATGGTCGAACCGCACCGTGAAATCCAGGCGGAAGCCGTTGTAAGGCTCGAATTTGGCGTACTTGTCGCCATCGCTCACTGCCACCGGCTTCAGAATGCGGATAAAGCGTTTGGCCACCGACTGCTCGACAATTCCGGCCGATTCCAGCAGGAATACAAATGGCCCGGCCGAGCCGTCCATGATCGGCACTTCCGGCGCAGTGAGGTCGATATACGCATTGTCGATGCCCAACCCGGCCAGCGCCGACATCAAGTGTTCCACCGTCTGCACCTTGGCACCGTTGCAGCTGAGCCCGGTACACAGCGTGGTTTCAGTCACCAGGGCTGCGGCGGCCGGCATTTCGACCACCGGATCGAGGTCGGTGCGACGAAACACGATGCCGCTATTGACCGGGGCCGGGCGGATGGTGAGAAAGACTTTTTCCCCGCCATGCAAGCCCACGCCGGTGGCACGGATAAGGTTTTTGAGTGTACGTTGGCGCAGCATCGTGGAAGATTACCATGCGTAAAGCTGAATACTTGCCAAAACTGCCGCCAAAACAGCTGTCAAAACAACGCCGCGCAAGCGCCTTGCACGAAGCTGGAAAACCGGCCGACCGGCAACGCCGATCGACCGCAAAACCCGTGGGCGGGCCGCCCACAGGCCGGGGACACAAACACCGCATCGCACCCCCGGCCGCAGGACAGGGGTGCTGGTTACCGCATCAGTCGGCCTGACGACGCAGGAACGACGGGATATCCAGATAGTCGTCCCTGGGCAGTTCAGCAGCCTGCGAGGTGGCATCCACATTGCGACGCAGTGCACTGGAGAAGCTGGACGGCATCGGCGGCACAAAGCTGTCGGTGACCGCGTCGATCGGCAAGCCTGTAGTGCCATCGCGTTTGATCTGCGAGCGCACCAACTCGACTTGCGGACGGCGCGACGGTTCTTGCACCGGCTCGAACCGTACCCCGCGGGTGGTTTCGGTCACTGGTACGCGCACACCCGTTGCCGCACGGCTCAGGCCGGTGGCCACCACGGTCACCTTCACTTCGTCTTGCATATTCGGATCCAGCGAGGTGCCGATGATGACAGTCGCATCTTCACTGGCAAAGTCGCTGACCACGCGGCCGATTTCATCGAACTCGGACATGGTCAAATCCGAACCCGAGGTGATGTTGACCAATACGCCATTGGCACCGTGCAGATTCACATCGTCCAGCAGCGGATTTTTGATTGCCGCTTCGGCCGCAGCTTGCGCACGATCATCGCCACGCGCCACGCCGGTGCCCATCATCGCCAGACCCATTTCGCTCATCACGGTGCGCACGTCGGCAAAGTCGACATTGATCAAGCCGGGGCTGACGATCAAATCGGCAATGCCTTGCACCGCGCCTTGCAATACTTCATTGGCGGCGCGGAATGCCTGGATCATGGTGGCATTGCGACCCAGCACGGTGATCAGTTTTTCATTCGGAATGGTGATCAGCGAATCACAATGCTGACTCAATTCTTCAATGCCCTTTTGCGCAGCCTGCATGCGGCGCGGGCCTTCAAACGGGAACGGCTTGGTGACTACAGCCACCGTCAGGATGCCCATTTCCTTGGCCAACTGCGCCACCACCGGTGCAGCGCCGGTGCCCGTGCCGCCACCCATGCCGGCGGTGATGAACACCATGTCGGCACCCTGCAGCGCATCCATGATTGCTTCGCGATCTTCCAGCGCAGCCTGCCGGCCCACTTCCGGGTTGGCACCCGCGCCCAGGCCCTTGGTGACGTTGCAACCGAGGGTGAGCTGCACATTCGCGCCGCAGTTCTTGATCGCTTGCGAGTCGGTGTTGGCGGTGATGAACTCCACCCCAATCACATTGCTGTTGACCATGTGCGCCACCGCATTACCGCCGCCGCCGCCGACGCCGATGACTTTGATGACCGCATTGGGTGCCACCTGGTTGACCAATTCAAAATGTGCCATGTCCGTGTCCTATTGTTGTTTTGATGTGTTGTTGTGAAACCACAAATTCGTTACTTATTCGTCTTCACTGCACGCCTTCACCGCCCGACTTCATCGCATGTCAAAACTCGCCGCGGAACCACTTCAATGCCTTGCCGATCAAGCCACCAACCTTGCCGGTGGGAAGGGTCGGGCGCTTGGGGTGTTCCATCTGCGCGCCCATCAGCAACAAGCCCACGCCGGTGGCATGCACCGGGTTGCCCACCACTTCACCCAAGCCGGTCACGTGCTGCGGAATGCCGATGCGCACCGGCATTTGCAACATCTCTTCGGCCAACTCCACCACCCCTTCCATCTTGGCTGCGCCGCCGGTCAGCACCATGCCTGCACGTACGCGTTGCTCGAAACCACTGCGCCGCAACTCCGCCTGCACCATTTCGAAAATTTCTTCGTAACGTGCCTGTACCGCCTGCGCCAGGGCTTGCCGCGGCATCCGGCGCGGCGGCCGGTCGCCCACGCTTTCCACCTGGATGCTCTCTTCGGCGCGCGCATACTGCACCAGCGCGCAGGCGTATTTGACCTTGATGTCTTCGGCATGCGGTGTTGGCGTGCGCAACATATGCGCGATGTCTTCGGTGACTTTGTCGCCGGCCATCGCCAAATTCGCGGTATGGCAGATCGCGCCTTGCATGAACACGGCGATGTCGGTGGTACCCGCGCCCATGTCCACCATCACCACGCCCAGCTCTTTTTCATCACTGGTCAACACTGCCGTGCTGGAGGCCAGTGAAGACAACACCAGCTCATCCACCTGCAAGTCGCAACGCTGCACACACTTGCTGATGTTCTGCGCCGCCGACTGCGCACAAGTGACCAAATGCGCGTGCACTTCCAGGCGCACGCCGGTCATGCCCACGGGATTGCGGATGCCTTCCTGCGAATCATCCAGCACATACTCGCGGGGAATGGCGTGCAGGATTTTCTGATCGGCCGGGATGGCGACGGCCTTGGCTGCCTCCAGCACGCGCTCAAGATCGGCGTGGGTGACTTCGCCATCGCGAATCGGCACGATCCCGGGCGAGTTTTTGCACTGCACGTGGTTACCTGAAATCGAGGCATACACACTGCTGACTTCGCAGCCAGCCATGAGCTCGGCCTCTTCCACTGCGCGCTGGATGGATTGCACGGTGGAGTCGATATCCACTACCACCCCACGGCGCAGCCCGCGCGATTCATGCGAGCCGATACCGATCACCTCGATCGGCTCACCCGGTGCGTATTCGCCGACCAGTGCGGTGACCTTGGAGGTGCCGATGTCGAGCCCGACGATCAGCGATTTGTCGCCCTTGCGATTCATGTGTTGGAGCCGTGATGAGATGTGGATGAGGGTGCGCTGCGCGGCGATTGGGTGCCGGCTGCGCCACTGCGGCTGGGATGGAGGGTCTCGGGCACAGCCCAAGTGAGTGCAAAGCCGTTGGTGTAACGCAGGTCGGCGCGCTGCAAACGGCGCATGTTGTTTTGCGCAAGCAAGTTCGGCAACAGCGCAGCAAAGCGCTCCATGCGCAACTGTGCATCATTGCGGCCCAACACCAGTTGGGTACCATCGTGCAGGGTGACTGACCAACTGCCGCGCCGATCCAGCGCCACGCCCAGCACCCCGCCCGCATTGACCAGTTGCTGTTGCGCCTGGTGATACAACGCCACTACTTCCGGCACCCGGGCTTCCGGACCATCCAACAGCGGCAAACCTGCGGGCAGCTGCAATTTCCCGGCCGGGAACAAGCGTCCATTCTCGGATAACAGGCGTGTAGCGCCCCAGCGTGCGACCGGTTTGAATTCGCGAATCCGCACTTCCAGCACATCCGGCCAGTGCTTGCGAACTTCCGCCTGCTCTACCCACGGCAGGCGATTGACCGCTTGCTGCACCTGGCCCAACTCCACCGCAAAAAAACCGCGCTGCGCCAGTGGCATCACCACCGCCTGCAGTTGCACACGATCCACCCGTTGCAGCGGCCCGGTCACCCGCAAGGTGCGCAGCGGCCAATGCGCCGCGCCCATCCACCCTTCGACCACAGCCACCACCGGCAGCGCGATCAGCGCTACCGCCAGCAGCCAAGCCAAGGGGCGCAGCAAAGCTTTCACAAGGTCTGCTCCAGGATCATCCAACACAGGTCTTCAAAACTGATGCCGAGTTGACGGGCGGCCTTTGGTACCAGCGAGTGACTGGTCATGCCCGGCGCGGTGTTGACCTCAAGCAACAGCAACTTGCCGCTGCTGCGGTCACGCATCACATCCACTCGTCCCCAGCCACTGCAACCTGCGGCAAGGAATGCATCCACTGCCAACTGACCAATCGCGATTTCTTCTGCGGCGTCCAGCCCAGGACACAGGTACTGGGTGTCTTCGGCGATGTATTTGGCGTTGTAGTCGTACCAACCCCCCTTGGGTACGATGCGGATTGAGGGCAGTGCTTGCGCGCCCAAAATGCCTACGGTCAGTTCATCACCGATGACCATTTGTTCCATCAACATCTCACCGCCGTAGCCGCGTGCAACCGCGATGGCGGCATCGATATCGTCCAGCGTTTCTACCCGCGCCACACCCACACTGGAGCCTTCGCTGGATGGCTTGACGAACACCGGCAAGCCCAGTGCCAACGCCGCCGCACGCAAATCGGCACCTGCTTGCAAACGCCGATACCGCGGCGTGGGCAAGCCGGCACTCAGCCACACTTGCTTGGTGCGGATCTTGTCCATGGTCAGCGCACTACCCAGCACGCCAGAACCGGTATACGGCACTTCGAAGCCTTGCAACAAACCTTGCAACACGCCGTCTTCACCACCACCCTTGTTGCCGTGCAGGATGTTGAACACGCGATCAAATTGGCCATGCACCAAGGCATCCAGCAAGGCCGGAATGCCATCCACCGGATGCGCATCGACACCGCGTGCACGCAATGCGTCCAGCACGTTGCGGCCAGAATCCAGCGACACTTCGCGCTCGCTGCTGCTGCCGCCCATCAACACTGCAACGCGGCCAAATACCTGCGGGTCATTCCCGCGTGGACGATGGCTGTGGGTAACGGTCATGCCCCCGCTCCTTGCAAACCTTCGCGCGCAATCAACTGCGCAGCAGCGCCAATGTCACCGGCGCCCATCAGCAACAACAGGTCGCCATCGTGCAAGACGCCCGGCAATACCGTGCGCAATTCGCTGGCCGCGCTCACCACCACCGGATCGACCCGTCCGCGGGTACGGATGGAACGCGCCAACGACTTCGCATCGGCACCCGCAATCGGTGCTTCGCCGGCGGGATACACCTCGGTCAACACCAGCGCATCGACACTCGACAACACAGCGGCGAATTCATCGAACAAGTCCCGTGTACGCGAATAGCGATGCGGTTGAAACGCCACCACCAAACGCTTATCCGGCCAGCCGCCACGCGCGGCGGCAAACACTGCGGCCAATTCTTTCGGGTGATGGCCGTAGTCATCAACCAATGCCACTTCGCCACCTTGTGCCAACGTCAACTTGGCCAGTTGGTTGAAGCGGCGGCCAATGCCTTCGAATTTTTCGAATGCGCGTGCAATCGCCGCATTCGGCACGCCCAGCTGCCAACCGATTGCTGCGGCGGCCAATGCGTTCTGCACGTTGTGGCGGCCCGGCAACGCCAACGTGCAAGCCGTGCGCGAACCATCCGGCAGGCACAGGGTGAAGTGCATGCGCGCGCCTTGTTGCCGGATGTCGGCAGCACGCACGTCGGCCTCGTGCGAGAAGCCATAGGTAACGATATGGCGTGGCGTAGCGTGGGCCAGCTGCGCCACTTCGTCATCGTCGATGCACAGCACGGCCAACCCATAAAACGGCAGGCGATGCAGGAACTCGGCAAACGCCTGCTTGACCCGCTCGAAATCGCCACCGTAATTTTCCAGATGGTCGGCATCGATATTGGTGATGACCGCGACCACCGGATTCAGGCGCAGGAAGCTGCCGTCGCTCTCGTCGGCTTCGGCCACCAACCAATCACCTTTGCCCAACCGCGCATTGGCACCGGCGGCAAGCAACTTGCCCCCGATCACGAAGGTGGGATCGAGCTCGCCTTCGGCCAGCACACTGGCGGTCAGTGAGGTGGTGGTGGTCTTGCCGTGGGTGCCGGCCACTGCCACTCCACGCTTGAAGCGCATCAATTCGGCCAGCATTTCCGCACGCGGCACCACCGGGATGCGTTGCGCGCGGGCTTCCAACAATTCCGGATTGTCTGGCTTGATCGCGCTGGACACCACCACGCAATCGGCGTCCAGTACATTGGCCGACGCATGGCCTTGATAGATGACGATACCAAGCGAGGCCAGCCGTTTGGTGACTGCATTGTCGGCATTGTCGGAGCCGCTGATTTGATAGCCCAGCGTGCACATGACCTCGGCAATGCCGCTCATGCCCACCCCGCCGATGCCGACGAAGTGCACCTGCGGGAAGGCCTGCGCAGGCGCATTGATGCCTTGCAGATGCAGGCGATTGACGGCCATCACGCGGCCTCCTTGATCAGGGTTGCAAGCACGGCATCGGCCACGCGGTCGGCGGCATCGGGGCGTGCCAACGCACGCGCAGCGCATGCCATCGAAAGACGTTTTTGCGGATCGGCGCACAGCTCGGCCAATACCGCCTGCAGTTGCGCCGACAGTTGCGCGGACTGCGGTAGCAGCAGTGCAGCACCGCGCTCCACAAGATATTCGGCATTGCGGGTTTGGTGGTCATCCACCGCCTGCGGGAACGGCACCAACACACTGCCGACACCCACCGCACACAACTCCGCCAGTGTCAGCGCACCGGCGCGACACACCACCAGATCTGCCCACGCATAGGCACCGGCCATGTCGGCGATAAACGGCTCGACATGCGCTGCCACGCCAGCATCGGCATACGCATTGCGGGCATCGTCCAGCATCTTTTCCCCGGCTTGATGCACCACCTGCACCGGCAGGCCCAATGCAGCCACGGCTTGTGGCACCGCCGTATTCAAGGCCCGTGCACCTTGGCTGCCACCCAGCACCAGCAAGCGCAATGCACCCGCGTGCGCGAAGTCGCGCTGCTCGGGCGGATCGATTTGGGCAATCGCGGTGCGGACCGGATTTCCCACCAATGTTTCGCTGGCGAAGGTTTGCGGAAATCCCACCAAGACCTGCCGTGCGAATTTCGCCAATGTTTTATTGGTCATGCCGGCAGCACGATTTTGTTCATGCACCAGCAGCGGAATTCCGGCCAAGCGAGCCGCCAAACCACCGGGGCCTGCGGCATAGCCGCCGAAGCTGATCACCGCATCGGGCTTGCGCAGTTTCAGTACACGCGCTGCCGCACGCACCGCACTGAGTACGCGCAGCGGCGCACCCAACATGGTCAACAGACCTTTCCCGCGCACACCTTTCACCGCAATGGTGTCGATGGCGATGTCCTGCGGTGGCACCAAGCGCGTTTCCATGCCGCCATCGGCCCCCAGCCAGTGCACTTGCGCACCCCGCGCACGCAACGCCTGCGCGACCGCAAGGCCCGGAAAAATATGGCCGCCAGTCCCACCGGCCATCACCAGAATCAGGGGTGCATGCGCGCTCAACGCGCCCTCCGCATTGCGGCCATCGCCGCCGATTCAACTGAGGGCTTGCCCACCATGGGCTCGATCCGCTGGCGCAAGCGCGAGGCTCCGCGAGCATTGTCCTGCGCCGATGTCAGCGGCTGCGCAACCAGTGGCGGTACGCCCACCGATGCCGCATTCGACACCCCACGACGAATGGCTACCTGTCGTGCGGCACGGTCGTACTCATAGGACACGCGCAATAGCAGGCCCATCGCGGCACAGGTCATCAGCACACTGGAGCCACCGTACGACACCAGCGGCAAGGTCAGCCCCTTGGTCGGCAACACGCCCAGATTGACGCCCATCGACACCAGACTTTGCAGCGCCATCCACAGCGCAATGCCAAATGCCAGATAGCCGGAAAAATGCCGCTTCATCTCCACGCATTTCAGGCCCAACCAAAACGCACGCCCGGCCAACAGCACGTACAAGCCAATCACCGCGCACACGCCGACCAACCCCAGTTCTTCGGCGGTCACCGAAAAAATGAAGTCGGTATGCGCTTCCGGCAGGTACGACAGCTTTTGCACCGATGCGCCCAGGCCCACACCGAACCATTCGCCGCGACCAATCGCCATCAGTGCATTGCTGAGCTGATAGCCCGCACCCAATTGGTCTTGCCACGGGTCCATGAACGACGTCACGCGGCGCATGCGATACGGCTCGAAATACACCAGCGCTGCCAAGATCGGCAGCAAAACGGTCACTGGCGCGATCAGGCGCTTGATTGGCGCGCCACCCAGCACCAGCATGCAGGCAGTGATGCCCAGCAGCAGCACCGATGAACCAAAGTCGGGCTGGATCAGCAACATCCCCACCAACAGCACCACCACGCCCGCCGGCTTCAACATGCCGTACCACTTCACCGCCACGTCTTCGTTGTAGCGCTTCAAATAGCTGGCCAGCCAGATGATGTAAAACACTTTCACCATTTCAACCGCTTGAAAGCCGGCGGGCCCCAGATAGATCCAACGGCGTGCGCCATTGACGGATTTGCCCACAAACGGCAACCACACCATTGCCAGCACCAGAAAGCAGCCCAGCAGCAGCCATTGGCTGTATTTTTCGACGGTCTTCAGCTCCACGCGCATCACCAGCAGCGCTGTGATCAACCCGCAACTCATGAACACGACGTGCCGGCTCAGGAAGTACCACGGCCCTGCGTTTTGGCCGCCTCCGGCAATCGCCGCCGAGCCCACCATCACCAAGCCCAAACTGGCCAGCATCACCATCGCCGCCATCAGCCACGGGTCAAAGCGGCCACTGATTTCATCGTGGCGCGTGGCCTGTCGCACGTTGTCCATCCCGACAGCGTTCATCAGCGCACCTTCAACGTGGCAAGCCCGATCAATACCAGCACCACGCTGATGATCCAGAAGCGCACGATCACGCGTGGCTCCGGCCAGCCTTTCAGTTCGAAGTGGTGATGGATCGGTGCCATCCGGAACACGCGCTTGCCGGTGAGCTTGAAGCTGGCCACCTGGATCATCACCGACAGGGTTTCGATCACGAAAATCCCGCCCATCAGCACCAAGACCAATTCCTGGCGCACGATCACCGCGATGGTGCCCAGCACGGCGCCCAGCGCCAGCGCGCCGATATCGCCCATGAACACCATTGCCGGATAGGTGTTGAACCACAAGAACCCAAGCCCGGCACCGGCAATCGCGGTGCAGATAATGATCAGCTCACCCGCACCCGGCACCCGCGGGATTTGCAGGTATTGGGCGAAGGTGGCGTTGCCCGAGGCGTACGCGAACACGCCCAGCGCGCAGGCCACCAGCACGGTGGGCATGATCGCCAGGCCATCCAGGCCATCGGTCAGGTTGACCGCGTTGGAAAACCCGACAATCCAGAAATAGGCAATCGCCACAAACCCGATACCCGCCATCGGCAGTGCAATGGATTTGAATAACGGCACATAGAAGGTGGTCGCCGCCGGCACATCGGCGAACGCGAACAAATAGATCCCGGCCGCCAAACCCAGCACCGATTGCAATGCGTACTTGGTGCGCGAGCGCATGCCATTGGGGTCGCGCTTGACGATCTTGATCCAGTCATCGGCCCAACCAATGGCGCCGAAGCCCAACATCACCACCAGCACCACCCACACATATTTGTTGCGCAGATCACCCCACAGCAGCACGGTGGCGGTGATCGAAGACAGAATCAGCGCGCCACCCATGGTGGGCGTGCCGGCTTTGGAGAAATGCGACTGCGGGCCATCCTTGCGAATCGGCTGGCCACCCTTGAGCGTGGCCAGATAGCGAATCATCCGCGGCCCCCACCACAGCGAAAACGCCAGCGAGGTCAGCGCCGCCAGAATGGCGCGGAACGTCAGGTAGTTGAACAGGTTGAAATGGCCGTGCAACTGCTCCAGCCAGCGTGTGAGTTCAAGCAGCATCGGTGGTGTTCTCCTTGCCGCTTTCGGCATCACGCGCCAACAGCGCGGTCACAATCTTGTCCATCGCGCTGCCACGCGAGCCTTTCACCAGCACCGTCACCCCTGCATGCAATGCACTGCCTAGTGCAGCCGTCAATGCGGCATGGCTGTCAAACTGCTGCGCATCTGCGCCGAACGCGTTGGCGGCATGTGCGCTCAGTGGCCCCAGCGTGAACAGCCGGGCAATGCCGGCGGCTTTCGCCTGTTGCCCCGCTTGCGCATGCAGCAACAGCGCATCGGCGCCCAATTCACGCATATCACCCAGCACCAACCACGCTTCGCCATCACCGCTGACCAAGGTATCGATAGCCGCAGCGACGGAGCCGGGGTTGGCGTTGTAGCTGTCGTCCACCAGCATCGCACCGGTGCTGAGCCGATGTGCAATCAAGCGTCCTGCCACCGGCTGCACGGCCTGCAATCCGGCCTGCACCTGCGCCAGCGTGGCACCTGCCGCCAGCGCCATCGCGGCTGCCGCCAACGCGTTGCGCACGTTATGGCGACCGGGCATGGGCAGCGTGATGGCAATCTGACCCGTACCTGTAGTCAGCACGAACTGCGAGCCCTGGGGCGTGCTGCGCACATCACGCGCACTGACATCGGCCACCGTATCCAAGCCGAATTTCAGCACCCGCTTGCCGTGCAAGCCTTCCAGGAAATGCAGTGCGAACGCATCATCGGCATTGACCACGGCCACACCATCGTCGGCCAATGCGGTGTAAATCGCACCCTTGGTCTGCGCTACGCCCAGCAAGCTACCCATGCGCTCCAAATGTGCCGGCGCGATGTTGTTGACCAAAGCCACGTCGGGGCGCGCAATCGCGGTGAGATAAGCAATGTCGCCAGGCTTGCCTGCCCCCATTTCGTACACCGCAAAACGGGCATCTTCGGGGGCATCCAGCACCGCCAGTGGCAACCCGATTTCGTTGTTGCGGTTGCCCGGGTTGGCATATGCGCCGCCCAGCTGATTCAGGATCGACAGCAGCAAGGTCTTGACCGATGTCTTGCCGTTGCTGCCGGTCACGGCCAGCACCTTGGTGCTGCGTTCGCGCTGTGCTGCCGCGGCAAGATCGGCCAGTGCACGCTCGGTATTGGGCACGATGATTTGCGTAATGTTGGCATCCACTGGATGGGCGACTAATGCCGCTACGCAACCGCCATTGGCCGCCGCCTGCACATGCGCATGGCCATCGAAATTTTCCCCTTTCAATGCGACAAACAAGGGCTGCCCTTGCGATGGCAATGCACGTGTATCGATGGCCACTGCATCCACCCAACCATCGGCACCTTGCAAGCTGCCGCCAGTGACCGCGGCGATCCACGCCAGCGCTCGCGGCTTCATGCACGCCTCCGCAGCAGTGCGCGCGCGACCTGCGCGTCGTCAAACGGATGTTTCACACCAGCCACATCCTGGTAGGACTCGTGGCCCTTGCCGGCAATCAGTACAACATCGCCAGCACCGGCGTGTCCGAGTGCCTGGGTGATAGCGGCAGCGCGATCGCGCAGCACCATCACCTGTGCAGGCTGCGCAAAGCCGGCCAGGATGTCGGCCACGATGCCATCACCATCCTCATGCCGCGGGTTGTCGTCGGTAACGATCACCACATCGGCCAAACGCTCGGCAATCGCAGCCATTTGCGGACGCTTGCCGGTATCACGCTCACCGCCACACCCGAATACGCAGATGAGCCGACCTTCGACATGCGCACGCAGCGATGCCAGCGCCTGCTCCAGTGCGTCGGGGGTGTGCGCGTAGTCCACCACCACTAGGGGCAATGCCGCACCGGACTCGGACACATCACCGCCAAGGCGATTCATGCGTCCATCCACCGGCAGCAATTGCGACAGGGTTTCGGCAATCAATGCCGGCGCCATGTCCAGCGCATACAAGGTGGCGGCAACACCCAGCAGATTATCGACATTGAAACGGCCCAGCAGCGGCGAGCGCACCGGATGCGCCTGACCACCCGCATGCAGCATGCAGCGGATGCCGCTACCGTCCAACACCACATCCTCCGCGCGCACGCTGGCACCGGCAGCCCCGC
>Ga0208564_1003199_pt1 | contig 12133 bp, 13 predicted proteins | sample AD_UKC073_MetaG_FD_184439 | JGI IMG/M metagenome (GOLD analysis project Ga0208564, IMG submission 184439) | Active sludge microbial communities of municipal wastewater-treating anaerobic digesters from USA - AD_UKC073_MetaG (SPAdes) (version 2) | ecosystem: Engineered > Bioreactor > Anaerobic >... | reverse complement strand
GGCCAAGAAATCGTCTATCACTTCGGCTGTGGGCGATTGAACCGGAACCGAAAGACACGACGAGGAGAGTTTGCCTTCCTTAAATAAATAAGCATATCGAAAAACAGTGTTCTCTATTACCCGGGTTTGTACCATATTCCCGTTTTCTTCGGTGATATCGGCATCGTGTTGTATCCTATCCTTCACCGTTTTATAGTCGCTGCCAAAATCGACCCAAGGCTCTACGATATGGTTGATGGCAGTATTTACCAAAAAGCCAAAAAAAACGTGGCACCGATTAAGGGATGCCACGTTTTTTCATCATTTATAATTTAAGCCGGATGAATTGCTTCGGTAGGACAAACTTCGGCACATGTACCGCAATCTGTACAAAGTTCAGGATCGATTACATAAATTTCACCTTCGGAAATGGCATCTACAGGACATTCGTCAATACAAGTGCCGCAAGCAATACAATCTTCTGTAATTACGTAAGCCATAATACTTCTTTAATTTAATTTTAATGTTAATAATATAGAGTTTCTAAAATGTTTATTTTAAAATGTTGCCGCAAATATACACAGTTTTTGTCAAAAACAAAATTGAAACTGATTTCAATTTATTTTAATGTGTTTTGAATAGTTGTTGATAAGTTTTCTTCCTCATAAAGTAATAATTCCACAAAATGCTGCTCTTAAATTGCGTAGGGATGGTTTTCACAACGGTTTTTTCGAGATTTTCTTTTCGAATATTTTTGTATCGGCGTCGCATTTTAAAAAAATCGATATAAGCAGTTGTTACGGCCGATGCATTTCGAAATTGGCCTTCCATACAAAGATGCACAAAAGCCAAAAAATCGAAGAAAAAGCGGGCAATAGCCACTTCAATCAATCTCGATGACGGAACATTTTTGTAGATCATCAAGAGATTGTTTCTGAAATTGAGGTAAGTTTTTCGGGGATCTTCCTTATTTAACGATGCGCCTCCCACGTGGTAAACCAGCGAGGCCGGCACGCATTCGATTTTTCGACCGCGTGCATTCAGTCGCCAGCATAAATCGATCTCTTCCATGTGGGCAAAAAAGTCGGTATCGAGCCCTCCGGCATCGAGGTAATCGCTGCGGCGGATGCACAGGCAGGCTCCGGTAGCCCAAAAAACAGGAACAATGGTATCGTACTGTCCATAGTCGGTTTCTACATTTTCGAGAATGCGCCCACGGCAAAAAGGATACGCATACCTGTCGATGAACCCGCCTGCCGCACCGGCATATTCAAACTTTTTCCGATCGAAATAGGCACGTATTTTGGGTTGAACGGCTGCTGTTTCAGGATGATGGTCCATGTAGTCGATGAGGGTGTCGAGCCAGCCTTCCGTTGTTTCTATATCAGAATTCAATAAAACAACATATTCCGAATCCACCTTGCGGATGGCCTTGTTGTACCCTTCGGCAAAACCGTAGTTTTTGTCGAAAACGATTAAAGGTACGGTCGGATACTGTGTTTCGAGAAACAATACGGAATCGTCTGCCGACCCGTTATCGGCAACAATTACTTCGCAATTGTCCGATACAGAATGTTTCAGTACGGTCGGAAGAAATTGCTCCAATAATTTTCGGCCGTTCCAGTTGAGTATGATTACCGAAGTTTTTTTCATGCCGGCGAGTTCATTTTTTTAGCAAATTTCCAACGGTTATGCGACCACAGCCAGTAGGCCGGATTGCGCTGGATGGTTTGTTCGAGTTTACGCATATATGTTTCTGTTACCGCAAATTTTTTTTCTTTGGAAGCATCGGCGGTTATCAAGGAAAAAGTTCCCCGATAATATCCGCGTTTGACCCGCCGGATATCCAGATAAACCACGGCAAAGCCGAATTTTGCCGCAATACGTTCCATACCGGTGAGTGCCAACGTATCCTGATTTAGAAAAGTTGTCCAATAATGTTCGAGATAGTGCGGTGGACGCTGATCGGTTAAAAAGCCGATCACCATAGGGCGGCCCTCCCTTTTGTTTTTTACAATCGTAAAAAAAGCATCTCTCATTTCTATATTGCTAGGCGGAAAGCGAGAACGGAGTTTCAGAAAAAAACGATCCGCAGCATCGCTGTGCAACTGTTTATAGATTTGCCCCTGAAAGGCATTGGGAGAAAGATAAAAACCAATGGAAGGCACATACTCCCAATTGCCGTAATGCCCAAGGCAAAGAAAACACGAATTGCCTTGTTGGATCAGTTCGTTGATCAGTTCCGGATTGTCGAACTTCATGCGTTGTTTCACTTCTTTATCCGAAATATGCAGCAGCTTAATGGTTTCTACAAAATAATCGCACAGAAAAAGATAAAAGTCTTTTTCGATTTTCTCGATTTCCTTTTCTGATTTGAATGGGAAGGCATTCATCAGATTTTTTCTGACTACCTTTCTTCTATAGCGGGCAAGGTAATAAAGAAAAAAATAAAGGGCATCCGAAAAAATATAAAGGACCGACAGTGGCAAAAGTGCATGAAGATAAGAAATGCCATACCACAAATAGTAACCCACTCCAGCTTGTTTTTTTGTTCTTTTTTTCATTTGCATTTCTGTTTTTGTTGGTTAAGGAAAATGGCTTCCATAGCCATGTGTTCTTCGTTTAAATTTCCTATTTCTATTTCAATGATTCTATTTACCAATGAGACATCGTAATCCGATACAATGCGTACATAATTTTCGGTAAAGCCATACATTTTTCGACCGTAGCGGGTATGTTCAAACAGTACTTTCCGACGGGTTCCCTGCTGGGAACGATAAAAGTGAAGCAATTTTTTATCCGAAATGTCGAGCAACGTCTTGCTGCGCGCATGCTTTACCTTGGGGTCTACTACATACGGAATTTTCAATGCTTGTGTTCCCGGACGTTCGGAGTAAGTGAAAACGTGCAATTGCGAAACGGGCAACGAATTGACGAACGCAGCACTTTCGGCAAAATATTCGTCCGTTTCGCCGCGCACGCCTACAATAACATCTACCCCGATGAAAGCATCGGGCATCGCTTCTTTGATCATTTCGATTTTGTGGCGGAACAATGCTGTATCGTATTTGCGTTTCATGAGTTTGAGCACGGCATCGCTGCCCGCCTGAAGGGGAATGTGAAAATGAGGCGCAAACCGTTTTGAATCGGCAACAAAACGAATAATTTCGTCGGTCAGCAAATCCGGTTCGATAGACGAGATGCGGAATCGCTCGATCCCTTCTACTTCGTCGAGTGCTTTCAGCAAATCGAAAAAATTTTCGTTTGTTGTGTGCCCAAAATCGCCGATGTTAACGCCGGTGAGCACAATTTCTTTTCCACCCTCTCGTACCACCTCTTCGGCTTGTTTTATCAGATAGGCAATGGGTGCGTTGCGACTGCGGCCACGGGCAAAGGGAATGGTGCAATAGGAACAAAAATAATTGCAACCGTCTTGTACTTTCAAGAAGTAGCGGGTACGGTCATCGGCCGACAGCGATGGAGCAAAGGTTTTTATCCGCTTTGTTTCAGAGACAACGATTTTGCTTTTATCTTTTTTCTCCAGATTGGTCAGGTATTTCAGCACATCGTGTTTTTGCTCCGAACCCAATATCAAATCTACCCCTTCGATGGCGGCAATCTCTTTGGGTCTCAATTGGGCATAGCAGCCGGTAACCACCACAAAGGCACCGGGATGTTGACGGATGATTTTGCGGATGGCTTGACGCCCTTTTTTATCGGCCAGTTCCGTTACCGAACAGGTGTTTATGATGCAAATATCGGCTCTTTGTCCTTTTCGTACACGGGTGATCCCCGCTTGCGTGAGTTGTCGGCCAAGTGCAGAAGTTTCAGCAAAATTCAGTTTACATCCCAACGTATAATAAGCAGCGGTTTTATTTTCGAATACGGAACGATCAATCATATCTCATGTTGATGAATGGCTTGCAGTATGTTGTACAAAATTACCAACATTAAATTATTTACAAAAATACAATAAATCGCCACATTTGCCATGATATTCGTTTTGTTATTCTGAAAGAACGTTTTATTTTTGTATATACTTGAAATTGTAAAAAAGTGATCCCTCAAAATTTCATCAAACTTTACGAAAACAGCCTTAAAGAACACTGGGAATTACCTGCTTTGAGCGACTATCCGGAAGAAACGCGAATTACTTACGGCAATTTGGCACAAAAAATTGCGCGCATTCATGTTTTATTCTCTGGAATAGGTATAAAGAGGGGCGATAAAATAGCTTTGGTGGGAAAAAATCATTCGGAATGGTGTGCGGTTTTTTTGGCTACCATCACTTACGGTGCTGTTATTGTTCCTGTGTTGTCGTACTTTCATCCGGATGGCATACAGAATGTTTTGGAACATTCGGAATCGAAACTCGTTTTTATTAATGAATCCATTTGGAATCAACTTGCGAAAGAAAAAATAACAATCCCTGTTATCGAAATCCCTTCTTATAGGTTGCTTCAGTCGGATGATGAGGGCATATGGAAAATGATAAAAGATTGGGATAACCTTTTTGAAGAGAAATATCCCAACGGTTTTCAAAAAGAACATGTGGTTTATCCCCAAATTGACAACAGTGAAGTCATTTGTTTGAATTATACTTCGGGAACGCGAGGATTTTGCAGAGGGGTGATGCTCATGGCAAACAATTTTGCGGGAAATGTTACGTTTGCCGATAGGGTAAATTTGCTTTTTGAGGGAGAACGTAATTTGGCTTTCTTACCCTTAGCCCATGCTTACGGTTGCACTTTCGATTTTTTGTACCCGCTTTCGGAAGGTGTACATGTGACTTTGCTCGATATCATACCTTCGTTTCGGAATTTGGTTAAGGCACTCCAAAAAATCAAACCCCATATCATCATTACCGTTCCGCTTACTTTTGAAAATATTTACAATCGAAACATATTGCCTTTGATCAATAAATCGGGAATGAAATTTTTGTTGAAAATCCCCTTTGTGAACAAGGTGATTTTGTTGAAAATGAAACGTCATCTGATGCATCTTTTTGGCGGAAATATTAGAGAGGTGGTTATAGGAGGAGCGGAATTGGATAGAGAAGTAGAGGCATTTTTCTATAAATTGAAATTCCCTTTTACCGTGGGGTACGGCATGACTGAATGTGCTCCGCTTATTTCGTACGATCCTCACCAAAATTTTGTGCCAACTTCATGCGGAACAGTCTTAAAGGGTATAATGGAAGCCAGAATAGATTCTATCGATCCCGAAAATATTCCGGGAGAAATACAGGTGCGTGGCGAAAACGTGATGAAAGGATATTACAAAAATCCACAAGTTACTGCCGCGGCTTTTACTGAAGATGGCTGGCTGAAAACGGGCGACTTGGGTGTGATGGATAAAAACAACCGGCTGTATATTAAAGGCAGAATCAAAGCGATGCTGTTGGGACCGAACGGACAAAATATTTATCCCGAGGAAATTGAAGCGCGCTTAAACAACTTGCCGTATGTGGCCGAGAGCCTGGTTATTCAAAGAAAAGGAAAGTTGGTTGCTTTGGTTTACCCCGATTATGCGGCGTTGCAAGACGACAAGATACCGGAAGAAAAATTGCCACAAATTTTGGAAAGAAACCGAATAGCACTGAATAGGCAGCTTGCACGTTATGAAAAAATAAGTAAAATAGAGATTTTCAATACCGAATTTGAGAAAACATCTTCAAAAACCATCAGACGTTACTTGTATCAATGAGTCTTATGGGTTAAAAAATACTAAATCGTGTCTCATCCACCAAAAAGATGTATAAAAATATGCTTTATAACATATAAATGATATATCTTTGCATCAGTTTTAAAACGAAATGAAACATAACATTTAGAAAATTATTTATCGTTTAAAAATTATTGAAAAATGAAAAAGGTATTATTATTTGTTGCTGTTGCAGCTACACTTTCTTTTGCTGCATGCAAAAATCAAAAGTCTGACAAGAGCGAATCATCAGTTGATTCAGATGCTCAAGCAATTGAAGAAGTTGTTCCTGTTGAAGAGGATACAGCTGCTGCAGATGCTGATACTATTGTTGAAGTAGTAGAAGTAGAATGAAATTAAACAAGCTTTAAAGCTTGATGTGGCCATCCTCCAAAGGGGTGGCTTTTTTATTTGTTTTTAATTTAAAAGCAAGTAACTTTGTTGGCGAATAAAAAATATGTTGTTAGTAAACAAAGATGATGAAACGGGTTTCTCTAACCGGTTTGCTGCTGATTTTTATTTTAGCGGGATGTTCTAAAAAGAAATATTTTTTTGAAAAAGAACTTGTTTTTCCAAGAATAATCAATGACGAGCAAAAAATAAAGTTGGCTGCTTATCTTGTGCCTACCCCACAACAATACGAATGGCAGAAGACAGAAATGAATGCTTTTATTCATTTCGGAATAAATACTTTTACCAATCGCGAATGGGGAAACGGCACCGAAGACCCCACTTTGTTTAATCCTACCGATTTTGATGCCGAACAATGGGTAAGAACGCTGAAAAATGCAGGTTTCAGAATGATTATTCTCACGGCAAAGCATCATGACGGGTTTTGCTTGTGGCCAACAAAAACTACTCCTTATTCTGTGGCTTCTTCTCCCTGGCGCAACGGCGATGGAGATGTGGTAAGAGAGGTAAAAGATGCGTGCGATAAATACAAAATGAAATTTGGTGTTTATCTTTCTCCTTGGGATAAAAATGCCAAAAGCTATGGCGATTCTCAGCGTTACAATGCTTTCTTTACCGAACAATTGACCGAATTGTTATCGAATTACGGCGAAATCAGTGAGGTGTGGCTCGACGGGGCAAGAGGAGAAGAACCTCTCGGGAAAATGCAGGAATACGATTGGGAGGCCTTTTATAAAGTAATAGATAAATTACAACCGCGAGCAGTTAAAGCTGTAATGGGAAACGATGTGCGTTGGGTAGGAAACGAAAAAGGATTTGCCAGGGAAACCGAATGGAGCGTGACACCGCTTCAACCCAACATTGATCCGCTGATTATAAAAGAAAACGAACGGTTGGGTATATCGCCGATAGTTGAGGATCTGGGAAGCCGAGATTTAATTGTCAGGGCAAAAAAACTTTACTGGTATCCGGCTGAGGTGAACGTTTCGATTCGTCCGGGTTGGTTTTATCATCCCGAAGAAGACAAACAGGTGAAAACACTAAATCAGCTGGTGGATATCTATCTCAAATCGGTGGGAAGAAATGCAGTGCTTCTGTTAAATATTCCGCCCGATACACGAGGACTTTTGTCTGAAACGGATGTGAACAGGTTGGAGCAATTTGGCAGTTATATTGCCACTACTTTTAATTATAACAAACTTGTGGATGGTAAAATTGCATGGACAACCAAACAAGGAAATTCCAGAGAATATGATTTGTTTGATAACGATACCGTTAACATTGTTATGATTCAGGAAGATATCAAACAGGGGCAAAGGGTAGAAAGTTTTAGAGTGGAAGCATTGATCGACAACGAATGGCAAAAATTAGCAGACGGCACTACCATTGGCTATAAACGCTTGCTGAAATTTAAGGATATAACACCTTCAAAAATAAGGATTACAATTCTTGATGCACGCGATGTGGCCAATATTCTGAATGTGGGAGCTTTTTATGCGCCTTCACCCGAAGAATTTGTTTCGAATCAATAAAAATTCATGCCAACTTAAATAAAAAACAATGAGGCGATTATTTATTCTGATTTTTTCATGTATAACATTTTGCGGTTATGGGCAAAAGATTACAGACGTGTTTAAGACCATGCCTAGTGATATTTTACCCGGATTTTCAGAAGCCAATAGAACCATGCTTCTTGTGGATACGGCTCTAAAAGTTATCCCCTACCCGCTCGGAAATATCGAAAAAATAAATTATACCGATTCGTACCTTCAATTGAAAACATCCGATATTGGGACGTTTCAATTAAAACTCTTAACATTGGTAAATAATACTAAAATTATTTGCACAATAAAGACGGTTTGTGGAGATGCATGCGATAGCAATATCCGATTTTATTCCACCGGATGGGAAAAAATAGATGAAAAAACGTTGTTGCCAAACGTGTCGAAGGAAGATTTTTTTGATCCTGACAAAAAAGGAACAGATGCTTATGAACGTGCGTTGGCGTTATTGGATATTGAACCGCTTTCTGCTGTTTTCCGCGACGGCGGAGACGATTTGATACTTACACTGAATTATGAGGCTTATCTTTCAAAAGAAAATAGTGCGAAAATAAAACCTTTCATTAAACAAGATTTTATAACTTTGCGCTGGACGAAAACAGCGTTTCAGCTTTAAAAGTGTTTTAAGCACCCGTAGTTCAATGGATAGAATATCGGATTCCGGTTCCGACGATGCGAGTTCGAGTCTCGCCGGGTGTACTATCATTCTTTATTTTGCACCGTTTTTTTACCGAAGAAGAAAAAAGTATCATGAAAGAGAATAACATGACAAATCTGTATAAAGTAGCACTTTATCAGGAAAAGAAAGAAGGCGGGAAAGTGCGTTGCCGTCTTTGCCCGCACAATTGCCTCGTCAACGAGGGCAAATTGGGAGTGTGTAATGCACGAAAAAATATTGGTGGAACGCTCTATACCCTTGCCTATGGAAACGCGTGTTCGCTAAATATCGATCCCATCGAAAAAAAACCGCTGTTCCATTTTTATCCCGGAGAAAATATTTTGTCGCTGGCCACAGCAGGATGCAATTTTCATTGTCTGAACTGTCAGAACTGGCAAATATCGCAAGCTTCTCCCCAAGATTTTGGACAGTATCGGCTTGCGCCGGAAGAAATTGTCAGGGTTGCACTCTCTTATCATACAAAAATGATTGCTTTTACCTACACTGAACCGACCATTTTTTATGAGTATATGTATGATATTTCTGTTCTTGCTCATCAGAATGGGATAAAAACGGTGATCGTGTCCAATGGATTTATAAATCCTGAGCCGTTGAACGATTTTTGTCCGCTTTTGGATGCTGCCAATATCGATTTGAAATGTTTTGATGACGCTGTTTATAAAAAATTAACCTCCGGCGGAAGACTTCATCCCATATTGTCGACATTAAAAACATTGAAAGAACATGACATTTGGCTGGAAATCACCAATTTGATTATCCCGACGTATAATGACGATCCCCAAATGATCCAAAACATGTGTGAATGGCTGGTCGAAAACGGTTTTGCCGAAACCCCGCTTCATTTCAGTCGCTTCTTTCCTTCTTATAAATTGCAGCATGTGCCGCCTACTCCACAAAGTACTTTGATTAAGGCAAAAGAGATTGCCGAAAAAGCGGGGATAAAATACGTGTATATAGGGAATATGCCTCACATACAGGGAGAAAACACCTTTTGCCCGAGTTGTAAACAATTATTGATTGCAAGGACAGGATTTTCTGTCGCTGAAAATAATGTAGTCGATGGCAAATGTGCGTTTTGTGGAGAAAGTATTCCGGGAAGATGGAGTTGAAATCACTCCATCTCATCTTCACTAAATACGGTAGCCGTAAAAATATAAATATCGGCATCTCTCCAGCCGTCCCATCCTATGCCGGCTTTATCGCGAGCACAATGCCCAAGAAAATTTTCCAAATCCCAACCGGTTTCTGTTGCTACTTGGGGAAGAAAAACCCCGCTCCGAGCGCCTTTTACTATGTAAATGCCGTGTTTACCAAGCTCTATTTCCGAAATATCGCGAATTTTTCTTAATGGCGAAAGAACGGATATTTCGATAGAAATGACATCGAGTTCGCTCGCAGTAACCGGCGGAAAACGGTAATCGTAACGGGCAGCCGATACAGCCATGCTGCGTACGGTTTCTACAAGGGGCTTATCGCTGATTAGTTGACCGATGCATCCGCGCAATCGCCCGTATTTATTTAAAGTTACAAATGCTCCACATCGGGTATAGATGGCATCGGAACAAGTACTTAGATTGGGTGGTGGTGTGATGTTTAGACCAAATAACTTTTCGATGGCACGCCGTGCTTCTGCCAATAATGCTTTTTTATCTTCGGTGGTCAAATAAAATTCGCTATTTTTCATCGTAACTAACTTTTTTGAGTAAGAACAATTGCCCAGTATCCCACAACTTCGCGATAATTGCCGTAAATTGCATCTCCTGAATTCCGATAATCTACTTCGTGGTATTCATAAGTAGGATTATTATATGTCATGTACATCAAAGTCAATACCGATGTCCAACCGCACAAACAGGTGAGCAAATTTGGAATCCCTCTGTTTTGATTTTTAGTCAGAACGTCTAACAAATTTTCCGGATCGTTGGAAAGAATGGCTTTGGCTGTTGCTGCATCTACTATTTTTGCATTTTCGTAATCGGGATAATGTGAGAAGTCGGTACTGACAACAAACAGATTTTTTTCTGAAAGATACGGTTTTAATACCGATGCTATCTCGAAGCACGTTTCGGGTTGAGAAGTACCGATGACGATAGGAACAATTTTATAATCTTTTTTTAGTTTGTAATGTAAAAATGGAAGCTGCACTTCAATGCTATGTTCTCGTGCATGAGGTGAGGGATTGTCGGTAAAAATCTCGGGATGAGAAGCAACCAGTTGTCTACCGAAATCGGTGTCTACCTTTTCTCTGCCGTAAGGCATGATAAAATCTCCGTGACAATAGACCGATGCTCCGTTGAAATGATAATGATGCGATGAGGCCAATAAAAAAATGCGCTCATAATCGGCATTTTCATCGATCTGGTTAAATGCCGATGCTGCAACTTTTCCCGAAAAAACATAACCGGCATGCGGGGAAATAATCGCTCTCACGTTGGTATATTTTTGAGGAACCGCTTCGCTGAAATATGTTTCAATTTCGCGTCGTAATTTTTCCGCATTCGCAGGATAAAATTGCCCTGCTACAGCGGGTTCTCTATTTACAATACTGTTTTTCATAATTCTTCGATTTTTACATAAACTAAAACAATTGACCGGTTATTAAGTTCCTTTTTTATTTTCTTTTAACATGTTGATACCCGATTTGACAAACTAAGGAATTAAAAGAGCGCCGATCAGTTGATCCGCGCTCTTTTCTACGAAATGAAACGACTTGCCCGGTTTATCTTCTGCGAGGGGCAGGAGCATTTCCGCGACTACCTCTTTTCTTCATCTGCTCCTCACGATAGGCTTTCCATTGTTCCATTTTTTCTTTGCCGATGATTTGTTCCAGCTCGGCATCTTGTTCTTGCATGTTCTGTTCCATCAATGCTCTCATTTCCTCGCGTCGTTTTTCGCGATCTTGTTGCTGTGCCTGCTGACGATCTTCCCTGAATTTAGCCATTTCTTCGGCACGTTTCTCGTCATGCTTTTTTAAAAGTTCTTCAACCTGCTCTTTTTGTTCGGAAGTCAGATCCAATACTTTAGCCATGTGTTCGGCACGTTCTTTGGCTGTCATTCTCATTGCACGAGGAGGCTGATTGCCGTCATTCCTTCTTCTGTTAGCATCCTGAGCCGATATGGAGAGGCTCATCATAAAAAAGGCAACTAATGCCAAAATTCCATACTTTTTCATCTTCATTTAATGTTTTATTGATTCAACATGAGATACATTTTTTAAGACACTTAAAGATAGGGAAATGTTTAATTTGGCAATGGTCGATTAACGAAAGTTATGACGTTATTATCGCCATATATTCACCTTTTTATGATGAGAATAAGGGGTTTTGTAGGAAAGGCTGACTGGTTCGTCGATAAAAAACAGGGATTGGTCTAAAAATAAGATTTTTATATTTTTTAAGACAAAATACCACCCCCTGTTTTTGTACTTGCAGGTTTTTAATATAGCAAATCGTTGATGCTTTAATTATTATTCTGAAGAAAATCTTCACGAGTCGGACTAAAAACATCGATCAGCTCCCCTTCTTCAATGCAAGTTACCCCATGAGGTACATCAGGTGCAATGTAGAGCGCATCTTTTGCTGAAACGGTCTTTTTTTCTTCTCCAATGGTAAAGACAAATTTTCCACTGATAATATAGGTACATTGTGAATGTGGATGTGTATGCATACTGCCTTCGGATTTTGCATCAAAATGCATTTTCACCATCATGATCCGATCGTCATACCCAAGAATCATGCGTTGCATACCTTCACCTGCATTTTTCCATTTAGCATCGTCAAAAATCAAAAAAGTTTCGCTT
>Ga0208564_1003196_pt1 | contig 12137 bp, 11 predicted proteins | sample AD_UKC073_MetaG_FD_184439 | JGI IMG/M metagenome (GOLD analysis project Ga0208564, IMG submission 184439) | Active sludge microbial communities of municipal wastewater-treating anaerobic digesters from USA - AD_UKC073_MetaG (SPAdes) (version 2) | ecosystem: Engineered > Bioreactor > Anaerobic >... | reverse complement strand
GTACAGGCTGGCGGGCTCCTGCACATTGGTCAGCAGGACGTCGGCGCGCAGGCCGTCCTGCACCAGCCGTATGGCAAACCGCACCGCGTGCAGGGCCAGTTCCGATCCGTCGATGGGCAGCAGGATTCGCATGGGGCCTCCTTGGCAGGGAAAAGAGAGGCTCTCAGTGTGGACCGATTCTGCAGCGCTGTCACCCCATGCAGCTACACCGTGGTGGGTTATCGTTGCGGGGTGAAACGCTCCCGACTTTCCCCTTCTACCGTACCCCCCGTATCCGTATCCACATCGCTACGCCTGCCACGCTTTGACCGTGTGGACGCCCTGCGCGGCGTGGCTGTGTTGTGGATGACGCTGTACCACTTCGCCTTTGACCTGAACCATTTCGGCTTCTGGCGGCAGGACTTCTACCATGACCCGGTGTGGACCTGGCAGCGCACCGCCATCGTCAGCCTGTTCCTCTTTTGCGCGGGTCTGGGGCAGGCCATCGCGGTGCATCAGGGCCAGGGCTGGCCGCGCCTCTGGCGGCGCTGGGCGCAGGTGGCGGGCTGTGCGCTGCTGGTGACCGCTGCGTCATATGCGATGTTTCCCAGGAGTTTCATCTATTTCGGGGTGCTGCATGGGCTGGCCGTGATGCTGCTTATCGGGCGCCTCACGGCGGGCTGGGGCCGCTGGCTGTGGCCGGCGGGCGCTGTGGCCATCGGCTCGACCTGGCTGGCCGCCCTGTTGCTGGCGGGGAGTGCGGCTGAGCCCTGGTTCAACACACCGCCGCTGAACGTGCTGGGCTGGATCACCCGCAAACCCATCACCGAGGACTATGTGCCATTGCTGCCCTGGTTGGGGGTGCTTTGGTGGGGTATGGCCTGCGGCCAGTGGTTGCTGCGCCAGCGGCCGGGATGGATGACTGGGCCGATACCTTCGGGTAGCTCCGCACTGGCCTGGCTGGGTCGCTGGAGCCTGTCGTGGTACATGCTGCACCAGCCGGTGTTGATGGGGCTGCTGATGCTCTGGGCCTGGATGGTGCGCTGAATGCCAGAAACAACAACGCGGCCCGGAGGCCGCGTTGTTGTGGTTACACGTTTTGAAGCAGAGGCTTATTCGACCTTGGCCTTGGTGCGCAGCTGTTCCTGGTACTGCTGCAGGCGGTGCTGCTGCAGTTGCTGGGCGATCTGGGGCTTGATGTCGTCGAACTTGGGCAGTTCGGCTTCACGCACGTCGTCCAGGCGGATGACGTGGTAACCGAACTGGCTCTTCACCGGTGCGTCGGTCAGCTGACCCTTGTTCAGCTTGAGCAGGGCTTCGGTGAATTCAGGCACATAGCTGCGCGGGTTGGCCCAGTCGAGATCACCACCGTTGGCGGCAGAGCCTGGGTCTTTCGACTGCTTCTTGGCGATATCGTCGAATTTGGCACCCTTCTTCAGGCGGGCGATGATGTCCTTGGCGTCGGATTCCTTTTCCACCAGGATGTGGCGGGCCTTGAATTCCTTGCCGCTGTTGGCTGCCACGAACTTGTCGTATTCGGCCTTGAGTTCGGCGTCGGTGGGGGTGTTCTTGGCTTGCCAGGTGGTGAACAGGTCGCGGATCAGGATGGCTTCGCGGGCCATGTCCATCTGGACCTTGAAGTCGGGCGAGGCTTCCAGGCCTTGTTTCTGGGCTTCCTGCACGAAGATTTCGCGCGCAATGATCTCTTCCTTGATCTGGCCCTGCATTTCAGGCGTCACGGCCCGGCCGGACTTTTCCAGTTGCTGGACCAGCGCGTCGGCGCGGGCCTTGGGCACGGCCTTGCCGTTCACGATGGCCAGGTTCTGTGCCATGGCGGGGGCGGCCAGGGCCAGCACGGTGGCGGCGGCAAGGCTGGACAGGATTTTTTTGTTCACGGTTTTTCCTTGGAAGAGAATCGATGTAGGGGGAGGGTGCCGCGACGGTAGAGCCGCGAAGAGGCGAAAAGTTCTCGGTGGATGCCTTGGGCTGGCGGCTTCAGACCACCTCGATGGCGATGGCGTGGACGCCCTGGTCAATAAATTCTTGCAGCGCATCATACACAAGGCGATGCCGCGCCACGCGGGGCTTGTCGGTGAACAGATGTGAGCGAATCCGCACCCGGAAATGGCTGCCCTGGGTGCTGCCGTTGGAGCCCGCGTGCCCGGCGTGGGCAGCACTTTCGTCGATGACCTCCAGCAGGGTAGGCGCCAGTACATCCTGCAACTTCTGTTGCATGGCAGCAGCAACGGGGTACGCAGGCTGGGAGGTCATGGTTTGTCCTCGGGCTGGATGTGGCGGCTGAGGTACAGCGCCTGGCCCACCACGAACACCAGCATCAGGCCCATGCCGCCGAACAGCTTGAAGTTGACCCAGGTGTCGGTGTCGAAGTTGAATGCCACCCACAGGTTGAGCACCCCCATACCCGCGAAGAACAGCGACCAGGCCCAGCACAGGGTGCGCCAGACGGGGTCGGGCAGTTCCATCTGCGAGCCCATCAGCGTCTTGATGAAGTTTTTGCGGAAGAACAGCAACCCGCCGGCCAGGATGGCGCCCATCAGCCAGTACAGCACCGAGGGCTTCCACTTGATGAATTCTTCGTTATGGGCGATGAGGGTGGCCCCCCCGAACAGCACGATGACCGCCAGGCTGACCCATTGCATGGGCTCGACCTTGCCGTGGCGCAGCCGCAGGTAGGCGATCTGCGCCACGGTGGCGGCGATCGCCACGCCGGTGGCGACATAGATGCCCGCGAACTTGAAGGCCGCGAAGAACAGGATGATGGGGAAAAAGTCGATCAGCAGTTTCATGTCGTATGGGGTGTCACTTGAATTCAAGCGATGCAGAGTTCATGCAGTAACGCAAACCTGTCTCGGTGGGACCATCGGGGAACACATGGCCCAGGTGCGCCCCGCATTGTGCACATACCGTCTCGACGCGGACCATGCCGTGGCTGGTGTCGCGGATTTCGCGGATGGCGCCGGGTAGGGCCTGGTCGAAGCTGGGCCAGCCGCATCCGGCGTCGAACTTGGTGTGCGAGTCGAACAGTTTGGCGCCGCAGCAGATGCAGTGGTAGCTGCCGTCGGCCCAGTGCGCCTCGTATTTGCCGGTGAAGGGGCGTTCGGTGGCCGCGTGGCGGGTGATCTCGAAGGCGCCGCGTTCGGCGCCTTTCTCGGCCAGCAGCGCCTTCCATTCGGCGTCGGTTCTGGTGATCTGGGTCATGTCTGGCTCCTTCAGGATGAGCAACTGATGGCAATGTGGGCAGCCCAGTCGGGCGGAAAACCGGCGAAATCATCAAAACCGGGGTGCTCGGCATATGGGGATTCCAGCAGGCGCTGCAAGGTCTGCACGCCCGAGAAATCCTTCTGCTGCGCCTGCGCGATGGCCGTTTCACCGAGGTGGTTGCGCAGCACGTACTTGGGGTTGGTGTTGAGCATCAAATCAGCTGAATGCGCTGGATTTTCCTCCGTATGTCGCTCTGAAAATAAGAGCATCCAGTCGTCAAAAGCCCGCCGGTCAACAAACAGGTCGCGTATCTGATCCATCGAGCCACCGGCCCGGTAGTGGCTCAGGCGGCGCCAGAAGATGGTGTAGTCGGTGCGTTCGTTGGCCAGCAGCTTCAGCGTGGCCTCAATCAGCGTGCGGTCGTCCTCCCCCGGCTGCAGCAGGCCCAGCTTGTCGCGCATGCGGGCGTCGAAGGCGGCGGGGAAGGTCGTTTTATAAGTTTCCAGCGCGGCCAGGGCCAGGTCTTCGTCTTCAATCAGCGGCATCAGCGCCTGACCGAGGCAGAACAGGTTCCAGTAGGCCACCTGGGGCTGGCGGTTGAAGGCGTAGCGGCCTTGTTCGTCGCTGTGGTTGCAGATGTGGCCGGGGTCAAAGCCGTCCAGGAACTGGAAGGGGCCGTAGTCGATGGTCAGGCCCAGGATGCTCATGTTGTCGGTGTTCATCACCCCGTGGCAAAAGCCCACGGCCTGCCAGCGGGCCAGCAGTTCGGCGGTGCGTTGGCTCACCTGCTGCAGCAGCGCGGCATAGCTGTGGCTGGCGGGTTTGTCGGCCAGCCGGCAGTCCGGGTAATAGTGGTCGATCACATGGTCGGCCAGCTGGCGCAGCGGGCCGTGCTGGCCGCGGGCGCTGAAATGCTCGAAATGCCCGAAGCGGATGAAGCTGGGTGCGAGGCGGGTCACCACGGCAGCGGTTTCGATCGTTTCACGCCGCACGGGCGCGTCCGAGCCGGTGACACACAGCGCCCGGGTGGTGGGAATGCCCAACGCGGCCATGGCTTCGCTGCACAGGAATTCACGGATGCTGGAGCGCAGCACCGCCCGGCCGTCGCCCATGCGGGAGTAGGGCGTGCGCCCGGCGCCCTTGAGCTGCACTTCCAGGCCCGTCGTGGTTTCTCCCAGCAGGATGGCGCGGCCATCACCCAGCTGGCCGGCCCACACACCGAACTGGTGGCCGCTGTACACACTGGCCAGCGGCTGGCTACCCTGGATGGGCGTGTTGCCGGTGAAGAGGGCGGCGCCTTCGGGGCTGGTGAGCCACTCGGCACCCAGGCCTAGCAGGCGGGCACTGGCCGGGCTGGTGCCCACCCAGTAGGGGGCGGGCAGGGGTGTGGGTTGCAGGGCGGTGGAGAAATCCGGGCCCAGCGCGGCGAAGCGGTTGGACCAGGGCAGCCCGATGTCCACGGGCTCGGCAGTAGGGGGTGGCAGCATGGCGGGATTGTCCCGCAGCTGCGAGGCGAGGGTGCGGCGCTCCAACTGTCTCCTGGGTGAAAACGTGGCCTTCCTGCGGTGCACCACAGCCACTACGATCAGGGTTTTGCCAACCCATGCTTTCAGGAGACTCCATGTACCGCTGTGTCCAATTCGGTCCTACTTTCTTGCAGCGCGCCCAAACCCGTTGCGCCACCCTGCAGAAGGGAGCCTGACCATGCTGGGATTGATGCAGAACCAACCCTTGCTGATCTCGTCGTTGCTGGAGTTTGCTGAGCGGCACCATGCGGATGGCGAAATCGTCTCCCGCCGTGTGGAAGGTGACATCCACCGCTACACCTACAAGGACATGGCCGCCCGCGCCCGCCAGGTGGCGCGGGTGCTGGACGGCATGCGGCTGCAGGCGGGCGACCGGGCGGCCACACTGGCCTGGAATGGCTACCGCCATCTGGAGCTGTACTACGGTGTGAGCGGCTCGGAGCGGGTGCTGCACACGCTGAACCCGCGCCTGCACCCCGACCAGGTGGTGTGGATCATCAACCACGCCGAAGACCAGGTCATGTTCTTCGACATGAGTTTCCTGCCCCTCATCCAGGCGGTGCATGCGCGCTGCCCCACCGTGCGCCACTGGGTGGCCCTGTGCGACGCCGACAAGCTGCCGGCCGATACCGGCATCCCCGGGTTGCAGAGCTACGAGGCACTGCTGGTGCAGCAGCCCAGCGACTACATCTGGCCCACGTTCGACGAGAACACCGCGTCCAGCATGTGCTACACCAGCGGCACCACGGGCAACCCCAAGGCGGCGCTGTACAGCCACCGCTCCAGCGTGCTGCATGCCTATGCGGCTTCGTTGCCTGATGTGATGTGCCTGTCGGCCCGCGACGCGGTGCTGCCGGTGGTGCCCATGTTCCATGTGAATGCCTGGGGTTTGCCCTATGCCGCAGCGCTGACTGGCTGCAAACTGGTGTTCCCGGGTGGGGCGATGGACGGCAAGTCCATCTACGAACTGATCGAGGCCGAGAAGGTGACTTTCGCGGCCGGCGTGCCCACTGTCTGGCAGATGCTGCTGAGCCACATGAAGCCGGCCGGCCTGCGTTTCAGCACGCTGAACCGTACGGTGATCGGTGGCTCAGCCTGCCCGCCGGCCATGATCAAGTCCTTCCAGGATGACTACGGCGTGCGGGTGCTGCACGCCTGGGGCATGACCGAGATGAGTCCGCTGGGCACGCTGACCAGCCTGAAGAACAAGCACCTGGCGCTGCCGGCCGACCAGCAGATGCTGCTGCTGCAGAAGCAGGGCAGGGCGATCTATGGGGTGGATATGAAGATCGTCGATGGTGAGGGCAACGACCAGCCCTGGGACGGCAAGGCCTACGGCGACCTGCTGGTGCGTGGGCCCTGGGTGGTGGCGAGTTACTTCAAGGGTGAAGGCGGCAATCCGCTGGTCAAGGACGCTGCCGGCAAGGAATGGTTTCCCACCGGGGACGTTGCCACCATCGACGCCGATGGCTACATGCAGATCACCGACCGCAGCAAGGATGTGATCAAGTCGGGCGGTGAGTGGATCAGCTCGATCGACATCGAGAACATCGCCATGGGGCACCCGGCGATCGCCATGGCCGCCTGCATCGGCATGCGCCACCCGAAGTGGGACGAGCGCCCCATCGTGGCAGTGGTCAAGCGCCCTGGCACGGAGGTCACGGCCGAGGAACTGCTGCATTTCTACGAAGGCAAGATCGCCAAATGGCAGATCCCGGACGACGTGGTTTTTGTCGAGGCCATCCCGATGGGCGCCACCGGCAAGATGCTCAAGACCCGGCTGCGCGAGCAGCTCAAGGACTACGTGCTGCCAGGCGTGCGGTAAGCCCCCCCGAGTGGTTTTGCTGCGCCCCCTCTGCTGCGCGAGGGGGCGCGCCAGCCGCCGGGCGGATGGCGCGCAGCGACCGTTCGGTCACCTGCGCGATAGCGGATAGGGCAATCCCTGAGCGTGTGGCGGCGCATCGCTTGTACGCTGGCCTGCGTCAGCAACACACAGAGACAAACCATGAAGCCTGCTTTGAGATTGATAGCAACATCCGCAGCATTGCTCTGCGCTGGAGCCGCATCTGCCCAAAAGGGCGAGACCGTCAAGATCGCCTGGCTGGACCCGCTCTCCGGCCTGATGGCCGCCGTGGGCACCAACCAGCTCAAGACCTACCAGCTGATCGCCGAGGACTTCAACAAGAAGAACGCCTCCGGCGTGAAGTTCGAGATCATCGGCATCGACAACAAGCTCAGCCCCCAGGAAACCACCAGCGCGCTGCGCTCGGCCATGGACCAGGGCGCGCGCTACGTCACCCAGGGCAACGGCTCCGGCCCGGCCCTGGCCATCATCGACGCGCTGGAGAAACACAACGCCCGCAACCCCGGCAAAGAGCTGCTGTTCATGAACTACGCCGCGGTGGACCCGGACCTGACCAACAGCAAGTGCAGCTACTGGCACTTCCGCCTGGACGCGGACACCTCCATGAAGATGGAGGCGCTGACCACCTACCTCAAGGACCAGGCCGACGTGAAGAAGGTCTACATCCTCGGGCAGAACTACTCCCACGGCCAGCAGGTGTCCAAGTACGCCAAGGAGATGCTCAAGAACAAGCGGCCTGACGTGCAGATCGTGGGGGATGACCTGCACCCGTTGGCCCAGGTGCGCGACTTTGCCCCCTACATCGCCAAGATCAAGCAGTCGGGTGCCGACTCGGTGATCACCGGCAACTGGGGTTCCGACCTGTCGCTGCTGATCAAGGCGGCCAATGACGCCGGCCTGAACAATGTGAAGTTCTACACCTACTACGCCTATGGCAGTGGCTCACCCACGGCCATGGGGGCTGCGGCCGAGGGCCGGGTGTTTGCGGTGGCCTATGGCCACTACAACATGGGTGGCGAGATCCAGCGCCTGCAGGCCGAATTCAAGAAGAAGATGAACGACGACCTGACACAGATGTCGATCTACAACACCTTCATGCTGCTGGATGCGGCCTTTGCCAAGACCAAGTCCACCGACCCGGTCAAGGTGGCCGCGGCGCTGGAAGGCATGAAGCTCAAGAGCTTCAACGGCGAGATCGAGGTGCGCAAGACCGACCACCAGTTGCAGCAGGGCCTCTACATCACCCGCTGGGACAAGGCAGGCGGCAAGTTCCCCTATGACGCGGAAAACACCGGCTACACCATGGCCCCGGTCAAGTACTACGAGCCCTATGTAGCCAGTACACCCACGTCCTGCCAGATGAAGCGGCCCTGAGAGGCCGGTCTGGACCGTGGCACGGCAATGGCCTACCCAGCGGCAGGTACATGGGCAGAGCCTTGTCACTTCGGTGATAGAAAACGGGTTCCACGCGGGCAAGTCCTCTTGGGATTGCCCGCAAAGAACGGTAGTCTGCAACGGCTTGGGGATTCAACTAACCAGGAGACAAAAAAGATGAAGTTTGCAATGAAGATCACGTCCGCCGCGGTGTTGCTGGCCAGCGCCACCGGTGCGATGGCCCAGAAGGGCGAAACGGTCAAGATCGCCTGGCTGGACCCACTGTCCGGCCTGATGGCGGCCGTGGGCACCAACCAGCTCAAGAGCTTCCAGTTCATCGCTGAAGAGTTCAACAAGAAGAATGCGGCGGGTGTGAAGTTCGAGATCATCGGCATCGACAACAAGCTCAGCCCCCAGGAAACCACCAGCGCGCTGCGCTCGGCCATGGACCAGGGCGCGCGCTACGTGGTGCAGGGCAACGGCTCCGGCCCGGCGCTGGCCATCATGGATGCCCTGGAAAAGCACAACGCCCGCAACCCCGGCAAGGAAGTGGTCTACCTGAACTACGCCGCCGTGGACCCTGACCTGACCAATAGCAAGTGCAGCTACTGGCACTTCCGACTGGACGCGGACACCTCCATGAAGATGGAAGCGCTGACCACCTACATGAAGGATGTGCCGGAGATCAAGAAGGTCTACCTGATCAACCAGAACTATTCCCACGGCCAGCAGGTGTCCAAGTTCGCCAAGGAAAACCTGGCCCGCAAACGCCCGGACGTACAGGTGGTGGGGGATGACCTGCACCCGCTGGCCCAGGTGCGCGACTTCGCTCCTTATGTGGCCAAGATCAAGGCCTCGGGTGCGGACACGGTGATCACCGGCAACTGGGGTTCCGACCTGGCGTTGCTGATCAAGGCCGCCAACGACGCCGGCCTGAACAACGTCAACTTCTACACCTACTACGGTTCGGTCACCGGCAGCCCCACGGCCATGGGCTCGTCTGCTGCCGGCCGTGTTTACATGGTGGCATACGCGCACCTGAACCTGCCCGGCGACATCAACCGGATCGTGGTGGACTACAAGAAGAAGTTCAACGACGACATGTACACCGGCTCTGTGTACCACGCCTTCACGATGCTTTCCGATGCATTCGTGAAGACCAAGTCCACCGATCCCGTCAAGGTGGCGGCGGCACTGGAAGGGATGAAGTTCAAGAGCTTCAACGGCGAGGTCGAAATGCGCAAGACCGACCACCAGCTGCAGCAAGGCCTGTTCATCTCCAAATGGGAAAAGGCGGGTGGCAAGTTCCCGCTCGATTCGGAGAACACCGGCTACACCTTCGTGCCCGTGAAGTACTACGAGCCCTATGTGGCCAGCACGCCCACGTCGTGCCAGATGAAACGCCCTTCCTGATCCCCAGCCGGATCAGGGGTTGATGTGCAAAGGCCCGACGCTGGTCGGGCCTTTTTCTTAACGGGAGTGACTGCACCGCCATGAATGCCGAGTTTCTTGTGATATCCCTGCTCAACGGCGTGAGCTACGGCTTGCTGCTGTTCATGCTGAGTTCGGGGCTGACGCTCATCTTCAGCATGATGGGCGTGCTCAATTTCGCGCACACCAGCTTCTACATGCTGGGTGCCTATTTCGCCTACACCATTTCGCAGGTGGTGGGCTTCTGGCCCGCCCTGCTCATCGCACCGGTGATGGTTGGCCTGCTGGGGGCCACCTTCGAGCGCTACAGCCTGCGCCGGGTGCACAAGTTCGGGCATGTGCCCGAGCTGCTGGTGACCTTCGGGCTGTCCTACCTGATCCTGGAGCTGGTGCAGCTGCTGTGGGGCCGCTCCACCGTGCCCTATGGCCTGCCCACCCAGCTGCAGGGGCCGTTGTTCACGCTGTACGGCACCCAGTTCCCCAAGTCGCGCTCCTTCATCATGCTGGTGGCGCTGGTCATGCTGGTGTCTGTGTGGCTGCTGCTCACCCGCACCCGCATCGGCCTGGTGATCCAGGCTGCGCTGAAGAACCCCGAGATGGTGGAGGCTCTGGGCCACAATGTGCCCCGGGTGTTCATGCTGGTGTTCGGTGGCGGTGCTGCGCTGGCGGGGCTGGCCGGCGTGATCGGTGGCAACACCTACGTCACCGAGCCGGCCATGGCGGCCTCGGTCGGCTCCATCATCTTCGTGGTGGTGGTGGTGGGCGGTATGGGCTCGCTGGCCGGTGCGTTCCTGGCCTCGCTGCTGATCGGCATCCTGCAGACCTTCGCCGTGGCCATCGACTATTCCATGGTCCACCTGTTCCAGCTGGTGGGCATTACCGTCACCGACCAGACTTTTGGCTACCCGCTGTGGAAACTCACCATTTCGCAGGTGGCGCCCATCCTGCCGTACATGCTGCTGGTGCTGATGCTCATCTTCCGACCCAAGGGCCTGCTGGGCACGCGGGAGGACTAAGCACATGAAAACATCTCCCTACCGTTTCAAACCCCTGAACATCGGCCGCTTCCTGATCTGGTTCCTGTTTGCGGTGGCGCTCTTGGTGGCGCCGCTGATATTCCGCAGCAGCCTGGCGCTGACCATGCTGTCGCAGATGGGCTACCTCGTCATCATCTGCCTCAGCTACAACATCCTGCTGGGGCAGGGTGGCATGCTCAGCTTCGGCCATGCGGTGTACACCGGGCTGGGCTCGTTCATCGCCATCCACGCCATGAACATGGCCGGCCACCAGGTGCCCCTGGTCCTGATCCCCGTGGTGGGCGGGCTGGCCGGCATGTTCTTCGCCTTCCTCTTCGGCGCGGTGACCACCAAGAAGTCGGGCACCACCTTCGCCATGATCACGCTGGGTATCGGTGAGCTGGTGGCCTCCATGGCGCTGATGTTCCCCGAGTTCTTCGGCGGGGAGGGCGGCATCACCACCAACCGGGTCTATGGCAGCTCGTTCCTGGGGGTGACGTTCGGCCCGCAGCTGGAGGTGTACTACCTGATCGCGGTGTACTGTTTCCTGTGCACCGTGGCCATGTTCGCCTTCACCGGCACGCCCCTGGGCCGCATCCTGAACGCCGTGCGCGACAACCCCGAGCGGGTGGCCTTCATCGGTTACAGCACGCAGCGTGTGCGCTACCTGGCCTTCATCATCGCGGGCTTCTTTGCCGGAGTCGGCGGCGGCTTGGCAACGATCAACTTCGAGATCGTCACTGGTGCCGACAGCCTCAGCGTGCTGCGGTCCGGCGGTTACCTGCTGTTCACCTTCCTGGGCGGGGCCACCTTCTTCTTCGGTCCCATCATCGGCGCGGTGCTGCTGGTGCTGGCCTCGGTGCTGCTGTCCGAGCTGACCAAGGCCTGGCTGCTGTACCTGGGCCTGGTGTTCCTGTTCATGGTGATGTATGCACCGGGCGGTATCGCCAGCCTGATCATGATGAACCTGCGCATCGCCAAATACGGCCGCCTGCGCCTGCTGCTGCCGTCCTATCTGGCGCTGGCGGGCACCGGCCTGGTGGCGGTGTTCGGTGCGGCGGCCATGGTGGAAATGGTCTACCACCTGCAGCTCAACGCGGCCCTGGGCCCCGAGCTGTCCTTCCTGGGCATGCGGCTCGATGCCACCAGCCTCAACAGCTGGTTCGGCGCCGGCCTGGTGCTGGTGACCGGGCTGGGCCTGTTCGAGCTGGTGCGCCGGCAGTATGTGCACCAGTGGGGCGAGATCCAGGAAGCGATCGAAAAAGACATCAAGCGGGCGGAGGCAATGTGATGGCGCAGGCACAACAAGGACAGTCTTTCGCGCTGGAACTCAAGGACCTGCGCAAGAGCTTCGGCAAGACGGAAATCATCCGCGGCGTCAACCTGGCCGTGCAGGCCGGCGAGCGCGTGGCCATCATCGGGCCGAATGGGGCTGGCAAGTCCACCCTGTTCAACCTGATCAGCGGGCGCTTCGCGCCCACCAGCGGGCAGGTGCTGCTCAATGGCCAGCAGATCAACGGGCTGGAGCCCTATGAGATCAACCGCCGGGGCCTGTCGCGCAGCTTCCAGATCACCAACATCTTCCCCAAGCTCAGCGTGTTCGAGAACCTGCGCTGCGGGGTGCTGTGGAGCCTGGGCTACCGCTACACCTTCCTCAAATTCCTCTCTGGTTTGAAGGATGCCAACGAACGGGCCGAGGAACTGATGGAGATGATCCACCTCGAC
>Ga0208564_1003193_pt1 | contig 12146 bp, 9 predicted proteins | sample AD_UKC073_MetaG_FD_184439 | JGI IMG/M metagenome (GOLD analysis project Ga0208564, IMG submission 184439) | Active sludge microbial communities of municipal wastewater-treating anaerobic digesters from USA - AD_UKC073_MetaG (SPAdes) (version 2) | ecosystem: Engineered > Bioreactor > Anaerobic >... | reverse complement strand
GTCGTCCGGGACCTCTCGCGCGTCCGGTCGAACTGGCGCTCGAACCGCTCCCTCAACGACGTGCTCCGCGACCAGGGCGTGGTCGGCATCGCCGAGATCGACACGCGCGCCCTGACCCGTCACCTGCGCGAACGGGGCGCCATGCGCGTTGGCATCTCGACGACCGAGTTGGACGCCGCGCGGCTGCTCGCGCGCGTCCTCGAACAGCCCGCCATGAGCGGCGCCAACCTGGTCGGCGAGGTCACGGTGGACGCCGCAGCGATCGTCCCCGCGGTGGGCGAGAAGAGGTTCACCCTGGCTGCCGTGGACCTGGGCATCAAGGACATGACCCCGACGATGCTGGCCGAGCGCGGGGTCGAGGTGCACGTGCTGCCAGCGACGGCGTCCATCGACGATGTTCGCGCCATCGGCGCGGACGGAGTGTTCTTCAGCAACGGACCCGGCGACCCGGCCACGGCGGACGGGCCCATGGCCCTCCTGCAGCAGGTGCTGGATGCCGGCCTGCCGTATTTCGGCATCTGCTTCGGCCACCAGATCTTCGGACGCGCCCTCGGCTTCGGCACCTACAAGCTCAAGTACGGCCACCGCGGCATCAACCAGCCGGTCATGGACCTGGCCACCCGCAAGGTCGAGATCACCGCCCAGAACCACGGCTTCGCCGTCGACGCGCCGCTCGAGGGCACCACGGCCACCCGTTGGGGGCAGGCACGGGTCAGCCACGTCTGCCTCAACGACGACGTCGTCGAGGGCCTCGAACTGCTGGACGCCGACGGTGCGGTCCGAGCGTTCAGCGTCCAGTACCACCCGGAGGCGGCCGCCGGACCCCACGATTCGGCCTATCTCTTCGACCGCTTCGTCGACCTTCTCGCCCGTAGCAAGGGAGCCCACTGACATGCCGCGCCGCACGGACATCTCATCGATCCTGGTGATCGGCTCGGGCCCCATCGTCATCGGCCAGGCCTGCGAGTTCGACTACTCGGGCACCCAGGCGTGCCGCGTCCTGCGCGAGGAGGGCTTCCGCGTCGTCCTGGTGAACTCGAACCCGGCGACGATCATGACCGACCCCGAGTTCGCGGACGCCACCTACATCGAGCCCATCACCCCCGAGTTCGTCGAGAAGGTGATCGCCGCCGAGCGGCCGGACGCCATCCTCGCCACCCTGGGCGGCCAGACGGCCCTGAACACGGCCGTCGCGCTGCACTCGTCGGGAGTGCTGGCTAAGTACGGCGTCGAGATGATCGGGGCGTCCTTCGACGCCATCCAGGCCGGCGAGGACCGCGAGAAGTTCAAGGCGATCGTCGACTCCCTCGACATCCCAGGCGTGAACCCCGAGTCGGCTCGGTCGGTGGTCTGCCATAGCCTCGACGAGGTGCTCGCGGCCGCAGATCAGCTCGGCTACCCGGTGGTGCTGCGGCCGTCGTTCACGATGGGCGGCGTGGGGTCCGGGTTCGCCCACGACGAGGCGGAACTGCGCGAGCTGGCCGCCATCGGCCTGGACGCATCGCCGGTCAGCGAGATTCTGGCCGAGGAGTCGATCCTGGGCTGGAAGGAGTACGAGCTCGAGGTGATGCGGGACACGGCCGACAACGTCGTGATCATCTGCTCGATCGAGAACCTCGACCCGATGGGCGTCCACACCGGCGACTCCATCACCGTGGCGCCCGCGATGACCCTGACCGATCGCGAGTACCAGGCGATGCGTGACGTGGCCCTGGCGGTCATCCGCAAGGTCGGCGTCGACACCGGGGGCTGCAACATCCAGTTCGCGGTCCACCCCGACAACGGACGCCTCGTCGTCATCGAGATGAACCCGCGCGTGTCGCGGAGCTCGGCGCTGGCGTCCAAAGCGACCGGCTTCCCGATCGCAAAGATCGCGGCCAAGGTTGCGGTCGGCTACACCCTGGACGAGATCGACAACGACATCACCGGGGTGACGCCCGCGTCGTTCGAGCCGACGCTCGACTACGTGGTGGTCAAGGTGCCGCGGTTCGCGTTCGAGAAGTTCCCGACCGCCGAGAACACGCTGACCACGCACATGAAGTCGGTGGGCGAGGCGATGGCCATGGGGCGCAACTTCCCCGAGGCGCTCAACAAGGCGCTGCGCTCGCTCGAAGATCCCAAGGCGCCGTTCGACTTCACGTCCGTCGTCGACGACGACCTGGACGACCTGGTCGAGCGCGCGTCGCGTCCCCATGACGGACGCCTCCAGCTGGTCATGCGCGCGCTCCGAGCCGGAGCGTCCGTCGAGCGGCTGCACGACGCGACCGGCATCGATCCCTGGTTCCTGGACCAGCTGTTGCTCATCAAAGAGACCGCGGACGCCGTCGCCGCGGCTCCGGCCATGTCCCCGGCTGTGCTGCGTCGCGCCAAGCGGGTAGGCCTCTCCGATGCCCAGATCGGACGCCTCCGCGGCTGCAGCGAGGAGGTCGTCCGCGGCGTCCGCTGGGCGCTCGGCATCACGCCGGTGTTCAAGACGGTCGACACCTGCGCCGCCGAGTTCGCGGCGCTGACGCCGTACCACTACTCGAGCTACGACGAGGAGACCGAGGTCCAGCCGCGCACCAAGCCGGCGGTGCTGATCCTCGGCTCGGGCCCGAACCGGATCGGTCAGGGGATCGAGTTCGACTACAGCTGCGTCCACGCGGCGATGGCCCTGCGCGGGGCGGGCTACGAGACCGTCATGGTCAACTGCAACCCCGAGACCGTCTCGACCGACTACGACACCTCCGATCGGCTCTACTTCGAGCCGCTGACGCTTGAGGACGTGCTGGAGGTCTACCGGGCCGAGCTTTCCGTCGGGCCGGTGGCCGGCGTCATCGTGCAACTAGGTGGGCAGACCCCGCTGAAGCTCGCGCAGGCTCTGAAGGACAACGGCGTTCCGATCGTCGGGACGTCGCCCGAGGCGATCCACCTGGCCGAAGAGCGGGGTGCCTTCGGACGCGTCCTGGTCGCGGCCGGCCTGCCCGCGCCGCGCTACGGCATGGCGAGCGACGTCAAGCAGGCGCTCAGCATCGCCGAGGCGATCGGCTACCCGGTGCTGGCGCGTCCGAGCTACGTGCTGGGCGGACGCGGCATGGAGATCGTCTACGACGACGCCGCCCTCGTGGCCTACATCGAGCGCTCGACGTCGATCACCGCCGAGGCTCCCGTCCTGATCGACCGCTTCCTCGACGACGCCATCGAGATCGACGTGGACGCCCTCTACGACGGTGACGACCTCTACCTCGGCGGCGTCATGGAGCACATCGAGGAGGCCGGCATCCACTCGGGCGACTCGGCGTGCTCGCTGCCGCCGATCACGCTCGGCAAGGACGTGATCGAGCGGATCCGCACCTCGACCGAGGCGATCGCCCGCGGCGTCGGCGTCCGGGGTCTGATCAACATTCAGTACGCGCTGCAGGGCGACACGCTCTACGTCCTGGAGGCGAACCCGCGGGCGTCCCGCACCGTGCCGTTCGTGTCCAAGGCCACCGACACCCAGCTCGGCAAGGCCTGCGCGCGCGTCATGCTGGGGGAGTCGATCGCGGATCTCCGCCGCGCCGGCGTCCTGCGCCGCAACGGCGACGGCAGCGCCCTGCTGGAGTCGGCGCCGATCGCGGTCAAGGAGGCGGTCATGCCGTTCAACCGCTTCCGCACCCAAGAGGGCTCGTCCGTCGACACCCTGCTCGGCCCCGAGATGAAGTCGACGGGCGAGGTCCTGGGGCTCGATCTGACCTTCGGCACCGCGTTCGCCAAGAGCCAGACGGCCGCCTACGGGGGGCTTCCGATGAGTGGCACGGCGTACGTGTCGATCGCCAACCGCGACAAGCGCCATGCCATCTTCCCCGTGAAGCGGCTGGCCGATCTCGGCTTCAAGATCACGGCGTCCGAAGGCACCGCCCAGGTGCTCCGCCGCAACGGCATCGAGGTCGAGGTCTACCGCAAGGCGCACGAGGGCACCGGCCCGGACGGCACCAAGACGGTCATCGACGCGATCATGGACGGCGAGATCGACCTGATCTTCAACACGCCGCAGGGGGCAGGTGCCGACGGGGCCCCCCGTCGGGATGGCTGGACGATCCGGGCGGCGGCCGTCCTGAGGTCCATCCCGATCATCACCACCGTCCAGGGCCTGGGCGCAGGCGTCCAGGGCATCGAGGCGCAGCAAGCCGACACCGTCGGCGTCCGATCTCTGCAATCCTGGGCGGACGCCGTCCGCACCGAGCTGGAGAGCAAGCCATGACCCTCCGTGCCACCCTCGTCGAGCAGGGCTACGCGCGCCTGCTGCGTCCGGTGATGTTCGCCGCCCACGGCGGCGATCCGGAGAGGATCCACGTCGACATGATCGCGGCCCTCGGCTTGCTGCAGTCCCTCCCGGGCCTGCGGGACGCCGTCCGCGCGCTGACCTCGGTGCCGGCGTCGCCGGTGACGGTGGCCGGCATCGACTTCCCGGGCCGGGTCGGCTTGGCCGCCGGCATGGACAAGGAAGGCAAGGCGGCGAAGGCTTGGCAGCACCTCGGCTTCGCCTTCGCCGAGCTGGGCACGGTGACCGCCCAGGCTCAGCCCGGCAACCCCAGGCCGCGCATCTTCCGGCTGCGCGACTCGAAGGCCCTCATCAACCGCATGGGCTTCAACAACGACGGAGCGCTCGCGCTGGCGAACCGCCTCGCGGTGGGGGGCATCTTCCGCGGCAACGGTGCTGCCGGCATCCCACTCGGGATCTCCATCGGCAAGACGAAGGTCGTGCCGGTCGAGGACGCGGTCGACGACTACCTGACGTCCCTGCGCATCCTCGCGCCGCACGCCGACTACGTGGCCGTCAATGTGTCCAGCCCCAACACCCCCGGACTGCGCTCGCTCCAGGACGGGGGAGCGCTCGCCGGCCTGCTCACCGCGCTGGTCGGGGAGTCGAAGACACTGGCCGTCGGCGGGACGCCCGTCCCGGTGTTCGTCAAGATGGCGCCCGATCTCACCGAGCCGCAGCTGGACGAGATTCTGCAGGCGGCCTCGGACGCCGGCGTGGCGGGCCTGATCGCCACCAACACGACCCTCGGACGCGACGGCCTGGCGGCGTCCGACCAGGCGCAGGCGTCCGAGGCGGGCGGGCTGTCAGGCGCACCGCTGACCGAACGCGCGCGCGAGGTCGTCTCCTACCTGTGCAGGCATACCGACCTGCCCGTGATCGGGGCGGGCGGCATCATGACCGCCGCGGACGCGACCGCCCTGCTGGACGCCGGCGCCAGCCTGGTACAGCTCTACACTGGCTTCATCTACGGCGGGCCGGCACTGATCGGGTCGATCAATGCGGCCCTGGCAAGGGCATAAGGAGGCTTCATGACCTACCGGCAGCGGTTGAGAGCGGTCGTCGAGGCGCGCGGCGCCCTGGTCGTCGGAGTCGACCCGCACCCCGGCCTCCTGGACGCCTGGGGGCTGCCGCGGACGGCCTCCGGCCTCGAGCGCTGCGCGCGCGGCCTGGTCGAAGCCATCGGCGACGTGGTGGCCGTCCTCAAGCCGCAGTCGGCCTTCTTCGAGACCTACGGATCGGCCGGCATCGCCGTGCTGGAGCGGGTGCTCGCCGACATTCGCTCACACGGCGCCCTGAGCATTCTCGACGTGAAGCGCGGCGACATCGGCTCGACCATGGACGCCTACGCCGACGCCTACCTGGCCGACGGCGCACCGTTGGCCGCGGACGCCATCACGATCTCGCCGTACCTGGGCTTCGGGTCGCTGCAGCCGGCGTTCGAGCGCGCCGTCGCGAACGACCGCGGCGTCTACGTTCTGGCCCGCACGTCCAATCCAGAGGGCGGCCAGGTGCAGCTGGCGCTCGGTGAGGACGGCTCCGTGGTCCAGGAAATCATCGACGCTGCCGCCGAGCTGAACCGCAAGCTGCCGACGCGCGCCATCGGCCTCGTCGTCGGCGGCACCCACGCCAACCTGGGCTGCGACGTCTCGGAGTTCAACGGTTCGATCCTCGTGCCAGGCATCGGCGTCCAGGGCGGACGCCTCGAGGACCTGCCCGGGCTCTTCGGGGACGCCGTTCGGCACGTCCTTCCGTCGGTGAGTCGCGGGGTGATTTCGGCCGGTCCGGACCCGGTCGCGCTGCGCCGTCGGGTGCTTGATCTCCTAGCCACGTAGCGTTCACAGGCGGATGAGAACCCGCTAGGTTTGTTCTCAGCTGCATAGACCCCGCAGCTTTCGATGGAGACAAACGTGTCTATTCCGCAGTTGACCACTGAGCAGTTGCAGGCAGCGCGCGCCGCCGCAACGCTCGCGCGCCGCCAGCGCGCCGATCTCAAGGCCGGTGTTCGGTCGGGGGCCATCACCTTGTCCAAGGCGCTCGACTCGGCGATGGGAGACGACGTGCTCGCGCACGTCAAGGTCGTCGACCTCCTCAAGGCACTGCCCCGCGTGGGGGAGAAGCGAGCAGCCGCCGTCATGGAGCGCCTCGACATTGCGCCCAACCGTCGCATCCGTGGGCTCGGTCGCCACCAGATCGCAGGGCTGAAGGCCGAGTTCAAGTGAGAGGTGACATCACGGTCATCTCCGGTCCGACCGCAGTCGGCAAGGGAACCGTGGTGTCGGCCCTGAAGTTGCGCTGTCCGGACGTGTGGGTGTCGGTATCGGCCACGACCCGGTCGCCGCGTCCTTTGGAGCGCGACGGGGTCGACTATCTCTTCGTGTCGAACACCGAGTTCGACCACCTCGTTGCCACCGACGGCCTGTTGGAGTGGGCCCAGGTGCATGGCCGCGATCGCTACGGGACGCCGGTGGCGCCGGTCGAGGCGGCCGTCGCCGCCGGACGCCGCGTCATCCTCGAGATCGACCTTCAGGGAGCCCGCCAGGTCAAGGCGAAGCTCCCCGGCGTCCGCTCGATCTTCCTCGAACCCCCGAGCTGGGACGTGCTCGTCTCGCGGCTCGTGGGGCGGGGAACCGAGACGTCCGAACAGCGCAATCGGCGGCTGTCGACGGCGCGGATGGAGCTGGCGGCGGCGTCCGAGTTCGACCACGTGGTGGTGAATGAGGATTTGGGCGATACGGTAGAGGCTTTGGTAAGCTTGCTTGGCTTATCGCACACACACGTCACAAAGGTCAATCCTTGAGCAACCTCATTCCTGAAGGCATCACGAACCCGCCGATCGACGAACTCTTGACGAAGGTCGACAGCAAGTATCGGCTCGTCCTGTTCGCCGCCAAGCGGGCGCGTCAGATCAACGCGTACTACAGCCAGCTCGGCGAGGGCCTGCTGGAGAACGTGGGTCCGCTCGTCGAGACCTCGGTTCAAGAGAAGCCGCTGACGATCGCGCTCCGCGAGATCAACGCCGACGTGCTGGACTGCACCCAGATCGATCCCGAGGCTGAGGCCGCCGCGCGCGCCGCCGCCGAGGCCGATCCCGACTTCTCCCTCGACCCGTTCGACCCGGTCGACCTGGGCTGACCGGCCCGACATGAGCCGCATCCTCCTCGGGGTCGCGGGCGGAATCGCTGCCTATAAGGCCTGCTTGTTGCTGCGCCGCTTCACCGAGGCTGGACACGACGTCACCGTCGTCCCCACCGCCAACGCGCTGGAGTTCGTCGGCGCCACCACGTGGGCGGCGCTGTCCGGACACCCCGTGTCGACGTCGGTCTTCGAGCGTGTGGACGCCGTCCCGCACGTCGCGCTGGGGCAAGCCGCCGAACTCGTGGTGGTGGCCCCCGCCACGGCTGACCTGCTGGCCAGGGCGGCGACCGGACGCGCGGACGACCTGCTCACCAACGTGCTGCTGACGGCGTCCTGCCCCGTGTTGATGGCGCCGGCGATGCACACCGAGATGTGGCTGCACCCCGCCACCCAGGCCAACGTCGCGACCCTGCGGTCGCGTGGCGTGATCGTCCTGGACCCGGCCGACGGGCGCCTGACCGGCGCCGATACCGGTCCTGGACGCCTCCCCGAGCCCGAGGACATCGAGGCCGTGGCACTCTCCCTGCTCGGCGACGAGGCGACCGTCGCCGCGGTGCGCTGCCGTGACCTGGCCGGACGCAGCGTCGTCGTCAGCGCGGGAGGCACCCGAGAGCACCTGGATCCGGTGCGGTTCCTCGGCAACGCGTCGTCCGGACGCCAGGGCGTCGAGATCGCCCGTGCCGCGGCCCTGCGCGGCGCCCGGGTCACCCTGGTCGCGGCGCACGCCGAGGTGGGACTGCCGTCCGGCGTCCGGCTCGTTCGCGCGCACACGACCGGTGAGCTGGCGGACGCGATGACAGCCGCCGCAACGGATGCCGACGTCATCGTGATGGCCGCCGCACCCGCCGACTTCACCCCGGCCGCGGCGTCCGACGTCAAGATCAAGAAGTCCGGCGACAACGGGCTCGACCTGCACCTGGTGCAGACGACCGACATCCTCGCTGGCCTGTCGGCCCACCGGGCCCGCGCCCAGGTCGTCGTCGGCTTCGCCGCAGAGACGGCGTCCGATCGGGACGACCTCCTGGCGCTCGGTCGCGCGAAGCTCGCGCGCAAGGGCTGCGACCTTCTGGTCCTCAACAACGTGTCCGGCGGAGCCGTGTTCGGCCAGCCGTCGAACGACGTCGTCATCCTGGACGCCGACGGGGTGGTCTGCACCGTCTCCGGTGAGAAGTCGGTCGTCGCCCATCGCATCTTGGACGCCGTCGCCGGGCGCTAAGCGAGGTGTCGCCCGAAAGGCACCCCTCAGGGTTGCAGGTAAGCTGACTCGTTGTGGATTACCAAGTCGCTGACCTGAGCCTGGCCGAGTACGGACGCAAGCAGATCAACCTCGCCGAGCGCGAAATGCCCGGCTTGATGGCGATGCGCGAGCGGTTCGGGGCGTCCAAGCCGCTCACCGGCGCCAGGATCGCGGGCTCGCTCCACATGACGGTGCAGACCGCGGTGCTGATCGAGACGTTGGTCGCGCTCGGCGCCGAGGTGCGGTGGGCGTCCTGCAACATCTTCTCGACCCAGGACGAGGCGGCCGCAGCCGTCGTCGTCGGCCCGGACGGCACCCCCGAACACCCCCGCGGCGTCCCGGTGTTCGCCTGGAAGGGCGAGACACTCGAGGAGTACTGGGACTGCACCGAACGCATCCTGACCTGGGAGGGGACGACCCCGAACATGATCCTGGACGACGGCGGCGACGCGACGCTGCTGGTGCACAAGGGCGTGGAGTTCACCAAGGCGGGAGCGGTGCCGGAGGCGTCGGCGTCCGATTCGCACGAGTACTCGGTCGTTCTCGCCCAGTTGCGGAAGTCGACCCTCAACTGGATCGAGCTCGCCAACGCCATCCAAGGCGTCACCGAGGAGACCACGACCGGCGTCCACCGGCTGTACGAGATGGCGCGCGCTCAGGCCTTGCTGTTCCCGGCGATCAACGTCAACGACTCGGTGACCAAGAGCAAGTTCGACAACAAGTACGGCATCCGGCACAGCCTGATCGACGGCATCAACCGCGCCACCGACGTCCTGATCGGCGGCAAAGTGGCGCTGGTCTGCGGGTACGGCGACGTCGGCAAGGGCTCGGCCGAAGCGCTGGCCGGCCAGGGCGCCCGCGTCATCGTCACCGAGGTCGATCCGATCTGCGCGCTCCAGGCGTCCATGGACGGCTACCAGGTTGCGCGCCTCGAAGACGTCGTCGGCCAGGTCGACATCTTCGTCACCACGACCGGCTGCGTGAACGTCATCACCGCCGACCACATGGCCGCCATGAAGGATCTGGCGATCGTCGGCAACATCGGCCACTTCGACAACGAAATTGACATGGCCGGGCTGGAGAAGGTCCCGGGCATCAAGCGCACGAACATCAAGCCGCAGGTCGACACGTGGACGTTCCCGGACGGGCACTCGATCATCGTCCTCAGTGAAGGCCGCCTCCTGAACCTGGGCAACGCCACCGGGCACCCCAGTTTCGTGATGAGCAACAGCTTCACCAACCAGGTGCTGGCCCAGATCGAGCTGTTCACCAAGCCCGACGAGTACCCCATCGGCGTCTACACGCTGCCCAAGGAACTGGACGAGGAGGTCGCGCGGCTGCACCTGGACGCCCTCGGCGTCCGGCTGACGACCCTGACCGACGAGCAGGCCGACTACCTCGGCGTCCCCGTGGCTGGTCCGTTCAAGCCCGATCACTACCGCTACTGAGCTGGAGACACATCATGAGCAGGCTGTTCACGTCGGAGTCCGTGACCGAAGGGCACCCGGACAAGGTCGCTGACGCGGTCTCGGACGCCGTCCTCGACGCCCTCCTGGCCCAAGACCCGCGGTCGCGGGTGGCCGTCGAGACGCTCGTGACCACCGGCACGGTCGTCGTGGCGGGAGAGGTGACGACCGAGGCCTACGCCGACATTTCCGGCATCGCGCGCGAGCGCATCCTCGCGATCGGCTACGACCGCGCGGAGGCGTCCTTCGACGGCAAGTCCTGCGGCGTCCTGGTGTCCCTGGGTGCGCAGTCGCCCGACATCGCCCAGGGCGTGGACGCCGCCGAGGAGGTCCGCCTGGACGCCGCCGACGTCGATCCGCTGGATCGGCAGGGGGCCGGCGACCAAGGTCTGATGTTCGGCTACGCCTGCACCGACACGCCGACGCTCATGCCCCTGCCCATCGACATCGCCCACCGCCTTTCGGAGCGGCTGGCCCAGGTGCGGCAGACCGGCGAGCTCGACTGGGTGCTGCCCGACGGCAAGACCCAAGTCACGATCGAGTACGACGGCGACCAGGCCGTGCGCCTCGACACCGTCGTCGTGTCGACCCAGCACCTGGAGTCCGTCGACCACGCGACGATCGCCGCCGAGATTCGGGCGCGGGTCATCGATCCCGTGGTGGCGCGCTACGACATCGCGCACCCCGATCTCAAGGTGTTCGTCAACCCCACGGGCAAGTTCGTCATCGGCGGACCCATGGGCGACGCCGGCGTCACCGGGCGCAAGATCATCGTCGACACCTACGGCGGCATGGCCCGCCACGGCGGCGGCGCGTTCTCGGGCAAGGACCCCTCCAAGGTCGACCGCTCCGCGGCGTACGCCATGCGCTGGGTCGCCAAGAACGTGGTCGCCGCTGGGCTCGCGACCCGCTGCGAAGTGCAGGTGGCGTACGCCATCGGGCGGGCGCATCCGGTCGGCTTTTACACCCAGTGCTTCGGCACCGAGACGGTTCCGGTCGAGCAGATCAACGACGCCGTGCTGAGCGTCTTCGACCTCCGTCCGGCGGCGATCATCCGTGACCTCGACCTGCTGCGTCCGATCTACTCGCACGTGACGAACTACGGTCACTTCGGCCGCGAGTTGGACGTCATGACCTGGGAGCGCACCGATCGGGCGGAGGCCTTGGCGGCGGCCGTCCGCGGCTGAGCGGGCAGGTTTTCGTCGGGGCCGGGTGGCAGGATCGTCTCCATGACGACCTCGCCGGAGCCGCGCCTCATCGCGCAGGTCGCCGTCGACGTCTCGCTGCCGCACCTCGACCGCGTCTTCGACTACGAGGTCCCGGCCAAGGATCGCGACGCCGTCGCGCCCGGTGTCCGGGTGCGGGTCCGGTTCGCCGGCAAGCTGCGGGACGGGTTCGTCCTGGGCCTGACCGATACCTCGGACGCCGGCGACAAGGTGCGTCCGCTGGAGCGGGTGCTGTCGCCCGAGGTGGTGCTCACACCGCCTGTCGCGGCCCTGTGCCGACGCGTCGCCGATCACTACGGGGGCACCCTGGGCGACGTCCTGCGGATGGCGGTTCCGACCCGTCATGCCGCGACGGAGTCCGCGAGCCCCGTCGCCTACCCCGAGCCGGGGACGCCGCCGGCGCCGGTCGTCCTGCCTCTGTACCCGGGGGGCTCGGAGTTTCTCGGCGCGCTCGGTGAGGGACGGCCCCTGCGCGCCGCCTGGACCGCCGTGCCCGTCGCCGCCCCCCCGGGGGACTGGGCGGCCGGCTTCGCGGAGGCGGCGGGCGCCACGTTGGCGTCCGGCCGGGGTGTCGTTCTGGTCGTCCCGGACGCCGCGGCCCTCGCCGTCCTGGCCAGCGCCTGCACGGAGGCCTTCGGCGCCGGCTCGTTCGTGACGCTCAGCGCCGACCTTGGTCCGGCGGCCCGCTATCGGGCCTTCCTGGCGGCCGTGCGGGGAGGCGTCCGCCTGGTGCTCGGCACCAGGAACGCTGTCTACGCGCCGGTGCCCGACCTCGGACTGATCGCGGTGTGGGACGA
>Ga0208564_1003185_pt1 | contig 12176 bp, 11 predicted proteins | sample AD_UKC073_MetaG_FD_184439 | JGI IMG/M metagenome (GOLD analysis project Ga0208564, IMG submission 184439) | Active sludge microbial communities of municipal wastewater-treating anaerobic digesters from USA - AD_UKC073_MetaG (SPAdes) (version 2) | ecosystem: Engineered > Bioreactor > Anaerobic >... | reverse complement strand
ACTGCTGTCCGTCTATGGTGGCGACCGGGGCGGTAGAGCCGTTGAAGCGGCGTTCCCGTCCGGTGAAGCGGCCTCTAAGCACCACCCGCGATTCGGTCAAACAGTTTTTGGCAATTTTGTTACGCCCTCACCTAAGTTGCTGATAAAAGGCTATATTAGTGCCGAGGAACGCGCGGACGCGATCGGTTGTCGGACGCTGGTGCCGAGAATCACTGGTTGTTCGCAGCGCCGTAAGCCGGTTTTAACGGCCTCAGGCTATGCAACTGGCATGTCAGAGGTCGCCACACCCCCCGCCGGAGACGCCCAGCCGCGAGTCTCGGTTATCGTACCCGCCTATGGAGTGGCGCACCTTCTGGGCGAGGCGCTCGATTCCCTGCTCGCGCAGACCTTCACCCAGTGGGAGTGCCTGGTGATCGACGACGGCGCACCGGACGACGTTGCCGGAGCCGTTGCCCCCTACCTCACCGATCCGCGCATCCGCTTTCTGGCGACCCGCAACGAGGGCGTCTCGGCTGCTCGCAATCGTGCCATTGCCGAGGCATGGGCGCCCCTGATCGCGCTGCTTGATGGGGACGACCTGCTGCGCCCCGACTACCTGGCGACGACCGTGCCCTTGCTGGAGCAGGATCCGGACGTGCGGCTGGTCACCGTCAATGCCCGGATCTTTGGCGCTGTCCCGCACGAACGGTTGTGCTTTACCGGCAAGCAAGGGACCAGCGATGGCTTGCGCGGCAGTCTGGCCGATGTCCTGGAACGCAGCTTTGGGGTCTATATCGGCACGACCTTCCGCCGCGCCGACTTCGATGCAATCGGCGGGTTCGACACAGCGATGGCCCAGTCGGAAGACTTCGACCTGTGGGTCAGGCTGATGCAGTTGGGGGGCCATGCCCGTTATGCCGATGCCGTGCTGGGCGATTACCGGGTGCGGCCCAACTCTGCTTCCGCCCATGCCGGGCGGCTGCTGCTGGGCAATATCCGCGTTTACGAAAAGTGCCGCGCGGCGCTTGGACCTGATGCACCAGAACAAGCGTTGCTTGAGCGCCTGATCGCCGACGACCGCGAGGCACTGGCCTTCGAACACGCCATCGACCGGGTGGTCGATGGCGATACCGCCCGCGGCCTGAGCGAATTGTGCACGGTGCGCAGCCGGGTAGGCGGCGCGGTGTGGGCGCTGTCCTTCGCCTTGTGGCGGATCTTTCCGGCGCTGGCCCGGCCGATGCTGGCCTGGCGGCGCCGTACCCATAGCCGCGGCTATACTCCGGGTTCGCTGCGCGACCTGCTCAACGGTTTCAGCGCGTGACAACGCAGAGCGAGACCGCCCTGCCCGCGCCCAGCTTTCGCGCGCAAGTGCGCAGCGCGGTGATCTGGCGATCGGGGACGCAGATCTTCAGCCAGCTGGTTGCCTGGGCTTCGACGTTCCTCGTCATCCGTATTCTCTCGCCCAGCGACTATGGCCTGTTCGCCATGACTTCGGTCGTGCTGGTGCTGCTCAGCCTGCTGAACGGCCAGGGTTTCGCCAATGCGGCGATCCAGCAGCGCGATGGCGGGCCGCAGCAACTGCGCCAACTGTTCGGGCTGTTGCTGGCGGTCAACCTGACGCTGGCGCTGCTCCAGGTGCTCGCCGCACCTTTGGTTGCGGCCTATTACCGCCAGCCGATGGTGGCCGACCTGCTGCGGGTGCAGGCGCTGATCTATCTCACCAACCCGTTCCTCGCGCTCGGCACCACGGTGCTGAGCCGCGAAATGGATTTCCGCAAGCAGGCCCAGGTCAATGTCCTGTCCGCGCTGACCGGTGCGCTGGTCGCTCTGGCGGGAGCCCTGGCGGGGCTGGGCGTGTGGACGCTGGTGCTGGCCCCGCTGACCAGCTTTGCCGTGCGCGGCTTCGGCATGGCGATCGCGGCGCGGGTACTGGTCTGGCCGAGCTTCGACTTTCGCGGCACTGGGGCGCTGGCGGCCTATGGCGGCACGGTGATGGCGGGCCAGATCTTCTGGTTCGCCCAGACCCAGGCCGACATCGTGATCGCGGGCCGCGCCTTTTCCGCGCAGGAGCTGGGCTATTACACCACGGCGCTGTTCCTGGCGCAGATCTTCGTGACCAAGGTAGTCCCGCCGCTGAATGAAGTGGCCTTCTCTGCCTATGCGCAGATCCAGGACGACCGGGCGGCGGTAACGGCAGGCTTCCTGAAATCGGTGCGATTGATCATGACGCTGGCAATGCCGTTCTGCCTTGGATTGGCGGCCGTGGCCGAACCGGCAGTGCGCGTGATGCTGGGCGAGAAGTGGCTGCCTGCCGCCCCGGTCGTCAGCCTGCTGGCGCTGGCCATGCCGTTCATGACCCTGCACGTGCTGTTCGGACCGGCTGCGAGTGCGCTTGGGCGGCCGGGACTTTCGACCCGCAGCGCGGTGGTGGGGTCGGTGCTGATGCCGGCCTGCTATCTGGCGGGAGTGCAGTTTGGCCCGGTCGGTATCGCGGCGGCATGGCTGGTGGCATGGCCGGTGCTGACCGTGCTGTCGGCGGCGTGGAGCCTGCCGGTTATCGGCCTGTCGACACGCGATCTAGCCGATGCCCTGCTTCCGCCGGTCCTGGCGGGCACGGCGATGGGCCTGGGCGTAGTGCTGACCGACCGGCTGCTTCCGGCCATGCCCGAACTGCTCCGCCTGTCCCTGCTGGTCGCGGCGGGGGCCGCGATCTATGGGCTGTGGCTGCTGCGCTTCGCGCGCGGGCGACTGGACGAATTGCTGGCGACAGTGCTGAAGCGCTGATCAGGCCGCGCGGCGCAGGGCGCCATCCAGCGCGGCGATCGCCCGGCGCGCGGCCTGGGCATAGACCCCGCCGTGATAGCGGTAAGTCCCGACGAAGTGGACGAAGGCGACCTCCTCCCCGACCGGCTCGTTCCAGAAATTGAGGTAGCGGTCATAGGGCAGCAGCACCGGCTCGCCCTCGTTCGCGATGATCACGTTCGACATGACCTGCTCGCTGCCCCACTGCGACCACACACCAGGGCCGAGCTTTTCCTCCGCCTTGCGGCTGAAGGCCTCGGCGGCGGCGCGGTCCAGCCCGCCGGGTGCGAAGCCCGCGAAACCGGCGCAGCCGCGCACGTAATGGCGCGGCTCGGGCAGGACGGCGCACAGCTGCGCCATTACGGCCTCGGTCTTGGTCTGGACGTGCGCGCTGGCCGGGATCCCCGCAAGATCGGCAGCGAAGCGTTCGACCGGGAGCCACAGCGCATCCTTGTCGCCGCGCAGGGTAAAGTCGCGGCCCTGCGCGATCGCCTGGACGATCTCCTCCACCGGCCCCAGCGTCACGGTGTCGGAATCGAGCTGGATGACATAGGCATCACGGCGCAGGTCCAGCAGGGTCAGCAGGCGCTCCCAGCACCCGCCGCGCGGACAGGCGCCGGTGTCCACATCGTGGATCGAGCGGATTTCCGGCTTGCCGAGATGGCGCGCCAGCAGATCCTTGTCGGCACTGGTCAGCGTCCCGTCATCCAGAATCGCGAAGCGCCCCCGCCCCAGCCGGGCATGAAGGGATTTGGCCGCCACCAGATAGGGCAGCACCACCCGCGTCCCGATCATCGAGAACAGGATCACCCCGTCGTCGGCGGCGCGCACCGGCGGACTGGCCAGCACGGCGCGGGCATCGCGGTTGAACTGCAGCTCGCGCAGCTTGCGCAGCGCACGGTCGGCCAGGTCGATCATGGGCGGCAGGCATAGCGCCTGCGCCTTAAGGTTTGGCAAAGACCGGCAGAGCGCCCAGACCGATCGACAAGCGGCTTGGAGCTGCGCCGCCCGAGGGTGTATATGTCGCAATGGGGGTAGGAGGACCATCATGGCGATCAATCCACTGCTGTTGCCGCTCCTGCCCTTGATGGCAGCGGTTCCCGTGCTCGTCGGTCAGGATGGCAGCCAGCAGGCCTCCGATGTCGACGTGATCGCGCTGGGCCGCGACATGCATGACCGGATGACCGTGCCCGTGAAAGTGATCGAGCAGGGGCCGTTCGACTTCCTGATCGATACCGGCGCGCAGAACACCGTGCTGTCAACGTCTCTCGCCGCCCGCCTCTCGCTCGCACCCGAAGGCCGCGCCCGGCTGATCGGCGTCGCCGGAACGGAAATGGTCGATACCGTGCAGGTCGACCAGATCGATCTTGGCAGCCGCAGCTACTATGCGCTGCTCTCGCCCTTGCTGGAGAAGACCAATATCGGCGCCGATGGCATCCTGGGGCTCGACAGCCTGCAGGGCCAGCGGGTGCTGATCGACTTCCGCAAGAAACTGATCGCGGTGGACGAGGCCCGGGCGCTTGGCGGCAGCAAGGGGTTCGACATCGTCGTCACCGCGCGCCGCCGTTCGGGCCAACTGATCATGGCCAACGCCAAGGTCGACGGCATTTCCACCGACGTGGTAATCGATACCGGCGCGGAAACCTCGATCGGCAACCGCGCCCTGCAGAATGCGATGGCTCACCGCAAGCGGCTGAGCGATCAGACCACGCTTCATTCGGTAACTGGCCAGCAGATTCAGGCGGACATCGGTTTCGCCCGCGAGCTTGAGTTGGACCGGATGAAGTTCGTCAACGTGATGATCGCCTATGCCGACTCGCCGCCGTTCGCCGCTCTCGGCCTTGCCAAACGGCCCGCCCTCCTGCTGGGCATGCGCGATCTGCGCGCGCTGGACCGGGTGGCGATAGATTTCTCCACCCGGCGCATCCTGTTCGACCTGCCGCCGGGGTAGGTGTGTAGCCTCGGCAAGGCTCCCTCGCCCTCCGCGCCAGGCACTTCGCTCCGAACCTTATCCCCTCGTCATTGCGAGGAGCGCAGCGACGCGGCAATCCATCACCCGACGGCGGTCGATCCTGCGACAGTGGCGAGCCGAGTACCGCTCCTGGATTGCTTCGTCGCTACGCTCCTCGCAATGACAAAGGCGGGGCGCGTGCGCCAAGCGTGGTCCGGCCTTCCCGATTCGCCTGCCCGCGCCTACATGGTCGGTCATGCCTCCCGATCATCCAGCCGCCGCCCCGCGCGATGCCCGCCATGACGGGTGGAACACCCTGCGCCGTTTCCTGCCCTACCTGTGGCCGGCGGACCGCCCTGCCCTGCGGCTGAACATCGTTGGCGCGGTGCTGCTGGTGCTGGCCGCCAAGGCGGTCACCCTGGCCCTGCCCTTCGCCTACAAGCGCGCAGTCGATGCGATGGCGCTGAAGGCCAGCGAGCCGGTGTTCGAAATCGCCTTCGCCTTCGTGCTGGCCTACGCTGCCGGACGGTTCGCGGGCGTGCTGTTCGACAACCTGCGCAACATCGTGTTCGAGCGCGTCGGCCAGGAAGCCACCCGCCAGTTGGCCGAGGACGTCTTCGCCCGGCTTCACCGCCTGTCCCTGCGCTTCCACCTTGCCCGCCGCACCGGCGAGGTGACCAAGACCATCGAGCGCGGGACCAAGAGCATCGACGTGATGCTCTATTTCATGCTCTTCAACATCGCTCCGACGATCATCGAACTGACGGCGGTGGCGGTGATCTTCTGGTTCCACTTCGGCGCGGGACTGGTCGCGGCGACGGCGCTGGCGGTGGTGTCCTATGTCTATGTCACCCGCTGGATCACCGAATGGCGCACGGCGCTGCGCGAGAAGATGAATCGGCTCGACGGACAGGCGCTCGGCCGCGCGGTGGATTCGCTGCTCAATTACGAGACGGTGAAGTACTTCAACGCCGAACCGCGCGAGGAAGCCCGCTATGCCCAGGCCACCCGCGCCTATGCCGATGCCGCGATCAAGAGCGAGAACAGCCTGGGCCTGCTCAACATCGCCCAGGCGCTGATCACCAACCTGCTGATGGCCGGGGCGATGGGCTATACCGTGTGGGGCTGGTCGCAGGGGAAGTACAGCGTGGGCGACCTGGTGTTCGTCAACACCTACCTCACCCAGCTGTTCCGCCCGCTCGATATGCTCGGGATGGTATACCGCACGATCCGCCAGGGGCTGATCGACATGGCCGAGATGTTCCGCCTGATGGACACCGAGGTCGAAGTGAAGGACGCACCCGGCGCGCCCGCGCTGGTGGTCAGCCGCCCCACCCTCACCTTCGACAACGTGGTCTTCGGTTACGAGAAGGACCGCACGATCCTCAAGGGCCTGAGCTTCGAGGTGCCTGCCGGGCACCAGGTGGCGCTGGTCGGCCCCTCGGGCGCGGGCAAGAGCACCATCGCGCGGCTGGTGTTCCGCTTCTACGATCCGTGGTCGGGCCGCATCCTGATCGACGGGCAGGACATCCGCGAGGTGACGCAATCGAGCTTGCGCGCCCACATCGGCATCGTTCCGCAGGATTCGGTGCTGTTCAACGATACCATCGGCTACAACATCGCCTATGGCCGCGATGGCGCCGGGCAGGATGAAGTCGAGGCGGCTGCCCGCGCCGCCGCGCTGATGGGCCTCATCGAACGGCTGCCCGCCGGCTTCGATACCGAAGTGGGTGAGCGCGGGCTGAAGCTGTCGGGCGGGGAAAAGCAGCGGGTCGCCATCGCCCGCACGCTGGTCAAGAACCCACCGATCCTGCTGCTGGACGAGGCCACGAGCGCGCTCGACACCCGGACCGAGCAGGACATCCTCGCCACGCTGCATTCGGTGGCGGAAGGGCGCACCTCGCTGTCCATTGCCCACCGGCTCTCGACCATTGCGGACGCCGACACGATCCTGGTGCTGAACGAGGGACAACTGGCCGAACAGGGCACCCACGCCGACCTGTTGCGGCGCGGCGGGCTCTATGCGGAAATGTGGGCGCGCCAGGCGGAGGCGGTGGAGGAATACGGCGAAGCGGCACAGTAGCGCGGCCCCCACTTCCCCCAAGTCATCGTCATTGCGAGCGAAGCGAAGCCATCCAGGAGCGGCGTAAACCTCCTCTGGATTGCTTTGCTTCGCTCCGCTCGCAATGACGAACGGCTGCTGGGTGGAAGCGTGGAGGCGGCAGCTTCGCCATGTCGCCACCTGCCCCGGGTCGAGCCCGGGGCGACGTTTACTTCACCACGTCGGCTTCGTGCCAGACCACCGCCTGCGCGGCTTTCATGCAGCCGCCTTCATGATCCCACGAAATCACCGGCGAGCCGTAGAGCCGCCAGCCCTGCTCCAGCGCTTCGGACACCCGCTCGCAAAAGGCGCGGTCGTCCTTGCCGGTGAGCAGGCGATAGATCGGGCGGCCTTCGGGGGTCTGGTACATGGACTGGAGGCTAGCACATTTGCGCTGCCGCAAAAGCCCCTCCCCGGCGGGGAGGGGTTGGGGTGGGGCTACTGCGCCGGCGTGGTACACCCCCACCCAACCCTCCCCCTCAAGGGGGAGGGCAGGAACCATCCTACAGGATATACTTCGACAGGTCGGTGTCCTTCGCCAGGCTCGCCAGCCGCGCGCGGACATAGGCTTCGTCCACGCGGACCGTCTCGCCCTCACGGTCTTCGGCCTCGAAGCTCAGTTCCTCCAACAGCTTTTCCATCACGGTCTGGAGCCGACGCGCGCCGATGTTCTCGACCGCCTCGTTGACCTGGCAGGCAATGCGGGCAACCTCGCGCACGGCTTCGGGCGTGATGTCGAGGCTGACCTTCTCGGTCGCCAGCAGCGCCTTGTACTGCTCCACCAGGTTGGCGCGCGTTTCGCCAAGGATGCGCACGAAGTCTTCCTCCGACAGCGCCTTCAGCTCGACCCGGATCGGCAGGCGGCCCTGGAGTTCGGGCAGCATGTCGCTGGGCTTGGCAACGTGGAACGCGCCGGAGGCGATGAACAGCACGTGGTCGGTCTTCATCGGCCCGTACTTGGTGGCAACCGTGGTGCCCTCGATCAGCGGCAACAGATCGCGCTGCACGCCTTCGCGGCTGACCGATCCGCCGCGCACGTCGGATACCGCGATCTTGTCGATCTCGTCGATGAAGACGATGCCGTTGGTTTCCGCGTTCTGCAGCGCGACGCGGGCGACGTCGTCCTGGTCCATGCGCTTTTCGGCTTCCTCGTCGACCAGCTTGGCCCAGGCTTCGGGCACCTTGAGCTTGCGGCGCTTGAGGTTCTGCTTGCCCATCGCCTTCGACATCATGTCGGACAGGTTGATCATGCCGACATTGCCGCCCATGCCCGGAATGTCGAAGGGCATGGAGGGCGCGTCCTCGACCTCGATCTCCACTTCGACGCCGTCCATCGCCTTCTGCTCGATGCGCTGGCGGAAGCTTTCGCGGGTGGCCTCGGATGCGCCGTCACCGACCAGCGCCTTCAGAAGCCGGTCCATCGCGGCCTTTTCCGCCGCCTCGCGCACCGCCTCGCGGCGGCGCTCCTTTTCCAGCCGGATGGCTTCCTCGGCCAGATCGCGGGCGATCTGCTCCACGTCGCGGCCGACATAGCCGACCTCGGTGAACTTGGTCGCCTCCACCTTGACGAAGGGCGCGTCGGCCAGCTTGGCGAGGCGCCGGCTGATCTCGGTCTTGCCGCAGCCGGTCGGCCCGATCATCAGGATGTTCTTGGGCGTCACTTCGTCGCGCAGTTCCGCGCTCAGCCGCTGGCGCCGCCAGCGGTTGCGCAGGGCGACCGCGACAGCCTTCTTGGCTTCGGCCTGACCGATGATGTGCTCGTCCAGCGCGGCAACGATGGCTTTGGGGGTAAGGGCGTCGTTCATGTCAGTTCCAGATTTTCCGTTCGTGTCTCGACTTCGCCAGGCACGAACGGAGGGTGGATCAGGCGTCGATGGTTTCGACGGTCACGCGGTCATTGGTGAAGACGCAGACCTCGGCGGCAACGGCCATGGCCTTGCGCGCGATCTTTTCGGGGTCGGTCTCGTAATCGACCAGCGCCTTGGCGGCGGACAGGGCATAGTTGCCGCCCGATCCGATCGCGGCGATGCCGTGTTCCGGCTCCAGCACGTCACCGTTGCCGGTCAGGATCAGCAGCACGTCTTTGTCAGCGACGATCATCAGCGCTTCAAGGTTGCGCAGGTACTTGTCGGTGCGCCAGTCCTTGGCGAGTTCCACCGCCGCGCGCATCAGCTGGCCGCGATGCTGTTCCAGCTTCTTTTCCAGCCGTTCGAACAGGGTGAAGGCATCGGCGGTCGCGCCCGCGAAGCCCGCGATCACGCTGCCATCGCCGATCCGCCGCACCTTGCGCGCGTTCGGCTTCATCACCGTGTTGCCCATGGAGACCTGGCCATCCCCGGCAATCACGGTCTTTCCGCCCGTCTTGACGCCGATGATGGTGGTGCCGTGCCACGGGATCATGCCGTGGCTGTCAGAGTTTCTGGTCATGCGCGGGATATATGTCTGATCCCGCGCGCTACAACCTCAACTTCGGTCGGGCTTAACTTCCGTTGGGGCCCGGCCCGCTGGGGGCGCCGCCGCCCATGCCAGGCGCGCCGACCGTGCCGATGTTGCCGAACAGGTCTTCGAGGAAGCTGCGTTCACGGCCCAGAGTCGGGGTCTTGTCGCCATCGGGATTGAGCCGCACGACCCGCTCCATGCCCGAGCGCGAGACGGCGCTGACATTGCCGGCATCATCGAACGCGACCTTGACCAGCAGCTGGTCTTCGGTGCGCGGCCGGGTGAAGGCGCGCTGCTTGGTGTTCTGCGAGATGTAGTACCAGTCCTTGCGGCCGAATTCGGACACGAAGGTCGGCCGGCCCAGCGTCCGCTCGACCGAGGTGCGGTTGTCCACCCCGGGAGTGACCGAATCGAGCAGCGCCTGATCGACGATGTAGCCGCGGTGATCCTTGATCGAGGTGCAGCCGCCCAGACCTGCCGCCAGCAATGCTCCGATCGCCGCCGCGCGCAGAATTCGTGCCCTTACCTGCATTATGCTTTCGCTCCACCAGATCGGCCGGCCTCAAACCGGCCGAACCCAAACTCGGCCAGGCATTGCCCCGCCGGCCCTCGTCATCTATCGGGTCAGGCCTTAAAGCGCCTTGGCCCGCCGCGCAATGCCGCTTGGGCTGCGCGGATGGCCGGGGCCGGTTTAATCACCGCTGAATGAAGGACCGATGCCCATGGGCCTGCTTGCCCGTCTGTTTGGCCAGAAGGAAGATGACCATGCCGCCGTACGCCCGCTGTGGGCAGAGGCGGTGCGGATTGCCCGCACGCCCGAATGGTACGCGCGGGGCGGAATCGCCGATACGGTCCCGGGCCGGTTCGACGCCCTGTCGATGGTCATGGCGCTGATCCTGCTGCGAATGGAGCAGAGCGAGGCCCTGCGCGCCGAACCCGCACGCCTGACCGAGCTGTTCGTGACCGAAATGGACGGAACCCTGCGCGAGCAGGGCGTGGGAGATCTGGTGGTCGGCAAGCGCGTCGGCAAGCTGATGAGCGCGCTGGGCGGCCGGATCGAGGCCTACCGCGAGGGTCTTGCCGCCGGCGACCAGGCTGTTCTGGAAGGAGCGGTGCGGCGCAATGTGACGCTGGCCGAACAGGGCGATGCATCATGGATCGCAGCTGAAATAGTCCGTCTGGCCGGGGCCCTGGCGGCCACTGACGATGCCGCCCTGCTGGCCGGGAGGATCGCGCGATGAACGAATTCACCCGCATGTTCGACGTACGCAGCCTGCCCGCTGCGGCAATCCGGCTCGAAGCTACCCCGCAGGAGTGCGCCGCTTTGGCGAGGCGCTTTGGGATCGTGGCGATCCACGCCTTCGAGGCAAGCGTCGAGATGGTGAAGGATGGAGCCTCGGTCGACGCCGCGGGCCGCCTCGCTGCCCGGCTGGTGCAAAGCTGCGCGGTATCGGGCGAGGATCTCGACGTGACACTGGACGAGCCTGTCGCCATGCGCTTCGTGCCGCCCGCCGCGCCCCATCGCCCGGACGAGGAGGTGGAACTTGAAGCCGACGACTGCGACGAGATCGAGTTCGACGGCACCCAGTTCGACCTTGGCGAAGCCCTAGCGCAGAGCCTGGCCCTGGCAATCGATCCCTTCCTGACCGGCCCCGGCGCGGAAGAAGCGCGGCGCAAGGCCGGAATCATCGACGCGGAGGCGAGCGGTCCGTTCGCGGCACTGAAGGGACTGAAGCTCGATCGCTGATCGGCACGAGTGGCAGGGCCATGCCGCTGCCGATCTGTCGCCCCACGTTCGGTTTACGCGACCTTAAGCCTGTTCGGGCATAGCACCGGCCTCTGCCAACGCGCCAGACGGAGCCCCGCCTTGAACCTTGCCGCACGCCTGCACCGACCCGAACTGCTGGCGGCCTGGCTGATCGGCGGAGTGCTGGCGCTTGACGTGATCCTGCTCGCGTGGCGCGGATCGAGCGTGGCCGCCGCAGCCTTTGCCGGCAACATTGCCGTCGCCCTGGCGATGTTCGCGCTGGCGCTGGCCTATCGCCACCTGGGCCGCGCGGCGGAGATCGCAACCACGCTGATCGCCTGTTCGTTCTTCATCCTGTTCTCGAATGCCGGCGCGGTGCTCAACAACCTGCTGATCGCGCCGGGATCGAGCACCATCGACCCCTTGCTGTTCCGCGCCGATGCCGCACTGGGCTTTGACTGGCGGGCCTTTGCCGTGACCATGTCCGACTATCCGGCGCTGTGCCGGGTACTGTCGTGGACCTACCAGAGTTCGCTGGTGCAGATGGCGGTGGTGCTGATCTGGCTGGGCTTCACCGGGGCCCGCGTGAACCTCCACCGCTTCCTGCTGGTGGGCATGATCGCCAGCTGCGTGACCATGGCCTTCTGGACGCTGGCGCCCAGCTTCGGCCCCGCGCCGTTCATCGACCTGCCGCCGGATGTCGATGCGCGGATCGGGCGGGTGGTCGATTCCGGCTACGGTGCGCGGCTGCTGGCCCTGGCCGCCGGTGGCGCACCGCCGGTGATCGGGCAGGAACATCTGATGGGCCTGATCGCCTTCCCTTCGATGCACACGGTCATGGCGCTGATGACCACGCTGTTCGCGCGCGGCACCCGGCTATTCTGGCCGATGGTGGCGATCAACCTGCTGATGGCGCCGGCGATCCTGCTGCAGGGCGGGCATCACCTGGTCGACGTGATCGGCGGCGCGGCGCTGTTCTTTGCCGTGCAGGCGCTGGTCAGCCGGATCGTCCCGCACGAAAAATCCGCGCCGGCCCAGGCCAGCGCGGATTCCAAAGCAGTGCCACTGCTGGCCTGAAGCTCAGAACGGGATATCGTCGTCGAGGTCGTCAGCGAAGCCGCCGGCCTGCGAAGCGCCACCAAAGCCGCCGCCAGTTC
>Ga0208564_1003176_pt1 | contig 12215 bp, 10 predicted proteins | sample AD_UKC073_MetaG_FD_184439 | JGI IMG/M metagenome (GOLD analysis project Ga0208564, IMG submission 184439) | Active sludge microbial communities of municipal wastewater-treating anaerobic digesters from USA - AD_UKC073_MetaG (SPAdes) (version 2) | ecosystem: Engineered > Bioreactor > Anaerobic >... | reverse complement strand
ATCGTCTGCGACGTGCTGGTCTTCATCACGATCTACTTCGTCACCCTGGTCGCCGTGGTCGGCAGCTTCAATGGCTGGATGCTGCTGCCGCTGCTGGGCTGGCTGGCGCTGTACCTGGCCACGCTGCGCTTTTTCGTGCCGCGACTGGCGCGGGTGTCGCAGAACCAGGCCGATGCGCGCTCGGTGATGACCGGCCGCATCACCGACGCCTACACCAACATCGCCACCGTCAAGCTGTTCGCCCATGACCGGCGCGAGGCGGCGCATGCCCGCGGCGCGATGGCCGAGTTCCTGACCACGGTGCATGCGCAGATGCGCCTGGTCACCGGCTTCGAGATCGTGATCCACGCCCTGAGCATGGCGCTGACCCTGGGCGTGTGCGGCACGGCGCTGGTGTTGTGGATGCGTGGCGACGTGGGCAGCGGCGCGGTGGCCGCGGCCACCGCGATGGCGCTGCGGCTGAACGGCATCTCGCACTGGATCATGTGGGAGATGGCCCAGCTGTTCGAGCACGTGGGCACGGTGGCCGACGGCATCGCCACGCTGAGCCGGCCGCGGGCGGTGGTCGACGCGCCGGGCGCCAAGCCGCTGGTCGTCCGCCGCGGCGAGATCCGGCTGGACGGCGTGACCTTCGCCTACGGCGGCCGCAAGAACGTGATCGACGGCCTGGACCTGGTGATCCGCCCCGGCGAGAAGATCGGCCTGGTCGGCCGCAGCGGCGCGGGCAAGAGCACGGTGGTCAACCTGCTGCTGCGCTTCCACGACGTGGCGGGCGGCCGCATCCTGATCGACGGCCAGGACATCGCGACCGTGACGCAGGACAGCCTGCGTGCGCAGATCGGCATGGTGACGCAGGACACCAGCCTGCTGCACCGCAGCGTGCGCGACAACATCCTCTACGGCCGGCCCGACGCAGGTGACGATGCGATGCGTGCCGCCGCCGAGCGCGCCGAGGCCCACGGCTTCATCGCCACCCTGGCCGACGCCAAGGGCCGCACCGGCTACGACGCCCATGTGGGCGAGCGCGGCGTGAAGCTGTCAGGCGGCCAGCGCCAGCGCATCGCGATTGCCCGCGTGATGCTGAAGGACGCGCCCATCCTGCTGCTGGACGAGGCCACCAGCGCGCTGGACAGCGAGGTCGAGGCGGCGATCCAGGCCAGCCTGTACCGGCTGATGGAGGGCAAGACCGTGGTCGCCATCGCCCACCGCCTGAGCACCATCGCCGCGATGGACCGCCTGGTGGTGATGGACGCCGGCCGCATCGTCGAGCAAGGCAGCCATGCCGAACTGCTGGCTGCTGGCGGGCTGTATGCGCGGCTGTGGGCGCATCAGAGCGGGGGGTTTCTGGGGGAGCAGGTGGACGATTGAGCGGGAGGCGGCGCGGCCGAGACGTCACGGTCTGCGATGGACGCGCTCGAGACTTCCCCGGATGGGTCGCGCCATGGTTGGAACTGGTGCAGTGCGTGGTCACGCGGTGTCCGTTGCACCCCGCGGCTGGGGGGCTGGCTGCACCCGTCCAGACCGGCTAGAACCCCCCCGATCGATCAACGAAGGAATCGCGACGTGAAGACTCTCCGCTTGCTTTCCGCCCTGGCTGCGCTCGCCGCGTGCTCGGTCGTCCAGGCTGCCACCAGCCGCTTCGACACCGACACCGAAGGCTGGACTGCCATCGGCGATTTCGCTGCGCCAGTCACCTGGTCGACCACCGGCGGGAACCCCGGCGGCCACGTGCTCATCCCGGACCAGGTCATTGGCGGGGTCACGTACTTTGTTGCGCCGTCCGGCTTCCTGGGCGACAAGTCGGCGGCCTTCGGCACGCATCTGACCTTCGACCTGATGCAGGCGTATCCGGGCGGAAGCAACCAGTTCAACGATCGCGACGTCATCATCGAAGGCGGCGGTCTGGCCATGGTCTATGACACCAGCCCCAATCCGCCCAATGGGTCGTGGGCGATGTACACGGTGCCGCTGTCCGCCGGGGGCTGGCGTCTGGATTCACTGGCAGGCGCAGTGGCCACGGATCAGCAGATTCTGAATGTGCTGTCCAACCTGACATCGCTGAGGATCCGGGCGGAGTTCCAGACCGGCGCCGATACCGGCCACCTGGACAACGTCAGCCTCGTTCCAGAGCCTGGGAGCGCGCTGCTGCTCGCGGGCGGCGGCGCGGCCCTGCTGTGGCTGCGCCGCGCGCGCCGCAGCGCGCGCTGAGCCGGTCGCCGGTCACGGCCGTTGGGGTGATGGGCCGGGTGCCCGAACCGCACTGCGGCTCAGCGCGCGCGCAGGGCGTGTTGGCTGCAGTGTCAATTCAACCTGGGCCATGAAGACAGCGCGGAACGTGGCCGGTCAAGGTGACCGGGCCCTGCCCGCGGGGCGACATCAGGCCGACCCTGAAGCGACATCGGTTGCGCTGATCTCGCCGCGCTGATTTTGTCGCTGCCTGCTGCCAGGCCGCCGGTTGCGAATGCGCTGATGCTGGGGGACAGCGCGTTGATGGCCTCCCTTCCTTAAATGGGCCGCCAGTCCAGTTCAACGAACCGGCGTCGAGGCGCCACGGGGCTGCGCCAACGTCCCCGACGCCATCCGACATCTGCACCTGCGCCGCGACCAAGCCTGCCCCGAGCGGAACGACGAAGGCGAAGCTGTCAGGGATGTCGGATGCCAATGCACACGCTCGCATCGGGGTGCCGAAAAGCTGCCGCTCATCGGTGGCGGTGGATGGCCGACCGCAGGCGGCCCCGGTTGCGGCACTGAACGTCTGCAACCGCTGGAAGCCGTTCACGGTCCAGCGTCCAAGCCCGACAGTCGCCGCTGTCGATTTCTGCGGTGCCCGCTCGACTGCCTGAAGGCGCCGTCCCCAACCACCCCACCCCAGATCGTTCAGCCCGCCCGCGGAGCACCCCATGCCCAAGACCCTCTTCATCACCCTCCCGGTGGCCGACCTCGGCAGGTCGACAGCCTTCTACCAGGCCCTGGGCTTCAGACCGAACCCGCAGTTCAGCGGTGCGGACGGCGCGGCGATGGTCTGGAACGAGGCGGTGCAGGTGATGCTGGTCACGCGCGCCAAGTGGCGGACCTTCACGCAGCGGCCGTTTCCGCCCGCTGGCTCCTGCGGGCTGATGCTGTCCCTGGCCTTGGACAACCGCGCCGCCGTCGACGCGATGAACGCCGCCGCGGCGGCGCATGGCGGGCAGGCGGATGTGAACCCGATGGAGGACCACGGCTTCATGCGCACCCGCGACTTCGCCGACACCGACGGCCACCTGTGGGCGGCGCTGTGGATGGACCCGGCGGCGATGCCTGCCGCGTCCTAGCCGCGTGGCCGGCGGAACTGCCGGCCCGCCCACCATGCACGCCGGCAGCAGGCCGGCCCTGGACGCACGACATGCGCTCAGCGGGCGATGGCCGGCCGCCCGGGTGCACCGGCCCGCGTGCGAATCGGCCCAGGTCAACGCGGGAAAACCAGAATCAAGTTCTCTTGTGGAAAAGATTTCCACAATGCATAGTGCATTCCACACGATGCAGTGCGCCCCGGGGGTCCCGGCCGGCCGCCATCGGCACCGCAGCCGGCAGCCGCCGCGCACATTCAGCCATCCGAGGAGAGAGCATGCAATTCCAACGCCTGTCGCTGGCGGCCCTGGCCCTGGCCGTCGCCGTCCCCGCGTCGACATTGCTGGGCGGCGCCGCCCTGGCCCAGTCCGGCGCCGTCAAGAAGGTCAATTCGAAGAACATCGACACCTACTACAACGTGTGCCGCGGCCTGAGCACCGAGTGCTTCAACGACTGGCACGCCTTCGACAGCCTGCCCAACAAGGTGCTGATCTACTCGCGCACTGCAGGCCCGCGCCATGCCAACCTGGGCACCGCCATGCCCGCCGGCCTGAACCCGACCATGGCCGAGAACAACGTGATGCAGGCCGGCCTGGTGCGCATGCTGGCGGCCGCCGGCATCGCCGCCGACTGGACCGAGGACGTGACCATCCTGGGCGGGCGCATCAACAACTACAAGGCGGTCATCTTCGCCTGCAGCAACCGCGACACGCTGTGGAACGCGGCGGCCACCACCAGCAACGACGCGGCCCGCACGGCGCTGCGCAACTACCTGCGCCGCGGCGGCGGCTTCGTGGCCCTGCACAACGCCTTCGGTGCCGAATACAACTGGCCGTACTACGAAGGCCTGCTGGGCAATGCCAACTTCTACAACCACGGCCCCAACCGCAACGGCAACGTCGTGATCACCTCGGCCGACCCGTCCACCGCCGGCGTGCCCGCCACCTTCGGCTTCCAGGACGAGTGGTACAACCTGATGCCCTTTCCCACGAACGTGAAGTTCCTGGCCAAGGTCGACACCGCCTCGCTCAGCCCGCTGTCCGGCGCACCGCACCCCGGCCATGCCGACTTCCACCCGGTGGCCTGGTGCCAGTACTACGACGGCGGCAAGTCCTGGGTCACCACGCTGGGCCACAACGCCCACTCGTTCAACGGCACCGGCGTGGGCGCGGCGGCGTTCGAGAAGCTGGTGGTGCAGGGCGTGCAATCGGTGATGGGCATCACGCCCTTCTGCACCCAGTGAGGCCGGCCATGCGCAGCGTGTTCCCCCTGGCTGCCGTGGCCGCCGGCCTGGTGCTGCTGGCCGCCGCCCCGGCGGTGCTGGCGGCGGGCCAGACACTGAAGATCGAGTTCGGCAACCTGCCCAGCGTCGACGAGGCCGGTGCGGCGGACAACGTGAGTCTGGTCTACACGCTGCCGTCGCAGTCGTGGATCACCGGCCTGTCGTGGTCGGTCGACATCACCGCGCTGGACCCGAGCTGGCTGTCGGAGCTGACGCTGGACCTGACCAACAGCAGCGGCGAGGGCGTGCAGCTCAGCCCCGGCGATGGCAGCAACGCCGCGGGCACGCTGCAGGCCAGCGGACAGCTCGACCTGATCAACAGCGGCCTGGGTTTCCGGCTGAAGAACGACGGCCGGCTGCTGCTGTCGTTCTATGACGCGGTGAACGACCTGCCCGGCGCCGACGGCCGCTGGAACAGCGGCCTGCTGCAGGTGAGCTACACCGCGCCGGTGCCCGAGCCGGCCAGCGCTGGCCTGCTGCTCGCCGGCCTGCTGGCCGCCGGCGCCTGGCGCCTGCGCAGCAAGCCGCGCTGATCTTCTCCGCCTGACGGCAACTGCTCGGCGCGCGCCTTGCGCGGCCGGGTGGCGCCGCCGCATGCCCGCACCAACCAACCCGGAATGTCCACCATGACCCGCCTTCCCCTCCACGCGCTGCTGCTGGCTGCCGGCCTGCTGCTGCAGCAGCCGCTGACGGCCGTGGCCGCTGCCGCGGCCGACAACTGCTGCACTGCGCCGACCACCGACTTTCCGAAAGTCGGCGGCAACCTGGGCAACCAGAACTACACCGCCCTGGCCAAGATCCACAAGGCCAACGTCAGCCGCCTGGGCGCGGCCTGGCTCACCAGCCTGGAGGGCGGTGCCAAGTCGGGCAACAACCAGAGCACGGCGGTGGCCGTGGGCGGCGTGCTCTTCATCGAGACCGCCCAGGGCCGCGTGCATGCGGTCGACGGCAAGACCGGCGCGGTGAAGTGGAGCTGGAACCCCGGCCGCGGCGGCCAGACGCGGCGCGGCGTGGCGGTGGGCGAGGGCAAGGTGTTCACCCTGACCACCGGCAACTACGTGGTCGCGCTCGACCAGCAGACCGGCCAGGTGGTGTGGGAGCGCCAGCACAACGGCTGGGGCAACATCGCCAAGGTGGCCGTGGTCTACCACGACGGCCTGCTGCACGTGGGCACCAACGACGGCAACCGCGGCGCGGCGCTGGCCTTCCGCGCCGACAACGGCGACAAGGTCTGGCACTTCTGGGGCACGGCCGCGCCCGGCACCATCGGCGGCGACACCTGGGAGGGCGACACGTACCTCACCGGTGGCGCGACACCCTGGATCCACCCCGCCATCGACCCGGTGCTCAACACCGTGTACTGGACCTTCGGCAACGTGCGTGCCGGCTCGTCGCAGAACGGCGCCACCCGCGGCGGGCAGAACCTGTTCGGCAACAGCATCGTCGCGATGGACGCCCGCACCGGCACCTACAAGTGGCACTTCCAGTCGGTGCACCACGACATCTGGGACATGGACAACGTGATGTCGCCGGTGCTGGCCGACATCACCGTGGCCGGCCGGCCGCGCCAGGCGGTGGTCTACGGCAGCAAGACCGGCATGTACTACATCCTGGACCGCACCAACGGCACGCCGCTGATCGGCATCGACGAGAAGCTGGTGCCGCAGGATGCGCGCCAGAAGACCTGGCCGACCCAGCCCTTCCCGCGCGGTGGCAGCTTCGTGCCCACCTGCCCCACCACCGACGGCCCGGCGCGCGCCGTGCCCAACTTCAAGCAGGGCTGCCTGTTCGTGCCGCACTGGGACGAGCCCATCCTCAGCTTCCCCGGCCAGGGCGGCGGCGCCGACTGGAACCACCAGTCCTTCAGCCACACCACCAAGCTGATGTACACCGGCGTGGGCTACGTGGCGGTGGCGCATTCGCTGACCGAGGCCAGCAACGGCCTGCGCCCGCTGGGCACGCCGATGTCCGGCGGCATCGTGGCGGTCAACCCGTCGACCAACAGCGTGGTCTGGCGCAAGGACCTGCCCTGGTCGGTGGCGCATGGCAACGGCATCCTGTCGACCGCCAGCAACCTGCTCTTCATGGGCCAGCCCAACGGCGAGCTGCTGGCACTGGACGCGCTCAACGGCCGCGACCTGTGGAAGTTCCAGACCGGCGCGGCGATCAACGCCAGCCCCATCGCCTACGAGATCGACGGCGAGCAGTACATCGCGGTGTTCGCCGGCGGATCGGGCCTGCCCTTTGCCGACGCACCGCGTGGCGACTACCTGTGGGCCTTCAAGCTCGGCGGCACGGTGCCGCCGCTGCCGGCGCCGGTGCCGCCGGCGCTGCGGCGCGACATCACCGCCGCGGCCGTGCAGGGCAGTGCGGTGAACAACACCGTGGTGCTCAACCGCAGCTGGAGCAACGGCGTGGTGGGCACGGTGGAGCTGGACACCGCCAACGCCATGGCACCGCAGCACCTGCGGGTGCCGGTGGGCACCACGGTCACCTTCCTGAACCCGGCCACGAACGCGAAGAACCACTGCGCCACCCAGTTCTTCGAGGGCCTGTTCAACATCGGCCCGCTGGCCCCGGGCCAGGCCCAGGCCTACACCTTCACCAAGGCCGGCGAGTACTTCTACAACGACTGCACCAGCCCGCGCGCCACCGGCAAGGTCGTCGTGTACTGACCCCACCGCACCAGGATTCACCATGACCACCCAACTTCAAATCGCAGCGGCCACGCTGGCCGCCAGCCTGCTGGCTGCCGCACCCGCAACGGCCGCCGACGCCAGCGCCTCGGTGCAGATCACCAGCCTGCAGTTCAGCGCCGGCAGCGGCCTGACCGTGCAGTGGCTGCCGGACAGCCTGTACCAGAGCCTGTTCGCCGAAAGCCGGGAAGCCGGCGGCCTGGGCGGCAACGACCTGGCCGACCCCGCACCGGGTGCGGCCTGGGCCGATCAGCAGCTGGCCACCGGCACTGCCCATGCCGCCGCGTCGGCGCAAGCCGGCGCCAGCGGTCTGCTGGCAGCGGCCGGCAGCGCCAGCCGCAGCCTGTTCAGCCCCGACGCCGGCCAGCCGCACCGGGCCTTGAGCTGGGCCCAGCAGTCCGGCTGGTTCCAGTTGAGCGGCGCCGGCAGCCTCAGCATCACCGTGGGTTACCAGATCGCCGCTGCCGCACCGCTGGGCGATGGCCTGCCCACATTTGCAGGCGCCACGCTGCAGCTGCAGGCCGGCAACCTGGACGCCGGCAGCAGTGGCCTGGCCGAAGACCAGCTGTGGTCCTTCGACCTGCCCGCCGGCAGCGCCAGCCGCAGCGGCACGCTGAGCCTGGTGGTCGACATCAGCGACCCGCTGCAGACCGGCTACTACGACCTGCGCGCCAATGCCGATGTTTCGGCCGTCTCCAGCGTGCCCGAGCCCGGCGGCTGGGCCCTGCTGGCGCTGGGCCTGGCCACGCTTGGCGCCCTGGTGCGCCGGCAGCAACGGGCGAACTGAGCATGGCGATGCGCACATTCCTGCGGCGCGCCGCCGGTGCTGCCGCCCTGCTGGTGGCCAATGTGGGCGCCAGCGCCACCACGCTGGAGATCGGCGGCCTCACCCTGCAGAGCCAGGGCTTTGCCGACACGTTGATCAGCAGCAGCGGCAGCTTCAGCACCAACGCCGCCTCGCTGGCCGCGGCGCTGACCGACCACGACCTGGCCACCTGGGCACAGTCCACGGCGGCCGGCGACAGCGGCACCGCCACCGTGCTGCTGGGCTTCAGCGACAACCGCCTGCGCAACGGCCCCGGCGACGACCTGGTGCTGTTCGAGGTCGGCCACGAGGCCTACGAGTACTCGCAGGAGGGCTTCGACAGCCTGTGGGTCACGGTCAACGGGGTGAGCCGGCTCTACTTCACCACCGAGACCAGCACCCATGTCGACGACCACAACGTCAACATGACGCGCATCGACCTGAGCCACTTCGGCCTGGCCGAGGGCGTGCTGCTGGACCGGGTGCAGATCGGCCTGGGCCAGGACACGCGCGGCTCGCTGCCGCAGCTGCAGCTGGTGGCGGCGATGCACAGCGTGGCCGCACCGGTGCCCGAGCCGGCCAGCCTGGTGCTGATGGCGTCCGGCGCGCTGCTGCTGGCCGGCCTGCGCCGCCGCCGGGGCCGGGCATGAGGGCAGGCCTGGCGCGGGCCGCGTCGGCGCTGCTGGCCGCCGCCTGCCTGGCCGGCGCGGCGCAGGCGCAGTGGCGCGCACCGCGCCCGCGGCCGGTGTCGGTGCCGGTCAACCTGCTGGCGCTGGACGTCGCCCAGGCCCCGGCCCTGCTGCTGACGGTGGACGACGGCCGCAGCGGCCAGGAGCTGTGGCGGGTCGACCCGGACACGCTGCAGGCCAGCCTGGTGGCCGACATCCGCCCCGGTGAGCTGGGCAGCCACCCTTCGCAGCCGGTGCGCTTCGGCGACTCGGCCTGCTTTGCCGCCAACGACGGCCGCACCGGCTACGAGCTGTGGTGCAGCGACGGCCGCACCGAGGGCACGCGCCGCGTGGCCGACATCCACCCCGGCCCGGGCGACAGCGTGCCCACCGCGCTGACCGTGCTGGGCCCGCAGCTGGTCTTCGTGGCCGACGACGGCGCCCATGGCTTCGAGCTGTGGCGCAGCGACGGCACGGCCGCCGGCACGCGCCTGCTGGCCGACCTGCAGCCCGGTGCGGCCGGCGCCAACCCGCGCGAGCTGACGCGTGTCGGCCAGCGGCTGTTCTTCGTCGCCGACGATGGCCGCCACGGTGCCGAGCTGTGGGTCACCGACGGCAGCAGCGCCGGCACGCGGCTGGTGCGCGACATCCACCCCGGCCCGGCGGCATCGGCGCCCACGCGGCTGACGGCGGTGGGCGACCGCCTGTTCTTCGTCGCCAGCGACGGCCGCCACGGCCATGCGCTGTGGACCAGCGACGGCACGGCCGCCGGCACGCGCCTGGTCCGCGACTTCCGCCATGCCGCGGCCGGCATGCGGCCGACGCACCTGGTGGCCCGGGGCCAGCGGCTGTATTTCGCGGCCGACGACGGCCGCAGCGGCGTCGAGCTGTGGACCAGCGACGGCAGCCGCCGCGGCACGCGGCGCGTGGCCGACATCCACGCCGGCCCGGGCCATGCGCTGCCGTCGCACCTGACGGTGGCCGCCGGTGCCCTGCTGTTTGCCGCCACCGACGGCCACGGCCCGGTGCGGCTGTGGCGCAGCGACGGCACGGCCGCCGGCACCCGGCCGGTGGCCGGCCCGATGGCGGACGCCGCCGCCGCGCTGGCCGCCCGCCAGCAGGCCAGCGAAGACGCGCCGGTGCGCCTGGCCGTGCCCGGCGGCGAGGTGCCCAACCGCCTGCACGCCGACGGCACGCGCCTGCTCTACGCGGCGATGGACGATGCCGCCGGCTACGAGCTGTGGACCAGCGACGGCAGCGCCGCCGGCACGCGCCGCCTGGCCGACCTGGCGCCGGGCCCGGCCGACAGCTTTCCGCACCAGTTCACGCGGCTGGGGGCGCGGCTGTTCTTCGTGGCCGACGACGCCCAGGGCCACACCGCGCTGTGGTGCGAGCAGGCCGACGGCCGCATCGCGCGGGTGGCGCTGCCAAAGGCCACCGCCGGCGCAGGCACCGGCGACGCAGCGGCGGTGCCCGATGCCCCGCTCAGGCCGGGCGCTTGAACAGCGCCGAGCCGCTGCTGGCCTGGCCGATCTGCTCGGCCGCCTGCAGCACGGCCGGGCCGAGCGCCAGCATGCGCTCCTCGGTCAGGCGGATGGCGGGGCCGGCCACCGTCACCACGCCGATCACCTGGCCCTGGGCATTGCGCACTGGCGCGGCCATGGCCGACATGCCGGGCGCGAACACGTCCAGGATCAGCGAGAAGCCGCGGCTGCGCGCCTGCTTCAGGTAGGCCAGAACCGCCTTCACCGTGGTGGGCGCCTTGGGGCCGAAGTTCTCGGGTTGGCCGAAGCCCTGGCGCGCCACCCGCTGCAGCGCCTCCTCGTCGTTCATCGTCGACAGCCAGGCATGGCCGGCGGCGCTGCACGACAGCTGCACCGACAGGCCCATGTCGGGGTCGTAGCGCAGGCCGTGGCGCGCGCCCTGGGCCTTGGCCACGAAGGTCAGGGCGTCGCCGTCGACCACCGCCAGGCGCACCAGCTCGCCGGTCTCGGCGGCCAGCTGGTCGAGCAGGGGCTGGGCCACGTCGGTGATGCCGCTGGCGCTGAGGAAGCTCAGCCCCATCGCCACCAGCTTGATGGTGAGCATGTACTCGGCATGGCTCTGGTCCTGGCGCACATAGCCCAGGCGGATCAGCTCGCCCAGCAGGCGGTGGGTGGCGCTCAGCGGCATGTTCAGCGCGCTGGACAGGGCCGACAGCGAGCTGCCGCCCGGGTGCGCCACCAGGTACTCCAGCACGTTCAGGCTGCGTTCGAGCTGTCCGCTCATGGGTCGATCCTCCTGCGCCGGCGGCTGTGCACGGCCGCCGCCAGTGTAGCCAGATTGCGCCGATTGATATCACTATTGGAAAACATTTCCAATTCGGATAGAGTAACCGAACACCACCGGAGACCCGCATGAAAACCACCACCCGTTCCCTTCTCGGCGCCTGCCTGGCGCTGGCCGTCAGCGGCACCGCCCTGGCCCAGGCGGCGCAAGAGCGCGTGATCCGCTTCGGCCACCTCAACAACGCCGACCACCCGGTCAGCCTGGGCGTCAAGCGCTTCGCCGAGCTGCTGGCCGCCAAGAGCGGCGGCAAGCTCAAGGTGCAGGAGTTCCCGGCCTCGCAGCTGGGCAACGAGCTGCAGCAGCAGAGCGCGCTGCAGGGCGGCGTGCAGCAGATGTCGGCACCGGCCACCACCTCGCTGGCCGGCATCGTCAAGGAGTTCGGCCTGATCGACTTCCCGTTCGCCGTGGCCAGTTTCGCCCAGGCCGACGCGCTGCTCGACGGACCCTTCGGCCAGGCGCTGATCGCCAGGCTGCCCGAGAAGGGCCTGGTCGCCCTGGGCTACTGGGACCTGGGCTTTCGCAACGTCACCAACAGCAAGCGGCCCATCACCAAGCCAGAGGACCTGGACGGCCTGAAGCTGCGCGTGATTCCCAACCCGGTGTTCCTGGACACCTTCAAGGCCTTCAAGGCCAACCCGGTGCCCATGCCGTTTGCCGAGCTCTACGGCGCGCTGGAGTCCAAGGCGGTGGACGGCCAGGAGAACCCGTTCGCGGTCATCCTGTCGAACAAGATGTTCGAGGTGCAGAAGTACGTCAGCGCCACCAACCACGTCTACGCGGCCAACATCGTGCTGGTCAGCAAGAAGTTCTGGGACGGCCTGAGCCCCGCCGAGCAGAAGATGATGCACGAGGCCGCCGACGAGTCGCGCGGCTACCAGCGCAGCACGAGTCGCGCGGCGGCGCAGAAGGCGGTGGCCGAGCTGCAGGCCAAGGGCATGCAGTACAACGAGCTCAGCGCCGCCGAGCAGGCGCGCATGCGTGCGGTGGCCAAGCCGGTGGCCGAGAAGTTCGCCGCCACCTACGACCCGGTGCTGGTCAAGCTCTACAACGACGAACTGGCGCGGGTGCAGAAGTGAGCACCCCCGCGATGACGATCCTGGTGCTGCACG
>Ga0208564_1003173_pt1 | contig 12221 bp, 14 predicted proteins | sample AD_UKC073_MetaG_FD_184439 | JGI IMG/M metagenome (GOLD analysis project Ga0208564, IMG submission 184439) | Active sludge microbial communities of municipal wastewater-treating anaerobic digesters from USA - AD_UKC073_MetaG (SPAdes) (version 2) | ecosystem: Engineered > Bioreactor > Anaerobic >... | reverse complement strand
GCCAAGGACGTGTTCGCCAAACAGCAGCGCCTATCGCAACGGCCGCTCGCCGAATGTCCAGCGGCCACGCTGCCGAAACGCTTGCGACCGTACCTGCTGACCTTCGATGCCGATGGCAAGCCGACGGACCTGCATGCCGACCGCTACGAGTTCTGGCTGTACCGCCAGGTCAGGAAGCGCTTCCAGTCGGGTGAACTCTACCTCGACGACAGCTTGCAGCACCGGCATTTTTCCGACGAGCTGGTTTCGCTGGATGAGAAGGCCGCCGTGCTGGCGCAGATCGACATCCCGTTCCTGCGGCAGCCACTCGATGCCCAGCTCGATGCGCTCGCGACCGAGCTGCGCGCTCAGTGGCTGGCCTTCAACCGCGAGCTGAAGCAGGGCAAGCTGACGCACCTAGAATACGACAAGGACACGCAGAAGCTGACATGGCGCAAGCCCAAGGGCGAGAACCAGAAGGCGCGCGAGAAGGCGTTCTACGAGCAACTGCCGTTCTGCGACGTGGCCGACGTGTTCCGCTTCGTCAACGGCCAGTGCCAGTTCCTGTCGGCGCTGACGCCTTTGCAGCCGCGCTATGCGAAGAAGGTCGCCGACGCCGACAGCCTGATGGCGGTCATCATCGCGCAGGCGATGAACCACGGCAACCAGGTCATGGCACGCACCAGCGACATCCCGTACCACGTGCTGGAGAGCGCCTACCAACAGTACCTGCGCCACGCAACGCTGCACGCGGCCAACGACTGCATCAGCAACGCCATCGCCGCGCTGCCGATCTTCCCGTACTACTCGTTCGACCTCGATGCACTGTACGGTGCCGTCGATGGTCAGAAATTCGGCGTCGAGCGGCCGACCGTGAAAGCGCGCCACTCGCGCAAATACTTTGGGCGCGGCAAGGGCGTGGTCGCCTACACGCTGCTGTGCAACCACGTGCCGCTCAACGGCTACCTGATCGGCGCGCACGATTACGAGGCCCATCACGTGTTCGACATCTGGTATCGCAACACGTCGGACATCGTGCCGACCGCGATCACCGGCGACATGCACAGCGTCAACAAGGCCAACTTCGCTATCCTGCACTGGTTCGGCCTGCGTTTCGAGCCGCGCTTCACCGACCTTGGCGATCAGTTGAAGGAACTCTACAGTGCCGACGATCCGGCGCTGTACGATCAGTGCCTGATCCGGCCGGCCGGGAGAATCGACCGCGATCTCATAGTCAGCGAGAAGCCGAACCTCGACCAGATTGTCGCCACGCTCGGACTGAAGGAGATGACGCAGGGCACGCTGATCCGCAAGCTATGCACCTACACCGCGCCGAACCCCACGCGGCGCGCGGTGTTCGAGTTCGACAAGCTCATCCGCAGCATCTACACGCTGCGCTACCTGCGCGATCCGCAACTGGAGCGCAACGTTCACCGCTCACAGAACCGCATCGAGTCCTATCACCAGCTACGCTCAACCATCGCCCAGGTCGGCGGCAAGAAGGAATTGACCGGGCGCACCGACATCGAAATTGAGATCAGCAACCAGTGCGCCAGGCTGATCGCCAACGCGGTCATCTTCTACAACTCGGCCATCCTCTCGCGGCTGCTGATGAAGTACGAGGCGAGCGGCAACGCCAAGGCGCTCGCTCTCCTGACCCAGATATCGCCGGCGGCCTGGCGGCACATCCTGCTGAACGGGCATTACACCTTCCAGAGCGACGGCAAGATGATCGACTTGGATGCGCTCGTGGCGGGGCTGGAGCTGGGATGACGGAAATTTCGGCGGTTCCGGCTTAGAACCCCAACCCGGGCGCTTGAACAAACTGTCAGCGACACCTAGAATGAAAGGGATCAACCCGTGAATTCCATCATCATGAACCCCATTCTTGGCTACGCTGTCTTTGTGCTCTGCGCGGGCGTCTTGCTGCTTTGGATGGGGCGCCAGGCACGGATCGTCACCGACGAGGTGCGCAAGAGCAACGAGAACGCCGACTGAACAAACCATCACCCACTGAAAAAGCCGCCTTCGGGCGGCTTTTTTTTTGGCCAACTCGCTGTTGGACCGCAGTTGGAGCCTTTCGAGTTCAGCGCCGAGATATCTACGATGAAGGCTCGTTTGGCGCTTGCGTCATCCGCAGTCCTTGTGACTGCATTCAACTGAAACCATCAGGCTATCGCCCAGCCTCTTGGTGCTGTGCATGACCCCCGAGCGCAAGCTTGGAGGTCGTGCGCAATCTCGCTAGGGACTGCTCCGATCCGGAGCGCGTCGCCTCTCCTGCTTCTTGTCTCAGGTGGCAGCAGGGGCGACGTGCCCGGATCATCAAGGAGAGTCCCATGCAGAAATCGTTCAACCCCGCCCAGGTCTCGACTGCCACCGGCACGAACGGCCAGAAGCTGACGAACGCTTCCAACTCGGCGCCCCTGGCGCCCCTGAACCTGCTGCAAGCAGGCGTGCCTCCGAGCGAGGTCGTCTGGTTCCGTCGCCTCCGGCCGGACAGACAGTTCACCGCTCTGCGCACGACCCGCGGCCAGCTGCTCCTCGAGCAGGTACGGTCGCACTTCGCAGCAGCGGGCGGCATGGTCTTGGCTGGCCTGCCCGCCTGAAACACCGAGCATAGGCCGGGGGGGTTCCACCCTTCCGGCCTATTCCTTTTTGGGCCCACTGGACGCCATCGTTGGACCCGCATGACCGCCCACGGCAAGATGCCCATCTCTCCTTTGAGTTTGCGTGTCATGTGCACGCCTTCAACCAGGTTCAGGGCGCTCGACGCGCTCTGAGTTCTACGCGGCACTTTGCCGGCTAACTGCGCCTTGATGGCGATTCCCACCATGAGCCAACACCAATTCGAGCTGAATAGCCCGAAACAGGGCCACGTCCAGGTCACCGTCGGTTACGACGCCCAACTGAGCGAGGCCTTCCTTTCGTACTTCAAGAAGGGCGCGACCTTCTCCACCAGCGGAGGCGTGACGATCGATGACCTGCAAGAAATTGCAGTCACGCAATTGGGCGTCGAGTTGCCGCAGCCCGTGATCGACGCCGTTCACGGCGATCTCGCGGATTTGCGGCTGGGTGCCTCGGACGTCGGCCGCCGGATCACCCAGTACGACCCGGACGGAAACGTTCTGAAGACGCACCGCTGGTAGGCCAGCACCACCCCCATCCCGCCCCGGCCAGTTGGCCGGGGCTTTCTTTTTGTGGCCCCCCCGCTGATGGTCAGGACCGTTTGACGACGATTGGCGAGAAAGGGACCATAGCGGTTCTCGACAAATGCCAGAGGGCGCGCCACGCGCGCCATTCATCAACCCGCTTGGGCAAGACATGCCCGAGTGGCGCGTCTTCGCTCAAGCACGCGGCCCCGTAGCCGCCTACAAGGACATCCCTATGAGCGAAAATATCGCGACCGCGCCGCACGAAACTGTGCGTGCCGGAATCAATGAAGCGCAGTTCTTCAGCAGTCTGAAACACCTCTTCGCCAGCAGCTACTCCATGTTAGGGGAGCTGATGCAGAACGCCCGCCGCGCCGGCGCGACGCGCGTTGACTTCACGCTCGATCAAGACGAGCGAAAGCTGACGATCACCGATGACGGTGGCGGCATCAAGGACTTCCAGGACCTGGTGGTGTTGGCCAAGTCCGGCTGGGACGAGCAAACGATCTTGGCCGAGCGGCCGTTCGGCATGGGCCTCTTCAGCGTGCTGTTCTCAGCCGCCGAGGTTACATTCCTGTCGCGCGGGAAGCGGCTGACCCTGAGCCTCGCGGACATCGTGGATAAGCGTGAGCTGCGTGTGGAGCGCGATGAGCAGGCCCCGGTTATGGGGACGCGTATTGAGCTTCGCAACGTCACCGAGAAGCTGCTCGAATCGCGTCAGTGTGGGTTCTGCGATCTGAAGGAATTCGGCGAACTCGCGAACTTGGCGCTGTTCCGACAGCTAAGGGAACGCGCGGTCGGCTTCGCAATTCCGATCTACCTGAACGGCAACGAATTCCCGCGGCCCCTAGCGATGGAGAACCTTGCAGGCGAAGTCATCGACATCGGCTTTGTCTCGATCAAAGGTATCCATCGCGACCGCGACGAGCGGATTGCGGCGCAGTCGTATCACACCCACTGCGTCTACCTGCTGCAGGGGTTGCCGATCGGAGCACCCTCGGCGCTTCAACCTGCCGGCGGCCCGGGCATCGTTGTCCACTTGGACAACGCCTGTTTCACCGCGAAGATGCCGGACCGATCTCACCTGTTCGACGCCCAAGAAGCGGGGGCGAAGATCACCTCGGCGCTGAAGTCCCTGGTCGCTGCGTTCCTGGAAAACCGGAAGGCGACGATGGCGCCGCGCGACTTCGTTGCAGTCCACTGGGAGGATTGCGTGGAACACGGGCTGCTTCACCTCATGAACGACGTTCCGTGGATTCCCGCGAGCGACTTCCATCAGGTTGGATGCATCCAGGAAAATCACGAGAACATGACGGGTTCCCTGGTGCCGCCGAAGGTGGCCCAGAACGCCGGCCAGCCCTACCTCATCTCGAAGGACGATGTCGAGCAGGGTAGGGTGATCATTTGGCGAAATACTCCGAATGGTCCGTCTGAAACGCCTGCGGCCGCTCTGCTGCTGAAGGTGATGCAGCTGCAAGACGTACTCGCGCTCTCACGGCGCTTGCCAGAAGGCCACTGGATCAACAGCTGCACGCCGGATGCTGACCAGTTCGTTATCGATGTGCAGGTCAACAACCCGCGCGGCGAGGCCAGCTTCGACACCTGGGATTGGACGTCGGGATGCGACATTCGCTTGGCGGATGAGGTCGTTGTCACCATCGGTACAGGTTCGGGTGTCGACCCGCTGACCGTGCGGATCGTCGACAACTGGGTGCTGCTGCCTGCGGACTTCGCGGAACAGGGCTTCGGTGACTCCGTGGATCACGGCTCCTTCCGGGCAGTGTGCTTTCTTGTCGGAGCCAACTTCAACAGCTATGACCACCCGGTCGGTGCCCTGTCGTCCTATACGGACGAACACGACCAATACCGAGATGACTGGCAGGACAGCGCCGAGAGGCGTTGGGACTCGGTGGTAGCGGGCCTGGTCGGCGGAAGCATCGCCGGTCTGGTCCGAACAGCACTGGCGAATAGCGACGTCATCGCCTCGGAGGTTCACCTGCCTCATATGGCAGTCGTAAAAACGACGCGCACCTGGTTGCCCGACGGGAAACTAACGCCGCCGTCAATGAACGTCGTGTGCCTTCAAGAGGAAGCGTTCTGGGACAGCTTCGCGCAGTTGTTCGACGCCGCCCAGGCAGACAGCGTCAAAGAGCGACTGAAACAAGCCTTGACCGCTGCCGTGAAACCCGGCGAAGCGCTTGGCCAGCCGCCGCAAGGCGAGGTCTGACGCGATCTCGAAGAGCCGCCCCTTTCTTGGGGGCGGCTCTTTTTTTTGACCGTCATCTTTTGACGACTCACTCTCGTGGATCTGACAATCTGACGACTCGGCTCCTTGCGGCCAGTTTCGGCGCTCCTGCAGCGCCTTTCAACTTGTCCTGAACCGCCCGCGCCACAGCGGACGATCCAGGACTCATTTCCGTCGCTTAGCGACACCCACCCAGCCCGGGACCCTTTCCCGGACGGATCGGGTGCACGGGCTTCATCCCTTGTCAAAATGAACCTCAAAGACACCGCCCGTGAATGGGCTCGTACTGTCGTCGGCCGGCACATCGGTCGCAACATTCGCCGGTTCGACCTCGCCACCTATGTCGGCGTCGCCGGCCACAACATGCTGGGCTATATGGCCTACCTCGGCCCTCAGGAAGGCAACGTTGTGGAAGTAGGCGAGCAGTTCTCGCTGGTCAAGACTTCCTCCAACAAGTTCCTGGCCGTCCTCAACACCTTGCTCACGCAGCCGCTCGTGGTCGGCGAAAAGGTGCGAGTGGCGGGCTACCAGCTTCGCCGCTTCGACGGCACTCTGGCAGACGGCATGGACGATGCCGCTGACGCCAGCGGCTGCCGGTCGACCGTAGTCGGGGGCGCCGAAACGCAGTTCCCCGTCAAGTGGCCCGGTCGCTACCTGGGGATCAACGAGAAGTTCGAGGCTTCCTACCGCGAAATCGTCAACCCGCACCTGCAGGTGCTGATCAAACAGCTGGAAGACATGCCGCTCGACAGCGGGTTTCGCCGGGTGGTCAACTGCCTGGTGGACGCCGGCGGCCACGGTCTGGACTTCGTCGATCCGCCGCTGGAGGAGAGCGGCAGCATCCATCCAGCCGTTCGCGTGAACGTTGCAACTCGAAAATTCACGGGGACCGTCGCGATCTTCTACAAGCTGTTTGGCGACTTGTACGGGATTCGCCTGCACGGCCAGGGTGGTCCGGAAACGGACAAGGTGCTCGACAACATCGGCTTCGAGGAGCTAGGCGAAGCCCTCCAGGACGCGATCGACGACGGCAGCTGGCAACTCGCCCGCGTAACCGTCCTGCGGCGCGCGAAGGCCTCACCTTCGGTCACGGCCTGAGGTGAGCGCATGGCAACAATGAACCTGACACCGGCCGCCCAGGAAGGATTCGACGCGAAACCGGAAACGGCATGTCCGTACTACTCGTCCAGCCCCAACGGCCTCGCGTGGTTTGTCGGCCGCTGGCTGCAATCCACTGGCCGCTCCGCACCTCGGGACGTCCGGCCTGGCCGCGGCTATCGAATCCGCGCCAACGACATGCTGCTGCTGGTGGACACCAGTACCGGCAACGTGACCAGGGAGCAGTAACCCCGACGATGACCCCCCACAGCTCATGCCGTGGGGGGTTTTCTTTTTTGACCGGTGGCCAACAGGGCCCCAAACGGCAGTTGGACGCGGCTGGAGCTGCTCTGACCTGGAAAAAATGGATGCCATGCACTCCGAACCTTCGCTCGCCAAGCAAGCCTCCACGCCGGAGCTCCGCGCGTGGATCGTCGATCAGGCCCGCGCGGGCGGCACGCCTGAGCAGTTGCTGGAGGCCATGAAGCGGGTCGGCTGGAAAGAGGATGCCGCCCTGGATGCAATGGAGGAAGCGTTACGGGCGGAAGTCGGCGCGGCAGCACCTGCCGCCGGGACCACCCGCCAGGATCCAGCGCCGACGTCCACAGAAGTGCCACGCGCAGCAGTTGCACCCACGGCAGTTGTGTCCAAGCCGATGCCCGAGCCGAACCTCACGGGTTTGCCGCTCTACATCGATGCAGGCGACAGGCGCGTCCACGTGCTGCAGGTGGTGGCCAACCCTCGCGTGGTGCTCTTCGGCAATTTCTTGTCCGATGAGGAATGTGCCGAGGTTATTGCCCAAGCCACAGTCCGCCTCGCACCGTCAAAGACGGTGAACCCGGAGGGCGGGGAAATGGCGCACCCCCATCGCACCAGCAGCGGCATGTTTTTCAAGCACGCCGAAACTCCGCTCATCCGAACCATCGAAGAGCGCATTGCGAAACTGGTCAACTGGCCCGTCGAGAACGGTGAGGCGATGCAGGTTCTGCAATACCTTCCGGGCGCCGAATACCGTCCGCACTACGACTACTTCGGCGCTGAGAACCCCAGCTACGCGAAGATTCTCGCGCGCGGTGGCCAGCGCGTGGGAACGTTTCTGATGTACCTGGGCGAGCCCGAGGCGGGCGGTGGCACGGTGTTCCCCGACATCGGGCTTGAGGTCGCCCCGAAACGCGGCAACGCGCTCTTTTTCTCATACCCGGTTGCCGACCCTTCCAGCCGCAGCCTCCACGGCGGGCAGCCCGTGGTGGCAGGTGAGAAGTGGGTTGCCACGAAGTGGCTCAGGGAGGCCCGCTTTCAGTAGGCGGCCAGACTGGACGTGATCGGTGGACGCCGGCGGCCATGCGTCGCAGCATAGAGGCGTTTCCCCAAGGAACGGCGTTTCCTAACGCCCATCACCAATAGCGCGTACCGCCCTTCGGGCGTAGCGCTTCCACCTCACGTATGCCCGCGCATTCACGGCGCAAGGAGTTTCCCATGAGCATCGCACTCGTCGCTTCGTCACGTCCGCAAAGCCTCGCCCTCGCCGGCGGGCCCGCGATCGCGCCCGATGACAACGAACTGATCCTCTCCGTCAGCATCGCACCGACCCAACTGTGCGACTGTTGGCCGCAACTGCTTCGCACTGCCGGGTGGCGTGCGTTCGCAAAACGCGAGTCCGGCTCGACTTGCTCCCCCAGGACGCAATGGCTGCTCAAGTCCGAGGAGCACGCGTTCGCGTTTCACCAGCTGGACCAGGCCGAGTGCCCGCAACAGCTGCGCCTGCCGGCAGCACGTGCGCCCCAGATCCTGGAGCTTTTCAAAGCTGCTGGGCTGTTGGCACACTGACGGCAGGCAACAGACAATGAAGAAAGGGAGCCTTCGTGCTCCCTTTCTTCATTGGTGCAGGCGCGCAGACTAGCTGCGTGATTGCGACTTGCGCCGCTGATCGCTGATCTGCTGCGCGGCCCGCTTGACCTCGATGAGAAGCGGCGGCATCAACTCCCCCATATAGGACCCAAATTTCTTCATGGCGCTAGCCCCGGCCGGCGATGTGTAGAAGTCAGCCAAGGCGTTCATTTCTTCGGCCGAGAACGTCTTCAGCATTGCCGTTCGAGTGATCTGCTCGATGCGGGGTCCGTCGATGGCGCCGCGCATCGCAGCAATAAAATCTTTTCGCTGGTCAGGCGGAAGTTTCGCCGCCATGTCCACGATGGTCCCATCCATCATCTTGGAGACGGGCACAGCCTTCAGATAGCGCTCGAGCGCAGCGCCGCGCGCGCCGTCGTCGTTCGCAGCCGCAACACCCAGGTGCAGGACAAGAGAGATGACTAGAACTTGTCGAAATGATCTCATCTTGCACTCCTGGTTGAGGGTTACTTGCCTGACTGAAAGTTCTTGAGCGCATTCGCCTTGCGCTTGCGATCCTGTTCCTCGGCGAAGAATCGCTTGTCGGCGCCCGGCTCGTACAGCCACTCCACCGCAAAGTAGTGCGCAGCCTTCCCCGGCTTCGCCTCCAATTGCGACTTCACGTTGAGGGTGCCGATGGGGTAGTGGCAGGCCCGCCACGACGCCTTGAGCATGGATGAAGTGCCGTCAAGCTTCTGCGGACACGCAGGCACCTTGAGGTCGCGGTATACGTCGTCTATCTGCGATGACGCGTAATTGCCGAAGACCTTGATCTGCTCCAAGCGCTTAGATTTCTCGTCGAATGCGAGCATGCTGGCATACACCTTGGGGGCAGACGCGAAGTTGCCCTCGCAAACGATGAAGTCGGCCTGCCGCTTGCAGTTGGTAAGGCCGACTTTGGCCGCATCGCCATTGCTCATCCCCAGCGCGTAGCCCCCAACACTGGTCGCCGTGGCAATCGCCGGGGCCAGGAGCGTGAGAGCCAGGGCGAGCGCCTTCATTGGCCCATCTCCGTCAATCGGGCGGCCGCCTCGCGCTTCCCCATCGAGCGCACAGCAGCAATCGCCGGCAGGTATTTTGCACGTGGCCGGGCCTGTCCCGATTCCCATTTGTAGACGCTGAGAGGGGACACCCCCAGCAACGTCCCGTAGTCTGCGGCAGACAGCCCCAGTCGCCGGCGATGGGTTGCCAGCCCTTTTGCACTAAAGCGATGCTTGGTGTCTGCGTCATTCTCCGGAACGGGCTGAGCGCGGCCGACCACCTTCGCCGTCCGCTTCGCTTGCCGCTCCAGGGTGTCGACGCGCCGCTTCAGCGCTGCGATCTCTGTCCTGTAGCCCGCGACTGCCTTCTTGAGGCTTTCGGTGTTGGAGCGAAGTTCTTTTCGCGCGAGGCGGGTGATTTCCTCGCGGAGGATTGCGGCAATGTTTGGCATAGGGCGGATTCTGCCCTAGCTCGTGGCTATGCCCGGACTACCGGCAACTCGTTCCAGTCGGTCGTGTAGTTTGGAGTCTTGAGCTCCTGCTTCATCATCCACCGCCGGTTCGGGCGCGCCGTACCAGCGGTTCCCACGACAACCGTGCCGCGGCCATAGCGCCGGTTCAGCCTGTCCATGGCCGTCATCAGCGAGCCCCGATCTTCGGGCGGGTCGTCCAGATTCAGCTCGTGTTGCTCGAGTAAGGCGTCAGCCAGGTCAAGCAGCATGACACCAGCCTTGGCAAAGTTGTAGCCCGGCCGGTAAATCGCATGGAGGCCAAGAAGCGCAGCCTGCGCGATCAGATTCGTGTCTGCGGTGGGCTTTCGGAGCGGCACCACGATATCCCGACTGTACTGGCGATCTGTCTTCCGAAACGGGCTGGTGTGGAGAAACACGAGCACCTGTCCGGCGTGACTGTCTTGCTTGCGCAGCTTCTCAGCCGCCCGGCTGGCGAAACTCGTCACGGCTTCCATCAAGTCTTCTAGCTTGGTCACTGGCCACCCAAAGCTGCGCGTGCAGGCGATCTCCTTCTTGGCAGCCGGCGCGTCCTCGAAGGCGATGCAAGCCATTCCCTGCAGTTCGCGCACTGTGCGTTCAAACACGACGCTCCAGCGTCGGCGCGCCATTGCCGGGTCCATCTGGACGACTTGCAGCGCATTCGTGATGCCTTCGGCGTTCAGCTGCCGAGTTAGGCTGGGGCCGACCCCCCAAATTTCCTCCACGTTTGTTGCGACTAGCACCGCATCGAAATCCGAAGCGGGTAGGTCGGCGAAATTGCACACCTGGGCCAGCTCCCCTGGATAGCTCCCCGGCTTGCGCTCGGCGGTTTTCGCAACGTGATTCGCGAGCTTCGCGAGTGTCTTCGTTGCTCCGATGCCGATTCCACAAGGGATGTCGATCCATTGCAGGATGCGTTCGCGCACGCGTCGCGCGCGGGCCGTCACATCCCGGATGCCATCGACGGCGATGAAGCTCTCATCGATGCTGTAGATCTCCTGGTGAGGACCCAAGCCAGCGGCTAGGCTCATCATTCTCGTGCTTAAGTCGCCGTAGAGGCCGAAGTTGGCGCTGAGCGCCGTCACTGTGCCCGGGGGCATCTTGTCGCGGATTTCGAAGTAGGGCGTCCCCATCTTGATCCCCAACGCTTTGGCTTCGTTGCTCCGCGCAATTGCACATCCGTCGTTGTTCGACAGAACAACCACGGCGCGATCGCGTAGGCTTGGCCGGAACACACGTTCGCAGCTGACGTAAAAGTTGTTCCCGTCGACGAGCGCGTACATCGTCAGATCTTCACGAGGAAGCGAATGAGGCCGGTGGCCACTGCCCATATTTGAACCGTCTGGCCTTCTTTAGGGATGACGTCTGGATAGGTGGGGTTGGCTGCGCTGAGGCGCATCCTTCCGTTTAGCAGGTGCAATCGCTTGACCGTAAATTCGGCTTCGATCAAAGCCACGACGACATGCCCGCTCCTGGGCTTGATGGCTTTGCTCACGACTAGGATGTCGTCGTCAAGAATTCCGTCCTCGCGCATCGAGTGCCCGCGAACTCGCAACATGAACATCGACTGCGGGTAGGGCATGAGCTTCTTCATCACGTCTACCGGCTCGGTGTTGAAGTCCTCCGCCGGCGACGGGAAGCCCAGCGGCGCGGAGCCGCTTGCCAGAAGAAGGACCAGCGGTTCTAGGTCAAGCGGGACCGGCTTTGGAATGTGCCCCACGCCCTCCACGAGTTTCTGCAGCTCACGTGACACGGCTCGCTGTGGCCTCCAGCGTCAACTCGCATTCAAACCGGGCACCAGGTGGAAGTAGGACGCCTAGGTGATCGGCGGCTGCGCGCAGAGCATCGTTCCAGTCGGTTTCGCACGTGTCCAAGTCCAGCGAGTCGACCAAGGTGTGCAACGCAGCTGCAGCGGCCGCGTGGCCGCCGAAGCGGGCGTCCATGGCTTGGCGGACGGCATCTTCGAGCTCGGCGCGGCGCGCCGAGAAGACTTCAGGCGCGCCGCGAAGGTGCACCTCGTAAAGGGAAGGGGGAAGGGATCGAGCATCCATACTGCACAGCTCCATGAACCTGTATTAATATACAGTATGCATCAGTAGATTGGCGCAGGGTTTACCGGGCCAGCCGGAGGCTAGCCGCATCCTCAACGGAGTTGGCCACATACAGGACAATGCGAGAACCTCAGCCGCCCAGATCCGGAGGACTCGATGGAAGAAGATAGGACCCCGCTCGTTACCGCCATCCCGCCGTTCGCGCTCAAGCCCGACACGGAGCCAGGCTGGTACGTCTATCACGACCGGAGCGGGGACACCGGGCTTATAGAGCTTGTGCGGCCGCTTGACCCGTTGCTGGCACGCTTTCCTGGCTGCGACGAAGAGTTCTATGCTGAGAG
>Ga0208564_1003172_pt1 | contig 12221 bp, 10 predicted proteins | sample AD_UKC073_MetaG_FD_184439 | JGI IMG/M metagenome (GOLD analysis project Ga0208564, IMG submission 184439) | Active sludge microbial communities of municipal wastewater-treating anaerobic digesters from USA - AD_UKC073_MetaG (SPAdes) (version 2) | ecosystem: Engineered > Bioreactor > Anaerobic >... | reverse complement strand
CATCCAGCGCCTGGGCGATCTCCACGGGGGTGAGGCGGTCGACGTCGTGCACCTTGATCGGCGCGAGGTCGGACCCGCGGTCGATGTCGACGGCGAACCCGATGTCACACCTCTCCAGTGGACGCAGCCGCCCGAAGACCACCCGCGCCCGCACCTCGGGCACCGCACGCAGGGCCCGGCCGAGAGCCGCTCCGACGACGTGGGTGATCGTGATGCGCTCGCCGGTCTCTTCCCGCACCCGGTCGATGTAGGCCAGCGCCGCCGTGACATCGACCTCCATGCGCGCGTAGATCCGTCCGTCGCGCGACGGCCGCCAGGTCGCCACCGCGATCTTGCGGCGCACCGGCACCCGCGGTGCGCTGTGGTGGCCGGTCATCGGATGCCGGTCAGGGCCAACCGCACGACGCTGCGGGGCGCGTGGGCGAGGGTTGCGAGCGGGGCCGCGCGGCGCGGCATCCGAAGCGTGGCCTGGTCGTCCTCGACGGCGGCGACGACGGCGCGTGCCACGGCATCCGGGTCCAACATGGTCAGGGCGCGCAGGCCGAGCACCCGGTCGAACGCCGCTGCCGTGGGTGGGTGGCTCGCGATGCGGCCCATCATCTGCGAGGAGACCGGCCCGATCTCGACCGCGAGGGTGCCGATCGGGCCGCCGCGCAGGTCGGCGCGCAGGCCGGACGTGAAGTGCGTCAGCCCGGCCTTGGTCGCGCCGTAGGTGGCCAGGCCCGGGAAGGTGGCGACCCCGGCCAGCGAGGAGATGTTGACGAGGTGGCCGCGGCCACGGGCGGTCATGCCGGGTAGCACCTGGCGGCAGAGCTCGACGGGGGCGAGCAGGTTGAGGGCGAGCAGGTGCTCGAGGTCGTCGGCGCTGAGGTGGGTGAGGTGGCCGACGGTCTCGGTGCCGGCGTTGTTGACGAGAACGTCGACCGGGCCGTGGGCCTTCTCCACGTCGCGGATCAGGGAGCGCAGGGTGTCGCGGTCGGTGAGGTCGGCGGGCACGGCGTTGGCGCCCAGGTCGGCGGCGAGGGCCTCGAGGGGCTGGGTGCTGCGGGCGACGAGCGTGAGGCGCGCCGCGGCATCCGAGAGGTGGGTGGCGAGGCGCCGCCCGATGTCACCGGTGGCTCCGGTGAGCAGGACGTGGGTTCCGGCAACTCGCATCCGTCCAGTGTCGTGCACGGCGGGTCGGTGGCCACCATCGTGAGCGGCCTGGGGGTGGGAATGTCGAACCTTGGTCGGGCTGCGGCCCCGGGCGTTCCGGTGTGCGGAATGGCCGATGCACCGAGTTGAGCCCGTCGGGAACAATGTGGTTAGGTAAGCCTCACCTTCATCCGCTGGTGCCTCATGCGCCCGGCCCGCGACAGGAGACGCCGTGATCGTCTGCCACTGCCACGTCGTCAACGACGCGGCCATCGCGGCGGCCGTCGACGCCGGCGCGCGCACCCTCGGGCAGGTCTGCCGCTCGACCGGGGCGGGCAGCGACTGCGGCTCGTGCGTGTTCTCGGTGCGACGGCTCGTGTGCGAGCATGTCTCGCGTCAGGTTCCCGAGAGTGTGGAGGCGCAGCATGCGGCCAGTTGACCCCAAGATCGTCGACCACCTCAACGACGCACTGACCTTCGAGCTGAGCGTCGTCAACACCTACTTCCTGCACGCGCGCATGCTCGACAGCTGGGGCTTCACCAAGCTCGGCAAGGTCTTCTACGACCTGTCGATCGACGAGATGCGTGACGCAGACTCCCTCATCACCCGCATCCTGTTCTTCGAGGGCCACCCGAACATCCAGCGGCTGAACGCCCTGCACGTCGGCGAGAGTGCCGAGGAGATGCTGCGCCTCGCCCTCGAGAGCGAGTACGCCGCCGTCGCGCAGTTCAACGCCGCCGCGCAGGAGTGCCACGACCTCGGCGACCACGGCACGGCATCCCTGTTCGAGACGATGGTGCTCGACGAGGAGAAGCACGCCGACTGGTTCGAGGGTCAGATCGAGGCCATCGCACGCATCGGGCTGCCGCAGTACCTGGCCCAGCAGGTCGAGACCACCACTCCCTGACCTCGGCGGCTACGCCAGGAGGATGCCGTACCACCGCGCCCCGGGCGGGCCGGTCACGGGCCGGAACCCCAGCCGCTGGTAGAACCCGGGCGCTGCGGTGTTGCCGGGGTCGACGCCGAGGTGGATGCCGGGCACTCCTTCGCGAGACAGCTCGCCGACGACCTCGTCCATGATCCGGCGACCCCACCCCTGGCCCTGGAGCCGGGGAAGGAGGTCGACGTGAAGGTGGGCCGGGTGCTCCGCCAGCAGGGCGGCATCCGATCGAGGGGTCTGATGGATCCGCGCGACGAGGGCCCGGTCGGCCTCGGTGGCGCCGCTGCCCAGCGGCAGGCGCTCACGCAGCGGCGGCAGCCAGACGGTGTCGAGCCAGTGCTCGAACGCCGCGGTGTCGGGGACGGCGAGGCAGTAGCCGGCGACGCCCTGGTCGTCGTGGATCACCCGGGTGACGGCCTCGGGGAAGGCGAGGTAGGGCCCGGCCCAGAGGTGTCCGAGGAGGTCGGGGTCGGCGTGGCGGGAGGTGGCGTCGCGACCGGCGTGGCCGGTGAGGCGGCAGACGCGGTAGACCCCGGGGAAGTCGTGCAGGGTGGCCGTGCGCATCGTCGTCACGGCGCCCACGGTAGCGAGGTCTGCCGATCTCGCCATGATGTCGAGGCTGCCCGGTTAGCCTCGAGGCACCGCCCCTGACTGAAGGAGTTGTGCCCCGTGGCTGCCTCGACGGTCGTGAGGTGGGTCAAGGTGCTGGTGGCGCTCGTCGCCGTGGGGCTGATGCTGTTCGGGGTGGTCGCGATCCTTGTCGGGTTGCTCGGCCGACTCTCCACCGGCACAGGTGGACTGGTGCCGGACGGGCCTGCTCCGACCGCTTCCGTCGCGGCGGGTGACCCCGTGAAGGTGGTCTCGGTGCCCGACGGCGACACCATCGTCGTGCGGGTGGGTGAGGGCACCGAGAGGGTGCGGGTCATCGGCCTCGACACCCCCGAGATCGGCTCCGAGGAGTGCTTCGCCGTCGAGGCTGCCCGCGAGGCGCGGGCGCTGGTGCAGGGCAGGACCGTGCTGTTGTCGGCCGACCCGACGCAGGATGACCGCGACCGATACGGCAGGGTGCTGCGGCACGTGACGATGGCCGACGGTCGCAGCATGGCGCAGGTGCTCATCGCGGGTGGGTTCGGCCGCGAGTACACGTACGACCGGCCGTACGCCGGTCGGGCCGAGCACCGGTCGGCCCAGGCGGCTGCGCGCCAGGGCAGGCTGGGCATCTGGGGCCCGGCCTGCGCGACCGGGTCCGGCACTACCTGAAACTCCTCGGCACCCCTTGAAACCCCTCGGCACCCCCTGAAACCTCTCCGCCATCCCAGTGACGTCGGGGTTGTTTGGCTCTGGCGGAGATATATCTCCGCCCGGGCGGATCTTCTCCGTCATCCCTGTGATGGCGGAGAAGTTTTGCCTTCAGATCGTGCGGTTTCGGCGTGCTCAGGTGGGGCCCAGGCCGGTGACGGTCAGCACGAGTTCGCCTGCCTCGTCGGTGGCCGCCACGTCGAGCTCGGCAGTGATCCGCCAGTCGTGGTCGCCCTCGGGGTCGTCGAGGATCTGCTCGACCAGCCACACCCGGGCATCCGAGTCGTCGATCCGCAGCAGGGCCGGCCCCCGAGCCTGCGGGCCGGTGCCGAAGTCGTCGTAGTCGTCGAGGTAGGCCTCGTGCGCAGCCGACCACGCGGCATCCGAGAGCCCGCCGCCGAGGGCCGCCAGAGCGGCGTACCGACGAAGCGCCAGCAGCTCGACCCGGCGGAACATGCTCTGCCGCACCATGACCCGCAATGCCCGGGGGTTGGCCGACAGGGCCCGGCCTTCGGTGGGGGTGCGCACCTCGGTGAGTGCTTCGTCGCCGGGATTGGCCAGGGCCTCCCACTCGTCGAGCAGGCTGGAGTCGGTGTGCCGCACGACCTCGCCGAGCCACTCGACGATGTCGTCGAGCTCCTCGGTGCGCGCTGACGTCGGCACGGTCGAGCGCAGCGCCCGGTACGCGTCGGTGAGGTAGCGCAGCACGACCCCTTCAGCGCGGAACAGCTTGTGGTGGGCGATGAACTCGCCGAAGGTCATCGCCCGCTCGTACATCTCGCGCACGACCGACTTCGGCGACAGGTCGCGCGGGTCGACCCACGGGTGCCGCTGCCGGTAGACGCGCAGCGCCCCCTCGAGCTCCTCGGCGAGCGGGCGCGGCCAGGTGAAGTCGTCGAGGGCGTCCATCCGCTCCTCGTACTCCATGCCCTCGGCCTTCATCGCGCCGACGGCCTCGCCGCGGGCCTCGAACCGCTGCGCCATGAGGACCGGGCGCGGGTCGTCGAGCGTGGCCTCGATGACGCTCACGACGTCGAGCGCGTAGCCGGGGGCATCGGGGTCGAACATCTCGAGGGTGGCCAGGGCGAACGCCGACAGCGGCTGGTTGAGCGCGAAGCCGTCGTGCAGGTCGAGCGCGACCTGGAAGGGCCCTTCGTCGTAGCGCCGTCCCTCGCCGCGGATGAACTGCTCGACCTTTCCTGCCGGTTGCCGCTCCTCGGCAGCCTCCTGCGGCGTCTCGTCAGCCTGGGCCACGGGGGCAGAAGGGGCAGGGGCGAGGTGGCCAGCCGCGGCGAGCAGTTCGCCGATCGGGCCGAGGTCACCCTCGTCAGCGACCACATCGGGAAGCAGACGTGGGAGCGGCTGTGGCGCAACGGCATCCGACGTCGTTGCCTCGACCTCGGCGGGGAGCCAGTCCTCGAGGGAGGAGCCGTCGTCGGGCTCGACCACCCCGGCGCGCAGGAGCGAGGTCAGCACCTGCACCGCGCGCTCGACGAGGGCGTCGCGGCGGGCGGGTTCCTCGTGGTTGTCCAGCAGGAGCGTGTGCAGCGCGGCCTGCTGGCCCTCCCACTGGTCGAGGACGTTGAGCACCATCGCGTGGTTGACCCGCATCTTGGAGACCAACGGCTCGGGTGGGGCCATGACGAGGCGCTCGTAGGTGGCCTCGGTGTAGGTGAGCGTGCCCTCCGGGGCCTTCTTGTGCACGACCTTGCGGCGCTTCTTCGCGTCGTCGCCGGCCTTGGCCAGGGCCTTGGCGTTGAGCACGACGTGCTCAGGGGCCTGAACGACGACGTACCCGACGGAGTCGAACCCGGCCCGCCCGGCCCGGCCCGCGATCTGGTGGAACTCACGGGCCCGCAGCACGCGCTGCTTGCGCCCGTCGTACTTGGTGAGCGAGGTGAGCAGCACCGTGCGGATCGGTACGTTGATCCCGACGCCGAGGGTGTCCGTGCCGCAGATGACCGCGAGCAGCCCGCGCTGGGCCAGGGTCTCGACGAGGCGGCGGTACTTGGGGAGCATCCCCGCGTGGTGGACGCCGATGCCGTGCAGGACGAGCCGGCGCAGCGCCTGGCCGAACCCCTTGCCGAACCGGAACCCGCCGACGGCCTCCTTGATGGCGGCCTTGCGGGCCGAGGAGACGATGTCGACGCTCATCAGCGCCTGCGCCTGCTCGACCGCCGATGACTGGGTGAACGACACGACGTAGACCGGGCCGCGGTCGTCGCGCAGCAGCAGCTCGAGGGTCTCGTGCACGGGCGTGAGCACCCACTCGAACTCCAGCGGCACGGGGCGCTCGACCCCGGTGACGGCGATGGTCTCGCGGCCGGTGCGGCGGGTGAGGTCCCCCTCGAACGGGCGGGTGTCGCCCAGGGTCGCCGACATGAGGAGGAACTGGGTGTCGGGCAGGAGCAGCAGCGGCACCTGCCAGGCCCAGCCGCGGTCGGGCTCGGTGTAGAAGTGGAACTCGTCCATGACGACGAGGCCGATGTCGGCCAGTTCCCTGTCACGCAAAGCGTGGTTGGCCAGGACCTCGGCGGTGGCGCAGATGATGGGGGCGGCAGGGTTCACCGCGGCGTCGCCGGTGAGCATGCCGACCTGCTCGGCCCCGAAGATGGCGACGAGGGCGAAGAACTTCTCGCTGACCAGGGCCTTGATCGGCGCGGTGTACCAGCTGCGCTGCCCCTGCGCGAGGGCCTGCGCGTGCGCGGCCACGGCCACGAGCGACTTGCCCGAGCCGGTCGGGGTCGCGAGCACGACGTGGGCTCCACCGGCCAGGGCCAGCACCGCCTCCTCCTGCGCCGGGTACAGGGTCAGGCCCTGCTCGCCGGCCCAGTCGAGGAAGACGTCGAAGGCGGCATCCGACGCGGAGGTGGCACCGGCATCCGATGCGGTGGTGGCTCCGGCACCCGAAGCGGTGGAGGCGCGGGCCAGGCGGTCGGTGAGGGTCATCGCCCCCAGTCTCCCCCACCGGCCGCCGACCTTCCGCGAAGTCAGGTGCACTTCGCCGGCTCAGGGCCGTATACGGCCCTGAGCCGGCGGGCTGCACCTGAGCCCGCGGGGAGTCAGGAGTGGGGTTCGTGGTTGGTCTCCCACGACCGTCGGACGAGCTCGGTGAGCACCTCGCGGTCGATGGCGTCGAGGCGCTTGACGTAGAGGCAGCCCTTGCCGGTGGTGTGCGGCCCGAGCCGCTCGAGCAGGTCGGCGTTGCTGCCGTAGAACGTCAGCCCGTAGAGGGTGAGCGCGGCCTTGCGCGGCGAGAGCCCGACCGCGAACCACTCGTGCTCCTTGCCGTCGGCCGTGCGGTACGGCTGGCGGCCGAAGCCGACCATGGTCGGCCCCCACATCCGTGGCTCGGCGCCGGTCACCTCGCGCATGAGGTCGAGCGCCTCGAGGGCGTCGGCCCGACGACGCTGGTCGGGGACGGCATCCAGGTAGGCCGTGACGTCGGCATCGGTCGGGTGGGTCTTCCGGTCGCTCGCGCCTGCTGCCATCGCGGCCTCCTCGTCATCGACCCGTTGGCCGTCGAACCCACCGTAGGCGTGGCCCGGGTGATCGGGAAGACAGCACCGGTGTCTGGTGCCCCGGGTCGGCCGCTGCGACGCTGGAGGGTGGAAGGCAAGGGATGCACGATGGTGGAGATTCAGCTGACCGACGTTCCCCCCGAGACCGTGGCGATGGTGCGCCGCGTCGTCCCGATGGGGGACCTGACCAGGTTCTTCGGTGAGGCGTTCGAGCGGGTCGCCGGGGCGGTTCCCGAGGCGGGCGGGGCGATCGCCGGGCCGCCCTTCGGCTGGTACCACGGGATGCCGGGTGACACGGTCGACGTGGCCGCCGGCTTCCCGGTGTCCGGGGACGTGCACGTGCCCGACGGTGGGGTCGTCGTGGTCGAGCGTCCCGGTGGCCGGGCGCTCGTGGCGATGCACGTCGGGTCCTACGACGGCCTGGGTGAGACCTGGGGCGAGCTTGAGCGGCGAGCCGAGCACGACTCCGTCGAGGCTCGCGAGGACTTCTGGGAGGAGTACCTCAGCGACCCCAGGGGAGACCCGTCGACGTGGCGCACCCGCCTCGTCATGCTCATCGCCTGAGCTCCCCGGCGCCGACGTGCTCGGTGAGCCACTCGACGAGCGGACGCACGGCCCGCCAGTCGGCGCGCACGTGGTCGACGACCGCGGGGGTCGACAGCCACACCGGCGCTCCGTGCCCGCGCTTGGCCACCAGGCTCTTGAAGCGCATGAGCGCCAGCCTGGGGTGGTCGGCCGCGACGCCCCGGGGCCGCGTGGCCACCCGGTCACCGTCGAGCTCGAAGCCCTGGCCCACGAGCACGTCGGTGAGCCGTTGGAGGTCCTGGCCCGACCGGGGTGCGTCGACCGCTGCGCGCAGTCGAGCCACCTGGTCGGTGCCCGTGGGGTAGAAGCCGCCCCCGGTCATCAGCCCGTCGGCCCCGACCTGCACGTAGAAGCCCATGCCCCGGACGGTCGTCACCAGGGCCCCCTGGTGGTCCTTGTACGGCGACTTGTCCGCGCTGAACCGCACGTCACGGTTCGGCCGGAAGACGTGCGCCGGGCCGAACTCGTCCTCGAGCGCCGCGAGCAGCGCCTCGAGCGGAGCCCACACGGACTCGGTGTAGCGGACCTTGTTCGCGTGCCACCAGGCGCGGCTGTTCTCGACGGCGAGGTCCTCGTAGAAGTCGAGGGCGTCAATGGGGATGCCGTCGACGTCGCCGCGGATGCCGGTCTCGTCAGTCGGTGGGGCCACGTCGCCCACCTTGCCACGTGGCCAGAGCACCGACGGGGTATCAGGATGCCGTCGGGGTGCTCCTCATCGGCATGATGCAGACACCCCGCCCCGCGACCCCGTCCCGCCGTCGTGCCACCCGGTCCCGCCTGCGCCCAGCGCTCGTGCTCGCGACGGCGGGCGCGCTCGTGGCGACGACGGGCGCGGCCGTGCTCGCGGCATCCGACGAGCCGGAGATCCAGAGCGTCGAGCTCCGGCTCGAGGGCGGCCACTACACGGCCAAGGCGCTCTCCCGCGACTCCGACGGCGACGGCTGGACGGACTGGGTCGAGCGGCTCCACGGCACCGACCCCAAGGACCCGGCGAGCCACCCGCTGGCCAGCCACGTCGAGATCGTCGGGACCACGGCCTACGTGCAGTCCCGCGCCCTTCCCGACCACCTCGTCGTCATCGACCTCGCGCTGCCCGAGGGGATGACGAAGACCGCCGACCTCATGGCGCTCGTCGGTGACCTCGTCGGGCTCTCGCCCACGGGCAAGCTGCGTGAACAGCTGACCGCAGGGCTGGCCGAGCTCGGCTCGGGGCGCCTCGAGGAGATCCTCAAGCTGGCCGACGAGGCGCACAGCAGCGTGGCGGACGGCGGCTTCCCCGGGCGAACCAACGGCATGGACGTCTCGCTCATCAGTGCCGGCCCGAGCGACTGGGAGTCGTGGAAGAAGGTCATGGAGGCGGTGACCTTCGTCCAGAACAACGACATCGGGGTGGGGACGACGACGGACGGCGACCCCTACGTCACGGTGCACAACCGGGACGGCTCGCAGACCCACGTATTCGGTAGCGAGGGGGTCACCAGCACGCTCATCAACCAGTACACCCTCGATGACGGGACCACCGTCCAGCACTGGGAGACCATCCAGGGCGGAGTCGTCGTCGGCTTCGGGAAGAAGGTGACGAAGGCCAATGGCAGCCAGGAGTACTGGGAGTACGACAAGGACGGGCACCTGACCGCCCACGGCACGGCGCAGACGCCGCCGAAGTCCCCGGCCCCCGCACCCACCACCACGGCGGGCGGTGCACCAGCACCCAGCTCGCAGCCCAGCTCGCAGCCGACGTCGGAGCCCGAGCCGAGCTCGTCGGCGTCGAGCGACCCGGCCCCCTCGGCGACGAGCAGCGGGGAGTACGTCAACCCCGACGCGGACCCGCTGCTGCTGCCCTCCCGCGGCGAGGTCGAGAAGCGGATCGCCTTCCTCTCCGGGGTGCGGGTGCGCATCGTCCAGGACGGGCCGCAGAGCCCCGAGGCGCCGATCGTCGACGAGCCCGGTGTCGCCGACCCGGCCGACCCGGAGTGCGAGCACCAGATGTGCCCGATGTTCGTCGTCGTGTCCTCACCCGACCTGTCCGACGTCAACGGAGGCGACCCGATCAACCCCGACCACGCGCCCTGGGTTCCGGGGCAGGGGTTCTACGGCTCGTCCGACGGCTCCGGCGAGGGCGGCTCCGGAGAGGGTGCGGCGGGCTGGCCCGACCCTCGGTGACACCACCCACCCGGTGGCTGCCGGCATCACACCGGTGGGTGCCGGGCGGCTGGGTTGCGCCCCCACCTCGCGTCGAGCATTCACGCACCGTTCGCCGATGAGCTGATCCGTTCGGTAGCCACGCCCTCCCGGCGGTGCTACGTTCGCCGACGAATCTCGTGCGGGTCGAGGCGTCGCGTCAGCGGCTGGCCCCCCGCTGGACGCTTGGAGGACGCATGGCCCGCTCGCCCCTTGCCCGGATCGTCGCGAAGGTGGCCGTCGGCGCGCTCGCCGTGGTCACCCCGGTGGTGCTGGCCCCGACGGCGGCCCAGGCCGCGGCCACCGACCTGTTCATCTCCGAGTACATCGAGGGGACGAGCAACAACAAGGCCATCGAGATCTTCAACGGCACCGGCGCCCCGGTTGACCTGGCCACGAATGCCTACGTCCTGCAGGTCTTCTTCAACGGCGGCATCACCCCCGGCCTGTCCATCCCCCTCACCGGGTCGGTCGCCACCGGTGACGTGCACGTCGTGGCCAACGGCCTGGCCAACCCGGCGATCCTGGCCCAGGCCGACCAGACGAACTCGGCTGGCTGGTTCAACGGCGACGACGCCGTCGTCCTGCGCAGGGGCGGCACCGCTGGGGCGATCCTCGACGTCATCGGCCAGATCGGCACCGACCCCGGCAGCGAGTGGGGCACCGGCCTCACCTCGACCGCGGACAACACGCTGCGCCGCAAGGCGGCCATCGAGGCCGGCGACCCCGACGGCTCCAACGCCTTCGACCCGTCGATCCAGTGGGACGGCTTTGCCACCGACACCGTGACCCACCTCGGCGCCCACCCCGGGATTCCCGTCGACCCGGCTCCGTCGGTCACCGGAACACTCCCGGCCAACGGCGGCACGTCCGCCGCCGACGTCAGCCCGTCGGTCACGTTCAGCGAGCCGGTCTCCCTCGCTCCGGGCGCGATCACGCTCAGCTGCACGATCAGCGGCCCGGTGGCGGTCGATGTCAAGGGTGGGCCGACGACGTTCACCGCCGATCCGGCATCCGCGCTCATCGACGGCGACGTGTGCACCCTGACGGTCGTCGCGAGCAGCGTCTCGGACGCCGACACCAACGACCCGCCGGACAACCCCGCCGCTGACTACACGATCTCCTTCACCGTCGCCGACCTGTGCTCGCCGGCGGCCGTGACGAGAATCCCGGCGATCCAGGGCTCCGGCGCGACTGCCGCGATCACCGGTTCGGTGACCACCCGCGGTGTCGTCGTCGGTGACCACGAGGGCCCGTCCCCGGCGCTGCGCGGCCTCTACGTCCAGGACGCCACCGGCGACGGGGACCCGGCCACTTCGGACGGTATCTTCGTCTTCAACGGCAACCTCGACTCGGCCTCGCTCGGCGATGTCGTCGTCGTGTCGGGTACGGCCGAGGAGTACCAGGGCCAGACCCAGATAGGCAACGCCACGGTCGCCCGCTGTGGCACCGGGTCGGTCGACCCGACCCCGGTCACACTGCCGATGGCCAGCGCCACCGACTTCGAGAAGTACGAGGGGATGCTCGTCGAGACCACCCAGCCGCTGTCCGTCACCGAGCACTTCCAGCTCGGCCGCTTCGGCCAGGTCGTCGTCTCCAGCGGTGGCCGCCTCCAGCAGCCGACCAACGTCGTCGCCCCCGGCCCGGACGCGGCGGCTCTGCAGGCGCAGAACAACCTCAACCGCCTCATCATCGACGACGCCTCCCAGGGGCAGAACCCTGACCCGATCGTCTTCGCCCGCGGCGGCAACCCGCTCAGTGCGACCAACACCCTGCGCGGTGGCGACCTGCTCACCGAAGCCGTCGGGGTCATGACCTACACCTGGGGAGGCAACGCGGCGAGCCCCAACGCCTACCGCCTGCGCCCCGTCGGTGCCCTCGACGCCTCGTTCGACGTCGAGGCGGCCAACGAGCGCCCGGCCGCCCCGGGCGAGGTCGGTGGTGAGGTCCGCGTCGCGGCGATGAACCTGCTCAACTACTTCAACACCTTCGACGGACGGCCGGACACCGGTCCCGGCGCGGTCGACAACTGCACCCTCGGCGTGAACGGCAACTCCACCGACTGCCGCGGCGCCGACGACCAGGAGGAGTTCGACCGGCAGTGGCCCAAGACGGTCGCGGCGATCCTCGCCGTCGACGCCGACGTCCTCGGAGTCAACGAGGTCGAGAACGACGGCTACGGCGGCGACAGCTCGCTGGCGCACCTCGTCGGCAAGCTCAACGAGAAGGCCGGCGCGGGCACCTACGCCTACATCGACGCCGACGCCAACATCGGTCAGACCAACGCCCTCGGCACCGACGCCATCAAGGTCGGCATGCTCTACAAGCCGGCGGCCGTCACCCCGATCGGGCAGACCGCGGCGCTCAACACCCCCGAGTTCGTCGGGGGTGGCGACACCGCCCCGCGCAGCCGCCCCTCACTGGCCCAGGCCTTCCAGGTCAACGCCACCGGCGGCTCGTTCGTCGCCGACGTCAACCACCTGAAGTCCAAGGGCTCGGCCTGCACCGTCCCCGACGCCGGTGACGGGCAGGGCAACTGCAACGCCTCGCGCACCGTCTC
>Ga0208564_1003165_pt1 | contig 12237 bp, 10 predicted proteins | sample AD_UKC073_MetaG_FD_184439 | JGI IMG/M metagenome (GOLD analysis project Ga0208564, IMG submission 184439) | Active sludge microbial communities of municipal wastewater-treating anaerobic digesters from USA - AD_UKC073_MetaG (SPAdes) (version 2) | ecosystem: Engineered > Bioreactor > Anaerobic >... | reverse complement strand
GTAAGCCGTGTGCGGGAAATCCGCATGCACGGTTTGAACGGGGGTGTTGGCTCTGTTATCGACCTTCGGGCCTGAAACGGGCCAACATCTACCAATGCCGATCCACCCCGACCGTGTCCTGGCGCTGCAAGGCGTCACCAACTTCCGCGACCTGGGCGGCTATGCCGGCGCCGACGGCCGGCCGCTGCGTTGGCGCCGGCTGTTCCGCAGCGACCATTTCGGCGCGCTGACCGACGCCGACCGCGCCGCGCTGGCGCCGCTGGTCATCGCCCGCAGCTTCGACTTCCGCGGCGTGGCCGAGCGTGCCGCCACGCCCTACCACTGGCCGGGCGTGGTGCAGCATCCGCTGTCCATCGAGCCCACCGTGGTGCAGCGCATGCACGACATGGTGGCCGCCGGCCGCGCGCTGACGGTGCCGTTGGTCACCGACCTGATGGCCGACCTGTACCGTGCCCTGGTCACCGAGCAGGCGCACCGCTTCGCCGAGCTGTTCGACCAGCTGCTGCAGGCGGAGGCGCCGGTGGTCTTCCACTGCACCGCGGGCAAGGACCGCACCGGCGTGGCCGCGGCGCTGATCCTGCTGGCCCTGGGCGTGCCGCGCGACGTGGTGCAGCAGGACTACCTGCTGACCAACCACCACTATCGCCATCCGCCGCTGGCGCAGAGCGAGACGCCACCTGAGGTGCTGCAGGTGCTGTGGCGGGTGCAGGACGGCTTTCTCGATGCCGCGCTGCAGACCATCGACGCCCAGCCCGGCGGGCTGGACGTCTACTTGCAGCGCCTTGGACTGGGAACAGCGGCGCTGGCTGAGCTGCGCCGGCGCTACCTGCAGCCGGGCTGATCTGCCGGCATGGCGCCGGTCAGGACGGGCTCACAGCGGGCCGTCGAACAGCTCCAGCGCCTTGTTGGCCACCGCCGCGCCCACCTGCTTGCCCAGGGTGCGGCCGGCGAGGTCGCTGCGCTCCCAGTGGATGCCGGTGACGCGGCGCGAGAAGCCGGCTGCGTCGGCCATCTCGCTGAGGCGCGCCCAGGTGAAGTTGACGTCGGCCAGTGGCAGGCCGGGGTCGGTGCGGAAGGCGCCGGCCGGCACGGTGGCGCGCAGGGTGATGAGGTCGCTGCCGCGCACGCGGGCGATGGCGGTGGCGCAGGCGCCGCTGAAGGTGCTGTGGCCGGAGACGAAGTCGGGGAAGGGCGGCGTGCGGTTGACCGGGCGCTGCCACGGGATCCAGGCCTCGCCCTGGATGGTCTGCGTGCCACGGCCCGGGCCGCCCCAGGCGCGGATGGACTTGCCGCGGTACAGGTTGGGAATGACCGTGACCGGCCGCGACTGGTCGTGGAAGCGCTTGGCATCCCAGGCGGCGATGCTGGCGTCCAGGCCGGCCTGGGCGGTGGTGAAGAACAGCTTGACGTCGCGCTCGAGGTTGTTGCCGTCGATCTCGGCGACCTGTTCGCACACCTGCAGCCACTGGCCGGGCGGCGTCACGTTGCCCGGGTTCTGAGCGAAGAAGTCGCCCAGCGCCTTGCTGCGGTCGTCCAGCGCAGCGCTCAGCGCGATGATCTCGTCAATCTCGGAGGGCAGGGCGAAACGCGGGTTCAGCGCAGGCCGGTACTGCGCGCCCGAGCGCAGCGCGAACGGCCGCACCCGGCCCCAGTGTGGCGTCAGGAACTTCTGCACGATCAGCACGCCGGCGGCATTCGGCAGGCGCAGCGGCTGCCAGCGCGACAGGTCGGTGATGACGTCCGGCGTGTTCACGCTCTGGTAGCCGGTCCAGTCGCTGTAGAAGCCCGGTGCCAGGTCGCCGCGCATGTTGGCGCCGTCGGCATCGCGCGCGCGGATCACGCGGTAGGCCACGTCACGGCCCACGTTGCCGGCCTGCCAGCCGCCGGAGGACGTCCAGGCGTGGGAGATGCTGCGCTGCAGCAGGGCGTCGAACAGGTAGATCAGGTTGGGGAAGAACTCGCTGAGCACGCCATGCGCGGCATGGCTGATCGCCACCCGGCGGTTGATGTCGTTCCACTCCAGCGCCTGGCGCTTGGACAGCCCCGACTGGGTGAAGTAGGCCAGCCTGTCGTAGTGGGCCCAGGCGTTGTAGATCGCCTCGTGCAGCATTGCGTAGGCGCGGGCGGCGATGGTCACCGGCATCACCGCCAGCGACACCGCCAGGCCGGCGACGCGGTTCCATTCGACGACGATGCTGGGTTGGTACGACCCGGAGAAGAGCGTCGCGTTGGCGCTGCTGGCGCTGACCAGGGCGCCCGCGGCAGCAGCGGTCTGGGTGAGGAAATGGCGGCGTTGCATGGTGGTGACCCCGTGGGAGTGGCGCAGCGCCTGACCGCAGGGCGCCGCTGGTATCACCGTTTATTACACCTTTATCAGTTACAGCAAATCCCGCAAGCCGGCGGGTTTTGAAGTTTCAACGGCCGCGCATGAACAAGTTGTCGAGTTCGCGCAACGTCACCTGGCGCCAGGTGGGACGGCCGTGGTTGCACTGGTCGGCGCGCTCGGTGCGCTCCATGTCGCGCAGCAGGGCGTTCATCTCTGGCAGCGTCAGCTGGCGGTTGGCGCGCACGGCGCCGTGGCAGGCCATGGTGGCCAGCAGCTCGTCACGGGCGCGCTGCACGATGCGGCTGCCCTCCACCTCGGCCAGCTCGGCCAGCACCGCCCGGGCCAGGGCCACCGGGTCGGCATCGGGCAGGGCGGCCGGGCGGGCACGCACCGCCAGCACGCCGGGCGACAGCGGCGCCACGTCCAGGCCCAGGGCGGCCAGCGCCTCGGCGCCGCTCTCGGCGGTGGCCACCTCGGTGGGCGTGGCGGCGAAGGTGGCCGGAATCAGCAGCGGCTGGCTGGGCAGGGGCTGGTTGCTGGCGTCGCCCTGCGCGGCCTTGAGCCGCTCGTAGACGATGCGCTCGTGGGCCGCGTGCATGTCGACCACCACCAGGCCCTGGCTGTTCTCGGCCAGGACGAAGGCCCCGGCCAGTTGCGCCAGCGCCCGGCCCAGCGGCCAGGCGGCGCTGGGGTCGACGGCCGGGGCGGGGGCCGCCGAGGCGGCAACCGACGGGATGGCGAGGGGCGTGTCGGCCGCCGCATCGGCGGGCCGGGCGCCAGGCCAGCGCGGCGCCGGCTCTTGCGCGTACAGCACGGCCAGGTCCTGCAGGCCCAGGCGGGCCTGGCCGCCGGCCACCGCCGGTTGCCAGGCTGGCGGCGCGGCGCGTGCCGTGGCGGCGCCCGTGCCGCCGAAGTCGTTCGGCATCGCGGCCAGGCCGGCGATGCCCTCTGCCGCTGCGGCTGTGCCGGCGGCCGGGCCTGGGGCCGACTCGCCCGCCGGCGCACGCGACTGCGCCAGCGCCGCCTCCACCGCATGACGCACCGCCTGGTGCACCTCGCGGCCGTCGCGGAAGCGCACCTCCACCTTGGTCGGGTGCACGTTCACGTCCACCCGCAGCGGGTCGATGCTGACGAACAGCACCCAGCTCGGCTGGCGGCTGCCGTGCAGCACGTCCTCGTAGGCGGCGCGGGCGGCGTGGCCGATCAGCCGGTCGCGCACGTAGCGGCCGTTGACGTAGGCGTACTGCAGGTCATTGCGGCTGCGTGCCGCATCGGGCAGGCCGCAGCGGCCCTGCACCCGCACGCCGCCCACCGTCAGGTCCAACGGCCGGCTGTCGGCGATGAAGTCGGCGCCCAGCACGTCGGCGATGCGCTGCTCGGGCAGCGCCACCTGGCGCCACTGCGCCACCAGCTTGCCCTCGTGCCACACGGCAAAGCCCACGCCGGGCCGGGCCAGGGCATGGCGGCGCACGGCCTCCAGGCAGTGCGCCAGCTCGGTGGCGTCGGTCTTCAGGAACTTGCGCCGCGCCGGTGTGGCGAAGAACAGCTCGCGCACCTCGACGCTGGTGCCGGTGGCACGCGCCGCGGGCTGCAGTTCGCCGCTGCGGGCGTCGATGCGGCTGGCGTGCGGCGCGTCGGCGGTGCGGCTGGCCAGGCTCAGGTCGGCGATGGAGGCGATCGCCGCCAGCGCCTCGCCGCGGAAACCCATCGTGCCCACCGCCTCCAGCTCGTGCAGGTTGCTGATCTTGCTGGTGGCATGGCGCTGCAGCGCCAGCGTCAGCTCACCGGCCGGGATGCCGCAGCCGTCGTCCTCGACCACGATGCTGCGCACGCCGCCGGACAGCAGTCGCACCGTCACCTGCGTGGCGCCGGCATCCAGCGCGTTGTCGACCAGTTCGCGCACCACCGACGCCGGCCGCTCCACCACCTCGCCGGCGGCGATCTGGCTGATCAGTTCGTCGGGCAGGGCCTGGATGCGGCGAGGAGGCAGGGTCATCGGCGGATTATCCGAGCCGGCCTGCCTGTGGTCGCGACCCGGTCACACCACCCCTGATAATCCGCGGCCATGGATGCCTTGATGACCCTGGTCGACTTCGTGCTGCATGTCGACCGCCACCTGCAAGCCTTCGTCGACGCCTACGGCGGCTGGGTCTACGCCCTGCTGTTCCTGATCATCTTCGTCGAGACCGGCCTGGTGGTGATGCCTTTCCTGCCGGGCGACTCGCTGCTGTTCGTGGTCGGCGCCATGGCCGGCGCGGGGCTGATGAACTACCCGGTGGTGATGGGCCTGCTGCTGGCGGCCGCCGTGCTGGGCAACCAGACCAACTACGCCATCGGCCGCAAGCTGGGGCCGCGCGTGTTCGGCTGGGAGCAGTCGCGCTGGTTCAACAAGCAGGCCTTCGACCAGGCCCATGCCTTCTACGAGAAATACGGCGGCGTCACCATCGTCGCGGCGCGCTTCATGCCCTTTCTGCGCACCTTCGCGCCCTTCGTGGCCGGCGTGGCGCAGATGACGCGCAGCAAGTTCACCTTCTACGACGTGACCGGCGGCGCGCTGTGGGTGGGCGGCCTCGTCACCGCCGGCTACCTGTTCGGCAACGTGCCCTGGGTGCAGGCCCATCTCAGCAAGATCATCTGGGCCATGATCCTGCTGCCGGGGCTGCTGATCCTCGTCGGCGCCTGGCGGGCGCGGCGCTCGGCCGCAGCCGGCGCCTGATCACCAGCCGGCCGCCGCGCCGTCGCTTCGCGGGTCGGCCGCGCCCTCGATGCGGCCGTCCGGATGCCGCACCAGCGCGCCGGCATGGCCCATGGTGTCGCTGAAGGCCTCGGGCAGCACCTCGACCTGGTGGCCGGCGTCGCGCAGTTGCTGCACCAGGGCCGGGTCGACGCGCGACTCCAGCTTCAGGCTGGTCGACACGTCGCCCCAGGTGCGGCCCAGCAGCCAGCGCGGCGCGCTCACCGCCTGCTGCAGCGGCTGGCCGAAACGGGCATGGCGCGTGTAGACGGCGGCCTGGGTCTGCGGCTGGCCCTCGCCGCCCATGGTGCCGTAGGGCATCACCCGGCCGTCGGCAAAGCGCGCCAGCGAGGGGTTCAGCGTGTGGAAGGGCTTGCGGCCGGGCTGCAGGTGGTTCAGCGCGGCCGGGTCCAGCGCAAAGCTGATGCCGCGGTTCTGCCAGCAGATGCCGGTGCCCGGCACGACCACGCCCGAGCCCCATTCCCAGTAAACGCTCTGGATGAAGCTGACCGCGCGGCCCTGGCGGTCGATGGCGCCCATCCAGATCGTGTCACCGGGCGCTGCCGGCTGCGGCCAGGGCAGGGCGCGCCGCATGTCGATGCGCTGCGCGAGCGCGTCCAGCGCAGCCGGCGCCAGGAAATCCTGCGGGTCGGCCGGCAGCCGGCCGCGGTCGGTCACCACCCGGTCGCGCACCAGGAAGGCCTGCTTGGTCGCCTCGACCAGACCGTGCAGGTGGTCGAAGCCTTCGGCCTGCTGCACGTCCAGCCGGTCGAACAGGCCCAGGATCAGCAGTGCGGCCAGGCCCTGGGTCGGCGGCGGCAGGTTGAAGACCTCGGCCTCGCGCAGTTGCACCCGCAGCGGCGCCACCAGGTCGGCGCGGTAGCCGGCCAGGTCGGTCGCCGCCACCGGGCTGCCCACAGCGGCCAGGCCGGCGGCGATGCGCGCGGCCAGCGGGCCGCGGTAGAAGCTGTCCAGGCCGTCGCGGGCCAGCATCGCCAGGCTCTCGGCCAGCGCCGGCTGGCGCTGCAAGGCACCGATGGCCGGCACCGCGCCGCCGGGCATGTAGGTGTCGGCAAAGCCCGGCTGGTGCTGCAGATCGGCGAGCTTCCGGCGGTTCAGCGCGTGCTGGCTGGTGCTGACGGTGCAGCCCTGCTCGGCATGGCGGATGGCGTCGGCCAGCAGGCGCGCCAGCGGCAGCGGTGGCTGCCAGTGCGCGGTGCCGGCGAGGGCCTGCGCCCAGCCGCCCACGGTGCCGGCCACGGTCAGCGCGGCCAGCGGCCCGCGGCTGGGAATGGCCTGGGTGTGGCCCTGGCGCGCATACCAGCTGATGTCGGCGGCGGCGGCCGCCGGGCCGCAGGCGTCGATGGCCAATGGCGCGGCACCGCCGGCCGCCGGATCGTGGATCAGCCAGAAGCCGTCGCCGCCGATGGCGTTCATGTGCGGGTAGACCACGGCGATGGCCGCCGCGGCGGCCACCATCGCCTCGACCGCCGTGCCGCCGTCGCGCAGCACGTCGCGCCCGGCCTGGGCCGCCAGGTGGTGGGGGGCGACGACCATGCCGCCCAGGGCGGTGGGGGTGTGGATCATGCGGGTGGCTCCATCGGCAGCGGGTGGCGCTGCATTCTGCCGATGCACGGCTGCGCTGGCCGCGTGTGACACCTGTGTCAGGCCCGGTTGGGTCGGGCTGGCAGAATCCCGGGTTTTGTCGCGAACAGGCGCCGTGCCGCCCGGCCGGGCCACACACCGAGGGATCTGACCATGATGGATGAGAACGACGACGGCGCCCGCGTGGGCTTGTGGGTGGTGATCGGGATCATCACGCTGCTGCTGTTCGGCTTGATCGGCGGTCTGGGCATCCGTGCCCTGCACCACAAGAAGCCGGTGGCCGCGCCCGTCGCTGCCGCACCGGCCGCCGCAGCGCCGGCCGAGACCCTGCTGGACGCGCCGCTGTCGGGCGAGATCGTCGCCAAGCTGTACTTCGAGCTGGGCAAGGCCGAGCTGCCGGCCGATGCCACCGCCACCCTGGCGCCGGCGCTGAAGGCCCTGGCCGACAACCCGGCCAAGAAGCTGGTGCTGGCCGGCTTCCACGACCCCAGCGGCGATGCCGCGGTGAACGCCGAACTGGCGAAGAACCGCGCCAAGGCCGTGCGCGCCGCACTGACGGCTGGCGGCGCCGACGTCGCCCGCGTGCTGCTGCGCAAGCCTGAGCAGACCGCCGCCGACGGCCCGGCCGACGAGGCCCGCCGCGTGGAAGTCCGGTTGGTGGATTGACCTGCTGCACGGCGCGGCCTGAGCAAGCGGTCGCCGCGGAACCGGCTGTGCCGGGCCGCTGGCGGCGCCCCCTTGAGGGGGAAGCGCCACAGGCGCTCCGGGGGTGGGCCTACAGCGCCCGTTGCCGCGCCAGCGGCGGGTTGCGGGCGAAGTAGCGGCGGATGCCGGTGTGCAGCGCCTCGACCAACCGGTCCTGGTAGTCGTCGCTGCGCAGCTTGGCTTCCTCGTCGGGGTTGGAGATGAAGGCCGTCTCCACCAGGATGCTGGGAATGTCCGGCGCCTTCAGCACCGCGAAGCCGGCCTGCTCGACGCCGCGCTTGTGCAGCCGGCCCACCTGGCCGATGCGCTCCAGCACCTCGCGGCCGATCTTCAGCGAATCCTTGATCTGCGCGTCGGTGCTCATCTCGACCATGGCGCGCAGCACCTGGGCATCGCGCACCGCGCCGGTGTTGACGCCGCCCACCAGGTCGGCGGCGTTCTCCTTGTTCGCCATCCAGCGCGCCGCGGTGCTGCTGGCACCGTTGGCCGACAGCGCGAACACCGACGCGCCGCGCGCCTCGGGCGTGAAGAAGGCGTCGGCGTGGATGGACACGAACAGGTCGGCCTGCACCCGCCGCGCCTTGCGCACGCGCTCGCCCAGCGGCACGAAGTAGTCGCCGTCGCGCGTCAGCATCGCCCGCATGCCGGGCACGCTGTTGATGCGCTCGCGCAGCTTCAGCGCCACCGCCAGCACCACGTCCTTCTCGCGCAGGCCGCTGGGGCCGATGGCGCCGGGGTCCTCGCCGCCGTGGCCGGGGTCGATGGCCACCACCACCAGGCGGTCGATGCGGCGCTGCTCGTCGGGCGGCAGCGGGGCCGGTGCAGCGGCGGCGGGGGCGGGCGTCATCTGCGTCGCGGCCGGTGGCGCTGCGGACGCCGCCGGTGCCGGCCGCAGCGGCCCGGACGCGGGCCGGGCCGCCACCGGCGCCGGTTGCTCGATGCGCTCGATGAAGGCGCCCAGCGCGTCGTGCATGCCGCGCTCGGCCTGGCCGGCCGCGGTTTCGCGCTCGTTGATCAGGGCCAGCAGCGGGTCGCGCGCCTCGGTGGGGTAGAGGTCGAACACCAGCCGGTGCTGGTAGGCCGCCACCGGCGCCAGCGTGAACTGCTGCGGCGCCACCACCTGCTTCAGGTCCAGCACCAGGCGCACCACGCGCGGCTGGTTCTGGCCCACGCGCACGCCGGCGATGAAGGGGTCGTCGGCGCGCACCTTGCCCACCAGCTCGCGCAGCGCCGGGCTCAGCTCCAGGCCGTCGATGTCGACCACCAGGCGCGGCGGGTTGTCGGTGAGGAACTGGCGCGCCACCAGCGGCTGGTCGCTCTCGATGGTGACGCGGGTGTAGTCCTGCGCCGGCCACACCCGCACCGCGACGATGGCCGCGCCGAACGCGATGTCCGCCGCACCGAGGCCAAGCACCAGCGCGCCCATCTGGCGCAAGGCACGACGTCGGCCGGCGTCCTTCATCCCAGCACGGCCACCAGCAGCTCGGCGCCCAGCGGCGTGTGCGCGGTGGCGATGACATGGCGGAAGTCGCCGTCCAGCGCCTCGATGGCCAGGCGCAGGTCGGGCACCGGCAGCAGGCCGCCGGCCAGCTCGGGCCATTCGGTGATCTTCAGCCCCGGCTTGGCGAACACGTCGCGAAAGCCCGCGTCCGCCCACTCGCGCGGGTCGCTGAAGCGGTAGAAGTCGAAATGCGCCACCGTGCCGCCATCGGGCAGCTGATGCGGCTCCAGCACCGCGTAGGTCGGGCTCTTGATGCGGCCCTGCACGCCCAGCGCACGCAGCAGGTGGCGCACGAAGGTGGTCTTGCCCGCACCCAGCGGGCCGACCAGCTCGATGCCGGCAGCGGTGATGCCCGGTGCCCGCGCCAGGCCGCGCGCAAAGCCGGCGCAGGCGGCCTCGTCGGCCCAGGTCAGGGCCCGGGTTTCTAGAATCGGCGGATGGGACATCGGTCTGGTGTGAGGATGGTCGGGGGGCGCTGGCCAGGGGTGGCCGGTGGACGCTGAGCCACCGCGGCAGGCCATCGACGGTGCAGTGTTGCTGCGCCAACTGCAGGCCTGGGCCCGAGACCTCGGATTTTCACAGATCGGTGTGGCCGGCGTGGACCTGGCCGAGGCCGAGCCCGGCCTGCTGGCCTGGCTGGCCGCCGGCCACCACGGCGGCATGGGTTACATGGCTGCCCACGGCCTGAAGCGCGCCCGCCCGGCCGAGCTGGTTCCCGGCACGCTGCGCGTGATCACCGCCCGCATGGACTACCTGCCGCGTGCCACGGCCGGTGCCTGGCAGGAGGCGGCCTGGCAGCGTGCCGCCCAGCCCGGCGAAGCGGTGGTGTCGCTCTACGCCCGGGGGCGGGACTACCACAAGGTGCTGCGCCAGCGCCTGCAGCAGCTGGCCGACCGGCTGCAGGCGGCGGTCGGTGCGTTCGGCCACCGCGTGTTCGTCGATTCGGCGCCGGTGCTGGAGGTGGAGCTGGCCAGCCGCAGCGGCATCGGCTGGCGCGGCAAGCACACGCTGCTGTTGCACCGCGATGGCGGCTCGATGTTTTTCCTGGGCGAGTTGTTCGTCGACCTGCCGCTGCCGCTGACCGGGGCGACCAGCGACCACTGCGGCCAGTGCAGCGCCTGCATCACCGCCTGCCCGACCGGCGCCATCACCGCGCCGCAGCGGCTGGACGCCCGACGCTGCATCAGCTACCTCACCATCGAGCACGATGGGCCGATCCCGGTCGAATGGCGCCCGGCGATCGGCAACCGCATCTACGGCTGCGACGACTGCCAGCTGGCCTGCCCCTGGAACAAGTTCGCCCGCCGCAGCCCGCTGCCCGACTTCGATGAGCGCCACGGCCTGGGTTCGGCCACACTGCTGCAGCTGTGGGCCTGGGACGAGGCCGAGTTCCTGCGCCGCACCGAGGGCAGTGCGATCCGTCGCATCGGCATCGGCCGCTGGCGGCGCAACCTGGCGGTGGCGCTGGGCAATGCCTGGGGTGCCACCGGCGACGCGGCGCTGGCCCAGGCGCTGCGGGCCGCGCTGCCGGGCGCCGATGCGGGCCTGGCCGAGCACATCGGCTGGGCGCTGGCGCAGCGCCCGGCCTGATCAGGTGTGGCTCAGGTGTGTGTCACCCAGGCCGCGTGCTCGGCGGCATCGAGGTGGGGCAGGGTGTTGAAGGTCACCAGCGACAGCCGCTTGGGGTTGAACGCGAACTCGCAGACCGCGCTGTTGCGGATGCGCAGGTTCAGCTCGATGCTGGTCTCGGCCGGCGCGCCCAGCACCTGTGCCACCACGGTGGAGATCGGCCCGCCACTGCTGACCATCAGCACGTCACCCTCGGTCTCGGCACGCACCTGGTCGAGTGCGCCATGGATGCCGGCGACGAAGTCGGCATAGCTCGGCATGCCATCGGGTGCGGTGCGACCGGCCATCCACGCGGCCAGACCGTCGCGCAGGATGCGGAAGTGCTGCTTGTAGGCCTCGGGCGTGTCGGGTTTGGGCAGCGGCTGCGGGTGGATGGCGGCAATCACCGCATGGCTGTCGTATTCGTTCAGGCCGGGCAGTCGCAACGCCGGCTGAACCACGCCCAGGCCGTCGGCGATCGCGTCTTGGCTTTGCACCTGGCGCTGCAGCGTGCCGGTGATCACGCGGGCGAAGCGCCGGCCCTTCGCGGCCCAGTAGCGGCCGAGTTGCTGGCACTGCTGCACGCCCAGCGGGCTCAGCTGGTCGTAGTTGGCGGCGCCGAACGAGGCCTGGCCGTGGCGCACGAGGTAAAGGGTGGGCATGGCGGGGAATTGTCTTCGCCGCCCCGAACCCCGCCTTGTCGCCGCCGGGACCGGAGCACCCGCCTGGTGCGCATGCACGGCATGGGTGCGCGCCAGCGCAGGCCGGGCGAAAAAATCCCCCGGACGCGGTGCGCCCGGGGGCAGGACCAAGATGCATGCAGGGCCGCCGCCCTGCCGAGGAGACAGACGGACACGGTTGCAGCGTGTCGGGGCACATCCAGCAAGGGCCGTGCCGGCCCGCCCGACCCCGCCCCGTACACTGCCCGGGATGAATGTCCTGGGCATCGAATCCTCGTGTGACGAGACCGGCGTGGCCCTGGTGCGCACGCGCGAGCAGGGCACACCCGAGCTGCTGGCGCATGCGCTGCACAGCCAGATCACGATGCACCAGGCCTACGGCGGCGTGGTGCCCGAGCTGGCCTCGCGCGACCACATCCGCCGCGTGCTGCCGCTGGCGCGCGAGGTGCTGGACGGCGCCGGCGCCACGCTGGCCGATGTCGACGTGGTGGCCTTCACCCGTGGCCCCGGGCTGGTCGGCGCGCTGCTGGTGGGCGCGGGCGTGGCCTGCGCGCTGGCGGCGGGCTTGAGCAAGCCGGTGCTAGGCGTGCACCACCTGGAAGGGCATCTGCTGTCGCCGTTTCTCTCGGCCGACCCGCCCGAATTCCCTTTCGTCGCGCTGCTGGTCTCGGGCGGGCACACGCAGCTGATGCGGGTCGACGGCGTGGGCCGCTACGACTTGCTGGGCGAGAGCATCGACGACGCGGCCGGCGAGGCTTTCGACAAGAGCGCCAAGCTGATGGGCCTGGGCTACCCGGGCGGGCCGGCGCTGGCGCGGCTGGCAGAAGGCGGCCGGCCCGATGCTTTCGCGCTGCCGCGGCCACTGCTGCACAGCGGCGACCTGGACTTCTCGTTCGCCGGGCTGAAGACCGCCGTGCTCACCCAGCACCGCAAGCTGGGCGCCGCGCCGACGCCGGTGCAACTGGCCGATCTGGCGGCCAGCACGCAGGCGGCCATCGTCGAGGTGCTGGTGAAGAAATCGATCAACGCGCTGAAGACCACCGGCCTGCAGCGGCTGGTGGTCTCTGGCGGCGTGGGC
>Ga0208564_1003163_pt1 | contig 12242 bp, 9 predicted proteins | sample AD_UKC073_MetaG_FD_184439 | JGI IMG/M metagenome (GOLD analysis project Ga0208564, IMG submission 184439) | Active sludge microbial communities of municipal wastewater-treating anaerobic digesters from USA - AD_UKC073_MetaG (SPAdes) (version 2) | ecosystem: Engineered > Bioreactor > Anaerobic >... | reverse complement strand
CCCCCAGCGCTCCACGCCCTACAACTGGGAGATCCAGCCCCACACCCACGAGGCATTCATCCAGATCCTGCTGCTCACCGAGGGCGGGGTGGAGGCGCGCATCGACCACACCAGCGTGCAGGTGCGGGCACCCTGTGTGCTGGTGATTCCCGCACAAACCGTGCATGGGTTCAACTTCTCGCCCGACACCGATGGCCCGGTGGTCACCGCGGCCCAACGCCCCCTGGAATCACTGGCGGACGTGCTGATGCCGGAGCTGCTCGACACCATCCGCAAGCCCAGCGTGTTGTCGCTGGCGGGGCAGGACAAAGCGATAGCCGAGGTCATGCCCATCTTCCTGGCGATCGAGCGCGAATCGCGCCAGCAGGCACTGGGGCAGATGGCAGCGGGCATCTCGCTGCTGACCGCCCTGCTGGTGCAGGTGGCGCGGATGCAGCAGGTGCAGCAGGACGAGTCGGTGTCGGGCGGGCCGTCGCGCAAGACGGCGCAGATCCAGAAATTCCGCAGCCTGGTGGACGCCCATTTCCGGCAGCACCTGCCGCTGCAACATTACGCGTCGGAGCTGGGCATCACGCCCGGCCAGCTGACCCGCCTGTGCCGCGAGGTGCTGGGGGTGTCCAGCCTGGCCGTGCTGCAGGCGCGGCTGGTGCACGAAGCGCAGCGCGACCTGGTCTACACCAACACCAGCATCAAGCGGCTGGCCAGCAACCTGGGTTTCGAGGACGAGGGCTATTTCGGCCGCTTCTTCCGCAAGCACACCGGCCTGACCCCGCGCGAGTTCCGCGCCAGGGCCCTGGGCTCCTTCAATACCGTGGCCGATGGCAGCGCCGAGGCCCCCGGCGCCTGACTATCAACCCGCGTCGCGGGGCCCCACATAGTCGAACACCGCCATGCTCTCCACATGGGCGGTGTGGGGGAACATGTTGACCATGCCCGCAGCCGTGCACTGGTAACCCGCGCGGTGCACCAACAGCCCCGCATCACGCGCCAAAGTGCCCGGGTTGCAGCTGACATAAACGATGCGCCGGGGCGGCGTCCAGCCCTGGGCAGAGGGTTTGGCAGCGGGGGCCGGCACGGTGGCGCCCGCCTCCTCCTTGCTCTCCTCGTCGGCATCGATTTCAGGCAAGCCATGCTCGCGGGCGTACAGGTTGGCCAGCGTCTTGGCCAGGGCAAAGGCGCCTTCGCGCGGGGGGTCCACCAGCCATTTGTCGGCAGCGCCGTCCTGCAGCAGCATCTCGGGTGTCATCTCGAACAGGTTGCGTGCGACAAAGCCGGTGGGCGCCAGGGGCCTGGCGCCTGTGCGGCTCGCCTGGTTCGCATCGTAGTTCTGCCGCGAGCGCGCCACCAGCGTCTCGCTGCCCTCGATGCCCAGCACCTCGCGGGCCTGGGTGGCCAGCGGCAGGGTGAAGTTGCCCAGGCCGCAGAACCAGTCGATGACGCGCTCGTGCGGCTGCACCTCCAGCAGGCGCAGCGCACGCGACACCAGCACCCGGTTGATGTGCGGGTTGACCTGGGTGAAATCCGTGGGCTTGAAAGGCATGGTGATGCCGAAATCCGGCAGCGCATAGGCCAGCTGTTCGCTACCCGCCTCGTCCAGCAGATGCGCGGTCTCGGGGCCCTTGGGCTGCAGCCACCACTGGATGGGCTGCGCAGGCGCATCCGCGTTGTGCCGGGCGGCAAAGGCCCGCAGCTTCTCCAGGTCGGACTTGCTCAGGGGCTCCAGGTGCCGCAGCACCAGCGCAGTGACCCTGTCTCCGGCGGCCAGTTCGATCTGCGGGCAGGTTTCACGCGCCTGCAGGGACTCGATCAAGGCGCGCAGGGGCAGCAGCAAGTCGCTCACATACGGGGGCAGTACCCGGCACACCGACATGTCGGCTACATAGCGGCTCTTGCGCTCATGGAAGCCGATCAGCACATGGCCCTTTTTCTGCACGTAGCGCACCGACAGGCGAGCCCGGTAGCGGTAGCCCCAAGTAGGGCCTTCGATGGGCCGCAGCACCATGCCGGCCTTGACCTTGCCCAGGTGCCAGAGGTTGTCTTCCAGCACCCGCTGCTTGGTAGCCACCTGGGCACTCGGGTGCAGGTGCTGCATCTTGCAGCCGCCGCAGGCGCCGCCATGCAGGCCGAAGTGCGGGCAGTCGGGGCGTACGCGCTGGGAGGACTCCCTGTGGATCGCGGTGACAGTGGCCTGTTCCCAGTTGTTCTTCTGGCGGTAGGTCTTGGCGCTGACGTATTCGAAGGGCAGCGCACCTTCGATGAACACCACCTTGCCGTCACTTTTGTGCGCAATGCCTTGCGCATCCAGATCAAGCGATTCGATCTGCAGCCAGTCGGGGGGGAGCGTGGGTATTTTTTCTACGGAATCGGTCATCCCGCCATTGTCTCAGCCTGGCGGGGCACGTTTCACCGCGCAGGTAAGTACTTGGCAGGGTCCACCGGCTTGCCCTGGCGGCGCACCTCGAAATGCAGCTTGACGCGGTCTGCATCGCTGCTGCCCATCTCGGCGATCTTCTGCCCCTTGCGGACCGACTGGTCTTCCTTGACCAGCAGGACGTGGTTGTGGGCGTAGGCCGTCAGGTAGGTGTTGTTGTGTTTCAGGATGATCAGGTTGCCGTAGCCGCGCAGGCCCGCGCCGGCATAGACCACGCGGCCATCTGCTGCAGCCACCACGGGGTCACCCTGCTTGCCGGATAGATCCAGGCCCTTGTTCTTGGAGTCGTCAAAGCCGTGAATCAGGCTGCCACCCACAGGCCACACGAAGGTCAGCTCATCCTCGCCAGCCGCAGCGGGTGCGGTGGCCACTGGGGCGGGTGCAGGTGCGGCGGGCGCCGAGGCAGCCACGGCGGGGGCTGCAGCCGAGGCAGCACCCCGTGCAACGGGCGCTGCGGCACTGGCCCCGGTAGAAGACGCGATGGCCGACGAGGTGACCGGGCGGGTCACCACCCCCGTGGACTCGTCTGCGGCAGCCACGTTCGGCTGGACGGGCATGGGCACATTGCCCGCCACGCGCAGAACCTGGCCGACTTCGATCAGGTTGGGGTTGTCGATGTTGTTCCAGCGTGCGATGTCACGCCAGTTCTGCCCGGTGTCCAGGCCGATGCGGATCAGGGTGTCGCCCGGCTTGACGGTGTAGTAACCCGGGCGCTGGGGTGCTTCGACAGGTGCGGCCGGCCGGGGTGCGGCGACGGGCGCCACAGGCTGGGCGGGCTGCACTACGGCCGTACCACGGTCCTCCACGGGCGCCTTGCGCGGCTGGCTGGATGAACACCCCGCCAACACCACCACAGCCGCCAGCAGCATTCCCCAGCGGTAGTCCGCTCCGCACAAACCCTGCATACACAATCCCTTCAAGCAATGCCTGATTTTAGAGGGACAAAGTGCACCGCTTCGAGAACGCTTTGTTTCAAGCCGTGCGGGGTCCGGTCCACCACCACCAACGCCTGCTGCCCTGCCCCCGTCACCAGCGGCGCCACCAGGCGGCCGCCGATGGCCAGTTGCTCGCACCAGGCCTGGGGAATGGCCTCGCCCCCCGCTGCGGCAATGATGCCCGCGTAAGGCGCTCCCTTGGCATAACCCGCCATGCCGTCGCCCAACAGCAGGTGCACATTGCTCAGGCGGAAGGGGCGCAGGTTGTCGCGGGCCTTGTCGTGCAGGCCGCGCAGGCGCTCGATGCTGTACACCTCGCGCACCAGCAGGCTCAGCACCGCAGCCTGGTAGCCGCAGCCCGTGCCGATCTCCAGCACCCGCCCGGGCCGCGCACCGGCGCCGCCTTCAGGCAGTTGCAGCGCCTGGGCGCCCAGCAGCAGCTCGGCCATGCGGGCCACCACATTGGGCTTGGAGATGGTCTGCGCCAGTCCGATCGGCAGGCTGGTGTCTTCGTAGGCCTGGTTCGCCAGACCGCTGTCCACAAACCGGTGGCGCTCCACGCCCCCCATGGCGCCCAGCACCTCCGGCGAACCGATGCCCTGCGCGGCCAGGCGCTGCACCATGCGGGCCCGCAAAGCGGTGGAATCCTGCAACAGCGACTTGGACACGGTGCCCGCCAGCGGCGCGGGCTGCGGCTTGGCCACCGCCAACGCGGGCCGGGCGGGTGTGGGCCGCCCGGACGTCAGATCGAGCTGCGCCGGAAACCGGGGACGCTGCGCCACTACCGGCCCTCCCCGGCCCCGGCCAGACGTGCCCCCGTCTGGGCCCAGTACTGCAGGTGGTTGAAGTCGGTCAGGTCGGCCTTCAGTGGGGTAATGGAGACGTGGCCCTGGTAGGTAGCATGGAAGTCGGTGCCCTCGGCGTCGTCCTTGGCCACCCCGGCTGCACCGATCCAGTACATCGTGTCGCCACGCGGGCTGGTCTGGGTGATCACCTTCTCTGCGGCATGCCGGCGCCCCAGGCGGCAGATGCGCGGGGACTTGAGGGCGTGCAGGGGCAGATTGGGGATATTCACGTTCAGCAGCCAGGGATCGGAGCCGATCAGCACGTGCCGCATCATGTTGGCGATGATGTTGCGGGCAGTCTCTGCCGCAGCCTCCAGCTCGTCCCAGCCCTTCTCCACCTGCGAGAAAGCGATGGCCGGAATGCCGAAAAGATAACCTTCCATGGCAGCGCCCACGGTGCCGGAATAGATGGTGTCGTCCCCCATGTTGGCGCCGTTGTTGATGCCGGAGACGATCAGGTCAGGCCGGTAGTCCAGCAGCCCGGTCAGGGCAATATGCATGCAATCGGCGGGGGTGCCATTCACATAGCGAAAACCGTTCGGCGCCTGGTGCACGTACAGCGGGGAATGCAGGGTAAGGGCATTGGATTTGGCGCTGTTGTTGTGTTCCGGCGCAATGACCTCGACATCGGCAATGGTACTCAAGGCGGCGTGCAGGGCCACGATACCGGGGGCCTGGTAGCCGTCGTCGTTGCAAATCAGTATCTTCATGGTCACAGGGTAAGTGCAAGCGATTGTAGGGCTGTCTTCCCGGCCGAACCGGGGCATCAAGGCCGGTCGCCCGTGGGACATGCGCGGCCTTTGGCACCCCCCTATGATTCTGGATCAACCATCGCGACCGGAGACAACAGATGCATGCGTGGCTTTGCGAAAACCCCACGGGCGTAGACGCCCTGACCTGGAAAGAACTACCGACACCCGCCCCCAAGGCCCAGGAAGTGCTGGTGAAGATCGAGGCCGCCAGCCTGAATTTTCCCGACCTGCTGATCGTCCAGAACAAGTACCAGATGAAACCCCCACTGCCTTTCGTGCCCGGCTCCGAATATGCGGGTACGGTCGAAGCAGTAGGTGAAGGTGTCACCCACCTGAAGGTCGGCCAGCGTGTCGCCTGCCTCTCGGGCACTGGCGGTTTTGCCACCCACGCCATTGCGCCTGCCGCGCTGTGTATGCCACTGCCCCCCGGATTCCCGGCAGTGGATGCGGCAGCGTTCATCATGATCTATGCCACCTCATGGCATGCCCTGATCGACCGGGCCCAACTCAAGGCCGGCGAGACTGTGCTGGTGCTGGGTGCCGCCGGCGGCGTGGGCACCGCTGCCATCCAGATCGCCAAGGCAGCAGGTGCGCGGGTCATCGCGGCGGCCTCCACCGATGAGAAATGCGCGCTGTGCAAGTCGATCGGTGCGGATGCCACCATCAACTACAGCCAGGAGAACCTGCGCGACAGCATCAAGACACTCACCGAGGGCAAAGGACCTGACGTCATCTACGACCCGGTGGGCGGTGACTTTGCCGAGCCCGCCTTCCGTTCCATCGCCTGGCGCGGCCGCTATCTGGTGGTGGGGTTTGCGTCCGGCCCTATTCCGGCGCTGCCGCTGAACTTGACACTCTTGAAGGGCGCGTCGCTGGTGGGGGTGTTCTGGGGCGACTTTGCGCGCCGTGAACCCAAGGCCAATGCCGCGATGATGGCCGAGCTGGCCCAGTGGTATGCCCAGGGCAAAGTCAAGCCCGTCATCGACAGCACCATGCCCATGGCCGACTTGAAAGCCGCCTATGCCCACATGGGTTCACGCGGGGTCAAGGGCAAGCTGGTGATGGTGAACGGCTGAACCAGTTTACAAAGCACCCAACCGCTCGAGGAAGACCTCGGGCCGCAGGGGTCTGGCAAAGTGGTAGCCTTGGGCATAGGTGCACTGCAAGTGTTTGAGCCGCAGCGCCACCGCCGGGGTTTCCACCCCCTCAGCCAGCACGTCCATTCCCAGGCTCAGCGCCAGCGAGATGATGCCGCGCACGATGGCCGCATTGTCCGGGTTATCGATAAGATCACTGACAAAGGATTGGTCGATCTTGATCTTGTCGAATTTGAAGCGGCGCAGATAGGCAAAGCTGGAATACCCCGTACCAAAGTCGTCGATGGAGAGCTTGACACCCAGGGCCTTGAGCTGGCGCAGCACACCTGTCACGGCCTCGCCGTCGTGCAACAGAGCACTTTCCGTCAACTCCAGCTCCAACTTGGAGGGAGGAATGCCGGACACCACCAGGGCATCCTCTACCTGCTGCTGCACCACGCCGCGCTGAAACTGCCGGGCAGACAGTTGACGGCCATCATCAACTCGGGGTGCCCTGCGTCGTGCCACTGCCGCAGCTGCAGCGCCGCCGTCTTGAGCACCCAGCCACCCAGCGCCGCGACCAGGCCGCTGTCTTCCGCCAGCGGGATAAAAACGGCCGGAGGCACTGACCCCAGTTCGGGATCATCCCAGCGGCACAGGGCCTCACAACCCACGATGCGCCCGCTGGTCAGCTCCACCAGAGGCTGGTATTCCAGCCGTAGCGCATTGGACTCGATGGCCCGCCGCAGGGCGGACTCCATCTGCAGCCGCTCCAGGGCGGCTTCGTTCATGGCGGCATTGGCAAAGTGGTAAATCCCCCGGCCGTCGCGCTTGGCGGCATACAGCGCGGTGTCGGCCAAGGCGAACAACACCTCGAAGGTATCTCCGTCGGCCGGGAACATCGCCACACCAGCAGAAATGGAAATGCTGATCGGCAGGCCGCCGATCACCGTGGGTTCACGCACCACTTCCATCAGGTGCCGAGCCGTGTGGGCCGCTTCGGTGGTGCCCTGCACATCCGGGACCAATACCAAAAACTCGTCTCCACTGAGCCGCCCCACGACGGCATGGACGCCAGCCGCACGGGTCAGGCGCAGGCTTACCTCGCGCAGCAGCTGGTCTCCCGCCACATGGCCCAGCGAGTCATTGAGCATTTTGAAATTGTCGATGTCCACCACCATCAGCGCAGCCTGCTGGCCGGTCAGCCGGCCATGCCCCAGGGCCATGGAAGCACGTAGTGCGGCGTGCGTGCGATTGGGCAGGCCAGTCACCATGTCCTGTGTAGACAAGTAGGCAATCTTCTCCTCCGCCGCCTTGCTAGAGCTCAGGTCGGAAAACGCCGCAACGTAATGGGTGATCTCACCGCTGGAGCGGTGGCGCAGCACCGACAGGTTCAGCCATTGGGGATAGACCTCACCATTCTTGCGCCGGCTCCAGACCTCGCCGGTCCAGCGGCCATGCGCCGCCAGGGTCTGCAGCACGGCGGCCGGAAACGGGCTGTCTGGCGTGCCCAGCGAGAGGGTGCGCGGGTCGCGCCCCAGCACCTCATCGGCGCTGTAACCGGTGATCTCGGTAAAAGCGGCGTTCACCAGCATGATGCGGTTCTCCGCATCGGCGATCACCATGCCATCGTTGCTCTGGTCCAGCACCCGTCCCGCCAGTTCCAGCTTGGTGGCAGCCACCCGCTGGTCGGTGATGTCGCGGCGCAGCACCAGCATATGCAGGCGCTGCCCCTGCCGCCCGAAGGTGGGAACCCGCACCACATCGAACACCCGCGAGCCGCCACGTGAATCGGTCACCACCTCTTCGCCATGCGACACACGTCCCGACTGCCACGTGGCTTCTTCATTCAAGGCGCTATGGCGCAGGCTCTCACCCGACGGATGCCCCTGGTCGGCCAGCTCCAGGTTGGTAAAGCCGCTGGCCTCCCGCTCGCTCAGGCCCAGTGCCGCCCGGGCTGCGGGGTTGGTCAGCAGCCAGCGCCCTTCGCCATCCTTCAGGTGCACCATGTCCGGCAGGTAACGGAATACCGAACGCAGCATCTTGTCACGCGACCGCACCAGCTTGTCGGCATCTGCACGGGCCGTGACATCCACCCCGACAAACCATTGCTCGCCCTGGTTTTCAGCGTGGCTGAAGCCCGTGAGGGTGGACCAGGCGATACGCCGCCGCCGCTGGTTTTTGGTAGTGAGGGTCCACTCGAAATCCCTGAAACTTTCGCCCAAGGCACCCAATTCCGCATTCTTGCGCGCCAGGTAGCTGGGGTCCGGGTACAGCAACTCCCATGCGCCGGGGTTGCCCACCATTTCATGTGCGCTGTACCCCGTCACCAGTTCTGACTCACGGTTCCAGAACGTCAGGAGGGCCTGCTCACTGCCGTCCACCGCGTACACCAGCACAGGCAAATGGTCGAAGACCGTCAGCAGTGATGCAGGGGAGCCCTTGTCCATCTGCCGCGGCAGGGTTTCTTCATCCTGCGGGAACTCGATGAAGAAGCTGTCGTCATCCAGCGCACCGTCTGTCCTCGGCAACGAAGCCAGGTCGTGCGGCACGCTGCTCTCACCAAAACTGGAATCTGCCTTGTCCATCGAAAAACGCCGTCAGATTATGCTGGCAGGAGGTGCTGCCGTGACTGGTCCAGGTACCGAATCTACAGATACCAACCAGCGCATCTGCACTCCCACACCCGTGCTATTGATTTACATTGTCAGAACACATCTTATGCGCAATCAAACCGGACCCTCACTACAGGGTCATCGGCATAGGGGCAGCCATGCTGGCGGCGCACTTGCCACACCGGTCGGCATGCGGGTGCACACCGGGCGATTCGAGAAGTTGAGGTCATGAGAGACGGGGTACGCAAAAACGGTCGCAGTAGGCGATAGTCAGCACCCGGTTGATGACGCCATCGCTGTGCCACGCTGCTGGGCCCGGTCAGTCTACCGCTGGTGCTGAGGCTGCTGCACTGATACCGGCGCCGCGGGGCATGTCCTCCAAGGCCCAGGCCACATGCTCGCGCACCAGCGGGCTCGGATCATCCACCCGCGTCTTCAGGGCCTGGTGCAGACCCTCGTCACCGGTGGCACGCCAGGCATTGCCCAGCGCCACGGCCACGTTGCGCAGCCAGCGTTCATGGCCGATACGGCGGATCGGGCCGCCTTCGGTGCGGCGCAGGAATTCAGCCTCGCTCCACGCAAATAGAACCGCCAGCTGCTGGCCGCTCAGGCCCTCGCGGGCATCGAAATCGGGCAAAGGACTGCGCTGGGCAAATTTGTTCCAGGGGCACACCAGCTGGCAGTCGTCGCAGCCGTAGATGCGGTTACCCATCAGCGGGCGCAGCTCCAGCGGAATGGAGCCGGCATGCTCGATGGTGAGGTAGGAAATGCATCGCCGTGCGTCCACCCGGTGGCTGTCCACGATGGCCTGGGTGGGGCAGATGTCCATGCAGGCCTGGCAGCTGCCGCAGTGGGGTGCCACGGGCTCGCTGGGCGGCAGGGCCAGGTCCACATAGATTTCGCCCAGAAAGAACATCGAGCCCGCCTCGCGGTTCAGCACCAGCGTGTGTTTGCCGCGCCAGCCCTGGCCACTGCGCGAGGCCAGCTCGGCCTCCAGCACCGGAGCCGAGTCGGTGAACACGCGGTAGCCAAAAGGGCCGATATGCTCACCGATGCGGTCGCTGAGCTTTTGCAGCCGTGCTCGCAGCACCTTGTGGTAATCCCGCCCCCGGGCATACAGCGACACGATGCCCTCACCCGGCCGCTGCAGTCGGGCCAGCTCCACGCCCTGCCAGCCCTCAGGCGTGGCCGTGGGCAGGTAGTTCATGCGCGCCGTGATGACACTCACCGTACCGGGCACCAGTTCGGCCGGGCGGGCGCGCTTGAGACCATGGGTTTGCATATAAGCCATCTCGCCATGGAACCCTTGGGCCAGCCAGGACACCAACCCGGGCTCGGCGGAGGACAAATCCACCCCCGTCACGCCAATTTGGGAGAATCCCAGTTCGCGTGCCCACCCCTGAATCTGAGGAACGAGTTGACTGCTGCTGAACATACCCCGCAGATTGTAGAAAACGAGCCCGTGCTGCTGTGGCAGAACGAGGCCGACACCGACGCTTTTGCACAGCGGCTGGCTAGCCTGCCGGCGCTACGCAACGCCTTCATCGCACTGCAGGGCGACCTGGGTGCCGGCAAGACCACCCTGGTGCGCCACCTGCTGCGTGCGCTGGGGGTGCAAGGCCGCATCAAGAGCCCAACCTATGCGGTGGTGGAACCCCACGAAACCCCGGACGGTCTGCAAGCCTGGCATTTCGACTTCTACCGCTTCAGCGACCCGCGCGAATGGGAAGACGCGGGCTTTCGCGACATCTTCGCCAGCCCCGGACTCAAGTTGGCTGAATGGCCCGACAAGGCCGCCGCCATGCTGCCCGTGCCTGACCTGGTGCTGCGGCTGGACGTGGCGGCTGACGACACCCGCACCGTCCGGCTGCACGCGGGCACCGCCGTCGGCCAGGCCTTGCTGGCGGGGGCCACGCAATGAGCCATGACCACCGCCTGATAGACCGCCGCACCCTGTTGCAATCAGGCAGCCTGGTGCTGCTGCTGGGCACCGCCCAGATTGCCCGTGGGGCGAACATCGTGGCCGTGCGCGTCTGGCCCGCGCCCGAATACACCCGCGTCACCATCGAATCCGACACCCCCCTCAAGGCCGCGCACCAGTTTGTCGCCAGCCCGCCCCGGCTGGCGGTGGACCTGGAGGGCATCGAGCTGAACCCGGCCCTGCGCGAGCTGGTGGCCAAGGTCAAGGCCGACGACCCCTTCATCAGCGGCATCCGCATCGGCCAGAACGCGCCGGGCGTTGTGCGGCTGGTGATCGACCTCAAGCAGGCCGCCCTGCCCCAGGTGTTTGCGCTGGCGCCCGTGGCGGCCTACCAGCACCGCCTGGTGCTGGACCTGCACCCCGCACAGGAAGTGGACCCGCTCGAAGCCCTGATTGCCGAACGGCTCAAGGACGACGCCCAGACCCGAGGCGCCGCGCTCGCCGCAGCCGCGGCCGTGGCCCCGCCTGCCGCGCCGGCACCCGCAGCCCCCCCCCACGACGCCCTGGGCGAGCTGATCGCCCGGCAAGCCCAGAAGCCCGGCGTCCCGATCACTCGTGCACCCGCACCACCGCCCATGGTGGCCGTGGCACCGGCCCTGCCGGCGGCGCCCCCACCGCAAAGCGCCAAACCCACACCTGCCAGCCGCACGGACCGCCTGATCATCGTGGCGCTGGACCCAGGCCACGGCGGTGAAGACCCGGGCGCCATTGGCCCTGGCGGCACCCGCGAGAAGGACGTGGTGCTGCGCGTAGCCCACCTGCTGCGCGAACGTATCAACGCCGCCAGCGTGGGCGGCAACCCGATGCGGGCCTACCTGACCCGCGACGCCGACTTTTTTGTGCCGCTGCAGGTGCGGGTGCAGAAGGCACGCAGCGTGCAAGCCGACCTGTTCGTCAGCATCCATGCAGATGCCTTCACCGTACCCACGGCCCGGGGCGCCAGCGTGTTTGCGCTCAGCGACAGGGGCGCATCCAGCAGTGCAGCACGCTGGCTGGCCGACAAGGAAAACAGCGCCGACCTGATCGGCGGCATCAATGTGCAGTCGCACGACCGGCATGTGCAGCGCGTGCTGCTGGACATGAGCACCACCGCCCAGATCAACGACAGCCTGAAGCTGGGCAGCGCCCTGCTGGGCGAGATCGGCAACGTCGGCCGGCTGCACAAGCCCCGGGTGGAACAGGCCAGCTTTGCCGTGCTGAAAGCCCCCGACATTCCCAGTGTGCTGGTGGAGACGGCCTTCATCAGCAACCCGGAAGAAGAAAGCAAACTGCGCAGCACCATCTACCAGGAGCAACTGGCCAACGCGCTGATGCAGGGCATCAGCCGCTATTTCGCCCGCAACCCACCGATGGCGAGAAGCAGGTCGGTGTAGCCCTCCGACACAAGGACCAGCGTAAGAACGTGTGTACGATCTAAGGGCTGATCGAGTCAGGCAACGGGCACTTTGCGCTCGCTGCGGCCGGCGCGCCAGGCGCCGTAGATGGCCAGCAGGCCGGGGATCAGGATCATCGCCCAGATGATCTTTTCCAGGTTTTCACGTACCCAGGGAATGTTGCCGAAGAAATAGCCAGCGGTGACGATGCCCAGCACCCAGATCAGCGCACCC
>Ga0208564_1003161_pt1 | contig 12247 bp, 16 predicted proteins | sample AD_UKC073_MetaG_FD_184439 | JGI IMG/M metagenome (GOLD analysis project Ga0208564, IMG submission 184439) | Active sludge microbial communities of municipal wastewater-treating anaerobic digesters from USA - AD_UKC073_MetaG (SPAdes) (version 2) | ecosystem: Engineered > Bioreactor > Anaerobic >... | reverse complement strand
AAGACGTTCTATCTGCATCTGAAGGAAACCGAGTTCCGTTTCAATCATCGCCACCAGAATCTCTACCAGGCGCTGCTATCCTTACTCAGAAGCAATCCGCTTTGAAGAGGTTTGCTTCCTAAGACCCTTATTTAATATATTAAATTTTTGCCTGGAACGCAATCGCCGGGCCTTGCACTCGTGTCGTCGTTTACCCTGAGACGTCGGCTCGGCCTGCGCGGGCCTGTCGCTTGCAGCCACACGCCGCCCGGCCGCAGGAAGCCACGTGCCTGCCGGGGACATTCATGCCGGGCTTCGCAGGCAAACGGGCCACAATCACCACATGACCGCAAGCCCCCTCAGCACCCGACTGTCCATCCGCTGGCCCTTGCTGCAAGCCCCCATGGCGGGCGCGCAGGACAACGCCATGGCGCTGGCCGTCAGCGACGCCGGCGGCCTGGGCGCGCTGCCCTGCGCCATGCTGGCGCCCGACACGCTGCACGCCGAACTGGCCACCCTGGCCGCCAGCGGCCTGCCCTACAACGTCAACTGGTTCTGCCACACGCCGCCGGTGCCCGACGCGGCGCGCGAGGCCGCGTGGCGCGCCGCGCTGCAACCCTATTTCGAGGAGCTGGGCCTGGACGCGAGCGCCATCCCCACCGGCCCCGGGCGCGCCCCGTTCAGCGCCGAGGCGGCCGAGCTGATGGCCGAATTTCGACCGCCGGTGGTGAGCTTTCACTTCGGCCTGCCCGCGCCCGAGCTGCTGGCGCGCGTCAAGTCCTGGGGTGCTTTCGTGCTGTCGTCGGCTACCACCGTGCGCGAAGCGCTATGGTTAGAGGAGCACGGCGCTGACGCCATCATCGCCCAGGGGCTGGAGGCCGGCGGCCATCGCGGCCACTTCCTGTCCGACGACCTGAGCGAGCAGATGGGCAGCTTCGCCCTGCTGCCGCAGGTGGTGCGCGCCGTGCGCCTGCCGGTGATCGCCGCCGGCGGCATTGCCGACGCCGCCGGCGTGCGCGCCGCGCGGCAGCTCGGCGCCGCCGGCGTGCAGGTGGGCACCGCCTACCTGTGCGCCAACGAGGCGTTGACCACCCCCGCGCACCGCGCCGCGCTGCGCAGCGAGGCGGCGCGCCACACGGTACTCACCAACCTGGTCACCGGCCGGCCGGCGCGCGGCATCGTCAACCGCGTGATGCGCGAGCTGGGGCCGATCAGCTCTGCCCCGTCAGAGTTTCCGCTCGCCACCGCCGCCATGGCCGGCCTGCGCGCCGCCGCCGAAAAGCGCGGCAGCACGGACTTCACCCACTGGTGGAGCGGCCAGAACGCCAGCAGCTGCCAAAGCGCGCCGGCCGCCGACATCACGCGGGCGCTGGCGCGGGGGTTTGACCCTGATAACGACCGCTGACCGCGGCTGTCGCTCGCCAGCGCCGCGCGGGCGCTGGCGTTCGCGGCTTCGATCGAGCGCGGTCACCCAAACGGTGAGCGCGCCTCGGGCACGCCAGCACGTCGTCAGGCCGTTGCCGCCAGCGGCGTCAGCGCCTGGGCGCTGGCGATGACGCCGCCGCCCAGACAGACTTCGCCGTCGTACAGCACGGCGCTCTGGCCGGGGGTGACGGCCCACTGGGCGTCGGCAAAGCGCAGGCGGTGCGTGCCGCTGGCCGGGCCGGCCGACAGGGTGCAGGCGGCGTCCTGCTGGCGATAGCGCGTCTTGGCGGCATAGGCGCCGCACGTGGGGGCCTGGCCGGCGATCCAGCTGGCGTTGTCGAACGCCAGCTCGTGCGACAGCAGCCACGGGTGGTCGTGTCCCTGCACGGCGTACAGCGTGTGGCTGGCCATGTCCTTGCGCGCCACGAACCAGGGCGCGTGGTCGCCACCGCCGCGCGCCGCGCCCTTGTCCTTCACGCCACCGATGCCCAGCCCCTGGCGCTGGCCCAGGGTGTAGAACGACAGGCCCACATGCCGGCCGATGGTGCGCCCGCGCTCGTCCTTGATCGGGCCGGGCCGGGTTTGCAGGTAGCGGTTGAGAAATTCGCGAAACGGCCGCTCGCCGATGAAGCAGATGCCGGTGGAATCCTTCTTCTTCGCGTTCGGCAGGCCGATCTCGGCGGCGATGCGGCGCACCTCGGTCTTGTGCAGCTCGCCCACCGGAAACAGCGTCCTGGCCAGCTGCGCCTGGTTGAGGCGGTGCAGGAAGTAGCTCTGGTCCTTGGACGGATCCAGCCCCTTGAGCAGCTCGTGCAGGCCGGTGTGCGCGTTGTGGCGCACGCGGGCGTAGTGGCCGGTGGCGATTTTCTCGGCCCCCAGCCGCATGGCGTGGTCGAGGAAGGCCTTGAACTTGATCTCGGCGTTGCACAGCACGTCGGGGTTGGGGGTGCGTCCGGCCTGGTATTCGCGCAGGAACTCGGCGAACACGCGGTCCTTGTATTCAGCGGCGAAGTTGACGTGCTCCAGCCCGATGCCGATCACGTCGGCCACCGCGGCGGCGTCGACGAAATCGACGTTGGACGAGCAGTATTCGCCGTCGTCGTCATCTTCCCAGTTCTTCATGAAGATGCCGACCACCTCGTGCCCCTGCTGCTTGAGCAGCCACGCCGCCACGGCCGAATCCACCCCGCCCGACAGGCCAACCACCACGCGCTGCTTGGACATGGGCGGATTATCCGGCGCGGGCAAAGAACAGGCCGGCCATCACCAGACCGGTCAGGATGACGATGGCGCGCACCGCGGCCACCGGCAGCCGCCGCGCCAGCCGCGCGCCGGCAAAGCCGCCCAGGGTGGCGAACACCGCCATCAGCAGCGCCTGCTGCCAGACGATGGCCCCGCCGATGGCGAAGGCGATCACCGACACCACCGACAGCACGAAGGAATTGAGGTTCTTCAGCGCGTTGACGGTGTTCATGCGCTGCTCGCCCACCAGCAGGTACAGCGCCATCAGCAAGATGCCCAGGCCGCCGTTGAAATAGCCACCGTAGACCGCCACCGCCAGCAAGCCGGCGCTGCGCCAGCGCGCCAGAGCGCCGCCAGCGCTGCCCCCGACCCAGCCCGCCAGGCGCGGGCCCAGCGCGAACAGCAGCGTGGCAAACAGCAGCAGCCAGGGCACGACGCCGGCAAACACCTTGGCGGGCGTCACCAGCAGCAGCAGCGCGCCGGCCACGCCGCCGATGGCGCTCAGGATGACTTCGCGCAGCCGCAGCGCGCGCGGCAGCGCCGCCAGCTCCGGCCGAAAGCCCAGCGCGCTGCCCAGGTAGCCCGGACACACGGCCAGCGCGCTGGTGGCGTTGGCGGCAATCGGTGGCACGCCGGTCCACACCAGGGCCGGAAAGGTCAGAAACGTGCCACCGCCGGCGATGGCGTTGAGCACGCCGGCGCCAAAGGCGGCTACCGCCAGCACGCTGAAACCGAGAAGAAGGTCCATGGCCGTGTCAGCTACCGCGGCCGCCGGGCCGCGAAGCACTCCTGAAAAGATAGCTCATGGCGCATTCCCCGCCGGCGCCGACTGCGCATTTTGCCCCGAACCCTGCCGCTGCGCCCGCGCCGCCAGCGCCACCAGCAGCAACACGGGCAGGCCCAGCAGGGCGGTACTGACGAAAAAGCCCGCGTAGCCGTGCGCGTTGACGTAGTCGCCCGAGAAGCCGGCGACGAACTTCGGCAGCATCAGCATCAGCGACGAGAACAGCGCGTACTGCGTGGCCGAGTAGCTGATGTTGGTCAGGCTGGACAGGTAGCCCACGAAGGCCGCCGACGCGATGCCCGAGGCCAGATTGTCGGCCGACACCACGGCGATCAGCGCCGGCACGCTGTGCCCGAAGCCGGCCAGCCAGGCAAACAGCAGGTTGGTCAGCGCCGACAGCAGCGCCCCCAGCATCAGGATGCGCATGACGCCGAAGCGCAGCGCCAGCGAACCGCCGACGAAAGCGCCGGCCAGCGTCATCACCACGCCGTAGATCTTGGTGACCGCCGCCACCTCGTCCTTGGTGTAGCCCATGTCGACGTAGAACGGGTTGGCCATGATGCCCATCACCACATCGCTGATGCGGTAGACGGCAATCAGCGCCAGGATCAGCGCGGCCTGCCAGCGGTAGCGCCGAAAAAAGTCGGCGAACGGCTCCACCAGCGCGGAGCGCAGCCACTCGCCGGCACCGCGCGCGCGTGCCAGCGGTTGCGGCGCCGGTTCGGGCGACAGCAGCACCGTCAACACCCCCAGCAGCATCGACGCCGCCATCACCGCGTAGGCCAGTTGCCAGGCCGCCTGGTCGTACCCGACGGCCAGCCCCTGCGCGCGTGCCGCCAGCCACAGCACGCCTGCGCCGGCCCAGATCATGGCCAGCCGGTAGCCGGTCTGGTAGCTGGCGGCCAGCGCCGGCTGCTCGTCGGCCGGGGCCGATTCGATGCGGAAGGCGTCCAGCGCGATGTCCTGCGTGGCCGAGGCAAAGGCCACCGCCAGCGCCCAGCCCACCATGGCGCCCAGCGACACGCGGGGGTCGGCCGCCGCCAGGCCGATCAGGCCCGCCATCACTCCGGCCTGGGCCAGCAGCAGCCAGGCCCGCCGGCGCCCCAGCCAGGGCGTCAGCCCGGGCAGCGGCACGCGATCGACCAGCGGCGCCCACACCCACTTGAAGCCGTAGGCCAGGCCGACCCAGCTGAAGTAGCCGATGGTCGAGCGGTCGATGCCCGCCTCGCGCAGTCGAAACGACAGCGTGCCCAGCACCAGCAGCAACGGCAAGCCGGCGGCAAAGCCCAGCGCCAGCATGCGCAGGCTGGGCGGCGACAGATAGATGCGCAGGCTGGCGCGCCAGTCGCGGGCTGGGGGCGATGGGGCCGGCGCGTCAGAGGCCATCGCGCGCGAAGGGGTTGTGGCGGCGCTCCTCGCCAAACGTGCTTTCCGGCCCGTGGCCGGGGATGAACACGGTGTCGTCGCCCATCGGCCACAGGCGCTGGCGGATGCTGGCGATGAGTTCGTCGTGATTGCCGCCCGGAAAATCGGTGCGGCCTATGCTGCCGGCAAACAGCACGTCGCCGACGAACGCGCGGCGCGCTTCGGGCGAATGGAACACCACGTGGCCGGGCGTGTGTCCGGGGCAGTGGCGCACGGTGAGCTGGCACTGGCCGACCTGCACGGTGTCGCGGTCGTGCAGCCAGCGCGTGGGGGTGAACGGCGCCACCTGCGGGAAGCCGAACATGCGGCCCTGCTCGGCGATGCCGTCGATCCAGAACTGGTCGCCCGGGTGCGGGCCGATGACCGGCAGGCCGAGCCGCTGGCTCAGCTCGGCGGTGCCGCCGGCATGGTCGATGTGCGCGTGGGTGAGCCAGATCTGCGTCGGCGTCAGGCCCAGCTCGCGCAGTGCGGCTTCGATGCGCGGCAGGTCGCCGCCCGGGTCGATGATCGCGGCCTGGCGGGTGGCTTCGCACCAGACGATGGAGCAGTTCTGCGCGAAGGGCGTCACCGGCACGGTCCGATAGCGCAGCGCTGGAGGTGTCGAGGCGGTCATGGGCGCGAGGGCAAGACAGGGCCAGAAAGCAAAAATCCCGCCTTGGGCGGGATTTTTGACCGGGGTAACTTGGTTGCGCGAGGAGGATTTGAACCTCCGACCTTTGGGTTATGAGCCCAACGAGCTACCAGACTGCTCCATCGCGCGGCAAGACTGCAATTATAGCTTATTCCTGGCCGGCCTGCTCGCCGTCCGATGCTTCGGGGCGATCGACCAGTTCGACGAAGGCCATGGGCGCGTTGTCGCCGACGCGGAAGCCCATCTTCAGGATGCGCGTGTAGCCCCCCGGGCGGCTCTGGTAGCGCGGGCCCAGTTCGGTGAACAGCTTGCTGACGCTGGCGTCGTCGCGCAGGCGGGCAAAGGCCAGGCGGCGGTTGGCCACGCTGTCCTTCTTGGCCAGGGTGATCATGGGCTCGACCACGCGGCGCAGTTCCTTGGCCTTGGGCACGGTGGTCTTGATCGCCTCGTGGGCGATCAGCGAGTTCATCATGTTGCGCAGCATCGCCTGGCGGTGCGCGCTGGTGCGGTTGAGTTTGCGAAGGCCGTTGCCGTGACGCATGGTGCTTTCCTTTCCTTTATTAACAGGACCGCCGGATCAGGTACGGGCCTTGCACGATGTGCTTCTATTCGAAGCGGATACTCTTGAATTGATAGCTGCTAGCGCTTGTCAAACGGGCGCCAGAGCTTGATCTGGCATTGAATCAGCGCTTGTCCAGACCCACGGGCGGCCAGTTTTCCAGCTTCATGCCCAGGGTCAGGCCGCGCGAGGCCAGCACTTCCTTGATTTCGTTGAGCGACTTGCGGCCCAGGTTGGGGGTCTTGAGCAGCTCGTTCTCGGTGCGCTGGATCAGGTCACCGATGTAGTAGATGTTCTCGGCCTTCAGGCAGTTGGCCGAGCGCACGGTGAGCTCCAACTCGTCGACCGGGCGCAGCAGGATCGGGTCGAAGCTGGCCGCGCCGCTGCGCTGCGCCGGCGCGCCGAAGCTGGGCAGCTCGCCCCCCTCGAGCTGCGCGAACACCGCCAGCTGCTCGACCAGGATCTGGGCCGACTGGCGCACGGCGTCCTCGGCGTTGATGGTGCCGTTGGTTTCGATCTCCATCACCAGCTTGTCGAGGTCGGTGCGCTGCTCGACGCGGGCGTTCTCGACCGCGTAGCTGACGCGTCGGACCGGCGAGAACGACGCGTCCAGCACGATGCGGCCGATCGACTTGGTGGGCTCGTCGCCGTGACGGCGCAGGGTGCCCGGCACATAGCCGCGACCCTTTTCGACCTTGATCTGCATGTCCAGCTTGCCGCCTTGCGAGAGGTTGGCGATGACATGGCCGGGGTTGATGATCTCGACGTCGTGCGGCGTCTGGATGTCGGCGGCGGTGACGACGCCATCGCCGTCCTTGCGCAGGCTCAGGGTGACTTCATCGCGGTTGTGCAGCTTGAAGACCACGCCCTTGAGGTTCAGCAGGATGCTGACGACGTCTTCCTGCACGCCATCGATGCTGGAGAACTCGTGCAGCACGCCGGCGATCGTCACCTCGGTGGGCGCATAGCCGACCATCGACGACAGCAGCACGCGGCGCAGCGCGTTGCCCAGGGTGTGACCGTAGCCACGCTCGAACGGCTCGAGCGTGACCTCGGCCTTGTGGTCGCCCAGCGGCTCGACGTTGATCGCTTTGGGTTTCAGCAGTTGGGTTTGCATGGTTCTAGACTTCCTCTCAATACCCCCGGCTCGTTACACCGGTAAGGCTGGTGAAGCGCCAAACCCGCCAGGCTGGCGGGTCGGAACGAAAATGGCGAACAACGCCAAGGATCAGCGCGAATACAGTTCGACGATCAACGACTCGTTGATGTCGGCGCCGAACTCATCACGATCAGGCGTTTTCTTGAAGGTGCCCTCGACCTTGTCGACACTGACTTCCACCCAGGCCGGAAAGCCCAGCTGACCGGCCAGTTGCAGTGCTTCCTGCACGCGGGTCTGCTTCCTGGATTTTTCGCGCACCGCGACCACGTCGCCGGCCTGCACCAGGTAGGACGGGATGTTGACCGGCTGCCCATTGACCGTCACGGCCTTGTGCGACACCAGCTGACGGGCTTCGGCGCGCGTCGAGCCGAAGCCCATGCGGTAAACGACGTTGTCCAGGCGCGACTCCAGCAGCGACAGCAGGTTGGCGCCAGTGTTGCCACGGCGACGCTCGGCCTCGGCGAAGTAGCGGCGGAACTGCTTTTCCAGCACGCCGTACATGCGCTTGACCTTCTGCTTTTCGCGCAGTTGCAGACCATAGTCCGACGTGCGCTGGCCGGAGGTGCGGCCATGCTGGCCGGGCTTGGAGTCGAACTTGGCCTTGTCGCTGATCGAGCGGCGCGCGCTCTTCAGGAACAGGTCGGTGCCTTCACGGCGGGAGAGCTTGGCCTTGGGGCCCAGATAACGTGCCACTTGTATTTCCTTCGGTTGGTCTGCCCCGGCCGATTGCCAGGGGAGCCGCTCACGAGACGGTGAACGGCGGTGGTCTTAAGTGAGAAACGGAAAAATGCACGGACCGGCATGCACCAGACATGCCGCGCCGATGGGTCGTCAGATGCGGCGGCGCTTTTGCGGGCGGCAGCCGTTGTGCGGCACCGGCGTCACGTCGGAAATCGAGGTGATGCGGATGCCCAGGGCCGCCAGCGCGCGGACGGAGGACTCGCGACCGGGGCCGGGACCCTTGATCTCGACGTCCACGTTCTTGATGCCCTGCTCCATGGCGGCGCGGCCGGCCGACTCGGAGGCCACCTGGGCGGCGAACGGCGTCGACTTGCGCGAACCCTTGAAACCCTGCCCACCCGACGACGCCCAGGACAGTGCGTTGCCCTGACGGTCGGTGATGGTGATGATCGTGTTGTTGAACGACGCGTGCACGTGCGCGATGCCGTCCGCGATGTTCTTGCGGACCTTCTTGCGCACGCGCTGGGCGGCATTGCTGGCGGGTGATTTGGCCATGTCTTAGCGTTCCTTGATTATTTTTTCAGCGCCTGCGCGGCCTTGCGCGGGCCCTTGCGGGTGCGGGCATTGGTGCGCGTGCGTTGGCCGCGCATCGGCAGGCCGCGGCGATGACGGAAGCCCCGATAGCAGCCGATGTCCATCAAGCGCTTGATGTTCATCGTGGTTTCGCGGCGCAGATCACCCTCGATGATGAACTGGGCGATCTGGTCGCGAATCTTCTCCTGATCGGCGTCGGTCAGATCCTTGATCTTCTTCGAATACGGGATACCGCAGGCGTCGCAGATCTTGCGCGCGCGCGTGCGGCCGATGCCGTAGATCGCCGTCAGGCCGATTTCCGCGTGCTTGTGCGGCGGAATGTTGATACCAGCAATACGTGCCATGGTCCTCTAGTCCTTCAGAATGCTCGTGCAGGCGGCGCTCAACCCTGGCGCTGCTTGTGACGCGGGTCGGTGCAGATCACGCGCACCACGCCCTTGCGGCGGATGATCTTGCAGTTGCGGCAGATCTTCTTGACCGAAGCTGAAACTCTCATTTCACTCTCCTAAAACTCTTTTGTCCCGTCCCAAGCCGAAGCCCCTGCTTCGCTTGGCACGGAACACGATGCGTGCTCTCTTCAGGTCGTGCGGCGTCATCGACACCGCCGCCTTGTCGTCGGGCAGAACGCGGATGACATGCACCCCCATCCACCCCAAATGTGGCCTGTCACCACGCGCCCATTCCTCATCTGGCCTGGAACGTGGCGTCGGGCGGATTCTCGGGAACCTCGCCCTGCTTGCGGATGAAATCATCCTTCAACATGGCTGTCAGCGGTCAAAGCGTGGTCTTGAAGTTGGCCTTCTTGAGCAGCGACTCGTACTGTTGACTCATCATGTAGTTTTGCACCTGCGCCATGAAATCCATGGTCACGACGACCAGGATCAGCAGCGAAGTGCCTCCGAAGTAGAACGGCACGTTGTACTTCAGGATCAAAAACTCCGGCAGCAGGCACACCGCCGTGATGTAAGCTGCGCCGATCAGCGTCAGGCGCATCAGGATCTTGTCGATGTAGCGCGCCGTCTGCTCACCCGGACGGATGCCCGGAATGAAGGCGCCACTCTTCTTCAGGTTGTCGGCCGTCTCGCGGCTGTTGAACACCAGGCCCGTGTAGAAAAAGCAGAAGAAGATGATGGCCGCTGCGTACAGCATGACGTAGATCGGCTGCCCCGGCGTCAGGGTGGCCGCGATGTCCTTCAGCCAGCGCATCGAATCACCGGCGCTGAACCAGCCCACCACGGTGGCCGGCAGCAGGATGATGGACGAAGCGAAGATCGGCGGGATCACGCCCGACATGTTCAGCTTCAGCGGCAGGTGTGACGACTGCCCCCCGTACACCTTGTTGCCCACCTGGCGGCGTGCGTAGTTGACCAGGATCTTGCGCAGACCCCGCTCGACGAACACCACGAAATAAGTCACGCCACCCACCAGCAGGACGATGAACAGCGCCACGATGATGCTCATCGCTCCGGTGCGCACCAGTTCCAGCAGGCCGCCCACCGCGCTGGGCAGGCCGGCCGCGATGCCGGCGAAGATCAGGATCGAGATGCCGTTGCCCAGCCCGCGCTCGGTAATCTGCTCGCCCAGCCACATCAGGAACATGGTGCCGGCGGTCAGGCTGACCACCGCCGTCAGACGGAAGCCCCAGCCCGGGCTGATCACCAGCCCCTGCGACGCCTCCAGCGCCACCGCGATGCCGAACGACTGAAACAGCGCCAGCCCCACCGTGCCATAGCGCGTGTACTGCGTGATCTTGCGCCGGCCAGCCTCGCCTTCCTTCTTCATTTGCTCGAAGGTCGGCACGACGTAACCCATCAACTGCATGATGATCGACGCCGAGATGTAGGGCATGATGCCCAGGGCGAACACGGTGAAGCGCGACAGCGCGCCACCGGAGAACATGTTGAACAGGTTCAGGATGCCGCCCTGCTGGCCCTGGAACAGCTGGCGCAGCTGGTCGGGGTTGATGCCCGGCACGGGGATGTGCGCACCGATGCGGTACACCACCAGCGCCAGCAACAGGAACACCAGCCGACGCTGCAAGTCACCGTACTTGCCGGTCTTCGCGATTTGCGTTGCGCTGGTTGCCACTACTCAGTCACTTTCAGGAACAAATGTCCGCACCCGCTCAGGCGAGCGAGCCACCAGCCGCCTCGATGGCCGCCTTGGCGCCGGCCGTCGCACCGACGCCGGTCAGCTTGACCGCGCGAGACAGTTCACCCGACTTGATGACCTTGACCACCTTGACGATTTCGCGCACCAGACCGGCGCGCTTGAGCATCAGCACGTCCACCTCGGCGGCGCCCAGGCGCTCCAGGTCCGACAGCGTGACCTCGGCGTTGTACTTGAGCGAGGCCGACTTGAAGCCGCGCTTGGGCAGGCGACGCTGCAGCGGCATCTGGCCGCCCTCGAAGCCCACTTTGTGGTAGCCACCGCTGCGCGACTTCTGGCCCTTGTGACCACGACCAGCGGTCTTGCCCAGGCCAGAGCCAATGCCACGACCCACGCGACGGCGGGCGCGACGCGCGCCATCAGCGGGTTTGATGCTGTTGAGTTCCATGATCCGATTCCTCAGACGATCTTGACCAGGTAGTCGATCTTGTTGATCATGCCGCGCACCGCAGGCGTGTCCTGCAGCTCGCTCACGCTGTTCAGCTTGCGCAGGCCCAGGCCGCGCACGGTGTCGCGGTGCGACTGCTTGCAGCCGATCGTGCTGCGCACCAGTTGCACCTTGACGGTTTTTTGTTCAGTTGCCATGACTTGACTCCCCATCAGGCGGCGAAGATGTCTTCGACCGACTTGCCGCGCTTGGCCGCCACTTCGGCAGGCGTGGTGCAGTTGCGCAGCGCATCCAGCGTGGCACGCACCATGTTGTACGGGTTGGACGTGCCGTGGCTCTTGGCCACGATGTCGGTGATGCCGAGCACCTCGAACACGGCGCGCATCGGGCCGCCGGCGATGATGCCGGTACCGCGCGGCGCCGGTGCCATCATCACGGTGGCCGCGCCATGGTGGCCGGTCACGTTGTGATGGATGGTGCCATCGCGCAGCGATACCTTCAGCATGTTGCGACGCGCCTCTTCCATGGCCTTCTGCACGGCCGACGGCACTTCCTTGGACTTGCCCTTGCCCATGCCGACACGACCGTCGCCGTCACCCACCACGGTGAGCGCCGCGAAACCCAGGATACGACCACCCTTCACCACCTTGGTGACGCGGTTGATCGAGATCATCTTCTCGCGCAGGCCGTCCTCGGGACCGTCGCCTTGCACCCTAGCTTGAAACTTGCTTGCCATCTCGCTCGTCCTTTAGAACTGCAGGCCGGCTTCGCGGGCCGCCTCGGCCAGCGCCTTGACACGGCCGTGGTACGCAAAACCCGCGCGGTCAAACGCCACCTTCTCGACGCCGGCTGCCTTGGCACGCTCGGCAATGCGCTTGCCGATCTGCTGCGCGGCGGCCACGTTGCCACCCTTGCCGGCGGCGCCCAGCGCCTGGCGCATTTCGGCCTCGGCGGTGGAGGCGGAAGCCAGCACGCGGGAGCCGTCCTCGGACAGCACGGTGGCATAGATGTGCAGATTGGTGCGGTTCACGCTCAGTCGGCACACGCCCTTGTCGGCGATGCGGATCCGCGTCTGGCGCGCGCGACGGAGACGCTGCTCTTTCTTGCTCGTCATGATGCAGATCCTTACTTCTTCTTGGTTTCCTTGATGACCACGCGTTCGTCCGCATAGCGGATGCCTTTGCCCTTGTAGGGCTCGGGCGGACGCACGT
>Ga0208564_1003157_pt1 | contig 12258 bp, 13 predicted proteins | sample AD_UKC073_MetaG_FD_184439 | JGI IMG/M metagenome (GOLD analysis project Ga0208564, IMG submission 184439) | Active sludge microbial communities of municipal wastewater-treating anaerobic digesters from USA - AD_UKC073_MetaG (SPAdes) (version 2) | ecosystem: Engineered > Bioreactor > Anaerobic >... | reverse complement strand
CGCCGAGCAGCTGCCGCTGCAGAGCCTGGACATGATCGCCAAGATGACCGACGGCCAGGCCATGATGAACCAGGCCGCCAATGGCGTGCAGGTGCTGGTGCTGGCCGGCAGCCGCAGCCAGCCGGTGAGCGAAGAGCAGGCCAAGCCCGCGATCGAGCAGTTCTTGCTCAACGAGCGCAAGCGCAAGCTGGTGGAAGAGGACGTGAAGGCCATGCGCGGCGCGGCCAAGATCGAATACGTGGGCAAGTTCGCCGAGAAGGCCGCCGCCCCGGATGCCGCCGCGTCGGCAGCAGCGCCTGCCGTTGCCCCTGCGCCCACCCCGGCTGCCCCGGCCGCCAGCGGCCTGAACGCCACCGACATCAGCAAAGGCATGGGCCTGAAATGACCCCAGTCCGCCAACGCATGAAGCCCCTGCAACCGTTGCTGTACGCCGCCCTGGCGCTGGGCCTGTGCCTGGGCTGCGGCGGCATCCGCCCGGTGCATGCGCAGGGTGCCGCCGCCGCCACCGCTGCCGCTGAATACCGCCTGGGCTCGGGTGACGTGATCCGCATCAACGTCTATCAGAACCCTGACCTGACGCTGGAGACCCGCGTCACCGAGGCCGGCATCGTCAGCTACCCGCTGCTGGGCGCCATCCGCCTGGGCGGGCTGAGCGTGACTGCCGCCGAGCGGCTGATTGCCGACGGCCTGCGCAACGGCAACTTCGTCAAGCAGCCGCAGGTGACGCTGGTGGTGCTGCAGGTGCGCGGCAACCAGGCCAGCGTGCTGGGCCAGGTCAACCGCCCGGGGCGTTATCCGATTGAAGTGGCCGACATGCGGCTGACCGACCTGCTGGCCATGGCCGGCGGCACGGCGCAGTCGGGTGCTGACATGGTGGTCGTCACCGGCACCCGCAACGGCCAGCCCTACCGGCTGGAGGTCGACCTGCCCATGGTCTTCCAGGCTGGCGGCAAAGACCGCGACGTGCTCATCCTCAACGGCGACACCGTGTGGGTCGAGCGCCAGCCGCTGGTCTACATCTACGGTGAAGTGCAGCGCCCCGGCCCCATGCGCCTGGAGCGCGGCATGACCCTGATGCAAAGCCTGGCCACCGGCGGCGGCCTGACCCAGCGCGGCACCGAAAAAGGCATCCGCGTGCACCGCAAGGGCGCCGACGGCAAGGTGCAGATCATCACCCCCGGCATGGACGACCGCATGCAGGACGGCGACGTGGTGTACGTGCGCGAGAGCTTGTTCTGAGCCAAGTTTGCGCGCAGATCTTCCAAAGGCACCGCCATGATTGACTGGTCAACTTGCACAGCCGTTGAACATCACCCTGACTTGGTGAGTGGTGCGTGGGTGTTCCGCGGCACCCGGGTTCCGCTGGCGGCCTTGTTCGAGAACCTGGAAGACGGCGTGCAGGTGCAGCAGTTTGTTGCGTGGTTCCCCGGCGTCACGCTGAACCAGGCCCGCGCCGTACTGGAGCACGCTGCACGCAGCGCGCTGGCAGAGGCATGAATGCGCATCTTGTTCGACCAGGGGACGCCGGCGCCTTTGCGCCAGGCGCTGTCTGGGCACCAAGTGATCACGGCTTTCGAGTTGGGCTGGTCGACACTCAAGAACGGCGAGCTGCTGGCTGCCGCAGAGCAGGAGCGCTTCGAGCTCTTCGTGACCACCGACCGCAACTTGCGATACCAGCAGAACCTGGCGACTCGGCGCATCGCGATCTTGGTCTTGAGCACCACGAGCTGGCCACGAATCCGTGCTGCGGTCGACCAAGTGATCGCGGTTGCCAACAGTTGCAAGCCGGGTGCGTTCATTGAACTACCCATCCCTTGATCGCCCTTCCACCAGTTGCATCCCCATGCGCCTGACCCCCGAGCAGACCCGGCAAATCCGGGCTTGCCTGCAGCAGCAGTTCGGCCCCACGACGCAAGTCAGCGTCTACGGGTCGCGGCTGGACGACGCTGGGCGCGGCGGCGATGTGGACCTGCTGGTGGAAACCGAGCGCCCCGTGACGCTGCGCCAGCGTGCGCTTGCCCAGATGCAGCTGGAGCAATCGTTGCAGCTGCCGGTTGACCTTCTGGTGGTGCAGCGTGGAGGCGCAGACACCGCCTTCACGCGCATTGCCCGGGCGAAGGCCTTGCCACTGGAGCCTGCATGATCACCGCCGCTGCCCGGCTGCTGGATGTGTGCGAGCAATCGCTGCAGATCCGCCCCGCAAGCGACAACTTCACCGCCGACTTCGCCGCCGTGCGGACGGCCACCAGCGCGTCACCCCAGCGTTGAACCCACACCAGACACCGCCATGACCTTCGGACAATTCCTCTCCATCCTGCGGGCCCGCAAATGGGCGGCCCTGCTGGTGTTTGTGCTGGTGGTGGCCACCACGGTGGGTGTGAGCCTGGTGCTGCCCAAGCAGTACGAAGCCGGTTCCAGCGTGGTGATCGACGTCAAGCCAGACCCGATTAGCGCGATGAATTTTCCCGGCATGGGCTTGCCCAGCTTCATGGCCACGCAAGTCGACATCATGACCAGCGACCGCGTGGCCCTGCGCGTGATCCGCGACCTGAAGCTGCTTGACAACCCGGGCCTGCGCGAGCAGTGGCAGACCGAGGGCGAAGGCAAGGGCACGATCGAGCAATGGCTGATCGAGCTGCTGACCAAGAACCTGACGATCAGGCCTTCGCAGCAGAGCAACGTCATCCAGATCAGCTACAAGTCGCCAGACCCGCGCTTTGCCGCCGGCCTGGCCAATGCCTTTGCTACCGCCTACATCGCCACCACGCTGGAGCTGCGGGTTGACCCGGCCAAGCAGTTCAGCAGCTTCTTCGTGGCGCAGAGCAAGGATGCCCGCGCCGCGCTGGAGGCCGCACAGGCCAGGCTGTCGGACTACCAGCGCGAGAAGGGCATCATCGCCGCCGACGAGCGCATGGACGTGGAGAACGCCCGCCTGGCCGAGCTGAGCAGCCAGCTGGTGCAGATGCAGGCCATCAGCAGTGAATCAGGCAGCCGCCAGCTGCAGGCCCAGGGCGCCCAGGGCGACCGCATGCAAGAGGTGCTGAACAACCCGGTGATCGGCAGCCTGAAAGCTGACCTGAGCCGCAGCGAGGCCCGCCTGCAAGAGCTGAACAGCAAGTTTGGTGACAACCACCCGCAGGTGCTGGAGGCCAAGGCCAACATCAACGAGCTGCGCAGCCGCATCGACGCCGAAACCCGCAAGGTGACCGGCGGCGTGAGCGTGACCAACACCATCAACAAGCAGCGTGAGGCGCAAGTCAAGCGTGAGCTGGACGCCCAGCGCGCCAAGCTGCTGCAGATGAAGGCCGTGCGTGACCAGGGCCAGGTGCTGGTGCGCGAGGTGGAGAACGCCCAGCGCGCCTATGACAGCGTGATGGCCCGCCTGAACCAGACCGCCATGGAAAGCCAGACCAACCAGAGCTATGCCAGCCTGCTGACCAGCGCCCAACCCCCGGCCGAGCACGCCAGCCCCAAGCTGGTGTTGAACACCGCGCTGGCCGTGTTTTTGGGCGCGCTGCTGGCCGTGGGCACCGCCCTGCTGCTGGAGCTGAACAACCGCAAGGTGCGCGCACCCGACGACGTGGTGGCCGCCCTGGGCCTGCCGGTGCTGGGCGTGCTGCCCAAGCCCAACGCCAAGCGCTTTGTGTCGGGCAAGACGGCGCTGCAGATGCAGCAGCGCATGATCGGCCTGCCGGCCCCGCAAGCGCCCAAGGGCCTCTGAGCCCGCTGCCCGAGCCCCCCGAACGGACCCCATGGCCAAGTTCCAAGACCCCCACCACGCGCCTGACAGCGCCCGCACCGTGACCGACCACCAGCCTGACGTGGCCGACCGCACCATCGGGTCCATCATTGCCGAAACCCGCAACCTGACCGCCGACCAGGTGGAGCGGGTGCTGCAGCACCAAAAGGCCAAGGGCATCCGCTTTGGCGAGGCCGCCATCGCGCTGGGTTATGCCAGCACCGACGACGTGCTGTTTGCGCTGAGCCAGCAGTTCCACTACCCCTATGCCGCTGAAGCCCAGCGCAAGGCCAGCCCCGAGCTGGTGGCGCTGAACGCACCCTTCGGCGTGCAGGCCGAGAGCTTCCGCGCCATCCGCAGCCAGATCATGATGCGGCTGTTCAATGAGGGGCAAGACCGCCGGGCCCTGGCCATCGTCAGCCCCGACGCCGGTGACGGCAAGACCTTCTTCAGCGCCAACCTGGCCGTCACCCTGGCCCAGCTGGGCGGGCGCACCCTGCTGGTGGACGCCGACATGCGCGGCCCGCGCCAGCACGCCGTGTTTGGGGTGGACAACACGGCCGGCCTGTCAGGCATCCTGAGCGGCCGGGCCGAGGCCAAGGTGATCCAGCAGGTGCCCGGCGTGTCCAGCCTGTTTGTGCTGCCGGTGGGCATCACCCCGCCCAACCCGCTGGAGTTGGTGGAGCGCCCCGCGTTCGGCCTGCTGGTGCGTGAGCTGCTCTCCAAGTTCGACCATGTGGTGGTCGACACCCCCGCCGCCCAATACGGCAGCGACAGCGCCGTGATCGCCGCCCGCTGCGGCGCCGCCCTGGTGGTGGCCCGCCAGAACAAGAGCCAGGTGGTGAGCCTGCAAGACCTGGTGGCCAACCTGGCCGAAACCCCTGCGCAGTTGGCCGGGGTGATCTTCAACGAGTTTTGAACATGGCTGCCTTGCCAAGCACCGGGGCAGGCACTGCTGGGCCAGGCAGCGCCAGGCCGCCCATCATTCCGCCAGGCACTGACCTGCTGGCGCTGGTGCTGCTGCTGGCCGGCTTTGCGGCCCTCTACGTGCCCAGCTATCTGATGCTGGCGCAGCGCATCTGGCCGACCGACGAGCAGGGCCATGGCCCCATCATCCTGGCCGTCAGCATCTGGCTGCTCTACAACAAGCGCCACGACCTGGCGGCGCTGCAGCCCCAGCCCAGCCTGGCCTGGGGGCTGCCTGTGCTGCTGCTGGGCCTGGTGATGTATGTGCTGGGCCGTTCGCAGTTCATCATGGTCTTCGAGCTGTTCTCGCAGATCCTGGTGCTGGCCGCCCTGGTGCTGCTGTTCCTGGGCACGCGGGGGCTGCGCCTGGTGTGGTTTCCGTTGTTCTTCCTTCTGTTCATGGTGCCGCTGCCGGGCAGCCTGGTGTCGTCGATCACAGGCCCCTTGAAAAGCGCCGTGTCGGCCGTGGCCGCCAACCTGCTCTACCACCTGGGCTACCCCGTGGGCCGGGCCGGCGTGGTGATGACGGTGGGTCCCTACCAGCTGCTGGTAGCCGATGCCTGTGCCGGCCTGAACAGCATGTTCACGCTCGAAGCGCTGGGCCTGCTCTACATGAACCTGATGCGCTACACCAATTCGGTGCGCAATGTGCTCCTGGCCATCCTGATCATCCCGATCTCGTTTGCCGCCAACATCGTGCGGGTGATGATCCTGGTGCTGGTGACCTACCACTTCGGTGACGAGGCAGGGCAGGGCTTCATCCATGGCTTCGCTGGCATGGTGCTGTTCATCGTGGGTCTGGTGCTGATGCTGTTGACCGACAGCCTGTTGCGGCTGAAGTTTCGCGCCCGGGAGAATGCCGCATGACGTCCCCGGCGCGCCGGCGCGCATTGGTTGTTGCGGGCTTGATGGCGGCCAGTGCGGCCGCTGCGGTGGTGAGTCGCCCCACCCGCCAGATGGCGGATGTGCTGGGCATGCCGAACCTGGAGACCCTGTTTCCCACCCAGTTTGGTGACTGGCGGGTCGACACCGCGATGCCGGTGATCCTGCCGTCACCCGATGTGCAGGCCCTGCTCAGCAAGATCTACAACCAGACCCTGGCCCGCACCTATGTCAACGGCAAGGGCCAACGGGTGATGCTGTCAGTGGCCTACGGTGGTGACCAGAGCGACGGCACCAGCGCCCACCGGCCCGAGGTGTGCTACCCGGCCCAGGGCTTTGCCATCACGGGCAACAGCCTGGGGCAGCTGCAGCTGGGCGACCGGCAGGTGCCGGTGCGGCGCCTGATGTCCAAGCTGGGCCCGCGTGAAGAACCCATCACCTACTGGGTGCTGGTGGGTGACGCCGTGGTCACCACCGGCCTGGGCCAGAAGCTGGCGCAGATGCGCTATGGCGTGCGCGGAGTTGTCGCCGACGGCATGCTGGTGCGCGTGTCCAGCATCGACGCCGACCCCGCCCGCGCCTACGCGGTGCACGACCAGTTGATTTCGGACTTGCTGGCCGCCGTGCCGGCGGACCAACGGCCCCGCGTGATCGGCCGATGAGCCCAGGCGGCCTGGCGCCAGGTTGTGGTGCCGGCCCCGCTTTGCCAAGGATTCCATGATGCAGGGCACACCGACAGCCTTTCCCCTTGTGCCGCCGCGTGGCCCGTCGCGCAGCGGCTTGCTGGCCGTTATCGGGCTGAGCTGCGTGTGGCTGGTCCTCAACTTCCTGCTGCTGCTGCTGGCGCCTCTGCAGTCGGTCGATGGGGGAGTCTTTCGCACGCTGATCGCGGTGGCGCCAGTGGCAGTGATGTGGCTGTTCTACCTCGCGGGCACGACAACACCGAAGGCGATGACCGCATTGATGGTCATCATCCTCATCGTGTCCGAACTCAGCATTCGGAATCGAGCGTTGAACGATACGACTGCTGACCCCCAAAACTTGGTGAAACTAATTTTTTGGGGCGCGGGAATGCTGGTGGCGCTGCTGAACTGGCGCCATCTTCGCCAAGCGTTGCGTGAGCCGGTCTTTGTGGCAATGACGCTGTATGCGGTGTGGGCCATTCTGACCAGTATTTATTCGCCTATTTTCACTTACTCGTTTGCATCGGGATTTGCATTTCTCTCTGTTTTGTTTTTTGCGGGCGTGATCCGTCAGGTTGTGGCTCCTCGGACATTGTTGAAGGCGTCGATTGGCGCGTTGACACCGCTTTTGGTGATCGCGCTGCTGATGTACGTGCTTGTACCAGACCGCGCAATGGCACTGATGGAGGCTGGCAACATTAAGCGCTTGGCTGCGCCGCTTGGAACACCTAACAGTTTGGGGCGTGTGGCAGCCATCGTGTTCCTGCTGTGCTTCGTTGGATGGCGCTTGGGCTGGCTGAAGCTGACCTCGCCATTTCTCTGGGTCAGTGTTGGTTCTGCTGTTGGCTGCATGGTGTTGTCGCAGAGTCGCACGGCGATCTTGGCGGCTTCACTTGCATTGGCGGCCGTTTTGTTGGTTCGGCGCCCATTTCGTTTTCTGATCGTTGCATCGGCCCTCTTGGCCGGCGGTTTGCTTTTTTCAATTTCCGAAACTGACCCGCGAGACATTGCAAAGGCGGTTTCGCGGACCGGTTCAGTGAGCGAGGTCACATCTTTGACCGGTCGAACTCAGATTTGGGCGTTTGCTTGGCAGGAGATCAAGAAGGCGCCGGTTTTGGGTTACGGAAACGCTTCAACAAAGTACTATATGCCCCTGAAATTCCGAACGTTTTGGGGGTGGACCTCAACGCATGTTCACAACATGTGGCTGCAAATCTGGTTCACGACCGGATTGGTTGGTGTCGTCTTACTGTTTGGGGTATTTTTGACGCAGTTTCTATATTGGCGAAAATCCAGAGATTTGCTCAGTTTCGTATTATTGATTTTCGCGTTCACGATCGGGTTGTCAGAGGCCGCATTCATCAATGGGGTCCCGAGTGTTCTGACCGCGATTTGGTTCTTCTGGTTGGCAGGCCCCAAAAACACTGCAGTTGCAACCGCCAATGCTGGCAGCCTCACACCTACAAGGGCGCCGTGGCAATTGGCTCGCCAGTGAGTTCCGCTTGCGGCTTCGGCGCGGAACGCGCCATGTTCGTTCAGGCTTGACGTGCGGCCAGCTCGGCAATTCGCTGTCCACCTGGCCTGGACCCGCTTTCAGCGTCGTCAGAGCGCCATGTCGTCTCTTGTTGACTTGCAGTCAGTGTTCTTGCCGCGCCGGCAGACCACGAACGTGTTGACGCATGCACTCGACTATCTCCGCCTCGCCTGGCTGAGTTGGCAACTGCTGCGGGCTGAGCGGCCGGTTGTGCTTTGGCTGCAGCTGCCGCCGGTGCCGCTGCTGTGGGTGGCACTGCTGCACCGCCGCCTGCGGCAGCCTGACATGGTGCTGGTGGCCGATTGCCACAACGCGACCTTCCGGCCGCGCTGGGCGCGTGTGCCGTTCAGCTTGTCGCTGTTGAACCATTGCGACCGGGTTCTGGTGCACAACGAGGTGGTGGCCGTGCAGGCCCAGGCCCTGGGTGTGCACCAGCAACGCCTGTTTGTGCTGGAAGACGTGCCCATGCTGGACGCGCCGCCCCAGCCACCCGCTGCCCCACCCGCATTGCTGGCCGGGCGGCCGCGGCCGTGGGTGCTTTTTCCGGGTTCGTTTGCGGCAGACGAGCCGGTGGGCGCCTTGCTGGCCGCCGCGCGCCGTTTGCCCGAGGTCAGCTTCGTGATGACCGGTCGGCGCGAGACGGCGGCCCGCCATGGCCACCGCCTGGACGATCTGCCGCCCAATGTGCTGTTGCCCGGCTACCTGGACACGGCTGATTTCGATACGCTGTTCCGGGCCAGTGATGTGGTGCTGGCGCTCACCCGGGAAGACGGCATCCAGCTCAGCGTCTGCAACGAGGCTCTGGGCTTCGGCAAGGCCATGGTGCTGTCAGACACACCGCTGCTGCGCCGCCTGTTTGCTGCCGCGGCCGTGATGGTGGATTCCAACAACCCCGATGCGTTGGCTGCGGCCATTGGCGAGGCGCTGGCCAGGCGCAGCACGCTGGAAGCCGCTGCGCTGGCGGCCGGGCATGCCCGGCGGCAGGCCTGGCTGGCCCGTTATGCGCAGCTGCAGGCTGAACTGGCGCGGCCCCTGAACGGCAAGCGAGCCACGGCATGAAGCTGGATATCGGGGCACGCCTGCGGTCCAACCGCATGGCCGGGCTGATGGACCAGGCGGGCTACTCGCTGGCGTCGTTCGTGCAGACGGTGCTGTATGCGCGCCTGTTGCCGGCCGATGCATTCGGCCTGTTCGCGATGGTGCTCAGCACCGTGCTGCTGGCGCAGACGCTGCAGCGCTGCATGGTGGTGCTGCCGATGGTGGTGTCGCTGGCCGACCGCGAGCGTGGCGGCATCCGCGGTTGGCTGCAGCTGAACGCTTGGGTGCTGCTGGGCGCGGTGCTGGTTTTGCTGCTGGCCGCCGCAGCCCTGCATTGGTGGCCAGCGGGCAACCGGGTGAACCTGCCGCAAATGCTGGGTCTTGCAGCTTGCGCGTTGCCGGCGGTGTTTGCCTTTGAATTCGTGCGGCGTGCTCTGTATGCCGAACAACTGCACCGCCGGGTGCCCTTGCAGGCGGCGGTGTACTTCAGCCTGCAACTGGGCGGGGCCTGGTGGGTGTCGCACTGGCTGCCCCAGGCCTGGGCGGCGGTGCTGGTGCTGGTGGTGGCCAATCTGCTGGCCGCTGCCGTGGGTGCCGCAGCCTTGACATGGCGGCGCCGCGATGGCGAGCCCGGCGCGGCCCAGCTGTTCAGCCGCTACCGCACCGACATGGGCTGGAGCCTGGCCGCCGCCGTGCCCTATGCCGGCTACAGCACGGGCATGCCGCTGATCGTGGGTTTGTTGCTGGGGCCGGCTGCGGCCGGCGTGTTCACCGCCACGCGGCTGCTGTTGGCGCCAGTGACCACGCTGATCTCTGCGGTTGACAGTGTCGACAAGCCCAAGGCCGCACGCAGCCTGCGCGATGGCGGCACCGCCGGGCTGGCGCGCTCACTGCGTGGCACCGCCAAATCGCTGCTGCTGCTGGGCGGCGGGTATGTTCTGGCGGTGGCGCTGTTCTACCAACCGCTGCTGGTGCTGATGCTGGGCCCGAAGATGGCCGCCGCTGCGCAGGGCGCATGGGTGTGGCTGCTGGTGGGGCTGTTGATGATGCTGGGCCAGCCCATGGAGACTGGCTTGCTGGTGTTGCGGCGCACGCGCTGGAATTTTCTGTCGCGCCTGGCCGCCTTGTGCGCCAGCCTGGCGGTGCTGTGGCTGGCGTTGCTCGGATTGGGGCAGACTGCAGGTGTCGTGGCCGTGGCCACCGGCTGGCTGGTGTCCACGCTCAGTGCGGCCTGGCTGCTGCGCCTGGCCCTGCGCCGGCATGTGCCGGCCCAGCCCCCTGCAGCGCAGGCCTAGAGCCCTGCACAAGACGGATTGCGCTCATGCCCCACCAGACTGCCCTGCCCAACCCGGCGCACCCCGTGCCGCGCTTGCTGCACCTGACGGCAGACCACCCCGACAGCATCCAGCCGCACAAGACGCCCGCTGTCTCTGGCCTGCTGGCCACGGCCATCTGGGCCGACAACCTGGTGATCTCGCTGAACCGGTCGGCGTCGCCCGTGCGCGCCGACCACTTCATCGACGACGGTGGTGGGGTGCTGGCCACGCCCTACCAGGGCCTGCCCTATGGCATGGGCTTGGCCCACTGGATGGGGCGGGTGGCCCGGCGGGTTGAGGCCCAGTTGGGCCGCATGGGTCGGCAGGTGGATCTGATCCATGCCCACAAGCTCACCTTTGAGGGGCTGGCCGCCCAGGCGCTGGGCCAGCGCCTGGGCGTGCCCCATGTGGTGACGGTGCGCGGACACACCGACCACAAGGTGGTGGCCGCCAAGCCGCTGCTGCGGGCGCGCTACCGCGCCATCCTGCAGTCAGCGGGCAGCGTGTTCTTCATCGCGCCCTGGTCTTTGCGGCGGCTGCAGCAGCAGCTCGACATCGAGATCCCGCAGGCGGTGATGCTGCCCAACATCTGCCGCAGGATGGATGCACCCCAGGCGATGGCAGCGCCGACGAACCGCTTTGTCAGCCTCTTCCATTTCAGAAGCTGGCGTGTCAAGAACATCGTGAACGTTTTTGCCGCACTGGCCCGCCTGCAGCAAGCGGGTGTGGATGTGGCGCTGGACGTGATTGGCGCCGCCGACGACACCGAGCAGGCTGCCATGCAGGCGCTGGCCACCCGTCATGGTGTGGCAGCGTGGGTACGTTGCCTGCCAGCCATGTCGCATGCGCAGCTGCAGGGCCAGCTGGGCCAGTACGCCGGCCTGGTGTTGCCGAGCTACCCGGAAACCTTCGGCATGGTGTACATCGAGGCTCTGAGCGCGGGCCTGCCGGTGATCCATGCGCGTGATTCTGGGATTGACGGGTACTTCAACGATCCGCTGTTGGCCTGCGCTGCAGACCACCGGGATCCAGCCAGTATTGCCGCCGCCATGCAGCAGGGGTTGCAGCGCATGGCCTTGTCGCGCGCCGCAGTGCAGCGGTTTCACGCCGATGGCGGGCTGGCGCAGTTTGGCGCGCCGGCGGTCGGTGCGGCATACCGGGCTGCTGTTGAGCAGGCCATGCAGCTGTCCGCTGCTACTGGCCGCGCCATGCCAGCGTGATGGCTTGGGCGGCTGCCGTTGGCGGCAGTCGCAGCGCAGCCCGGCGCTCAGGCGCGGTGAAGGTCCAGCTAGCGCCGGCAGGCAAGTCCAGACGAGACGGCTGGTCGATGCCGCTGATCTGAAGCGAAAGCCCGGGGTGCGCGCCCACGCTGAGTGTCCAGATGTCCTGGTCCGGTTTGGACAATTCCAGATTGACCCGCACGCTGCTTGCCAAGGCAAGACCAGCGCTGCGCAACAACGTGCCGTCCAACAACACCATGCGGCGGGCGTCTGTCCACCCAGCGGCGCCTTGCAACTCAAGGCCATCTGCGATGGCCCGTCCGCTGCGGCTGTCGCTCATTAGCACGGTCTGGCCCCCCACTTGCAGCACATGGCCGGCAGTGGCGGGCAGCAGGGCCATGGCCAGTGGCGGCGGCGCCGCTCCTTGCCAGGGTGTCAACACCGTGAGAAAGCGCCGGCTTGTCGCCGGCTGCCGGGCTTCAGCCGTCACATGCCATTCGGCCGGCACGGGGGATTCGGTGGTCTCCGACGGCTCGGGGGGGGGGGCGTGCCGGTCAGTCTGCCGCAGGTCCAGGTCCGCAGGCGTGGGCAGCAGCACTTGCGCGCTGAGCCCGGCATCCGGCCACGCCGCGTCGATGCGGGCCAGCCCGGCATCCAGGCGCATGGCCACGCGGCTGTGCAGCAGCCACTGGTGGCGCACCGGCGCGGCGCCGGGAAGCCCGTCGATCTCGTCGAGCACCACGAAGAAGCGGCGGTCCACAAACACGATGTGGCGCTGCACACGCGCCGCCAACGCCTGGTAGGCCGCCGACGCGTCGCCGCTGACGACATCGCCGTTGGCCGTGCTGGCAAAGCGCGTGATGCGGCCCTTGGCCCCGGC
>Ga0208564_1003151_pt1 | contig 12282 bp, 10 predicted proteins | sample AD_UKC073_MetaG_FD_184439 | JGI IMG/M metagenome (GOLD analysis project Ga0208564, IMG submission 184439) | Active sludge microbial communities of municipal wastewater-treating anaerobic digesters from USA - AD_UKC073_MetaG (SPAdes) (version 2) | ecosystem: Engineered > Bioreactor > Anaerobic >... | reverse complement strand
CCGGTTTGCCCATAGCCCGAAATGCGTAGCATGATGAGGCCGGGGTTGTCCTTCGCCAGCGTGGCGTAATCCATGCCCCAACCCTCCAGCGTGCCGGGGCGGAAATTCTCGATCAGCACATCGGCCTGTGCGATGAGCTGGCGCGCCAGCGCCTGGCCTTCCTCGTCGCGCAGGTCAATGGCAATCGAGCGCTTGTTGCGCGACTGCACTTGCCACCATACCGAGGTACCGTCGAGAATCTTGCGCCAGTTGCGCAGCGGATCACCACTGCCCGGCGCTTCGATCTTGATCACGTCAGCGCCGAAATCGCCTAGTGTCTTGGCCGCGAATGGCCCGGCGATGAGCTGCCCCATCTCGATGACGCGCAGCCCCTGCAGAGCGCTCACGCCTTCCAACATCTTTGCCGTTGCGTTCATGGTTGGCTGTCGTCGGTCAATCCACGGTTGCGCCAGCGTCCTTGACGATCTTCGCCCAGCGCGGCAAATCGTCACGCACCAGCGAGGCAAACTGCTCGGGCGACGACTTGAACGGCTCGCAGCCCACTCCCGCCAACCGTTCGATGGCGTCCTTCGACTCCAGCGCTTTGGCAATCTCGGCGTTCAGTTGCTGGATGATCGACTTTGGCGTGCCCGCAGGCACAAACATGCCGTACCACGGCGTGGTGCCGAAGCCCTTCACCGTCTCGCCAATGGTTGGCGAATCGGGTAGCGCGGGAACGCGCTTCTCGTTGACGACGCCCAGCACCTTGATCTTGCCGGCCTTGATGAACGAAATCGACGACGGCAGGCTCTGCACCGATACCTGCACTTGCCCGCCGACCAGATCGGTCACTGCAGCAGATGCCCCCTTGTACGGCACATGCACAAGATCAATGCCCGCGGCCTTGCCGAGCATCTCACCGATCAGGTGATTGAGCGTGCCGTTACCGGCCGAGCCGATGTAGATTTTTTTGGGTTGCTGCTTCGCGAGCGCGATCAGTTCCGCCACGTTCTTGGCCGGGAACGCCGGATTGGCCACCAGCACATAGCCCGCCGTTGCCAGCGTGCCGACGGGCTGGAAGTCCTTGACCGGATCGAACCCCGTGCTCTTGTAAAGCGAAGGATTGATCACCATCGAGCTGTCGGCCGTGATCACCGTGGTGTAGCCATCGGGCTTCGCCTTGGCCGCGACCACGGTGCCCACATTGCCGCCCGCGCCGGGGCGGTTGTCCACGATGAAGGTTTGCCCGAGCTGCTCGCTGAGCTTCTGTGCGATCACTCGCGCAATGGCGTCGTTGGCGCCACCGGCGGCCTGCGGCACGATGATGGTGACGGGCTTGCTTGGATATTTGTCGTCGGCAATGGCGTTTTGCATTGCAGCCAGCGCCAGCAGGCCAGTCAGGACTCGCAGAACAGTGGACATCAGAAGCCTCCTTGGAATGTGCCAGTGCGATGGTGCGCAGTCTACGGAGAATGGCACGACAACGGAATACGTTTCCTGGCAAACGAGGTTTCGCAAAACGCGAAAGCGGTAGCAGATCAGCTTGTACGGCTGCTGCCGCTACCTATTCGCGGTGAACCTCACTTTTTCGCTCGCGTCGAGCTTCACAAAGCCGTTCATGGGTCAATCGCCCGGCGGAACCGTCAAGTGCCTGTTGAGAGGCGCAATTTTGCGGAAAGGCGGTGGAAAGTGCAGCGATCTGCACGCCAGACATAATGCAATCAACTCACGCTGATCTTGCCCATGTTCGAACAAGCCTTCAAAAATATCGACGACGTTCTCTGGAAAGAGGCGGGCTGTACTACGGAGCTGGACTACACCGAGCAAACCTCCTGGCTGCTCTTCCTCAAGTATCTCGACGGCCTGGAGCAGGACAAGGCGACCGAGGCCGAGCTTGAAGGCAAGAAGTACACCCACATCATCGCCTCGCCCTATCGCTGGGACACCTGGGCCGCGCCGAAGGATGCCAGCGGCAAGCTTGACCACAACAAGGCGCTCACCGGCGACGACCTGCGCGAGTTTGTTGACCGCACGCTGTTCCCTTACCTGCAAGGCTTCAAGCAGAAGGCCAGCGGCCCGAACACGCTGGAATACAAGATCGGCGAAATTTTTGGCGAGATCAAGAACAAGATTTCCAGCGGCTACAACCTGCGCGAGATCATCGACCAGATCGACGCGCTGCGCTTTCGCTCACAGACTGAAAAGCACGAGCTTTCGCACCTGTACGAAGCCAAAATCAAGAACATGGGCAACGCGGGCCGCAACGGCGGCGAGTACTACACGCCGCGTCCGCTGATCCGCGCGATGGTGCAGGTCACCGCGCCGAAGATTGGTGAGACGATTTACGACGGCGCCTGCGGCTCGGCGGGCTTTTTGTGCGAGGCGTTCGACTACCTGCGCCCGCTCGCGACCAAAGCGGCCGACCTGAAAACCCTGCAGGAGCGCACCTTCTACGGCAAGGAGAAAAAATCTCTCGCCTACGTCATCGCGATCATGAACATGATCCTGCACGGCATCGAAGCGCCGAACATCCAGCACACCAACACGCTCGCGGAAAACCTCGCCGACGTCCAGGAGAAGGACCGCTTCGACATCGTGCTCGCCAACCCGCCGTTCGGTGGCAAGGAACGCAAGGAAGTGCAGCAAAACTTCCCGATCCGCACCGGCGAAACCGCGTTTCTGTTCCTGCAGCACTTCATCAAACTGTTGCGCGCCGGTGGCCGCGCCGCCATCGTCATCAAGAACACGTTTCTCTCGAACACCGACAACGCCTCGGTTAGCCTGCGCAAACAATTGCTCGAAAGCTGCAACCTGCACACCGTGCTCGATTGCCCCGGCGGCACCTTCCTCGGCGCCGGCGTGAAGACGGTGGTGCTGTTTTTCGAGAAGGGCGCACCGACCCGAAAGGTTTGGTACTACCAGCTCGATCCCGGCCGCAACATGGGCAAGACCAACCCGCTCAACGACGCCGATCTCACCGAATTCATCACGCTGCAAAAGACGTTCGCTGATTCGGGCAAAAGCTGGAGCGTGGACGCGGGGAATATTGACGCCACCACGTTCGACCTCGCGGTCAAAAACCCGAGCGCCGTTGAAACCGTCACCCATCGCCGCCCGCAGGACATCATGGACGAGATTGCGGCGCTGGATGCGGAGAGCGCCGAAGTGCTCGCCGGGATCCGGGCGTTGTTGTGAAGTCTCCGTCGGTCTACATCATGGCGAGTGGCCGCAACGGCACGCTCTACATCGGCGTCACGTCTGATCTGGTCAAACGCGTATGGCAGCATCGCGAGGGCATTGCTGAGGGTTTCACCAAAGACCACGACGTCAAATTACTCGTCTGGTACGAACAACACGAAACGATGGAAAGCGCCATTTCGCGCGAAAAGGCCATGAAGAAGTGGCTGCGGAAGTGGAAGCTCGACATCATCGAAAAGATGAACCCACAGTGGAATGACCTGTGGCCAGAAATCATCGGTGAGTGGCCCTTAAGCACTATTGCCACCGTTGCCGCTATTCCTGCCCCTGTCGCCGTTCCCGTCCCTCCCGCCGTGCCCACCCCTCCCGTTCCTCTCGTCATTCCCGCGAACGCGGGAATCCAGCCCCCCACCCCACGCGAAGCGTCTGAAATGCGCTGCGCGGAGGATTACGAACTGGATTCCCGCCTGCGCGGGAATGACGGGGTTGGAGGTGGGGCGTGAGTTCTGCTTGGCCAACGAAAACGCTGTCTGAAGTCTGTGAGATCAAGCCGCCGAAATCGGAGGCACGCCAGCGTCTGGCTTCGAATGATTCAGTTTCATTTGTTCCGATGGAAGACTTGGGCATTGATCAGAAGCAGGTCGTGCCCACACAAACGAGACTGCTGGCGGACGTGGCTGGCAGCTATACGTATTTCGCCGACGGCGATGTGTTGCTTGCGAAGATCACGCCGTGCTTTGAGAACGGCAAACTCGGGATTGCGGCCAATCTGACCAACGGCGTTGGATTTGGCTCCAGCGAATACATGGTCTTACGGCCAAGCCCGGCGTTAGACAAAGAATGGCTTTACTACTATCTCTCACGCGAAACCTTTCGCACCGAGGGCGCAGCGCGCATGAGTGGTGCGGTTGGTCACAAGCGCGTTGCGAAGGAGTTCATTGATGCGTATCCGATTCCGGTACCACCACTCACCGAACAGCAGCGAATCGCCGGCATCCTCGACGAAGCGTTTGACGGCATCGCCACCGCCAAAGCCAACGCCGAAAAGAACCTCCAAAACGCCCGCGCCCTGTTCGAAAGCCACCTTCAAGCCGTTTTCACGCAGCGGGGTGACGGATGGACGGAAACAACGCTGGAGGGTGTCGCGCACCGCGAATGCACGCTTTCGTACGGCATCGTGCAACCGGGAGAGGAGGTCGCAGACGGTTTGGCGATTGTCCGACCCACAGATATGACGTCGAAGGTTATTTACCTTGACGGTCTTAAGCGCATTGATCCCAAACTGGCTGATTCTTACAAGCGAACAACTTTGGTTGGTGGCGAACTCTTGCTCTGCGTGCGTGGTAGCACAGGCATGCTCTCGATGGCCGCGCCCGAACTTGTGGGCGGAAACGTAACGCGAGGCATCGTTCCGATTCGGTTCGATCCGGCACGCATGACCCGTGACTTCGGTTTTTACCTGATGAATTCTGCTGTCGTTCAGGAACAGATACGCGAAAAAACCTACGGTACCGCGCTAATGCAGATCAATATTCGTGACTTGAGAAATATTTCTTTTTCGTTTCCGCCTTTGAAGAAGCAGGAAGCAATTGCTGGGGCTCTCCACGAACTTGGCGAAGAAACCCAACGCCTCGAATCCCTCTACCAGCAAAAACTCGCCGCGCTGGACGAATTGAAGAAGTCGCTGCTGCATCAGGCGTTCAGCGGGGCGCTGTGACGCGCCTTTGCCGACACTCGCATTCCTCCGTTCGCGGGATGACGATGACTATATGGCTTTTTCGTAAAAGTGCCTATGGATAAGGGCTTGGCAGCTAATTTTGCCAATAGTCGATAATTGCCGAAATAAAGCGCTGAGCCCTTATTGAATAAGGGTTTGATAAAAAAGCTGATGCGTCAAATCCATGTTACTGGCGGTAACATCCGCCGCCAGCGATATGTCGTCAATCCAGCGTTTTGGCGACACATTGCGCCGATATGTCGTCACGAACGACATGAGTCCGAAACATGTCGGAAAAACGCAAAAACGCCGACATATTTGTTTGACGTGTTTGGCGTGTCGCCGCCTGCGACATAGTGTCAGTGACTTGACAAATAACTTGACTCATACTTGACGTTTGGCTAGCCTTTGCGCATGGCCTACGTTCCCCGTTTCACCATCAGCGCGACTCTGCTCAATGAGGTGGAGCGGGTCGCGGCGCTGCGGGAGCGCATTCAGAGCGCCGCAGTTGATCTGGCATGGATTCCTGCGTTGCAGAAGGACACCCGTACCCGCAACGTGCACGCCTCCACCGCCATCGAAGGCAATCCGCTGACGCTGGAGCAGGTGCGCGCGCTTGAGGAAGGGCGCACGCTGTCGCGCTCCGGCGAGCGCCCGAAACGTGAGGTGATCAATTATTTCGCCGGGCTGCGCTATGTCGAAAAAAATGCCGCTGTCGAGACGATTCGTCACGACGATGTGCTGGAGCTGCACCGCATTCTGGCCGGTGAGGTGATGGATCAGGGCGAGGCGGGCCGATACCGGACGATGGGTGTGCGCGTGGGGGACTATTTGCCTCCGCCTGCGGACGCTGTGTCGGGCCTGATGTTCGAGCTGCTGGAGTGGTGGAACACGGCGGCGACGAAGCTCTCGCCGGTGCTGAGCTCGGCGATCCTGCATCATCGTTTTGAGTCAATCCATCCGTTCGCAGATGGCAATGGCCGCACGGGCCGCGCGCTTTCGCTGTGGGAGCTGTATCGGCGCGGATTTGATACGCATCACATTTTTTCGGTCGACGAGTTTTATTGGGAAGACCGGCCGCGGTACTACGCCGAGCTGGACGCCGTGCGCCACGCGGGCGATGACCTGAGCGGCTGGCTGGAATATTGCGCCGCCGGACTGCGCACGACGCTGGAGCGGGCGTGGCTACGCATCCAGACGATTCAGGGCAATGCCACGCGAAAGCTCGCGCTGCGCCCGCGACAGGAGCAACTGCTGCACCTGCTGCGTGACCACGGCAGCATGGCGCCGAACGAAATCTGGTCGGCGCTGAGCGTGTCCCGGCAGGGTGCAATGGACCTGTTGCGACCATTGATTGAGGCGGGCCTGGTGGAAAAAGTCGGCGGCGCGAAGACTGGGCACTATGTGCTCAAGAATGTGTAGCGAATGAACGAAGCCGAAACTCGCGCCGAACACATTGACCCGCAGCTTGCGGCAGCGGGTTGGGGCGTGGTGGAAGGCAGCCGCATCCGGCGTGAATACGCAATTGCACCGGGGCGCATCGAGGGGCCACTGCGGCGCGGCAAGGCGCTGACGGCGGACTACGTGCTGATCTACCGCAACACCAAGCTTGCGGTGGTGGAGGCGAAGGCGTGGGATCAGCCACTGACGGAGGGCGTGGGGCAAGCTAAGCACTACGCCGCCAAGCTCTCGGTGCGCTTCACCTACTCGACCAACGGGCAGGGCGTTTACGGCATCGACATGGACACGGGGCAGGAGGGTGAGCGCGCCGCCTTCCCGACGCCTGACGAGCTGTGGAACCTGACCTTTGCCGAAGCGGACGCATGGCGCGATCGCTTTGCGGCGGTGCCGTTCGAGGATCGCGGCGGCTACTTTCAGGGGCGCTACTACCAGGACATCGCGGTGGAGCGTGTGCTGCAGGCCATCGCGGACGGGCAGCGACGCATATTGCTGACGCTCGCGACCGGTACCGGCAAGACCTTCATCGCGTTCCAGATTGCGTGGAAGCTGTTTCAAAGCCGCTGGAACCTGACGCGCGAACCCGCTCGCCGGCCACGCATCCTCTTCCTCGCCGACCGCAACATCCTGGCCGATCAGGCGTACAACGCGTTTTCAGCGTTTGCCGACGATGCGCTGGTGCGCATCGCGCCCGACGATATCCGCAAGAAGGGGCAGGTGCCGAAGAACGGGAGCATCTTCTTCACGATTTTTCAGACATTCATGAGCGGTCAGGAATCGTCACTCCCGCGCAGGCGGGAGTCCAGCGCAGACGGTCTGGATTCCCGCCTGCGCGGGAATGACGTGACCGCAGCGATTCAGACGCCCAATGACGCCGCCGTTGGCTCGCCGTACTTCGGCGAGTACCCGCCGGACTTCTTCGACTTTATCGTGATCGACGAATGTCATCGTGGCGGTGCCAACGACGAGAGTAGCTGGCGCGGCATCCTCGACTACTTCTCGCCTGCTGTGCAGCTCGGATTGACGGCGACGCCGAAGCGGGATGACAACGTTGATACCTACGCATATTTCGGTGAACCGGTTTACACGTATTCGCTGAAGGACGGCATCAACGATGGCTTCCTCACGCCATTTCGCGTGAAGCAGATTGCAACGACGCTGGACGACTATGTGTACACGCCGGACGACACGCTGATCGAGGGTGAAATTGAAGCAGGTAAACGCTACGAAGAGAAGGATTTCAACCGCATTATCGAGATCAGGGAGCGCGAGGCGCATCGCGTGAAAGTCTTCATGGAGCAGATTGACCAGCGAGAAAAAACACTGGTCTTTTGCGCCACGCAACTGCACGCGCTGGTGGTGCGCGACCTGATTAACCAGATCAAGGCCAGCAAGGAGCCGAATTACTGCGTTCGCGTGACGGCCAACGACGGCGCGCTCGGCGAACAGCATTTGCGCGATTTTCAGGACAACGAAAAATCCATCCCGACGATCCTGACCACCTCGCAAAAACTCTCAACGGGCGTGGATGCCCGCAACGTCCGCAACATCGTGCTGATGCGACCAGTGAACACCATGATCGAGTTTAAGCAGATCATCGGACGCGGCACGCGGCTGTTTGACGGCAAAGCGTACTTCACGATCTACGACTTTGTGCGGGCGCATCATCATTTCAACGATCCGGAATGGGACGGCGAGCCGCTGGCACCAGAACCACCGGCGGTTCATCAAGTGCGAGAGCCGCAACCTGAGTGGCCAGCGGAGGCGGAAGGTGGCGCGGCGGAGGAGGCTGGTGATGCCGCTGCGCAGGCACGCCGCACGGTGCGGGTGAAACTGGCTGATGGCAAGGCACGCAACATCCAGCACATGATGGCCACGAGCTTCTGGCACGCCGACGGCACGCCGATGTCGGCACAGCAGTTTATGGAAATGCTGTTCGGTCGCCTGCCGGAATTCTTCGCCAACGAGGATGAGTTGCGCGCGCTCTGGAGCGCCCCCGAAACCCGCCGCCAATTGCTTGATGGGCTGGCAGAAAAAGGTTTTAGCCGCGAGCAACTCGCCGAGATGCAGCGCGTGATCGGCGCTGAAAAGAGTGATCTGTTTGATGTGCTCTCTTACATTGCGTTCGCCGCAGAACCCAAGACGCGTGCCGAGCGCGCTGAATTTGCACGGGCGGCAGTTGCGCGCGACTTCGGCGAGAAGCAGCAGGCCTTCATCAATTTCGTGCTCGATCAGTACGAGACACAAGGGGTAGACGAACTTGATCTCGGGCAACTCGTCCCCTTGCTGCGTTTGCGCTTCGGTGATGCGATCAGTGACGGGCTTGCCACCCTTGGCGATGTGACCGCCGTTCGCCAAGCCTTCGTTGGCTTTCAGCCCGCGCTGTACGCGCGCTAGTTGCCGAAATCCGTAACCGACAGTCACCTGACAATCAAAGACTCGTTGTTCTATGTCTACATCACCCAACACGTCGTCAGCGACCTTCTCCCTGATCGTCGTGGGCGACGAAATCCTCTCCGGCAAGCGGCAGGACAAGCATCTGGCGAAGGTGATTGAGCTGCTATCGGCGCGGGGGCTGGCGCTGGCGACGGCGGAGTATGTGGGTGATGATCGGCCGAGGATTGAGGCGGCGCTGCGGCGCGCGTTTGCGCGTTCACGCGAGACTGGCGAGATTGTGTTCTCGACCGGCGGTATCGGCGCGACGCCAGACGATCACACGCGTCAATGTGCGGCTGCAGCGCTCGGCGTACCGCTTGCGTTGCACCCGCAGGCAGAGGCGCTGATCCGCGAGCGCATGCAGGACGTGGCGCGCGAGCAGGGCGTGGCGTACGAGCCGGACCGTGCTGACAATGTGCATCGCCTCAACATGGGCGTGTTCCCCGACGGCGCCGAGATTATTCCGAACCCTTACAACAAGATCCCAGGCTTCTCGGTGGGCGACGTGCACTTCGTACCAGGCTTCCCGGTGATGGCGTGGCCGATGATTGAGGGCTTGCTCGATACGAAATACGCGCACCTGCATCGTCGTGACGCCTACGTCGAAAAATCGGTGATCGTGTTCGGCGCGATGGAGGCAACACTGACGCCGCTGATGGAGGCGGTGGAGCGCGATCATCCGGGCGTGAAGGTGTTCAGTTTGCCAAGCGTTGATCACCCGCAGTACGGCAAGCACATTGACCTCGGCGTGAAGGGAACACCGGACGTCGTTGACGCCGCTTACATGCAGTTGCGCGCTGGTCTTGTCGCGCTCGATGTCACCCTTGGCCCGGAGCTGGCGCGTTAGGTACCGCCGTACTTCGCGTATGCCTTGGCGATCTTGGTGTCGTAGTCGAAGTCCTTGTAGTTCTTGCCGTTATAGCCTTCAGCGAACTTGGCCCATGCTTTGTTTTTCAGATGCACGATCAGCCCGTTCGTGACGCAGTAGGCCTCAAACGACTTCAGGTGATTGTTTTCTGATTCCTGCATCGCGCGAGCGAATGACACCGGATCGGGCCAACCGTTGTGATTGGAGCCCAAAACCTGAAACTTCCCCCACGAGCAGGCTTTGATGGCTGCGACGGGGTCGAGTACCATCGCTTCGAATAAACGACTGTACTGATTCCACGAGTAGTACTTCTTCGCGGACGCCCGCCGACACGAAAGATGAGGGTGGCTCAGGTCGAACCTTTTGGCGGTGTGCTTGCGAAAGTGGTGCGCTTCAAAAAGTATCTTGGCGCGGTATTGGTCGTCAAATCCGCTTCGGCCGCCCGATTCGACTTGCGCCACTGCTTTGATCGCCGCCACGCAGATGCCATTTCGGCTTGCGACGTCAGCGAAATTTGCGTCAGTCAATGGCGCCGGGCAGAAATTCGGCGAGGGCAGCGTATGCGTCACGTCGCGATAGAGCACGATCTGCGGCGAGGCAGCGCGCTGATTGTGCACGGTCCGCAATAACTGGCGAATTTCCCTGGTTATCGCTTCGCCACGAGACGCCGGAAGAAACGTCTTGTCAGCAAACGCCTCTGCGAGTAGCTCGGGAATGACTGCTTCGAGGTTGGCCGTGGCGGAAGACACTGCTGGCGCAGAAGAGGCAAGTTGCGACGGCTTCCGTGATTTCCCGACAAATCGGAACAGTAGTTCGCGAAGGCGCTGTGGTCCGACGGCGGTGCCGGCCTTCACCAATTCGTCCATAGTCATCGCATGCATCATCGTCCACAGCATGCGGTAGTTGTTCGATTCGACAGCGCTGAACAGGGCGCCCACCGCGAATGTCATTTAACCGCCCCACGCGTGGCGGGTTTCACGGCTAGCCGCTGCGTCACGTCAGCAGCGGTTCGAGCGCCGCGGAGCCTGGACTCGACGTCCGTCATGCGGACAAAGGCGGTGCCGGTCCACTTGTATACGCAGGCGGCGTAGTAGGGTGTCTGCTGCGGCCCGATCCGCACGGCCGAAAACAGGACGATCAGCTCTTTCGATGAATCCTGGTCAACGTTTCGGAACATCACCGCGCGTACCTTCATCATGAAAGCTGACTCCGGCTCGTCCGGCGGTGGCAACGGGTGAACGCTGCCGTCCGCGCCTGCTACACGGCCGCTGTACGGACCGTCATCAATCGTGTCCGACTGAGTCAACCACACACTTGCCTGCTGCCATGGGCCGAGTGCACCGGCGACTACCTTGTGCGCCATCTTCTCGCCAGCCGCGAGCTGGATTGCCGGCTTTGCTGAATCGACCGCAGCGGCGGCGGACGTGACGGTCAACGCCGCAGTGACTGTGGCGGCGAAAAATACGCGGCAAACTGAATGGAAGAATTTTTCTCGAAATCTCATGGCAGCGTGATACTTTGATGTTTTGGATGGCGGGCGAACGCGTAATTTCTTTAGACGGAGTTCACCCCGCCGAAGCGACATCCAAAGCAAAAGGAGTGGCGATGTCCTGCAGCGGGAGTCGGCTGGCTTGACGGAAATCACCGGGCCGCAGCGCGAGTGTCAGGGTCGAACCCCCGGTGTCTCCAGCGGCATTCCGGCCGCACGCTTCATCAGATAAGCCTCCAGATCGAGGAGTTCGCTGCTGCCGTATGGGTAGGGTTCGGCACGCACCGCTGTCATGCAGCCGCGCAGACGGCGTTGCAGGCTGCCCACTGCCTGCCATTCAAGGCGGTAGATCGGATATCCGGTCGGGTGCCCTTGCGGAATAATGTTGCCGCCCAGACGCTTGCCAGCCAGTCCGTCGTGGCAGTCGCGACAGCTCAGATCCATCTGCCCTATGCGCTGGCGGTAGAGCGCTTCGCCGCGCGCCTGCGCCGCTGCCAGCAAGGGCTGCACCGGCGGCGCAATGGGTAGCGTGCGGCTTTCGAACGCCAGTGCCGCTTCGAGCCCCAGCAATGACGCGTTTTCTGCGGGCCACGCGCTGGCCTGTTGCCGCTCGACGCGACACTGGTTGATCTGCTGTGCCAGGTTGATGACGCGTTGCGTGCTGGTTGCCGACGCTGTTGCGGCTGAAGGTGCTGCCATCGCAGGATAGCGCACTGCAACACCACGCATCTTCGCGATCTCGCCGTGACAGTCGGCGCAGGCCTTGTTGGCAGCACCGGTGCGCTCGGTCCATCGAGCCTGTCCGTCCTTCACCCACAACATGCCGGGGTTCTGCGCGTCGTCCTTTTGCAGCGTCTGCGTTGCAGCGGATGCGTAGTCGATGCCAGATTTGCGGGGCTCGGCGGCTGATGTGAGCGCGATGACCAGCGCCGCTATTGCGAGAGCAAGCCGCATTGGCGAACGATAGGCCCTCACGTGACGAGCAGATTCACCTGTTCGCGGTGGGCGAAACCATTGTCACCCGTCCAGATGAAAATCAGCGTGCCGCTTCTTTCCGCCCGGAAGTGAAAAGCGAAATAGGGATTGGCGGCAACGGCAGCATGCAGCGTGGCAGCAAAGACCAGACGGCTGCCCGGC
>Ga0208564_1003148_pt1 | contig 12287 bp, 10 predicted proteins | sample AD_UKC073_MetaG_FD_184439 | JGI IMG/M metagenome (GOLD analysis project Ga0208564, IMG submission 184439) | Active sludge microbial communities of municipal wastewater-treating anaerobic digesters from USA - AD_UKC073_MetaG (SPAdes) (version 2) | ecosystem: Engineered > Bioreactor > Anaerobic >... | reverse complement strand
GCCGGCCTGGCGCAGCGCCACGGCCATCGCCAGCGCGCCGCGCACCGGGCGCAGCTCGCCCGACAGCGACAGCTCGCCGGCGAATTCCCAGCCCGCCAGCTGCGCGCCGTCGATCTGCCCGCTGGCCGCCAGGATGCCCAGCGCGATCGGCAAATCGAAGCGCCCCGAGTCCTTGGGCAGGTCGGCCGGCGCCAGGTTGACCGTGATGCGCTGGTTGTGCGGAAACTGCAGGCCGCTGTTGAGCAGCGCGCTGCGCACGCGCTCGCGCGCCTCCTTGACCTCGACGTCGGCCAGCCCCACCAAGGTGAAGCTGGGCAGGCCGCTGGCCAGGTGCACCTCGACGGTGACGGCGGGCGCGTGCAGTCCCATCAGCGTGCGGCTCTGGATCAGGCTCAGGCCCATGCGGCATCTCCCCCCAATGGCTGCGTGCACCGACATGCGGCGCACCACACGGAAAAAAGCACCGGCTTGGTGCGGGCCGCCGATCGGCAGCGCGCGCCACCGGGGCGCTGGCCTGAAATGTAGCGGGCGCGGGGCCTGGCACGCTCCCTGCTTGGTGTGGGGCAGGTCGATTTTTTTGTTGCATTGGAGAGCGAGGACATGCACCCCACCCTGTCACCCCTGAAGCCCCGCCGCATCGCCCTGGGCCTGCTGTGCGCGTGCAGCGCCGGCGCCTGGGCGCAAGACGCCGGCACGCCGGCGCCGGCCGCGCCCACGCACAGCCTCGGCTTCAACCTGGGCCTGGCCAGCGACTACCGCTACCGCGGCCTCTCGCAAAGCCGGCTGCGGCCGGCCGTCAGCGCGGGCGCCGACTACAGCCACGCCAGCGGCCTGTACGCCGGCGCCTGGCTGAGCTCGATCCGCTGGATCCGGGACGCTGGCGGCGGCGCCGACGCCGAGCTCGACCTGTACGCCGGCTACAAGGGCAGCGCCGGCCCGATCGGCTACGACGTCGGCCTGCTGCGCTACCAGTACCCGAATGCGCACCTGGCGGTCAGCCCCAACACCACCGAGCTCTACGGCGCGCTCACCTATGGCGTGTTCACGGCCAAGTACTCGCACGCCGTCACCAACCTGTTTGGCTTTGCGGACAGCAAGGGCAGCGGCTATCTGGACCTGTCGGCCAACGTCGAGCTGGGCGACGGCTGGTCGCTGGTGCCGCATGTCGGGCGCCAGTGGGTGCGCCGCAACAGCGCCTCTTCGTACACCGACTACGCCATCACGCTGAACAAGGACTTCGGCCACGGCCTGGTGGCCAGCGCCGCCGTGGTGGGCAGCAACGCCGACCGCATGCTGTACGTGACGCCGTCCGGGCGCTTCACCGGCCGCGGCGCGCTGGTGCTCGGCCTCAAGTACACGTTCTGATTGAAATCGACTGCTGGCGCTTGTCCAGCAGGTGCCAACAGCTATTAATTTGGAAGCAACATGAAACTCATCACCGCCATCATCAAGCCGTTCAAGCTGGAGGAGGTGCGCGAGGCGCTGTCGGCGCTGGGCGTGCAGGGCATCACCGTCACCGAGGTCAAGGGCTTCGGCCGCCAGAAGGGCCACACCGAGCTGTACCGCGGCGCCGAGTACGTGGTCGACTTCCTGCCCAAGGTGAAGATCGAGACCGCCGTGGCCGACGCGCTGGCCGTGCGCGTCATCGAGGCCATCGAGGGCGCCGCGCGCACCGGCAAGATCGGCGACGGCAAGATTTTCGTCGCCGCGCTGGAGCAGGTCATCCGCATCCGCACCGGCGAGACCGGCCCGGACGCGCTCTGAAACGTCGCCAGGACTTCGCCATGAAAACACGCATCGCTCCCTTCGCCCTGGCCTGCGGGCTGGCGCTGGCCCTGCCGGGCGCCGCCTGGGCCCAGGCCGCCATCGACGCCGCCGCCAGCGCCGCACCGGCGGTGGCCGCCGCGGCCGCTGCCGCCCCGGCGCCCAGGATCGACTCCGGCGACACCGCCTGGATGCTGACCTCCACCCTGCTGGTGATCCTGATGACCCTGCCCGGCCTGGCGCTGTTCTACGGCGGCCTGGGGCGCGCCAAGAACATGCTGAGCGTGCTGGTGCAGGTGTTCGTCATCTTCGCCCTGGTCAGCCTGCTGTGGGCGCTGTACGGCTACAGCCTGGCCTTCAGCGGCGAGGGTCGCTTCGTCGGCGGGCTGGACAAGCTGTTCCTGCGCGGCGTCACGCCGGCGACCTTTGGCGCCCTCGCCACCATCCCGGAATACGTGTTCCTGGCCTACCAGGGCACCTTCGCCGCCATCACCGTGGCGCTGATCGTCGGCGCCTTCGCCGAGCGCGCGCGCTTCTCGGCCGTGCTGCTGTTCGCCGTGCTGTGGTTCAGCTTCAGCTACGTGCCGATGGCGCACATCGTGTGGGGCGGCGGCCTGCTGGCGGCCGATGGCGCGCTGGACTTCGCCGGCGGCACCGTGGTGCACATCAACGCCGGTGTGGCCGGGCTGGTGGGCGCCTGGCTGGTGGGTCAGCGCATCGGCTTCGGCCGCGAGTCACTGGCCCCGCACAGCCTGACGCTGACCATGGTCGGCGCCTCGCTGCTGTGGGTGGGCTGGTTCGGCTTCAACGCCGGCTCGGCCGGCGCGGCCAACGCCATCGCCGGCCTGGCCTTTCTCAACACCGTGCTGGCCACGGCGGCGGCCACGCTGAGCTGGAGCGCCGTGGAGGCGCTGCACAAGGGCAAGGCCTCGATGCTGGGCGCGGCCTCGGGCGCCGTGGCCGGCCTGGTGGCGGTGACGCCGGCGGCCGGCTTCGTCGGGCCGATGGGGGCCATCGTCATGGGCGCCATCGCCGGCGTGTGCGGCCTGTGGGGCGTCAGCGGCTTGAAGCGCCTGCTGCGGGTGGACGACGCCTTCGACGTGTTCGGCGTGCACGGCGTGTGCGGCATCGTCGGCGCCCTGCTGACCGGCGTGTTCGCCGCCCCCGCGCTGGGCGGCACCGGCGGCCTGACGCCCGACAGCTTCAGCCTGGGCACGCAGCTGTGGGTGCAGCTCAAGAGCGTGCTGTTCACCATCGTCTGGTCGGCCGTGGTTTCCGTCATCGCCTTCAAGATCGCCGACCTGGCCCTGGGCCTGCGCGTGAGCGAGGAAGACGAGCGCCAGGGCCTGGACATCAGCAGCCACGGCGAGAGCGCCTACAGCCGCTGACGCCGACCGCGCCTGCAGGGTCCTCACAGCCCGCCAGCCCGGCGGGCTTTTTTGCGACCTGGCGCGGCGCCCGCCCGCGCCACGCCGGCGCGCGCTGCGGCTACCATCGCGCCCATGGATGCCGCATTGCAGTCGCTGGCCGCGAAGATCACCCAGGCCGCCGCCCGCGGCCGCCCGCTGCGCATTCGCGGCGGCGGCACCAAGGACTTCTATGGTCAGCAGCTGCACGGCGAGCTGCTGGACGTGCGTCCGCTGACCGGCGTGCTGGCCTACGAGCCGAGCGAACTGGTGGTCACCGTGCGCGCCGGCACCCGCCTGCGCGAGCTGGAGACACTGCTGGCCGAGTCCGGCCAGCACCTGCCCTTCGAGCCGCCGCGCTTCGGCGTCGCCGCCACCGTGGGCGGCACGGTGGCGGCCGGGCTGGCGGGGCCGGCGCGCGCCAGCGTGGGCGCGGCGCGCGACTTCGTGCTGGGCGCGCAGCTGCTCAACGGCAGGGGCGAGCTGCTGAACTTCGGCGGCCAGGTGATGAAGAACGTGGCCGGCTACGACATCAGCCGCCTGCTGGCCGGCGCGCTGGGCACGCTGGGCGTGATCACCCAGCTCAGCCTGAAGGTGCTGCCGGTGGCGCCGGCCGAGGCCACGCTGGGCTTCGAACTGTCGGAAACCAGCGCGCGCCAGCAGCTCAACCGCTGGGGCGGCCAGCCGCTGCCGCTCAATGCCAGCGCCTGGGCCGACGGCCAGCTGCTGGTGCGCCTGCGCGGCGCGCGTGCGGCAATCGCCAGCGCCTGCAAGCTGATGGGCGGCCAGCTGCTGGATGCGCAGCGCGCCCCGCGCCAGTGGGACAGCCTGCGCGACCAGACGCTGCCGTTCTTCCGCCTGGCGCCGGGCGAGGCGCTGTGGCGCGTGTCGGTGCCCGACACGGCGACGCCGCTCAACCTGGGACCGACGCTGATCGAGTGGCATGGCGCCCAGCGCTGGCTGCGCCTGCCGCCGGACGCGGCGCCGCGCGTGCGCGAGGCGGCGGCGCGCGCCGGCGGTCACGCCACGCTGTTTCGGGGCGGCGACGGCGTCACGCCCGTGTTCACCCCGCTGACGCCGCCACTGGCGCGCATCCACCAGGCGCTCAAGCGCGAGTTCGACCCGGCCGGCATCTTCTGCCCCGGCCGCCTGAGCCCGGATTTTTGATGCAGACCGCTCTAGCCCCCCAATTCCAAGACACCGAGCTCGGCCGCGAGGCCGAGGCCATCCTGCGCAAGTGCGTGCACTGCGGCTTTTGCACCGCCACCTGCCCCACCTACCAGCTGCTGGGCGACGAGCGCGACAGCCCACGCGGGCGCATCTACCTGATCAAGCAGGTGCTGGAAGGCCACACGCCCACGCGCCAGACGCAGCTGCACCTGGACCGCTGCCTGACCTGCCTGAACTGCGAAACCACCTGTCCCAGCGGTGTGCAGTACGGCCACCTGATCGACATCGGCCGCCAGGTGGTGGAGGCCCGGGTGGCGCGCCCGCCCGCTGAGGCGCGCACGCGGGCGCTGCTGCGCCGGGGCCTCGGCTCGCCGCTGTTCGGCCCCGCCATGCGCCTGGGCCAGGCGGTGCGCGGGCTGCTGCCGGCCACGCTGCGCGCCAAGGTGCCCGAACGCCGCCCCGCCGGCGCCTGGCCACGACGCGCGCAGGCGCGCAAGGTGCTGCTGCTGGAAGGCTGCGTGCAGCCGTCGATGGCGCCGGGCATCAACGCCGCCACCGCGCGCGTGCTGGACGCCGCCGGCATCGAATGCGTGCTGGCGCGCGGCCAGGGCTGCTGCGGCGCCGTCAAGTACCACCTGGCCGACGGCGCCGGCGGGCTGGCGCAAATGCGCGCCAACGTCGACGCCTGGTGGCCGCACATCGAGCGCGGCACCGTCGAGGCCCTGGTCATCAACGCCTCGGGCTGCGGCGCCATGGTCAAGGACTACGGCCACCTGCTGCGCCACGAGCCGCGCTACGCCGAGCGCGCCGCGCGCGTGTCGGCCCTGACGCGCGACGTCAGCGAACTGCTGCCCGAGCTGGTGGCGGCGCTGCGCGGCCGCGTGCACCCGCCGACCGAGGTGCTGGCCTGGCACGCGCCGTGCTCGCTGCAGCACGGCCAGCAGCTGCGCGGCGGCGTCGAGCAGCACCTGGGCGAGCTGGGTTTCAAGCTGCGCCCGGCGGCGCAGGAGGCGCACCTGTGCTGCGGCTCGGCCGGCACCTATTCGGTGCTGCAACCCGAACTGTCGCTACAGCTGCGCGAGCGCAAGCTGGGCCATCTGCTGGGCGAGCGCGCGGCCGAGCACCCGGCGGCCATCCTGTCGGCCAACATCGGCTGCATCACCCACCTGCAGGCGGGCACCGAAGTGCCGGTGCGACACTGGATCGAGCTGCTCGACGAAGCCCTGGATGCTAGTTAATTGATAGCTGCTGGCGCTCACCAGGCGGGCGCCAAGGGCCGATTTGACTCATATTAGCCACCCGACACCAAGGAGCGACCCATGACCGGCATCGACGACTGGACCCTGCCCTACGCCTCGCGCCGCTCGCCGGTGCTGGGGCGCCAGGTGGTCAGCACCTCGCAGCCGCTGGCGGCGCAGGCCGGGCTGCGCATGCTGCTGGCCGGCGGCAACGCGGTCGATGCGGCGCTGGCCGCCGCCATGGCGCTGACGGTGGTCGAGCCCAGCGGCTGCGGCATCGGCAGCGACGCCTTCGCCATCGTCTGGGACGGTCAGGCGCTGCACGGGCTGAACGCCTCGGGCCGCGCCCCCGCCGGCTGGACGCCGGACTACTTCGCCCGCCTGGGCGGCCTGCCCGACAAGGGCTGGAACGCCGTCACCGTGCCGGGCGCGGTGTCGGGCTGGATCGCGCTGTGGCGGCGCTTTGGCCGGCTGCCGCTGGCGCAGCTGGCGCAGCCGGCCATCGACTACGCGCGCCACGGCTTCCCGGTCTCGCCCACCATCGCCACCCTGTGGACGCTGGGCGCCGAGCGCCTGGGCACGCAGCCGGGCTTTGCCGAATGCTTCCTGCCCGACGGTCGGCCGCTGCGGGCGGGCGAGCTGTTTCGCAGCGAGGCGCATGCCCGCACGCTGGAGGACATCGTCGCCACCGAGGGCGAGTCGTTCTACCGCGGCGCGCTGGCCGCGCGCCTGGCCGCCCATGCCCGGGCCTGCGGCGGCGTCATGACCGAGGACGACCTGGGCGCCCACCAGGCCGACTGGGTGGGCACGCTGTCGCAGCGCTTCGGCGATTCGGTGGTGCACGAGATCCCGCCCAACGGCCAGGGCATCGCCGCGCTGATGGCGCTGGGCATGCTGGACGAGCTGGGCGTGGGCGGCGAGCCGGTGGACAGCGCCGACAGCCTGCACCTGCAGATCGAGGCCATGAAACTGGCGTTGGCCGATGTCTATCACTACAACGCCGACATCGACCACATGGCGCTGGCGCCCGGGCAGCTGCTGGATCGCGAGTACCTGCGCGAGCGCGCCGCGCTGATCGACCGCCAGCGCGCCGGCGCCCCGGTCTACGGCACGCCGCGGCGCGGCGGCACGGTGTACCTGGCGGCGGCCGACGCCCAGGGGATGATGGTGTCCTTCATCCAGTCCAACTACATGGGCTTTGGCTCCGGCGTGGTGGTGCCGGGCACCGGCATCAGCCTGCAGAACCGCGGTCATGGCTTCAGCACCGAAACCGGTCACGCCAACCAGGTGGGGCCGGGCAAGCGCCCCTCGCACACCATCATCCCGGCCTTTGCCATGCACGCCGACGGCACGCCGCAGATGGCCTTCGGCGTCATGGGCGGGCCGATGCAGCACCAGGGCCATGTGCAGATGGCGCTGCGCGTGCTGCGCCACGGCCAGAACCCGCAGGCCGCCGCCGACGCGCCGCGCTGGCGCGTCACCGGCGGGCGCGGCGTGGCGCTGGAGCCGGCGCTCGATGCCGCCGTGGCGCAGGCGCTGCGCGCGCGCGGGCACGAAGTCAGTGTCGAGGCCGGCCACGGCGTGTTCGCCTTCGGCGGCGCGCAGCTGGTGCTGCGCCAGGGCGGGCACTACGTCGCCGGCAGCGACCCGCGCAAGGACGGCGGCGCGGTGGCGTTCTGAACCACGCGCGGCGGCGTGCGGAAGTCACAGCGCCGCGGCCCGGCCACCACAGCCGGGCGCAGCAATCACGCTATCGCTGCCCCGGGTGGTGGCCGGGCGGACGGCACGGCGCCCAAGCGCCCGGCGGCGCACCACAATGGCGCGAACGGCCAGCCGCCCTGAAGGTCGCCGGCCTGCCCCCGCACCCCCATCCATGCGCCACAGCTACGCCCTCATCGGTCTGACCCCGTCGGAACGCACTCTGCTGGAGTCGCTGTTCGCGCTGGGGCAGGACCAGGGCGAAGAGCTGGTGCCGGCGCTCGAACCGCGCGAGGCCCACCTGATCGTCGTCAACGGCGACGACCATGCCTTGGTCGAGCGCCTGCGCCAGGACAACCCGCTGGCGCTGATCGTGCTGGCCGGCCGCTCGCCCGGCGCGCCGGCGACCGAGCTGCCGGTGCTGCGCCGCCCGCTGGACATGCAGGGCGTGGTCGAGGTGCTGAGCCGCCTGGACTGGCCGCGGGGCCTGGCAAGCGCCGAACCCAGCGACTTCGGCCGCACCTTCGTGTCCTCGGCGCCGCTCAGCAGCCAGTTCGACACCGGGGCGCCGCCGGCGGCCGACCCCTCGGCCTTCGCGCCGACCACGGCCGCCGCGCCGATGACGGCGCCGAACGGCGACGTCGCCAGCATCGCCGCGCCACCCGCCGCCAGCGTGTCCTCGCGCGCCGCCTGGGCGCGCAGCGAGCACGCGCCGCTGCCCGCCGCGCAGCAGCATGGCGGCTTCGTCGACGACCGGGACGCCGACGTACTGGTGGTCACGGGCGCGCTCGGCGAGCGCTCGCTCACCCTGCCGCGCGGCATCCGCCGCCTGGGTTACCGCATGCGGCTGCTCGACGGCCCCGAGGCCGCGCTGGCGGCGTTCGAGCGCCATCCGGTGCCGTTCGTGTTTCTCGACCAGGTTTCGCTGGGCGAGCAGCTGCTGCCGCTGGCGCGCGCGCTGGCCGCGCCGCGCGGCGCCGGCGAGCAGCCGCCGCACGTGGTGGTGGTGGCGCGCCGCGGCAGCGTGTTCGACCGCCTGCGCGCCGGCCGCGCCGGCTGCCACTGGATGAAGGTCCCGATCGACGGCCCGCGGCTGGCCGCCTTTTTCGCCCGGCGCGGCCTGCTGGCGCAGGACTGAGCACGCTCAGCCGCCGGCGCGCCGCCCCGGCAGGATCGACAGCAGCGCGGCCAGCAGGATCAGCACGCCGCCGGCCCAGGTCCAGCCGGTGGGAGTGGCCGCGCCCAGCAGCACCGCCGAGGCGCTGGCGAACACCACCTCGGCCAGCATGATGAGCGCCGTCACCCGCGCCGGCAGCCGGGCCGCGCCATATTGCAGCGCCAGGTTGCCGGCCAGGAAGGCCAGCGTCAGCCCCAGCGCCCAGGGCAGCCAGGCCGACCACTGCGCGGCCAGCGCCGCCAGCGGCGAGGCGCCGGCCAGACCCGCCAGCGCCAGGCCCGTGGCGGTGGCGAAACCGCCACCGAACATGGCCAGCACGCGCGCCGGCGGCGGCGTGTCGCGCCAGCGCCGCAGCAGCACATTGGTCAGCGCGAAGCTGGCGCCACCCAGCAGGGCCAGGTAGTCGGCGGCGCCGCTGGGCAGCGGCCAGGCGGCGCCGGGCCGCCGCAGCACCAGCGCCAGTCCCAGCAGGGCGATGGCCAGCCGCGCCAGCGCGGCGCGCGTCGGCCGCTCGCCCAGCAGCCACCAGGCCAGGCCGACCGACCACACCGGCATCAGGTAGAACAGCAAGGTCACGCGCACCACGTCGCCCAGCGTCACCGCCCAGTTGAAGCCGATGTTGGTCACCCCCGCGGCGGCCGCCAGCGCCAGCAGGTGGGGGTGGCGCGCGAGGCCGCGCAGGCTGGCTGGCTGCCAGGCCAGCAACGCCAGCAGCGCGCCGGCAAACACCACGGCGGTGCTCCACAGCGGGTGCAGGCCATGCCGGTGCAGCGCCTTGAAGCCGATCCAGGACAGGCCCCAGACCAGCGCATTGCCCAGCAGGGCCAGCGCCGGCAGCGCGGCCGGCTTGGTGTGGCCGGACACGGCGCTCAGAGGCTGAGAGTTTTTTGTTCGTGCCCGAAAGGCGCGTCAAAACACCGCTGATCTAGGCGCAAAGCACAGCCATGGCCCGAGCCATGGCGAGCATTTGCAACGACGAGCAGCGGTGTTTTGGCGTGCAAGGCGGGCATGGGCAAAAGACTCTCAACCGCTCAGTGCCCCCGGTCGCGCCGGGCGATGTTCAGCAGGCGCTCGACCTTGCCCGGGTAGCGGCGCAGGTTGTGGCGGTGCCAGCGCTGGATCAGCAGCATGAAGGCGATCACCACGGCGCCGAACAGCGCGATGGCGCCGAACGCCGACAGCCCGGCGCCGGCCGAGGCGCTGTAGAGCGCGCCCAGGCCCAGGATGCAGGCCTGTTCGTTGAAGTTCTGCACCGCGATGGAGCGCCCCGAGCCCATCAGGTTGTGGCCGCGGTGCTGCAGCAGCGCGTTCATCGGCACCACGATGTAGCCGCCCAGCGCGCCCATGAAGATCAGGAACGGCACGGCCAGCCACAGCCGGTCGACGAACACCATCAGCACCACCAGCGCCCCCATCAGCACGCCCAGCGGCATGACGCCGATGGCGCGGTCCAGCCGCACCCGCATCGAGGCCAGCACCGCCCCGACGGCGGTGCCGATGGCCACCACCCCCACCAGGCCGGCCGCCTGCGTGGTGCTGTAGTGCAGCGCGGCGGCGGCCCAGGCCAGCACGATGTAGCGCATGTTGCCCGACACGCCCCAGAACAGCGTGGTGGTGGCCAGCGAGATCTGGCCCAGCTTGTCGCGCCACAGGCGGGCGTTGCAGCGCCAGAAGTCGGGCAGCAGCGACAGCGTGCGATCGGGCAGCGGCCGCATGCGCACGCCGGTGTGGGGAATGCGCAGGTTGATGGCGGCGGCGATGGCGTACACCAGCACCAGCGAGGCGATGGCGGCCTCGGGGGGCGTGTCGATGGAGGTCTCGATGCCGGGCAGGTCGATGGCCAGCAGCCACGGCGACAGGTGCGGCCCCACCAGCTGGCCGCCCAGCAGCACGCCCAGGATGATGGAGGCGATGGTCAGCCCCTCGATCCAGCCGTTGGCGCGCACCAGCTGCGAGGCCGGCAGCAGCTCGGTCAGGATGCCGTACTTGGCCGGCGAATACGCCGCCGCGCCCAGGCCGACGATGGCATAGGCCATCAGCGGATGGCCGCCGAACAGCATGGCCAGGCAGCCGACGATCTTGATGGCGTTGCTGAGGAACATGACGCGCCCCTTGGGACGCGAATCGGCGAAGGCGCCGACCCAGGGCGCCAGCACCACGTAGAACAGCGCGAACATGGGCACCAGCGCGGCGCGCTGCCACTCGGCCGCGCCGCTGCCGCGCAGCAGCTCGACGGCGGCCACGAACAGGGCATTGTCGGCCAGCGAGCTGAAAAACTGCGCCGCCATGATGGTGTAGAAGCCCCGTCTCATGGGCGCGGGGCCGGGGACGCCGGGCGGTGGCTGAACCGAACCAAAAAAGTAAGCTCCTGTATCGGTGCGCGGTTATAGCACGCGCCCTGCCGGCGGTGGGCAGGGCCGCGCGGTGCCAGAATCCCAGGCTTGCCCCCTGTGCCGAGCTTGCCATGCCCCGTCCGATCCAGGCCATCATCCACACCGACGCGCTGCGCCACAACCTGCGGCGCCTGCGCCAGGCGGCGCCCGGCGCGCGCCTGTGGGCCGTCGTCAAGGCCAACGCCTACGGCCACGGCATCGAGCGCGTGTACGAGGGCCTGCGTGGCGCCGACGGCTTTGCGCTGCTCGACCTGGCCGAGGCCGAGCGCGTGCGCGCCCTGGGCTGGCGCGGCCCCATCCTGCTGCTGGAGGGCGTGTTCGAGCCGCGCGACCTGGAGCTGTGCTCGCGCCTGAACTTGTGGCACAGCGTGCACTGCGACGAGCAGATCGACTGGCTGGCCATGCACAAGACGCACCAGCCGCACCGGGTGTTCCTCAAGCTCAACTCGGGCATGAACCGCCTGGGCTTCACCCCCGCGCGCTACCGTGCGGCCTATGCGCGGCTGGCCGCACTGCCGCAGGTGGACGAGATCGCCCACATGACGCACTTTGCCGACGCCGACGACGCCCGCGGCATCGCCGCGCAGTGGGCGCTGTTTCAGCGCACCACCGATGGCCTGCCAGGCGAGCGCAGCGTGTGCAACAGCGCCGCCACGCTGCGCCACGGCAGCGAGGCGGCGGTGCGCGGCGACTGGGTGCGCCCTGGCATCGCGGCCTACGGCGGCTCGCCCGACCACCCGTTGCATACGGCCGCTGACTGGGACCTGCAGCCGGCCATGAGCCTGAACGCCAGGCTGCTGGCGGTGCAGCAGCTGGCGGCCGGCGACAGCGTGGGCTACGGGTCCACCTTCACCGCCAGCGGCCCGCTACGCATCGGCGTGGTGGCCTGCGGCTACGCCGACGGCTACCCGCGCCACGCGCCCACCGGCACGCCGGTGCTGGTCGACGGTGTGCGCAGCCGCACCCTCGGGCGCGTCAGCATGGACATGCTGGCGGTCGACTTGAGTCCGGTGCCGCAGGCCCAGCCCGGCAGCGAAGTCACGCTGTGGGGCCGGGCCAGCGGCGGCGCCCTGCTGCCGATCGACGAGGTGGCGCAGGCCGCCGGCACCATCGGCTACGAGCTGATGTGCGCGCTGGCGCCGCGGGTGCCGGTGGCGGTCGACTGAGGTGCAAGCCAAGCCGGCCGACCCGCCGATGGCGCCAGCCGGCCTGAGGCCGGCCCTGCCGCAGCACGCGGTGCTCATGCCGCCCCGCTCGGGAATAAGCGGACTTCTTCACGATGGCGCGGGCTGCACCCCACCTGATTTGCGGGTGCAAGCCTGCATAATCGACGCAGTTGTGCTTTTTCGCGCCAACGCCCGCCGCCCGGGGCTAGGCTCTATTCCTGTCCTTGCATCAACGTGAAAGAGTAATCCCATGCTATCCCCCCCCCCCCCCCTTT
>Ga0208564_1003136_pt1 | contig 12347 bp, 16 predicted proteins | sample AD_UKC073_MetaG_FD_184439 | JGI IMG/M metagenome (GOLD analysis project Ga0208564, IMG submission 184439) | Active sludge microbial communities of municipal wastewater-treating anaerobic digesters from USA - AD_UKC073_MetaG (SPAdes) (version 2) | ecosystem: Engineered > Bioreactor > Anaerobic >... | reverse complement strand
CTGCCGCCCCGGTAACCAATGAGGCAAAGACAACAAATCTTGGGGCCTGCAGTCCATAGGCCACTGCTACGCCTATTGCCGGCCCTACCATAGCCTGGGCCAGTTCACCCATTTTCATTAAAAAGGGAATGCTGAGCTGCTCCCCTGCAGTCTTAATTATCAACCCGATAATCAGTGAAGAAAAAAGACCAAGGGCCATATAACTTAATGCCGTAATAAAATATGTCCTGGGAGATAGGTCAACGCCTTTACGCCGCAAAAATTCCCTCACAAAACCACCACCCCTGGTAAATTGCATTCTCCCTATGTCATATCGCAACCTGTCGAAAAAGGCAAGGGGGGTAAATCTATTTCGCTAAAATCCCGGATATTTCCCCGGAAATTTTTGCCGAAAAAGGTGTGTAATTAATCCTGCGAAACATATCTATAAAGCAGGGAAAAAGTCTTTTGCTCGCGAATACTGCAGTATTGAAAGAGGAGGGTTGTATATGTCCAGGAAACATTTGGCATTGTATCTGATTTTCTTCCTCGTCCTTTCCCTGGCAGCCACTGCCTGCAGCAGCCCAACTAATAAAGCAAATGATGATGAGTTCGGCGGAACAACTCCAGGGGAATACACTGCGGAAGAACCAGACACTGAACGCAAAGTCATTTACTCGGCCTACTTGTCAGTTACTGTTACAAATGTGGACAAGGCTGTCCAGGACCTGGATGCCAAAGCAACAAGCCTGGGGGGCTATATCTCTGAATCTAACCGCAACCACAACAAAGAATACCCCACTGCGTCCATTACTTACCGCATCCCCCAGACCAAGTACCTGGAGTTTCTCGCCTACGCCCGCTCCCTTGGCGAGTTCAGCACTGAAAAAACCGACACCACTGATGTCACTGAAGAATATATCGACCTGGAGGCGCGGCTGGCAAATCGCCTCGTCCACGAAGAACGTCTGCTGGAAATGTTAGGCAAGGCTGAAACCGTAGAAGAACTGCTATTTGTAGAAAAGGAACTTGCCCGAGTTCGGGAAGATATCGAGGTAATAGAAGGAAAGTTGCGTTACCTCAGCCAAATGGTAGAGATGGCCACTGTAACCGTCTACCTCACTGAGGACCCCGGGGTAACCGAAGTGCCTGACCTCAAGCCAGTGGGGATCAGGGAAACCCTGCGCCGGGCCCTGAAAGCAATCGTCACCAGTGCGACGATTTTCCTGGACATCCTTAGCTACCTCGTCATTGCCCTTGCAGCATTGCTGCCCTTTGCCCTTCCCATAGCCATTATTGTCGGCCTGATCCTGTTTTACCGCCGCAAAAAGAAGCAGGCTCAAGGCTAACTCAATAAAAAGGAGGCCTGTTACCAGGCCTCTTTATACTGGGCTTAGAAAATATTAGTCTTTACCTTAAAGCCGCCGGCTTTTTCGGACTGTAAAAATAGGCAATGCACATAGGTTTAATTAATCCGATGGTCCCAACTGCCAACATTACAGTAGCGAGGATCCTTGTCAGCTTTTTCATGACTACACCTCCTTTTAGGACTTTACTGTAATATAGCATTTCCCCGACAGAAAATGTTGTCATTTGGTGTCGATGGTTTTCGACAAAAAGCGTCACTTTACGACTCGCTTCAGCAAAATATCCACTTTTCCCACAACCCTCTCGCCAATGCCCATCACCATAATTGTCTGGACGAATACCCCCATGCCTGCTGGCAGCAATAATTGCGGCAGCAAGCTTCTCCGCAACAGGCAGCCCGCAGCCAGGGCAACAAGGTAGATTGTTGCCGTTGGCAGGGCTGCTTTCGTCCCCTTGGCAAAATGTACGACCAAAGTGGTCAGCATCAGAAAACCACAGAGAATAGCCAATAACAAGTGCGAGCCCTTTGCCAGCAGGTACTTGGCAAGGATTCCCGAAGGTATGAAGATCAGCAGGGAAAGGAAAAGGCAGCGGCTGTAACTTGTGCAATGGCCCCCTCCGGAAAACAACCTAGTTACCAGGGCTGCCATCATCAGCATCAAGGTGCTAAAAAAAGTGCCCAGTATTGCTGCCGGCACCAGTGCAAGAACTATTGTCAGGGCCAAACCAATGGTCAGGCTGAAACCGTATTCGATTTTTGCCTTTTCGATCTCGTCCATATCGCTGTCCCCATACAGTGAATTGGCCAGCTTTGCAGCTATTCCTTCTAAATCAATCATGCCTTCCCCTCCAGGACAGATCTTGGGCTTTCAATGCGCAATTGGCAGAAACCATCACTGAGGTTGTAGTTTACGGTACCGCGTAATCGCTCCACTCCCCGGCGGATAATTGAAATTCCCTGGCCTCCTTTGCCCTTGCCCTTAGTTGTAAATCCTTCTACATTTAACCCCCGGGCAAAGTTTGTTTCCGGGTTAAAAGTATTAGTGACCTCGAAAATATAATTTTGACTGTCCCCGGATATTACCATGCCCACTCTCTTCTCCCCATCGGCGTTGGCGGCAGCCTCAATGGCGTTGTCCAGGGCATTGGCCAGCACTGAAATTATCTGCACCACATGATTCTGGTCGCAGACCAAGGGCTCTCGGCACTGAACGCTGATCTCAATGGCCTTGTTTCTGGCAGCGACTATCTTCGTATACAGCAGCACGTCCAATTCTTTAAGGCCGCTGGAGACATTTATTATTGTCTGATTCATAACGTCCAGAAAGGATTCCAGGTACTCCATCAGCTTGTCCAGCCTGCCCAATTGAGCCAACCCTGAGATAACCGTCAGGTGATTATACAAGTCATGGCGGTATTGGCGGTGGAGGCGGTTTTGCTCTTCAATATATTTCAGCCGCAACAATTCTACCTCTTGCAGGCGGGCGCGCAGGCTCTGTATGTAAAGATGGCGGATTACAAATATCGAGACAATGCACAATATGAGAACCGCGAACCCCAGGACCAGCAGTAGCGGAAGGGGGTACGGGCGAAATGATGCTATCTGGCTGATTATGGTGCCATATACCAGAATCGACATCAAGAGCAACTGAACCCCAAACAAAATAATACCGGTCTTGTAATAATCCCGACCCATATCTACACTTCCTTACCCTTTGTAACAAATAAGTTTATTTTCCCCTTGTTAAACACAAAAGCCAGCAACCCAGCGGCAATAAACTGGGGAAGGAAGCTAAAGAATTTGGCAGAGAAGGTTGCCTGAGACTTATAAAGATCCACATGGCATAAATATCGCACACCCATATTTAAGAACTCCAGAAGCAGGTAAATCGACGTGGCAAAGGCAACTGCTGTCAGCACCCGCCAAAAAACAGCCAGCCTGCAAAAGCTGAACGAACCCGATAAGATAGCCATGTACACAAGGACATGGATCAAAAAAGGCAATACTTTGTCTTCAGAGAAAAACGCCAGCGCTCCCATCACCAGGCCAGTTAGTAAGGAAGGTATGAGAAATTTCCACCACACAAACTTCTCTCCAGTCAGGGAATATGCCAATGCCCCAATTGCAAGGGCTTCAGGGATAGAAAAAACCATCACTTTCAGCCAGGCCACTCCTGCTTCCGAAAGCAGGGGAAGGAAATCCGCCAACATAACGACGAAGCCCCCTTTTGAATACTTTCCAAAAGCTAGCATTCAACAAAGACTTCACTTAATCCTTCTTTTTTGGTTATTAGCCCAAAATTTTGCTCCCCTGGTACAAGTTTATCCGCCAAAAAAAGCCGGCGTTGCCGGCTACATGTTCACCCAGATTCCATATTTATCTTCGGTAATCTTCTGATATTGCTCTAATAGCTTCTGCATGCCCATCGCCTTTAAAATATAAAAAGCCATTGTAATCGACTCGAGATATCCCTTGTCCCTCAGGTTAAATTGCGCAATACCCTTCCGGTAGTAGAGGGAAAACAAGGCATGGCAGGTCCTGTGCTCAATGCAAAATGCAATACCTTTATCGGCAGTTTCAATCACTTTAGTATGCTCATCCAGCATGTGGTAATTGTATGCGAGATTAAAGTATATGTTGATGATCAGGAAATCAATGTACTTTGTAGTGTAGCTGCTGTCGGAAATTGTGTTGAGAATGTAGTACAGTATTTTGTTGCTGAGCTTATAATCTCCCTCCTTAGCGATGAATAGGCTTATAAACAGGAGAATCCTGAATTCAATATAGCCATAAGTATACTGCTTGTACCTCACTATCTTAAAGTCCGGAATAGTAAGGCGCAACGCATCAATCAGGGCCGCCTTGGTGTTTTCCCTGTCGGAAGCAAAATCTGAGTAATAAGCTTCAATTGCATCTACGAAACAAATAAACTGTTCCAGCTCCAGGGGGTTGATGATTGACATCTGCACTTCGCTGAAGAAGTTATCCAGCAGTCTTTTTTTCAGCTCAGCCGCAGCGTCTTTATCATAGACGGTAATAATGTAGTCCAGATCGTCGTGGAATTCCAATAGAAATTTGTTTGACCTGCAACTTTTAAGGAGTTCCAGGAGATCCCGTTTATAGGCAACGGAAAGAAGCTCCAGGGTGTCATACCTTGGAACCACCCGACCTCTTTCAATTTTCCTGATTGTATCAATGCTGACCCCGACTAACTTCTGAACGTCTGCCTGACTGTAGCCTAAACTCGAACGAATTTTCTTAAGCTCTTTGCCGAAATCTTCTAGATTATAACTTACAAACATCAAGTCCCCCCCAAAAATCCAGACTTTCATCTGGGTTCGCGAGCTTAATTCCATTGTATAATAAGAATGAATTAAATCAAGTTAGGAGGATGTGCACTGTGAAGAAGAGACTCGCTGTGATGTTGCTACTTGTTTTTGCTCTGACAGCACTAATGGCGCCAGTTGCTTTGGCAGGGGAAGAGGATATCCCCCGGATCTTCTGTGTCCCCGTCACACCTGATGGGGAAGAGGACATCCCCCGGATCTTCAGTTTCCCAGTCAATCCTGACGGAGAAGAGGATATTCCCCGGATCTTCGGATTCCCCATCACTATTGATGGAGAGGAGGATATACCCAGGATCTTCAGTTTCCCAGTCAATCCTGACGGAGAAGAGGATATTCCCCGGATCTTCGGATTCCCCATCACTATTGATGGAGAGGAGGATATACCCAGGATTTTCAGTTTCCCGATCACTCCTGATGGAGAAGAGGACATTCCCAGGATCTTCAGTTTCCCCATCGCTCCTGATGGAGAAGAGGACATTCCCAGGATCTTCGGTTTCCTCATCACTCCCGACGGGGAAGAGGACATACCGAGAATTTTCAGCTTCCCCATTACTCCTGACGGCGAAGAGGATATACCCAGGATCCCGTGGATAAAGTAGAGCACCACAGTGAAGACGCACAGTAACCCAGGAATTTTCGTCTTAGTCAAAGGTATTTACAGGGACAATACCGGGTCGGGAAATGAAACGGAAGCAGTCCCCCCCGGACACAAGGACGACAAATCAGACATCTCCAGGGTTCCTGTCCCCCTGTTCCCAACACATGTTTGAAGAATCTCAGCCCCCCAAATTAAGTTTCGGGATTTTTCACCCTGCTGGGCAGAGTCAAGTCTGCCTGAAATTTTATCTGTTTTATCAGCCCATGATAGCCCCCCCATTGGGACTAACCTCCCTCATAAATAGATATATATATTTACACCCTTACTCTTCACCCTTAAAGAGTAAGACCTTACCCGCCACCCCCCCAGAGTGCGGGTCTTTTTTTTGCTGCCCAATGCATGGTGGTAATACAAGTCTGTTTTCTCATATAATTTAACAGGCTGTTGGTTAATGGCCAAAATATTAAAGGAGGCTGTTACATTGACAAGAAACTTCATTCTGTTGCTATTGAGTGTCTTGATCGTGTTGACAGTGCCTGCAAGTGCTGTCGCTTCCGAATGCGATGGCATCCCCTCCGAGCCCTTGGCCTATCAGCTGGAATTAAAAATCTTGAGTCCTGAAGGAAAACCCGTCACGGCTGCCCAAGTAACGGTATTGGAAAAGGACAGTGGCAGAGTCGTCAGTCAGTTTAACTTGCATGAGACCAAGATTTTGGATTTAACGCAGGAAAGAGCAGAAATCCTCACCCAGGGAAGGGAAAGAGCAGTTCAACAGCAAATTGAATATACTGGAATTACAGATATAAACTATATAGCGTTCATAACAACATCCGATGCCTTTGGCGTTTATAATTTCCCCATGTTCTATGTCAATGAAAAAGATTATTCCCTGTACAGGAATAAAGACCTGGCAGAAGTCGGACAGGAGATTGAAAAGATTACTGCCAGCAGTACCAAAGAGATCTGCCTGCAACTGAGCAAAATTACTGCAGAGCACTTAAAAGTAAAAAACAGCTATTTTGTGCCAGATTTTGTTGACATTTACGTGCCAAGAAAGTATGCTGAAGAATGGATAGGTTCTTACTGTGTCTGGATAGATGAGGTGTATAACCTTCGCAGTGGCAGAGTTGGCGTGGAATATTATTACGAAACCGGCAGGAAGCAAAAAATTGAAGTTGGAACCAACATTTCTGGCAAATGGGCTTCCGGTGGCGGATTTGTCAGCATAACCAACAAACGTACAAATGCTTCGAAATGGGGCAAATCCGGTAATCGCATAGGCAGTTCGGCAGGTTTTTGTGCCGGCTCAAATTTCTCCTTTTTCCATGAGTACTGGATGATCCCCCGCCCGGTTGGCGTCCCCGTTTATTACGAACAGGTCACCGCCCGCAGCTATGATGGTGGAACCCATCGGTTGTTCTACAATTATGTAAGCAACATGGAAAAACCTTATCAGGAGGTGAAAAACAATAAGCATGGGCGATGGAGTGTATTTCAAAAAGGGGATTTGGCAACCTTCAACGCTGAAAGCGGATTAGAAATCGGTTGCGCTGTGAAGATATACAATACATTTCTCTCATCAGTGACTGTATTTCATTCAAAATCCTGCCACTATTACTCCCCTGAGGGCGATGGCTCATCTTCCTGGCGCGTTTACTTCTATGACAGATTTACTAACTGGAAGGAAATATTTCTCACTGAAGGCAGGTTATGATAGTCTTAGGGAGGGTACCATGTGCGAAAAAAATGGATAGCTCTTTTAACAGGACTTGTAATAGTTGTTTCCCTGCTTATCTTCCTCAACAGTAATCTCTTCGTAGAGATTGTCTTAAAACAAAAATTCGTGGCAGATGAGGTGGCTGTGTTTAATGCAGGCAACCGGACATTTGTCACTTATACCCAAACAGATGGCTTTAACTGCACATCAGTGTTCTGTGAAGAGATAAAACGTCGTCTTATTGGCTGGAAGATTATTCCCTGCGGAGGAGGAGTAGGGACTACAGGCGCATACGGCGTTGGCGGCAACTGCATGACTCCGGAGTACCAAGTCTATTGGGGATATACCTCTAACCATGATGCCGACAGTGCCAAATTAACCTTTGACAACTCAGAACAGCAGTTTAGTGTCAACTCTCCTCTTAAATCCGGCTTTTACTTGTTCGTAACTGAACCAAGTGCCATGCCACCATACAATTTGACCCACGTAGACTTCTACTCAGAGGACATACTGCTTATATCCATCCAACGCTAAAAGGGGGACCAATCACCGGTCCCCCTTTTCTTGTCCCCCCCGGATTAACTCAATAAGCACAAAAAAAGCAGGTCCCAAAACCTGCTTTTTGGTGTACTTTAATCAACTTCACCACGGACCACTCATCTGGTTCAGGAGATATCCAGCAGGAAGTCCCGTCGCTCCTTCGGCATCTTCTCGGTAGCGTATCTAAATGCAAGCCGGGGCATATTTTCCTTATGTTTCAGAAGGTAAGAGACAACTGCATCCTCATCATGCTGAGAGACTACCTTCAGCAGCCAGCCATGGGTCATCGCAATCCCTCCAGTAATTGGTTGTTTCTGACGCTTCCATTTTACCAGAGGGCGATGGCCCTTTAATTAAGGATTCACTTTTACAGACAATATCACACACTACTCGACGCATGGGCAGGCCAAGGCGCTTAGGCAAGAAATTGAGCGGCGCTCAGCAAATATGTTTGGAAGCAATATTATTGGGTATTATTATCCCGGCCTAGTCCCCGAGAGTTCTGACGAAAGTGCAGACAATATTTTTGAAACTGCCCAAGATATCTGCTTGAAGTTAAAGAAGATCATCGAATCCATTGTCGAAGAGAACGAGGGTATCTGAGCCTTACAGGCGGGGGTGAAAACACCTGACCCGATGAGCGTATGTCCATCTATTCTTTGATGGGAGGGGAAGAGAGTGAATATCACCCGTTTCGCCAGCCCCCGGGTTGCCGCCAGTTCTGTAGTGGGCTTGTTGGAGGACAAGAGAAGAAAGCTTACCTTGCGTCCCTGGAATCGTTTTGATTCTGACCACACAACGTGGTGGATTGTCCCGGGAACGGAATGGCCTGCTTATCGCTATGGTAAGTATGTTTTTGCCCCCATTGGGGACATGATTTCGTGTGGGCTATATGTTGAGAAGGGTCTTGGTGCGTCAACCTTGGGAATGTACAGCCCAAATCTGGTGATGGACGCTGGTTGGCAGTGGCATCAGTTTATCCGCGACATTGAAACAGGTAAAGTTTTGGAAGCAGCCAATAAGGTTGGAATGCCTCTATTCTTAACCTTAAGCTCCGATATAGTGAGGGGAGAATTTGATCCCTTGGCACCTAAATCGGATGAATTAGTTTTCCGGGTTGAAGATGGGAGACTTGAAAAGATACGGGAGCGGTTAGATGTGGGTTGCCTCCCCCTTTGGCCAAGCTAGGGAGCTTAGGCGAGCTGCCAGGAACACTATCTGAGATGAAGAACCTTGACTGGGTATGGATAGGCCTTGTCTTGGGCACACAGTTGCAGTGTCCAAAAGTGGGAGCGGATTTAACTGATGCTGTGGACGGTTGGGTTTTGGTTAATGATTTGTTTGCGCATATGGAACTCTGGTTTTTATTGATTTGCATTTCTTTAGACAAAGGGTGACTCAGGGCGCCGTCTGTTTTTCAACCAATGATTGATGTATGTGCTTACCCAAGAGGTCAAACGGGCAAGCAAAATTACCGTAAACGGGAGGAAGGAGAATTGGGTTTGTTATAGAAGGATTACCACCTAGCACATTCACGCCTGTGTCCTATCGTGAGATTTTGCAGAATACAACACTACCCCGGGGAAGGGATGTTCCTGGTTTATTCGTTTCAAGAATGCAAAGACCTTTTAGTTAAAAGAGTGGAGGCGAAATAGATATGTTGGCAGTAAAACCAACCCAGGAGGAGATCCGGACTATACTGGGCGCTGAGGTATTTGGTGCTTGGGAAGGTGTCCGCCATTTTATCCTGGACCATTACAATATGGATGTTACTTGGGATGACGGTGGAAAGTACGGCGCCTATGAATGCAAATTCCGCAAAAGCGGGAAGACCTTATGCACCCTATACGTAAAAAAGGAAGAATTAGTGGTGTTGATTATTTTTGGCAAGGATGAGAGGGAAAAGTTTGAAGCTGAGCGAAGAGAATTCTCTCCACAATTGCAGCAGATTTATGATGCCGCCAAGACTTATCATGACGGCAAATGGATGTACATAAGCCTCCGGGATTCCCGACTGGTCCCGGATATTACCAGGATGCTTGTTATCAAGAAGAAACCCAACAGAAGGATTACCATGTGCGGGTATATCTGTGATCATTGCAAAGCATATGCCAGGAATATCAAGAAGCATGATGAACGAGAGCGCCTTTCTGCCCTATGGGGGAAGTATTATGGGCTGGATATTCCCGCCGGAGCTATCTATTGCGATGGCTGCAGGAGCACAAAAAAAGATGCCAGGCGCATAGACAATAATTGCCCCGTTCGAGCTTGTGTGTTGGAGAATAAGGTTGATAATTGCAGTGAATGCAGCAAGTATCCCTGTGCAGTATTTTCTGAGCGAAAGGGCTTATCTTGTGCCGAAGCAAGACAAGTGCTGGGAGAGTCCTTCTCTGAAGAAGAATATGAGGAATATATGCTTGCCTACGATAACAAATCCAGGCTTGATAGAATGGTGCGGGCTAAGTAATTTTGTGATGGGGGGCCTTTCCCTTTCTGAGGAGGAAATCTCTTTCTCCCTGTAGAAGACTAGCTCAGACGATAATTGGTATGGAGGATTGCGATATGAATCAGAGCCGCTCCAATGCCGAGGCCTTCTTGACCATCTATAACGAGCTGGACAAGTTTATGCGGGTGGAATTAGGGAAGGAGACCTGGGTATCCCACCCCTCCCTGCTCCGGGAGATGGCGGAGACCAATAATCTGTTTAAAAGATACTATAACCTGCTTTGTGACATGGCCGAGCTGCGGAATGCCATTGTCCATAATCCCCATAGCAGAAAAATAGAGCCCATTGCCGAGCCCCATCCCGAGATCCTTAAGCTGTACGAGGATATTAAGGAGGCTGTCCTGCATCCGCCCCTGGCACTAGAGGTACTGGCGGTGCAGAGGGAGGACATCTTTACAACCACCACGGATGCCAATGCCCTTTATGTCATGCAGACCATGGGCAAGAACTCCTACACCCATGTTCCTGTCCTGGAGGGGGACGCCATGGTGGGGGTCTTCAGCGAAAACACCGTCTTCTCGTACCTGGTCAAGAACCAAATCCTTGCCCTGGACCAGGATATCCTAATTGGGGAGTTTGCCGAATTCATCCCTTTGGACAAGCACGAAAGCGAGTACTTCGAATTCGTGCCCAGGGAGGCGACGGTGGTGGATGTGGAGGAATTGTTCGTAGAAGATATTAGGAATCAGAAGCGGCTTTCGGCAGTATTCATTACTGAGAACGGGAACCCCGGGGAGAAGATCCTGGGACTGATTACGCCCTGGGATTTGGCCAAGGATAACCTGCTATAATCTAGGGCGACTTACCGTTTTCTGGTAACTAGGTTGACGCTCCTTTCCATTTACTTCATAAATAAAGGGATAACTGAGAGGAGGAGTTTTTTTGCAGGATACTAATAACAAAGCAGTTGCATCGTTGGTCTTGGGGATCCTATCTGTTTGCTTTATCTTTGTTGGTCAGCTCTCCTTAATCGGTCTTATTTTAGGTATTATCGGGCTTATTCTGGGCATCAATGCCAAGAAGGAATCCCCGGCCAATAATGGAGCTGCCACCGCCGGCATTATCATGTCAGCCATTTCCGTTGGTATCTGCGGCCTTTTCCTTTTATCTTGCGTGGCCTGTTTCGGCTGTGGCTTGTTGGGCTTCATGGCCTACTAATACTTAGCTCAGGGACAGAAAGCAGACCGCTGGTTTGCTTTTTGTCGTTTAGGAGGGAAAATGCTGCCTTTCATAACAGTGTTCGGTATACAGATTCCCATGTATGGCCTGATGATAACAATCGGGGCCCTGGCGGGTACACTTTTGGCGGTGTATTCCACCCGCAGATTTTCCCGGGAGGACCTTTTATTCTCCATCTGCTATGCAGGGATTGGGGCCATGGTGGGGGCCAAGGTCTTATTCCTGGCAATCACTTTGCCTCAATTAATTAAGGAGGGTGTTGCGCTGTCCTGGCCTTTGCTCCAGGAATTATTCGCAGCTGGGTTTGTCTTCTATGGAGGCCTGTTGGGTGCCGTAGCTGCGGTGATGATATATGCCCGGAAGTTTAAGCTGCCAGTTTTCGCCTTGACAGAGGCCCTGATCCCCTCGGTCCCCCTGGTCCATGCCTTCGGGCGGATTGGCTGCTTCTGTGCAGGCTGTTGCTACGGACGGCCCATGGCCCCGCCCTGGGGAATGGTCTTTTCCAGCCCCCTGGCCCCTGCAGGGGTAGCCCTCTTCCCCGTCCAGCTGGTGGAGGCAGGCTTCAACCTGGTCCTCTTTGCGGGGCTCTTTGCTTACTCCCGCCGACGGCGGAAGCCGGGACAGGTGCTGGGCCTCTATCTGGCGGCCTATGGGATAATACGCTTCGGGTTGGAATACCTGCGCTATGATGCCGTGAGGGGAATAGCGCTGGGACTTTCCACATCCCAGTGGATCAGCCTGGCCCTGGCGCCGGTGGGGGTATTGCTATTGCTTATCAGCGGCAGATGGGAATGGTTGAAGAGAGCAGATAGAGGGAAATAAGGTGCGCGCAATATATTAGTGCCCACTGCCGGGAGGCAGTGGGCACACCCTTTGGCGGAAAGGTTAGACCGCGTTCTTTTGATACTTCTAAGGCAGTGAGAAATTCAGAATAGCAGCCGTGGGGCTGCTGCTTGCTTGTAGTATAAATTTTGACGCCCATGGTGTTGTTTGTTGTAGACTAGTTTTACCGGGAATTGCAAGATAGGATTCCCGGAAATTGCAAAGTAAAATTCCCTGTTTTTGCAGATAGAGAAGGCCATTGCAGCAGCCCCATAGAAACCTACCCTTGT
>Ga0208564_1003134_pt1 | contig 12356 bp, 12 predicted proteins | sample AD_UKC073_MetaG_FD_184439 | JGI IMG/M metagenome (GOLD analysis project Ga0208564, IMG submission 184439) | Active sludge microbial communities of municipal wastewater-treating anaerobic digesters from USA - AD_UKC073_MetaG (SPAdes) (version 2) | ecosystem: Engineered > Bioreactor > Anaerobic >... | reverse complement strand
TCACACTTTCCGCATTGCTATCAAAGACGAACAAGATGGGACAGGGGGACGTTACATTACTTCTTTTCTACGGCGCCTGGCTTGGGCTATACGGTTTAGTGCGTGCGCTTTGTTTTGGTTCTATAGTGACGGGTGTAGTCTTGTTAGTTTTATTAATCATGAAGAAGATAAACATGAAAAGTCAACTTCCCTTTGCACCCGTGATGTTTCTTGGGGCGGTGATACACCTATGTCTGTAATGATAATCCTTTCAGGAAAAGCGGGTTCGGGCAAAGATACCTGCGGGGAATATCTTGTGTCTTTGGGCTTCAAAAGATACGCCTTTGCTGATGAGCTTAAAGAAATTGCCCGCTTGGTGGGATGGAACGGCGAAAAAGACGAAAGGGGAAGGGCTTTATTACAAGAATTGGGAACGGCGGGAAGAAATTATGATCCCGACATTTGGGTTAAGCCGGTGATAGAAAAGATGAAGAAAGAAAAACCAGAAAATATCGTCATAACCGATTGCAGATTTAAAAATGAATTCGATGCATTAGTGAAGTTCGCTGAAGAACATGGATATGAAGTGATTCCGATCTTAGTAAAACGTGCAAGGGCTAGCTTACCTGAAAATTTAGATGAACACCCAAGCGAAAAGGAATTTGAAAATTTCCCGTCGTCTGTAGTGATTTCCAACGACGGGACAAAGGGGGAACTTTACAAGCAGATCGATTCGTTGGGAAAGCTTTACAGAAAAGTTTAGCCATCTACGATCGTAAAGATGACGTTTACTGAGCTTTCAGCTATTTCAGGAAGTTCTTCGTCAACAGTTAACGTATAATGTATTTTCATATCCTTAGCAGCGATTGGGTTTATCCTGGAAACCACATCTTGGGGTTTTGGGCTTAACGCTACTTCGTTGCTCACGGCCCCTTCGGGCGGGTCAAGATATACTGTTAAAGTTAACCCCTTTGGCAATTCCTTATCTATTGTGGCCGTGATCTTTTTGTTGGTTTCATTAATGGTCATAGCATAAGTTGTTGAATCATCAGCGGCGGAAGTTTTGCTATCGCTTATAAGAAACACTTCCGGATCGCCGCTTACCGAAATTTCGTTTATTGCTTCGACTTTAATGGTTATTTTCTGCGTAGCCGTATTAGACGCAAAAGCCGTGCCGCAGAAAAATATCGACAATATTATGAGAATTTTTTTAATCATCTTGCCAAGCTTGTACCCATTTATTACACTTGGGACATTTTACTTTCGTGGAAGGCAATGGTTGCACGGGGCCCAAATCCTTACCACATTGTTGACAAAAACCCTATCAGTTTTCACCATATCATCTCCTAAATAACCTTTTAAATAACCTTTTTACGCCGCTTCTTGCGGCGCCTGCAGCACCAGAAATAGCCATTCCAGCGCCCCTTGTAGCGGCCATGGAAAGCGTAGCCATCAAAACGGAAGAAATAACCACTGAAGACATATTGTCGGCAAGCTTTGGAATGTTAAATGCTGCATGGACAAAAGCTATGCCAGTTATGAAGACCACCAATGGTTCAGCAGAACCAGTTTTTGCTAAAAAGTCTACGATTGAAAGCCCAATTAAAGCAATGGAAGAAAATACACCCCAAAACTGGAACTTAAAGAAGTTTTGAAGCCAGCCAGACAAAAATCCTTTGACGAAGTCATTTTGCGTATACAAAGACAGATACCCCATCGCTAGACATATTGGCCCCGTCACAAGCGTAACAGCCAGCATGACATCCCTTGAAATAAGAAGAACTTTTATGGCCATGTATGACGCCCATCGCATTATAGCGGTTACGATACTGGTAAGACTTAACCAATCAAAAGCCTTACCTGTTTGTGCCGCTTCGACCAAGGATCGCTGCATATCTGCCTGCCCGCCCCAGGGGGATATCAAATATCCAGCGAAATTAAATATATCAAGAAGCATTACGACCCATATTTTGAAGAAATAAATGGCCATTATGAAGAACATCAATCGGAAAAAGTGGACAGCATAATGGGTCACTTGCGTTCGGGAAGAAAAGTAGGTCGCTATAATTTGGACAATAAATACTACTGCAAGAATGCTTAATGCTATGGGGTAAATGACGTTACTTAAAATTCCCTGGGCATGCGCCGCCACAGCTTCGGCACGTGAAATAACGCCGTTTTCCGTTAGTGCATTGGCCTTGTTTCGTGCGTCGATAAACGTCCCGCTTACCATATTGTCAGCAAGGGTATTGGCCACTTCGGGCCAGAAACGCATGTTGAATTTTGCCGTGCCCAATACTGCCCGCGTAATAGGCATATCGCCCACTGTCATGTGGTTTGAAAAGGTGACGAAATTGAGCTGTTTCTTGACTTTTTTCTCGTACATGGGCATGTAGGCTTCCGAAGTTCCGCCCGTCTTCGTCCAGTCGGGTGGTTCCACGCTTGAAAGCAATGAATTTGCAATTTCCGCACCAGAACTGGCGGACGGGTAAGTAACTTCCTGCTGCATGGGAATAAAGTTCGCAAAGGCCGGCGAGACGAAAAGAAACAGGAAAACAACTGCAAGTACCTTTTTCATCGCCATCATTCCTTCGGCGGGGTGGCCTTCCCCTTAAGGGAACTCAACAGCCGCGCCCCCGCAGCCACGGCTCCCAATCCTACGGCCCTTGCTCCCACGCGCGCTCCCGCTTTGAGCGATTTGCTCACCATTCCCGCCATTCCCGCTCCCACGGCAGCGGCAGCCCCGCCCATGTTTTCCGCCATGCTCGGCACCTTCACGGCGGCCATGATGAACACGATGCAGGTGATCATGAGCTCGACCAGCCCCATGTCCATGCCGGTAAGGCCGATGATATAAAGCACCACACAAAGCAGACACGCCAACGGGCGGTAGAAAAGGAACGTAATATAGCTTCTGATCCAATGGGACATCCAGTTTTCACAAAAAGGAAGCATGGAAAGTACTATCATCCAGGGGCCAATTACGGAAGTTATGGCCACCATCACGTCGGCTAAGATGAACATCACGTACACTACCGCACGAGCAATTAGTCCGCAGATGGTAATGAATCCGTCAGCTATCTTTCCCGTTATCAATCCTGAAGTGGAAACCAGGGACTGCTTCATCTCCACTATCTCGCTGATATCCGATACGGCATGGGCTACGTCGGTCCCGCCAAGGATGGCGTTGCCCACTGCAGAAGAAAGGGTAATGCCCATCATGATTATTTCCCTTAAGAAATAAAGCGATATAAAAATAAAAATCGACCTGAATATCGTCGTTATCATGTCTCCTTCTTCACCAGCTATCAACATCTTATAGGCCATCCAAACAACGTTGACAACGAAGATGACACACCAAAGTATGCGGGCTATAAGAAGCGACCGATCGTAAACGCTGTCGCCCGCCGTAATACCAGGGACTTGTTTCAGCTTGTCGGCAAAGGAAGCGGCTTTTATTAAATCCTTTATCTGCCCTACGGCTTCTGATGGGACGATCATATCCCCTTCGTCGGTCTGTACGCTTTGTCCCACAGTGATTTCGCCTATTATGCCGACCCGCAATGGGTTAGTCTGGTATTTAGCCATCTGCGCGCTTCTTGCTATAAACCACGGCGGCGTCCCAGGCGTAAGATGGGCGATATTCCCCTTTTCATCTACCGTCACCCAACTTTCTATGGTGCCTTTTGCCTGGTCAAGATTAGAAAAGCCGTAAAGTAATGCCCTGGTGACCATCCAGTCTGCAGAAGCCTGCGCGATAAATCCTGGTGCACCTTCTGGTAGTTTTATGCCTTCTACAAGCCTTGGGTCTATCTTGTTTATAGCGTCATGCAAGTTCTTCATCACTAGTTCGCTGGAATTTTGGACAAGAATTTGGTTGAAATCTATCGGCTGGTTAAGTGCATTAGTCTGCGGTGGGGGATTAAACTGCGAAATAAGCGCGTTAAGTTCATTAACCCTTTCTTGCATGTACGGGTCTGCCGCTTCTTCGTCTGCAGCATTAGAAACGGCGGGAAAAAGGAAACAAAAAATTATTAGAAAACCAATTATTGTTTTATTAATTTCTTTTGACATATATATCACCTAGCTTCTTCCAACCAATAATTACTTCTTTCTACTGTTTCCCGCGTATCTTTTTATTGTATTCCTATTTGAATTACGTTGTCAATATATTTCAACACAGGAAAATATGCAATATAACTATTATCCCGACCACCTAAAATCAAACAACCCGAAACTTAGTATATCTTCATCTTTTTTGGGACTTCTTTTTTCCTTTGCAAGATCTAATAAAGGCGACTTTTCTGGTTGCGGCAAAGATAATTCTTCAGTTATTTCCTTTTCTGCATTAAAGGAAGGCACTTCGCCAAAAAAGAACCATAATTTTTTAAAAAGTTCGAAAGCTTTTATTCTAAAAACCGGGGGGTCAGAAAAATACCAACGGCAATCTTCCTGCCTTACTAAATATTCTTTGGCGCTTTGCGACCACCATAGTAAGTATTCTAATTCCCCTGGCAAGTCTTTCCATTTGCAGTCACTTTCCACAAGCACGGGAAAGACGACGAACCCGCCTTCAATAAAGATATCTATCGGCGCGATCATAGATGATACGCCTAAGTTTCGATAGGCTTCCACCCAACGGTCGATGATTCCCGAAAAGGAAGAAGAAAGGACGAGTTTTACCCCGTCCTTGTCTTCTGTCCTGCTTATCGTCTCATAAACCAGCGCTTTAACAGGTTTTTTGCTTTCGACGATAAGCTTTCTAGAATATGGTTCGATTACGACTTTCATTTTTACTGTATAGCTATTTCTGGTTCTTCATCTTCGAAAGCCGACGGATCGAATTCTTCGTCTTTGGCCAGTTCTGCTTCGTTTTTAGATCTGTTGCGTTCGGCCAAGGAAATGTTCAAAACATTTTGCGGGAATACGGTAACGTTAAGCCGTTTTTCCCCATCTTTTTCATAGGTACTCGTTCGGATATCGCCTTCGATGTCCACTAGGTCGCCCTTCTTCCAGCCGTTCAAATCCCATTTGTCGTTGAATAATACGCTGAACCAGGAAGTCTTCCTGTCTTCCTTGGTTCCCGTGTCAACCGCTATGGACAAACGGTTGAACTTCTTTCCCGACTTCGCTTCGAAGAAAGCGGGATCTGACCCCAATCTTCCCCTTAAATGAATTTTTGCCATCGTCACTGCCAACTGGATCACTCCTTTTTGACTTCTTTTCTGAGCTGTTCTAAATAATCATCCAGCTCATCTTCTTCGCCCTGTTCTTCCGACTTTTCAGCGACTTTTTCTGACTTGAAAGATATGATGTAATCTGAAATGTCCGCCAGTTGCTCAAAATCTACGGGTTTTAAGCCCGCCTTTGTTTCCACCATCCCACCTTTTATGACAATAATAGCGGTGTCCATCTGTTGGGCCGCCGCACTTTTCACCCCATAGATATTATATCCCAATACGGAAGTTACCAACGTGGACGCCATTTCTGACATGAATTCGCTTTCTACTTCTACTTGGTCTTCGTCAATGTGTACGTACAATATGTTTCCTTTACTTTCGGCTTCCAGTTCTTCGGGCGTGCAAAATATAGCATTACCAGCATATCTGTTGTTGTCTTTTATACAATTCATTTCAACTGGTTCTACCTTCATCGACCTTGTCATCTTGTTAAAAACCAAAAGGGCATCATCAAAGTCGTAAAGCCTTCTTCCGAAAGATTTCCACATCGAAGCAGCTTGCGCTTGGGTGATTTCTTTGTCGTATAAGTCGTTAAACACTTCCACCAACCCCAAAAAAGCTGGCGTGGGTTGATCCATCGCTTCTTCCATAGCTTCGTGGGCTACGCTTCTAATTATCGAACCCACCGGAAAGAAAGCGTGGGCAGAAGAAGCAAAGACAAAAACAAGAAGCACAACAGAAAATAACGCTTTTTTCATTACAGAACCCCCTTATTAGATATGTTTCACTAAAATAGACTTAACGTTATTATACAGTCTTGGACTTTTTTGTCAACACAAAAGGTCACGGGTTTAAATGCAGCCCCGTGGCTACATTGTTGCTACGCTTGCACTTCTTCATCTTGTATGTTCTTGCTTATTTCCTGTTCTGCCTTTTGTGCACGTTTTCCTTTTATTTTGACGAATTCGTATTTTAAGCCAAAACTTGAGACGATTTCCATAGCTTCTGCTTTTGCTTGTTCAGTTTCCTGCCCCCTGGGGATTAGCAAGGAATACGTCGCAACGTATAATCCGGGAAAGATCGATTCCCAGTCACGCGCCTGAAGTTCTTTGACTAAAGCATAAAGCGTTTTTGAAACGTAGTTGGCCTTTTCTTTGTCAGTCATTCTATCCAAAGCTTTAGGAATGCGCATGCATACACGGGTATTTCCCGCCGAATCCTTTGTTTCATATATTTCGATGATAGGAACAGTTATTTCGGCAGGAACACCAGTCTTAAACGACAATTCTTCTGCTAATTCTATCCTATTTTCAAGCACGGCCATGTTAGAAGCGCCACCGAAGATGTAGCTTTTCATACAATCCTTTTCCTGGGTAAATTGGCCGCCTTTAAGCTTTTTTTCTTTTACGAATTGTGCTACTTGGTCTTTAACTTTTTCGTAAGTTTCGGGTAAAAGTTGCACGTACAGACACGGCTTATCGCTACAAGGAACGATCATATCTTTTATTTCTTTGTCTTGCTGACGTTTTCGCGGAAGTTCTTCTTCCGTCATAATAAATTTTTTAAACCTTTCCACGCAAGATTCTTCTATTGGCATTTCAACACCGTAGAATTGGACGTTTATCCCTAATTCGTTGAAACCCTGCCTTATAAGATTTGCAGCATAACTTTTCTTTTTGCCTTCTACGTATAGCGCTTTGTTCCACGCCGAAGACGTTATCTTTGCTGCAAACGGTTCCTTCCTGACTTTAGCGCCAAATTCTTTCATCAAAAACTGTTCTGTACGAATAAAGATTGGCGCATAGAAACGATAGACCAGCCAAGGAAAGTCAAAGACAACCATGTCTTTGCTTTCTATTATGTCGAAGTTCATGCGTAAATAAGGAAGTTTTGGGAATACGCGTGCTGACATAAGATTTCCTATTTCCCAAAGTTTATCGTTTTCGGAATAAATTTTGGCGCTTCGGGAACAAAACATCTTCTTTAGAGCGATTTCTGTTTCCCTTCGAAATGCGCTGTCATCTTCCCTTTCCTTGGGAAATTCTGGAAAACGCGAAAAGAATTCGTTCTTTGGAAGTACCGCTTTATATTCCGTAACGCCGTTGTAGGAAAGAATTTCCTTCATTTCTGGAAACTTTTCCTGCAAAAATTCAATTACGGATTTTCTATGTTTTTCGGCCACTTCCTTGGGCAAGTCGGAATACGCCGGAACCCTGAAAAATAAAGCTACGTTTTCCCTATCGCGCCCCATCACAACATCCATGCACCTATCCAGATAGCTTCTTTCCACAAACTTCATCGGGACATTTCCCCTTTTGGTATCGTATTATTTTGTTAAGTACCACGATAAATATCATATATCTTTTGCGTCGACATGTCAAGCCCGAATATTAAGAAATATCCCGATCTACTTCCTGAAGTTCTTGTATATTTTTTCTTATCTCACGTTCCGTCTTCTGGGAACGCCTTTCCTTCATGTCAACAAATTCATATTCCAAGCCAAAGCTTGAGATAATTTCTATAGCTTCGGCTTTGGCTTTTTCTATTTCGTCTTCTGCGCCTTTTGGAATAAGCAACGAATAAGTCACGACGTACGTCCCAGGAAAGACGGGTTCCCAATCCTGCGCCTGGAATTCTTTAATTAAAGCATTTAATGCCTTTGAACTTTCATGGGCTGCGTTCTTGTCGACCGACCTATCCCAAGCCTTCGGAATGCGCACGCAAACCCTGAAAGCACCAGCGACTTTAGTATCGTATATGCCCACAACTGGCTTTGAAATTTCCGCGGGGACGCCACACGCTTGCGATAAACTTTCCGCCAACTTCGCCCGGTTTTCAAAGCCTGCCATGTTTTCGGCGCTTCCAATGATGTAACTTTTCATGTAGCCCCTACCATGGACGAACTGCCCGCCCTTGAGATTATTTTCTTCCACAAATTGGGCTATCTTATCTTTAACTTTTTCGTATGTTTCGGGAAGAAGCTGTACGTAAAGAAGCGGCCTGTCGTTATAGGGGACTATTCTGTCTTTTACTTCAGACTTTACATAGGATTTTTCTTCCTTGGGGGTTTCCGTCACAATTTTTTTAAACTTTTCCACGTGGGTTTCTTTGATGGGCATTTCCTTGCCGCGGAAACGCACTTCAAAGCCCAATTCCGTTAGCCCCTGCCTAACCAAATTAGCCACGTAGTCTTTGTTTTCCCCTTCAATGGTTAGCTTCTTCGTCCATGCTGAAGACGTCATCTTCGTTTCAGCTGGTTCGCTGGCTATCTTTGCGCCTAGTTTTGCGACAAGCAGTTTTGCTATCCTTTCAAAAATGGGTGCATAGAAACGGTATGCCAGCCAAGGGAAGTTTATAGTAACGACATCTTTGTCATCGACGATAGAAAGATCGGCCTTCAGCGGATAGGGAAATTTTGGGAAAACGCGGGCTGACGCTAAATTCCCCGACTCCCACAGCCCTGCATCTTCAGCGTAAATGCGGGCACTGCGGGAACAAAGCGTCTTCTTCAAGAACAGTTCTGCTTCTTTTCTGAATACATTATCATCGTCAGTTTCCTTGGGAAATTCCGGAAAACGTTCATAAAATATGTCTTTTGGAATTACAGTTTTATATTCGCTTGCCCCATTAAAAGAATAAAGTTCCTGCATGTCTGGAAAATTGTTTTTCAAAAATTCAACTACGGACTTTCGATGCTTTTCCGCCATTTCCTTCGGTAAATCAGAATAGGCGGGAACCCTGATAAACAGCGTAATATTTTCATTATCCCGCCCCATCACAATATCCATGCACCTGTCAATATAGCTTTTTTCTTCAAATTTCATCTGAACATTTCTCCCTTTTCGTCATATTTTTCTATTGCATCCATTAAACGTTCCCGAAGCTTTATTGGGTTGATGCTTCCAGTGAAGATCCCGCTGTCGGGCTGGTCGAACAAGAAATTTTTTAAGTTGAAAGCTTTTTCGTATCCATGGCGTGATTGAAGATAGAACCTACGCCCCTGCAGCATCAATACTAATTTTGCGCTTGTGCCAAGAAATAAAAGTTTCCTGCACAAACTTCCTGCTTCGGGGGGCAGCAAGAACACTTCAGCTTCACTGTCACTTTTTGAAGCAAGAAGCTTTTCTGCCGTTTCTTTCTGCCAGTTCATATATCTAGTCACGTTTTCGTCATTCCAAGACCAAGGATCAAACCGTAATTGCCCAAAACAAGAATTAGCCCCGTATAGATCGAAGAAACACCCAAAAAGCACGTCGTTTTCCAAGTGGTCGTATTTAGAACAGGGAAAGTAGCTTTTAGCAATTTCAGTAAGCGTCCAATCGGGTTTAATTATTTTATCATCTGTTTCTTCATATTCCCCTTTGTTGTCGATATAAACTTCAGCCCGTGCTGGTATACCCGCAGAATAGATGGGAAGCCCCATGGCTTCAAAACGAATTGGGCTTTCCCCAAAAAGCGGGTCGCAGGTCTGGAAGCGTTCTTGCAAATACAAAGCGGCTATCAAACCGTCTGGCGTATTTTCAGCAAGCAATATTTTCTTCATCGTATGCCCCCAAATCATATTTTATTCTTGTCTTAAACTCATCCCGTCGTTCCTTTTTCCAATTTCTTACTGGCGTTACAAAGCCGACAACGCGGGTAAATTTATCAAATTCATCGTTGCCGCAGGTACATAATGCGGGTTCCCCGGCGTAGACTTCATTGCATTTGGTACACCTGGAAAGTATATAATTAAGCGCAAAGTAAACAACGCCCATCTTGGCACATAACTTGACTATTTCCTTGTGGGTTCCAGGCTTTACTTTTCCTTGAGTATTAACGTGCAGAATTGCCCCGCCTGTAGCAAGATCATCAAGCTGCCCAGCCGTATAAATTCTTTCTATTACGTTGGTTTCATGCGAAAGCGGGATCCATTGGTTGGAATAGATATTATATTTTTGCTGCAGCCCTAATTCACGATCCTTTTGCGCCATATAAACTGCCATGTTTTCTGCCGGAACTTGTTCTACATTGTAGGGGAAACCCGTTTCTTTCCGCCTTGTTTCGTTTAAATTATTGATGGTTTCCATGATCTTCTTGGAAAAGGCAATATGGTCTTTAACGCCCAAGAATTCGCCCGCTTCCCAAGCACCGACAATTCCTACAGTACAATATTGTCTTTCCAAACTCATGAAGCCGTGATCATACAGGGGAAGAAAACCGCGGGAAATGTTTTCTTTGACCCAAGAACGTCTAAATTCTACACACCTTTGGGCATCTAATACATCTTCTTTTAATCTTGCAAAGAACTTGTCTTCACTTCCTGAAATTAAAGCTATATGGGGCAAGTTGATGGTGCAAACCCCAACGCTTCCCACGCCATCCCCGCCGGAACCGAAGGAATTGACGTATCCCAAGTTATTCCTTAACCTGCAGCAGGAAGATAAGCTATCCGCGTTCTTTGACATGTATATATTTACCATTCCGTACTTTGAATTAACTTCCGAAAGCCAGTCTAAGAATTCTTCGTCCCTAATTTCGCCGTTGTCATCTAAAAGTAAACAAGCGGTAAGAACCGGAAATGTAAATATAAAGCCCGTCTTTTCTATTTCTTCCACGAACCATTCGACATACATCCTTTGTAAACTTTGCACCGATCTTTCGTTCAAAGCGCTTCCGTCGGGATACCTAAAGCTGCCGTAAAGATCTTTCAAGTAATGGCTATCGAATATAGACAAATTAACGTATGGCGATTGCGCGGAAAATCTGACCGGCTGGTTGATAGAATAAGTAAATATCTGAAACAGCTGTTTTATTTCTTCTTCGTCAATTTTGTCTTTTCGTACATACCAGTCAAGTCCGACAAAAAAGCTGGTAAGCGCCGCAGCGCCCGATTGGTGGTTAGATGCATACATGATTAGCTGTATACAATGCTGCACAAAGGAATTAGCATGTACTGCGGGCTTTGAAGGAATATTGGGAATAAAGGGAAGCCCAAAAGCCATCAAGTGTGACACGGAAAAGTTCCAGCAATAGGGGGCAAATAGCATGTGGGAATCTGAAACATAAAGTTCGCTTTCTTTGACTTTAGTTTCCACGTCGACGTGTTGAAATAGCTTGGATAGACAGTAATTTTTCATCAGTGGTTTTGAAGCTTCCTGCATGACGGTAGCTATGGAACGCCCCGCCACATTTGCATTAGGATCTGCCGATACGTCGGCCATTGCACCTTTAGAATTTAAAAGAAGGTCAAAAAAGGCATCGAAGTTCATTTTATCCTTTCCTTTCATCTCAAAAAATTTTGTTCTTCCGATAGTTCTATTATAATTTTATCTATTTCGGAAAAATTAGCTAGCTTTTTTTCGACATCCCCCAACGAAACTTCGGGGATCTTAAAAAGCCCAGCGTCTTCAAGCAACCTTTCTACCCGCCCAAGGTCTTTCATGTCATAACCCTTGGGAAAGGCGTTTTCAGCTACAATTCCTAGACATGTTTCCGCTTCAGGAAGCAATAATTGTTTATTTCTATATATCCCGCATGACGGTTTTATATCGCCCACGAGCAAAGACCATACTTCGCCCAAGTTCCAATGATAAAACACTTCCCGCATTTCTTCTGCCTTTCCTGCTAAGCGGGAATTGACAAAAAACCCACCGGGGTCACCGGGGACAAAAAGCCCGGTAAAGTTACAAAACCTGCCCTTGAAAAGAAGCGTTAAGTCCACTAAAGCATATTCCACTTTATACATCTTGTCCACGTCCTGCCAGAAGAAATCCTTTCCAGGCATGGGAATTTCTTCCTTTGCAGGGCCAACTAGCATCACAAACCTAAGTATGTCGCCTTCTTCCATTACCTTAGAAACTGGATATAAAAGGCCGCTAAAAGATATTCTATTAGTGGGAATGTAAGACCAAAAGGGAAGTAAAATTCCCACAGCTTGGCCAGTAGCTGAATTCAACATGTTCCCCCTTCTTTCTTTTGGAAGTCAATAATAATTATAGCAAAAAAAGACTGCAAAAGTAACCCCAAATATGCTATAATACAAAAAAACGAAAGGGGAATGGTGGAATGGCTTATGCTATCGAAAAAAATGATCTTGACAGGGGCGTTTTGTTAATCAAACATTTAAGGGACGCTGACAGATCCTTTGGGAATTTACCAGTAAGAAAACTGCGGGCTTCAGGAATTGGCCGCGATTGCAATACGGAATTATTCCTT
>Ga0208564_1003133_pt1 | contig 12356 bp, 9 predicted proteins | sample AD_UKC073_MetaG_FD_184439 | JGI IMG/M metagenome (GOLD analysis project Ga0208564, IMG submission 184439) | Active sludge microbial communities of municipal wastewater-treating anaerobic digesters from USA - AD_UKC073_MetaG (SPAdes) (version 2) | ecosystem: Engineered > Bioreactor > Anaerobic >... | reverse complement strand
CCCCTGGTCGCTTATGTTTTGGGGCCGGAATGGGTGTTTTACTGCAGTGCCTATGTGGCTGTACAGACTATTTTTATTTGGACCCATGGCAAATCTATTATTCGGGAAACCAGGGATTATGATTTGAAAGGGCTGCTGCTTAATCCCAACATCCTTGCTACCTTTTTAGGAATAATACTGTTTGTAAATAAAGTATCTTTGCCTTCGGTATTGGGGAATGCGGTGAGCGCTACTGGCAGTATGGTAGGACCTATCAGCATGATCATTACCGGTATCATCATTGCCAGCATGGATTTGGTGAAAGTTTTTAATAATATTCGTGCCTATATAGTGTCCGCGGCCAGGCTGGTATTCTACCCTCTTATGGTTGTTTTTATGTGTTGTTTTAGTGGAATGTTGAACTGGCACCCCCAGGCCGAGAAAATCTTGCTGATTGTTTTGTTGGCCAGTGCCGCCCCTACGGCTTCCGCCATAACCCAGATGGCGCAGATCTACAACAAAGATGCCTATAATGCCAGTGTCATCAATGTGATGTCGATAATATTCTGTATCATCACCATGCCGGTAATTGTTTATATCTATCAAGCTTTCTGCTGATGGGGAAATAGAAGCGTTCTCTGTTCCTGCCCTGGCTATGGCGGAGAAAAGAAAAAATCCTCTATTAGAATCAAATTCTGCATAGAGGATTGTTAATTATAAGTATCGCAGGCTACAGAGAGACTACTTCCTTAACTTCAGGAATGGCCTCTTTTAGAACTCGTTCTATACCGTTCTTCAAAGTCATAGATGCCATGGGACAGCCGCTGCAGGCTCCCTGTAGACGTACTTTCACTACCCCCTGATCATCCACATCGACTAATTCTACATCACCGCCGTCAGCTTGCAGGGCAGGGCGTACGTCCTCCAAAATAGCTTTTACCTTTTCACGCATATTGTTACACCTTCGCTTTCCATTTAAGAATATTACCCACTGATATTATTTTACTATAACTGGATGCTTCTGGTCAGAAAGCTGATCAGTGAGGTTAAGGGTATTATAATCATAAGGACGCACCGGGGCAAGTATGACCTTATCCTTTGCTTTCTGTTTTTATGAATGTTGAATAATTTATGGTACTATTTTTCCAAAGGAAGAAACAGGGCTGTTAACTACCTTCTTTTCTGTTGCGCTGCAAGCCGGTTCTTATCAAAGGAAGATTAGTTTAATGGTTCTCATTCCCTATGGAGGGGAAATATTAAATGGAAATAAACAGTACCAGCATGATGATAAACGATATTAATATACGGTGTTTTTATGCGGGTGAAGGCACTGATACTATTATGCTATTGCACGGTGCTGGTGTGGATTCTGCTATGATGTCCTGGCAGGAAGTAATGCAGTTGCTGTCGGCAAAATACCGGGTGATTGCTCCTGATCTGCCTGGATATGGAGGCAGTGATCGAATCAGTGGTGAATATTCGCTGGCTTTTTATACGGAAATAGTAAGGGGCGTGATCGAAGCCTTTGAATCTAGTCCGATTGTATTAGCAGGGCTTTCCCTGGGCGGAGGAATAAGTCTGAATATAGCTCTTGAATACCCGGAGCTTATCAAGTTATTAATACCAGTGGACTCCTGGGGGATATTTCCCAGGCTGCCTTATCATCGCTTAACCTATTGGTATACCCGCTCGAGACTAAATGATAGACTCTATCAATGGGCCGGCAAATATGAGTGGCTAGTGCGTTGGTCACTGGAATACAGCCTTATTGGTGATAGAACTAAAATAACCAAATCATTGGTAAAAGAAATTCAAAAATCTATGCTGGAACCTGGGGCTGGCCAGCCATTTGTGTCTTTCCAAAGAAGTGAAATCACCAGAACTGGTTTGAAAACTGACCTGTTCAGCCGGCTTAGTGAGATTTCGGTGCCCACTCTGCTGATTCACGGAAGCGAAGACAGGGCAGTGCCTCTTAGGGATGCCATTACTGCCAGTCAAATTATCCCCAATTGTCGATTGCATATAATGGAGGGCTGTAAACATTGGCCCCAGAAGGAACGCCCGGAAGGATTCTGCCGGATAGTTGATGGTTTTGTAACCAAAGAGGGACAACTATAGTCATTGACAGGAAAGCAGCGGGCAGATGTCTGGACTGGTTGGTGAGAATATTCCTCCTCCGGCTATATCATACTAACATTGAATATTTAATAGGAGGAGGACGACTAAATGGTTCAGGTATTAAGTGCTCCCGGTAAGTATATCCAAGGGGCAGGAGCCTTAAAAGACGCCGGTAAGTTCATAAGTAATCTGGGATCTCATGTAATGGTGATTGCTGATGCAGCGGTATATGATATCGCTGAACAGCACCTGGTTTCTGGTTCCAATGAGTTACGATATACTGTGGAGAAATTCGGAGGGGAATGCTCCAAAGCAGAGATTAACCGTCTTAAAGATATTACACAGCAAAGCGGGGCCAATGTTATCGCCGGCTTTGGCGGAGGCAAAACTCTGGATACAGCCAAAGCGGTAGCTTATTATTCGCATTTGCCGGTGGCAGTTATCCCCAGTATAGCCTCCACAGATGCTCCCTGCAGTGCTCTTTCCGTGATTTATACTGAGTCAGGTGAATTTGAAGAATACCTCCTGTTACCCAAGAATCCAGATATTGTCTTGTTAGATACCAGTGTGGTGGTTCAGGCTCCAGCCCGTTTCCTAGTGGCAGGCATTGGGGATGCTCTGGCTACCAAGTTTGAAGCTGAAGCCAGCAGTAAGAGGCAAGTGACTACCATGGCCGGAGGAAAGCCTTCCGCCAGTGCCCTGGCTTTGGCTGACCTGTGTTTTAACATACTTCTGGAATACGGTGAGCCTGCTCGTCTGGCCGTGGAGCGAAAAGTGATTACCCCGGCTGTAGAACTGGTGGTGGAAGCCAATACCTTTTTAAGTGGTATAGGATTTGAGAGCGGAGGGCTAGCGGCTGCCCATGCTATTCACAATGGTTTTACTGCCCTGGAAGAGACTCATAGTTATTACCACGGAGAAAAGGTGGCCTTTTCCACCATTGTGCAAATGGTTCTGGAAAATCGTCCTACTGAGGAAATACTTGAGGTCATCGACTTCTGCCAGGCAGTAGGTCTGCCCACTACTCTGAAAGAACTGGGAATTGAATCAGCCACCCCCGAAAGGCTACGGCTGGTAGCCCAGGCAGCTACTGTACCAGAGGAGACCATCCATAACATGCCTTTACCGGTTACTGAAGAGGCGGTGCTAAACGCTATCATTGGTGCTGACGCCTTAGGCAGCATTTAGAGCCTGGTTGACAGGGGGTTGCCTCGGGACGGAATTGTGGTCAGCTGCCCTGTCAACCGGTTAAATTTCCAGTCCAATGGGACAGTGATCACTGCCCATGACATGGGCATAAATGGTAGCCTCTTGGATCTGTTCCTTAATTCTATCTGATACCAGGAAATAGTCTATCCGCCAACCCACATTCTTTTCCCGGGCATTGAACATGTAGGACCACCAGGTGTAAGCTCCAGTTTTATCAGGATACAAATAGCGGAAGGTATCTATAAAACCTGACTGCAGGAGTTCTGTCATTTTTTCCCGCTCCTGAGGAGTAAAGCCTGCATTTTTCTGATTAGATTTGGGGTTTTTAATGTCGATTTCCTGATGGGCTACATTTAAGTCGCCGCAGACTATGACCGGTTTTTTAGCGTCAAGACTTATCAGGTGAGCGCGAAAATCGTCCTGCCATTGCATGCGATAATCAAGTCGAGCCAGACCTCTCTGGGAGTTGGGGGTATAAGTATTGACCAGATAGAAATCTTCATATTCCAGGGTTATAATACGGCCCTCCCCCCTATGCTCCGGCTGTTCCAGGTCTAACATAACTGATTTAGGAGTGACTTTAGTAAAAACGGCTGTGCCTGAATACCCCTTTTTCTCAGCACTGTTCCAATACATCTCATAGCCGTCCAATTCAAAATCCACTTGCTCCGGCTGCATTTTAGTCTCCTGAATACAGCATATATCTGGCTCTTCAGCTAAAAAAAGTCCATAAACCCTTTATTGATACAAGCCCGCAGACCGTTGACATTCCATGAGATAAATTTCATAATAAAATCTCCTTCGATGATATGATTTTGGTTATTGTTGGGGTCTGGTTCTAGTTTACCAAACATTCTTACGATATCTAGTGTATGATGCGGATAAAAGCTTTAAGTGAGGAGAACAACCCATGATCTATGACAATATTAAGCCGGGCATCTTTATTGAGCGTCCTAACCGGTTCATTGCTCATATTGAAATAGATGGTCAAATAGAGGTGTGCCATGTAAAAAACACGGGTCGCTGCCGGGAACTACTGATACCCCATGTTCCGGTAGTGGTCCAGGAGATTGATTCCCCGCAGCGGAAAACCAGATACGATTTAATTGCTGTTTATAAAGGGGAGCGGCTAGTAAATATAGACTCCATCGCTCCTAATCGGGTGTTTGCAAAGTGGCTGCAAAAAGGTGAATTGTTTCAAAACATTACCCTTATAAAGCCGGAGCAATCGTACCAAGGCTCCCGGTTCGATTTTTATGTGGAAGGTGATGGACGTAAGGCTTTCATTGAAGTCAAAGGGGTTACTTTGGAGGATAAGGGAGTGGTTCGTTTTCCTGATGCCCCTACTCAGCGGGGTATTAAACACTTAAAAGACTTAGTGCTCTGTGTGGAAGAGGGATTCGAAGCTTATGTAGTTTTCGTGGTGCAAATGAGTGATGTGCTCTACTTTGAGCCTAATTGGACCACCCACTATGCCTTTGGCGAAACCTTACAGGAAGCCGTCCAGCGTGGTGTTAAAGTACTGGCTTTGGATTGCCATGTCACGGAAAATAGCATTACGGCTGAGAATCCGGTTAAAGTCCTGCTAAGTTAAACAGTGGAACTGGCCTGGGGACGGTGTTGTCCATAACCCCGTCCCCAGTGCAACACTTACTCATACATGTTTTGAATTACATCTTCATAGTGCTGGGCGATGACTTTTCTCTTTAGTTTGTTACTGGGTGTCATCTCGCCACTTTCAATGGTAAATGGATGATCCAGCAAGGTAAATTTCGCGATCTTTTCGTGACGGGCCAGATCTTTAGATTGACCTTCAATTCTGTCAGCGTACAATTGAATAATCTCTGGTTTTTTGATTAGGTCGCTTAAATCTTTATACGCAATGCCTTTGGATTGGGCATATTCTTCCAATGCCGGGAAAGCAGGTACGATCAAAGCGGTTAGATACTTCTGCCTGTCACCAAAAACCACCATCTGTTCAACATAATAGTCCTGGCCTACCCGGGATTCAATCAGCTGAGGAGCAACATTTTTGCCATTGGCGGTAACAATGATATCTTTTTTCCGGTCGGTAATTTTTAAGAAGCCATCTTCGTCAATTTCGCCTATGTCACCGGTTTTGAAGTAACCGTCTTCGGTCATAGCTTCCTTAGTTGCTTCCGGCTTGCCGAAATATCCTTTGAAGACATTATCACCTTTGATGAGAATTTCTCCATCCTCAGCTATCTTTATATGGTTCTGGTCAATGGGTTTCCCGGCAGTGCCGAACTTAAAGTCGGAGGGACAATTACAGGAACCCATAGGAGCGGTTTCGGTGAGTCCATAACCCTGGGCAATAAAGATATTGGCAGCAAAGAAGAATTCTTCTATTTCCTTGGCTAGGGGAGCACCTCCCGCCGAGAAGAAGTTTAAGCGCCCACCCAGTATATCTCTAACATTTGACAGCACCAACTTATAGGCTAGTTTATGTTTTAATTTTAGAGTGGCAGGGATTTTTTCACCTCGTACTCTGGCATACTCATATGCCTTGCCTACTTCTATACCCCAATCAAAAATCTTTTTCTTCATACCTCCAGCTTGTTCCATTCGGGCATATACGGTGGCATACATTTTTTCAAACAGCCTGGGTACACCGCACATATAGGTAGGTCTGACTTCCCCGAAATATTCCACGATTTTGTTGGTATCGCTGCAGAAGTATTGAGTAGCGCCCCGGGAGTGTATCCAATAACTGGAAGCCTTTTCATAAACATGGCTTAAGGGCAGAAAAACCACTTCGATATCGTCTTCTCCCATGGGAAATCTAGAATTCAATGCCTCAATTTCAGCGAAGAAATTTTTATGACAAAGCATAGCTCCCTTAGGGTCTCCGGTAGTACCGGAAGTATATATGACGGACATGATGTCATCTTCGGTTATGGAGTTGAGCCGCCGTTGCAGTTCCTCGTCTTGATTGGATTTACTGCCTAATGCATAGAAATCGTCTATGTACATAATGTTCTTATCATTTTCATCAATCTTCACCGACTTGGAAAAAACTATAACGTGCTGTATTTTACTGTTTCCTTTATAAAACTTCATCACATTATCATATTGGTATTGACCATCGACAAAAATGATTTTGCATTTGGCATCATTTACAATATATTCTGCTTGTTCTGCGGTGTTGGTAGCATAGATAGCTACAGTAGCGCACCGGATACTCATGATAGCATAATCGCATATTACCCACTCCGGCCGATTCTCTGAATAAATCGCGATCATGTCATTTTCTTCGGCTCCGATCTCCAGTAGAGCTTTAGCAGTATTATCAATTCGTTCGCCGAATTCCTTCCAGGAGATCCCTTTCCACTCATCTCCCTCCTTGTAGTACAGGGCATTTTCTTTCCGGTCGGAGTACTTTTCCACTTGGGCATGAATTGAAGCAGCTAAATTTCTGGATTGCATATTATACCCCCTTGTCTTAAAGTCCTTACAATTTACGACACGTTATATTAAACTTCGCCCCTGGCTGGAGTGAAGCTATTTGGAGAAAAGGTTAGCAATTAGGAGTATTAATGCAATGAATAGACTTGGAATAATGCCATGAATATATTTGTTATTGCTATAAATACTATAATTCTTTAATTTCTCTAATTAATCCTTTTTATTTTTATGGCTAACTGAAAAACATAGAACATTTTATTATGACAAATAGTAAAAACTACAGTTAAGCCTGCTGAATGAAATGATGTCCCGGCAGGTTTGTCCATATAAGATATTATTGGAAAGGAGGCAAGGGGTATGGGAGACAAACAGAAAGCTAAAAAGAAAAAGACCTTGGTCATAAATAGTGATGAAAATGAATGCCCTATAAAAGAAGGTGACAATTGTAAAGTTCCAGGTGTCTTCAATGACTTGGAACCAATAGGCGGGGCATGACTTTTCCAGTAGTAGATACAAGGTGGCATTGACCTCACGACTTATGGAAATTGTGGGGTCTTTTATTTGGGTTACTGCCTGGTAATAATAACCTGTTTTTAATATGATAATGATGCCATAATTCGATTAACCATCTATCCTTATATATACTATAGATAGTTTTCAAAAAAAGGATAATCGAGGGTGCCGTTATTAGTAAAATACCGGTCAGGGGGACGTAGTTATGCTGAAAAAACTATCTCTGCAAGTAGCAGGTATGACTTGAGCAGCTTGTGCAGCCCGTATTGAAAAAGGGCTTAACCACCTGGAAGGGGTTAATTCAGCTAATGTTAATCTGGCTCTGGAAAGAGTCGACATTGAATATGACGAAAACTTGCTGCAGCCCCAGCAATTTGAAGACACGATAGAGAAGCTGGGCTATAGAGTAATTAAGGAAAAGGAATCAGTTGAAAACAAGATTACCTTAAGAGTCTCTGGTATGACCTGTGCAGCATGCTCGGCTCGTGTTGAAAAGAAGTTGGATTCTTTGGAGGGAGTAAAGGCGGCCAATGTAAACCTGGGCACAGAGAAAGCTACAGTAGAATATCTGCCTGAGCAAATCACTGTTGCCGACTTGATTAAGGCGGTACGGTCGGTGGGCTATGAGGCAGAAATAGTGGAAGACATCAGCCGGGATCAGGAAATGGAGGAAAAGGAAGCAGAGATTCAAAACTTAAGGATTTTGCTAGTAATATCTATTGCTTTAAGTCTGCCCCTGCTGTTGTCTATGCTGTTAAGCATACTGGGCTGGGATTGGGCAGGAACGGCCTGGCTACATAACCAGTATTTTCAGCTTATCATTGCCACCCCCATACAGTTTCTTATCGGGGCCCGCTTTTACCAGCAGTCCTATTATGCTCTGCGGTCGGGAAGCGCCAATATGGATGTGCTCATTGCTATGGGAACTTCGGCTGCTTATTTTTTCAGCCTGTATAACGTCTTTTTTGAAGAAGTGGGCCTTGGTATGATGAAAAGCTTGTATTTCGAGACTTCTGCCATCATAATTACTCTGGTTTTGCTAGGCAAGTATTTTGAGGCGGTTGCCAAGGGAAAAACCTCCGAAGCTATCCGCAAGTTGGCGGCTTTGCAAGCCAAAACAGCCCGAGTTGTGCGAGAGGGGGTGGAAGTGGACATTCCTATTGAGGAAGTAGAAATAGGTGACATAGTGATAGTAAGACCAGGGGAAAAGGTACCGGTGGACGGAAGGATTGTGGAAGGGCATTCCTCCCTGGATGAATCCATGCTGACCGGTGAAAGCATACCGGTTGATAAACAAATTGGGGATATGGTCTTTGGTGCAACTATTAATAAATTCGGTACCTTTAAGCTGGAAGCTACCCGGATAGGCAAGGAAACCGCTCTGGCCCAAATAATAAAAATGGTGGAAGATGCGCAAGGGTCCAAGGCTCCTATTCAGAAAATCGCTGATCAGGTGGCGGGAGTTTTCGTTCCTACTGTTCTGGCTATTGCGGCAGTTACCTTTGTAATCTGGTATCTGTTGGGCCAGGGGATAAATCAGGCCTTGCTCAGCGCGGTGGCGGTATTGGTTATTGCTTGTCCCTGTGCTTTAGGACTGGCAACTCCTACGGCGATTATGGTGGGGACTGGCAAGGGTGCGGAAAACGGTATCCTTATTAAAGGGGGAGAGCACCTGGAGGCGGCTTACAAGTTGAACGCGGTGGTTGTGGACAAGACGGGAACCATTACCAAAGGCATACCTGAGCTGACCGATGTGCTTTCCCTAGGTGATCTGGAACCAGATGATATCTTGCAGTTGGCCAGTATAGCCGAAAAAAGGTCGGAGCATCCTCTGGGGGTTGCTATAGCAGCCAGAGCTATTGAAGTGTTCGGGCAGTTAAGTGAACCAGATAGCTTTGAGGCTATACCGGGCCGGGGAGTTCAGGCCGTAGTAGATGGGAAGACAGTATATGTAGGAACGCGCCGGCTTATGAGGGAGAAGGGCATAGATATCGAAGGCTTAGAATCAAGGATAACGGAGCTAGAGGACCAGGGGAAGACCGCTATGCTCATGGCGGTGGAGGACAAACTGGCAGGAATTTTAGCTGTTGCGGATACAGTAAAGGAAAGCTCGCCAGAGGCTATAGCTGATCTGCAGAATATGGGTATTGAAGTATACATGATAACTGGGGATAACCATCGCACTGCTGATGCCATTGCCCGGCAGGTGGGCATCCGTCATGTTCTAGCCGAAGTATTGCCGGAAAACAAAGCTGAGCAGGTTAACCAGCTGCAGGCGGAAGGAAAGATCGTGGCTATGGTAGGGGATGGTATTAATGATGCACCTGCTCTGGCAACCGCCCACATTGGTATGGCTATGGGTACCGGAACAGACATAGCTATGGAAGCTGCTGATATAACTCTGATGAGAGGCGACCTGCGCACAATCCCAGCGGCTATCCGTTTATCCAGGCAAACCATGCGCAAAATCAAACAAAATCTGTTTTGGGCTTTCATTTACAATATCATAGGCATTCCCATCGCTGCCCTGGGAATGCTAAATCCAGTAATCGCCGGAGCAGCTATGGCTTTTAGTTCTGTTTCCGTAGTAACTAATTCCCTAACTCTGAGGCGGTTTAACCCTTTGTAGGGTGTGACACGGGGACGGGGTTGTTGTCACCTTGTGGTTTACTGTCCTTGGGCACGAAGGAAAAAAGTTGACAAAATTAAGGTGACAACAACCCCGTCCCCATGTCACACCCATGTTACAAACTTTTAAAGGAGGAAGGCGAATGGCTCATGATAGTAAAGTATTAAAAGTAGAAGGCATGTCCTGTATGCACTGTGTCGATGTGGTCAAACATTCTGTTGGTTCCCTCCCAGGGGTAACCAAGGTCGAACCAGACTTAGAGGATAAACAGGTGGTAGTGGAATTTGATGATGATAAAGTTAAGCTGGAAGATATCAAGGAAAAAATAGAGGAAACGGGGTATTATGTGGTTGGATAACAAAGGGAGGGTTCAAATTATTTGAACCCCCTCTTGCTTTCCAAGTGTTGATTAGAGACAATTGTTTTCTCGCAAGGCTAAGACCACTAGTTTTCTATAAATACGTTCTTTGATAGTAGAAGGCTTTGCCAGATCCATCCTTTCCAGATGAGGAAAGGCGGAAGCAGGGATAGACCGGAACAGTTCGGCCAGCAGTCCTATTACTGTTTTTACTGGAGAGGAGGAGAGCCGGGCGTTTAACGCCTTCATGGAGCCGGCCAATTGCAAATCCTCTGGACTGAAGTCGGTCCCGAAGGGGAAGGGCGGGAAATAGCCCTGAGCCTGATAGGGGGCCAGTAATTCTTGGAGTCTTTCTGGGGTATTGTTGCGATATTCCGGTGGGATTTCATAGTCCAAAGGTATTTTGCCAGCCTTTTTGGCCTGAGCCAGTAACTGTTTTTGGAATCTGGAGTCAGCGATATTTATCATTTCGGCAATAACTTCTTTTTCTGGTTTGCCCCGGACATCGGCAATTCCATACTCCGTTATGATAATATCCCGCAAATGCTTGGGTATAGTACAACTGCCATAGTTAAATACGATATTTGACTTGAGATTTTTCCCAGAACCCCTAGTGCTCTTAATCAACATAATCACTCTGGCGTCAGGCAAAGCATGACCCATGGCAACAAAGTTGTACTGACCGCCAACCCCGCTAATTATTTGCCCATCTTCCAGCTGGTCCGATGCGATAGCTCCCAGAACCGAGGCTATCATACCAGTATTGACAAAACGGGCATCCTTTCTTTGCAGTCTCCGCAATTCTTCGTTTCCATAGAGCTGATTTACCTTTTCCACTCCCGACATAGCAAATAGCCTGCGTTCCTCTTCCGTCATATCATTTAGAGCTTTATAGAAAGACCTGGGACCCACGAAGAAAGCCCCCAGAATTATGTGGCCGTTCAAAAGTTCGCTGCCCAATAGTTCTCTAAGGGCCAGCCGGTTTTTCTCATCATTCAGATCAGTAGAATAGCGTTTCTCTCCGTCAATAATGGTTCCGTTGTCGTAGACTAAGCCCCTGCGCAATATCCCGTAGTGGGTTAAAAAAGCAAAATCCTGTTCTGTTAGAGGAGAATGAATGGCTTCTAATGCCAAAAGCTTTTCAATGATGTTCTCAGGAATACTATCGACAGCCAAATCTCCCTGGTTAATGAGTTTCATAAGGGGGATACTGTCAAAAACTTTGCGCTTCAATATTTTGTTCTTATAAAGTTGCATAAAGGCATCCACAAACATCTCCGAAGACCCGTAGAGACCCTGAGTAAAGACACCAGTATCACCCCATTCAGCAATAAGCTGGGCATATCTTTTGGTGATGCCGGCCTTGGCTAGCAATTCCTGATACACCTCATTATGTTCGTTACGCATTACCATACCTGCTACTATGGCATCGCCCAGGGCACCGATGCCCACCTGCAAAGTGCCGCCATCCTTAATAAGAACACTGGTATTAATACCTATCATATAATCAGGTACAGATACCGGATCTTTGGGAGCTCCAAAAAGCTGATATTCGAAGTCAGGACCATGGAGGATGTAGTTATACTCTTCGGCGGTTAATATTGCGTCTCCATACATAAAGGGCGCATTTTGGTTGGCTTCCCCAATAAGCAAGTACTTTTTACCTTCCTCCTGCAGCTTTCTTATTTCCCTTATGCATTCGAGAACTATATCAGTATTACAGCTCATGGAATAGTACATTTTCCCATCTATTTCCTTGTAGCTTACCATGTTGGCAAAGACATTTACCCCGAAATCCAAAGCATCCCGAACTATATGGGTGTAATTGGAGGAAATGTGGTTTTGCTGGGCATGAGGATCATTCAGGTAGGTTCCAGCTTTACTGTAAAACTCGTAACACTCCACATTTGGGGGCAGCTTACCGCTACGGTAATCCAGCATATATTCCAGGTCAGGAACCCCATCAAATAGTTTGGGAACAATGGTCTGTAAAACTCGTTTTTCCAATTCAGATTTGCCTGAAGGTTTTTCCAGCGGAAGCGCGGTAACAATCTTCAGCTTAATAGTGGGATCTTCCTTAGCCCTCCTGTACAGCTCATTAATAAAGCGAACCGGTTTACCCAG
>Ga0208564_1003125_pt1 | contig 12372 bp, 15 predicted proteins | sample AD_UKC073_MetaG_FD_184439 | JGI IMG/M metagenome (GOLD analysis project Ga0208564, IMG submission 184439) | Active sludge microbial communities of municipal wastewater-treating anaerobic digesters from USA - AD_UKC073_MetaG (SPAdes) (version 2) | ecosystem: Engineered > Bioreactor > Anaerobic >... | reverse complement strand
ATCAAGAGGTGATGTATGAAGTTTGATTTTAAAAAGTTTAAACTCTATTTCCTTGCTTTAATTGCTGCTGTGTTTGGAACACAGCGAGTAAAACCGATTGAGATTGATATTTACATCGAGGACAACATTGATCCTGAATTTGTGAAGAATTCCCTTTACCTTATTCCTCAACTGTGGAAGTTCAACTTCCTTACTGAAGCACCTAAGTATCGTGTAATGACAGGAGATTGGAAAGGATTTCTCATTCCTGAAGCGGATGATACTGTTGTAATCTTCGATGGTCAAGCGCGTAGTGCTAAGTATGCGGGCGGTTGTGCGGGTAAGAGTGTTGGTGTTGCAAAAAACATATTGGACACTGATGAACTAGGATTTGGATTACGCATTTGGCATGAACTTCTCCATGCGCAGAAGATTGATTCCGATGCAATGTTGCGTAATCCAGAGTTTGAAGAATGGTTAGAATCACAGTTCAGTTACGTGCTAAAAGAGAATAGAACTGCATATGAACATTCTATGCAGTTTCAGATACTTTTCTATAACTTTCTTACGCGGAAATTTGTAAGAGGTTGAATCCTCTTACCTTTTTTAAATCTCTTCAATTCTTTGAGTAAAACAGCATTATTTTGGCATGTTGTTTTGAAGAGGTATATTTACTCATCTGAAAAAAGATAGGGTCAAACTCCCTATGTTTTTGATATGTTTATGGGGTAATATTTTGATTCTAGTCTACTATTACACGACCACAAGAATCAAGAGTAAACCCAAGTTCACGGTTAACATTACTCATAGGAATAATCCTACCTGAATTTTTATCAATGATGCAAATGTTACCGCACATTACATGGTTTCCATTCTCATCCACAAGTTCAAGAGTAACAGATTTACCATTGTCTACAAGATTAAAATAGACATTCTCAACTTCGCCCTTAAAGATTCCTTCAACACCCATTTACTCCACCTTCACCATACCATCCCACGTAAGGTCAAATCCAAGTTTATCAGTAATATTACCAATGCGAGTAATCTTACCTGTTTTCTTACTAATAATACAAATACACGCTACATCCGTTCCACACTGATTAACAACATCAAGAGAAACATTCTGCTCAAAGTCAGTCAGTTTGAAGTAATAAGTCTCTTTCTTCTCTTCCTTGATCTTTTCTGCGTCAAAGACGCCACAAACCTTGTAATCCACTTTCACACCAACCTATGTTGTATACAATTAGTTATACGGTGTTGTATAAAAAGGTTTTGAAATTGATTCAACCTACACTATTGTGCAAAACTTATTCAGGATGATAATAACGATACAGGTAATAACGGAGGGTATTTTCAACATTGAAACAAACGCTGTCAATAGAACCATTTGCATCAAGAATGAAATAACGATGTTTTCCTTCTTTTGCAAGTTTTATATAATTATCCTGAATCTTTTGTAAACGCTGTATTTCTTCTGTCATGTTGTTTATCTTACGCCGACGAGCATTACGTAAGGCGAACACTGTCGGATTACCATATAAGAAGATAGTAATGTTAGGGAAAAGTGTGTTTCCATCGAAGAAGCGCATAATCTCATCGGGATCGCGTTCAAGGATTACTCCATAACGCGCAATGATTTCATCCAGGTAAGAATCGGTAATCACAACCTTACCCTCTTCAAGAGCAGGCGTGATGAATGAATCAATATGGTCATAATGATCGAGTAGCGTAAAAAGTAACTGTTTCTCAGGATTATCCTTATGTTTTTCAATTAATTCACGCATATCTTCAGCGTAAGGTTCACCTGTGTAAACAATATCTTCAAAATCAGTTAAGTTTTCCTGTAAATAATTGAGGACAGTGGTTTTTCCACTTCCCTCAACACCTTCAATACTAATAATCATGTTTTATCACCTCATAAAAAGTTGAGTGCTTCTAATGTAACTTTAGGGAGTTTAATCTTCAGTGCATTATTCTTGTAATCAGTAATCAAATCAGAAAGTTTAGGATACGCTTCTAATAACTTCTGTGCGCGTTTGTCACCTACTCCAGGTAAGGACAGATAAATGTCATAGAGTGGATTTGTACTTGACTTGACTTTCTTGTGCTTGACACTCTTTACTTTCTTACCCTTTCCTACCATTTCCTTGATCTTGAAAATTGCATGGTATAATTGAGGAGCAGTATCAAACTGAATCATCTTTACATCATACCTTGCCGCTACAGAACAGAGGGAACCAACTGTATGTGCAGTTTTCCACTGTTTAGCGTAAGGGACATAATAAAGACTCTTGAAATTACCGTGTATGAAAAGATATGGTTCTTCAAACTGTTCAAGATTGGTAAGTTGTGTTTCTAAGCGTCCATCGCGCACAGAATTGACAAAGTCTGCTACAGATTTGCGCTCAATGACAATCTTCTTCTCACCATCAATAACCCAAGCGAAATCACCTGATTCCATGCATTCAAAACGGACTTCAACATTATACGTTTTTGCAATGCGAGCAATCTTATTTTGAACAGTTTTGGGTTCTCTTGTATCAACAATTAAATATTCTATGTTATCACCTGTATATTTTTACTAAATGTTTATCTTTCGTGCCATATTCTCTTGTAAAGTCACAGTAACCAGAATGAGGACAATACCCATACTGCTTGACAAGTTCACAGCGTGGGAATATAGGCTGATTATAAACGTCAAACAGTCTATCGAGTTGTCGCTCCTCAACAATGCAATGATACGCTTCTGTGCGTCCATTGCGTGTGCTTACAAGATATTTCTCTAATATGTCCTTGATCTCACCGTAGAGGAAACCACTATCACGCAGATAGGTAATAAGCAAGTAGCGCCCTCTAAAACCTACTCGTTTTGACATACTATTTATCAGTAAGGATGAAATGCATGGTGGAAGAGTTTTGAGTAGAGAATCATGCGAAATCTGCATACAAATAGCATCATCATACTCTAATCTATAGTCCTGTGCGTCGATTGAAGAGTAGCGATTGTTGTAGTATTTTCCACCCACATCAAACATTTCCATGTTCAGGTATTTGTTACCATAAACCGTGTAATCACATGGATGTGGTTGATTGATGGCCTTACGCTGAATAAACTTCAATCCACGTTCAAGATCATCTGTTGTAAGAGGAATACAGTATCTACCACGACGATTGTTAAATGTTCCAGGGATGGTTGCAACACGCGCTACATCACCCATAACCTTTTCATCCATCGTAGTCAACTTGAACTTCCTTACAAAAAATGATTGTGCGCTAAAGAGTGCTGCTTTCTTATTCTTCAATTCCGCGTAATTCCTAGTGAAGAGGTAGAAGTGGAATCCTGCACCAGAATATAGCATCAGGTAGCGCATGTTACGTTTACCAAACTCATTTGAGAGTTTTACTGCTTCAACAAATGATTTCTCACCGTCAAGATCAAAGAATATCTTATCTACGTTGAGGAAAGCATTGTCATACACCTCAGAGGACGTATAATTGTAAATGGTAGCAAATACACGCTTGTATGATTTATAGCGGTTTATCTGCTCGTAAAATTCCTCAGAAGTATTTGTTGTAATCCGATAAGGAATTGCAATTTGACGCGGGAATGAATCGTAAAGCAACTTGTGAATAGTAACGCACACAATCTTCCACCACTATTCTATATGTAAAAAAGAGTTTATAAAGATTGTTATTTAGGAGAATTCATCTTTGGTTGTATCATCGTAAATCATGTCACAAATATAGGCATATTCACAATAGTTGCACAACCAGGAGGGTTTTGCATCAAACTTCTTCGCTTCAATCTTCTTTACCGTGTTGTCAAACTTACGTAAGACTGAGCGAATACGTTTCTCTTCCACATCCTCAATGAAAGAATCATTGGGATAACCCGTAAAGAAGATACCAACCTGATCAATCTTGATGTCTGTTGTTTTCTGCACTAGGTAGACATACAAGTGCAGTTCATCCAGGTAGTCCTTATAATCACTCTCACGATACTTGCCTGTCTTGTAATCAACTAGGATATGCTTACCATCTTTCTCGTAAATTGCATCGATGATTCCCACAAGATTCTTCTCTTCATCATACAATTTACGTTCAGCGTAAGCAGCGCGGTCTAAACCAAACATGGAAAGAATGATAAAGAAATTACCAATGTGTGTCTTGTAGAAATCATCCTTCATTAAGAACTGTTCATAATAATCGAATTCAGGTGAGTTTTTGTTATATAATTCAAACAGTTCATGTAGAGTGCTACCTTTCTTTGCAGCCTCATTAGATACTTTGTCCTCACCATAAATTGTGTAATTCTCGATGTAGAACTTACGAGGACACTTACGGTAAAGATTCATCTTACTCTTACTCATACGGAACTTCAAATCCTTACCTCCTTACCACTCATCCATGCCTGTAACCAACCACGCTCTGACCAATAACGACACATATCGACAAATGTGTAAATCTTGTTTTCATACTCTATCTTACAAGGAATATTCTTACCATTGACAAAATCAAGGAATGCTACTTTCATAACCGATTCAAATGATTCAATGGTAATCCATCGTTCTTTTTGCATTGTTTCTTTATAGTAATAATGTGCAACTGACATCTAATCCATCTCCGAAGTAATACAGTAATCTGAATATGTTTTTCTCACTGTTATGCGCTTTAAAAATGATTTAAAGGTTGTTATGAAAAAACCCATTATCACCATGATTATTACAGATGATACCACTGCAAACTTACCACAATGTTCAACAATAATCCCAATAGACATATTTATCCACACCTACTGTATCCACATGCACACGTAACACATCCTTCAACCATACTCATACGTTCACCACAATCAGGGCAGATGTTATATTCAGTTGTTACTTTCACTTTACGCGGAATAGGTGTTGGTTCTGACTCCTTATCAGGAATCAGACTTTCAATTACTCGCCCGACAACATCAGAGCATGACTTTCCATCACATTTACCTTCAGTGAATTTCTTGTAGGCCACAGGACAAGTAACATTACGTAGAGTCTTGATTATATCCCAAGTGGGAACATTCCAACGCATAGAGAGAGAAATCATCTGTCCAAGTGCATCATTCATAGCGGTGCAACCACCTTTGTTGTTTATAATGCACTCATACGGCTTGCCGTCCTTCTCTGCAACAGAGATGATTAGTTTACCACAACCACTACGACGCTTACTGTTGGTTGCAGGAAGATCAGCATCACGCTTTGGTAGGATTCTACCGTCAGTAGGTGTAGAGGTGGATGTTGATTCTTTCTTGAGTTCCATAACAATATCATTTCTGCTGCCTGTTACGTAAATGGTAACACCCTTACACTTTTTCTCATGAGCGTAAAGAATTGCACTTCTAATGTCATCTTTAGTAGCACTTGAAGACATATTGATAGTCTTACTGATAGCAGCATGACAATACTGTTGAAACGCTGCTTGCATGTCAATATGTGCCTTCCAATGAATGTCAAGTGCAGTCTTGAACACAGATTTAAATTCAGTAGGCAACCATGTAATATCCTGAATAGTTCCTGTTTCGTAAGCGTGATTAATTACTTCCTGCTTCTTCTTATCCCACTGTGAAAATTCATAATGCGTTTTGATATACTCATCTAACTTTTCCTCAAAAACCGGATCAACCATTAGGTATCCTTTCTTTTCGCCATCTACCCATGTGTAACGCTTATGCACCAGGGAAAATACAGGTTCAATACCATATGAGGTTTCAGAGAGTGTTGCAATGCTTCCAGTAGGCGCTATGCACGTTGTAGTAGCATTACGCATTTGAATATCTTGTAGGAACCATTGAGAACCCTCATAAGCGGGGAATGTGCCAAGTTCTTTTGCAAGTTTACGTGAAGTAGCGACAGAGAATTCATCAAGAATACTCATGACTAATTTTGCCTGATACAATGCATAAGAACTATCGTAAGGAATACCCATCTTCATAAGCATGTGATGGAATCCCATGTAACCTAATCCAATCTTACGAGTCTTTCTACTCGCATCTGCAATCTCTTCAATAGGATATTTATTGAGATCAATAATTTTATCAAGAAACTCTGTTGATTGTTCGATTGTGTTAATCAGTCTTGGAATATCAAGTTTATTATTATCGATAAAATTAGATAAATTAATACTACCTAAATTACAAGACTCATAAGGAAGTATTGGTTCCTCGCCACACTGCCCCAAAATTACACCATTAAAGATTCCAGTATGATTCTTGGGTTCAGTGAAACAGTAAACCTTGTCTACAATTTCATTATTCCTTGCGATTGAAACAACACTAATAAATCTCTTTGCATTTCTTTTGTTAGTTACATCGATAGGAACTCTGTGTGTTTCAAGGCCAAGTTCCTTTAATTTTACTACATCAGAAGCAGCAATTACAAGTCTATACGAATCAAGACATTCGTATTCTTTTTGACCACCATTTCCATCAGGCATTAATTTTGAACAAGCCAATTTCATAATATTAACAGACGTATTAATTCCAAGCGTGTTAAGCATATATTTAATATTCATCAGGAAGTCTTTATCAACCGATGAAATAGTAATACTACCTTCACTTGAATTTTTACATCCATCGCTATCAATGATACCTGCTAACCAATCTAATCTTGACTTGATTGTGTAATCACAACCAGGGACAAATATTTTGTTATAATCACCATCAAGAATAACTAACATTCTTTTATCGTTGTTTGGGCTAATATAAACTTTTCTTGCTTTAATGAATTTAATGAGATTCATTTTATTTCCATAAAGCCATATCTGATGTTGATTTTTGCCTACATGTAAACAACCATCACCACTGTAAAAGCCATGTGTATAAGCATTCTCAAGTTCTTTTATACCTTCAATAACAGGGTAATCACACTTGATAAGTTTATCGCCTACAACTAAATCTTTTGCTTCCTTTTTAACAATCTTACCTCCTTTGTAACCATTCTGTAAAACAAACTTATGATAAGGAGTGCATTTTACTTTATTACCATCGCTAAATGTTACTTCCATTACCTCTTGATTAAAACCAGTAACGCAAGGTGTAACAACACTCCACTCAAACCCATTCCAAATAGTAGTTTCTTTTCCTACGCACTCATCAATGCGCTTATATCCTTCATTGGTAAGAACCAATGTATCACCTGTAACACAGGGATTGGTTGCTTCGATATTACCAAGATGTTTGCAAGTATTATCATCATTAATTGTATTATAAAACAGAATCCCAGGTTCACCATTGAGCATTATTCCTTCAATAATCTTATCAAATAATTCTTTTGCTCTGACTGTTTTGTAAATCTTACCGTTAAAGTGAAGATTATAATCAGAATCATTCTTTACTGCTTCAATAAATTTATTATCAATCATTACAGAGATGTTAAAGTTAGAAAATTCACCTTCAGTATTCTTACATGTAATGAACTTCTCAATGTCGGGATGCCATATTGGAAGAATACCCATATTGGCACCTCTTCTTCTTCCACCTTGTTTTACTGCTTCAGTAGCAGCATTAAACACCTTCATGAAAGAAATAGGACCGGATGCAACACCATCTGTTCCATTTACTCTATCACCTTCAGGTCGAAGATTACCAAAAGAAAAACCTGTGCCTCCACCCGTCTTATGAATCAATGCAGCATTTTTAATTGTAGTAAAAATACTTTCCATAGAATCATAGATTGGCAGAACAAAACATGCAGATAGTTGTCCTATCTCTGTTCCCGCATTCATAAGGGTAGGCGAATTAGGCACAAAATCCTTATTCACCATCATGTCGTAATATATCTCCCTCTCATCATCCGTATTTCCTACGTAGTCTGCAACTCTTCTACAGACATCTTCCCAGGATGATTCTCCTTCACGGAAATAGCGAGCAGCGAGAACTTCATTAACAATGTCACTCATAGCAGTCACCCATCATGTTACTCAACCTTCTCAAGTTTCATTACCATTTTCTCATACTCATAATATTTGTTAGTCTTTTCAATAATGCGTGTCTGTGCATTTTTGATTACGGGTTCATCCATAGCCATTGCAAGAATCTGTCCTGCCTCATCACGGATTATATATGTTGGATTACCCGTAAGAAAGTGTGAGAATGTCGCTCTAACATACTGTTCATTCTGTTTCTGAGTCTGCTGTTTGTTTCTAACCATTTAATCAACTCCTACGAGTCTTTCAATATCATTTTTGTCTCGTATTATATAAATGTGTGGAATTAGACTAATGTGTTGATAGCGTCCTACGGGTAATTCAAGTGCATCTGCAATGTATTTTTGAAGATGAACAAGTCCAAACGCATTCTGCCCGAATGCCGCGCACATATCATTGCTACGGAAGGTTACATTCATGCACAACTTTCCATTTATGATTACACATTGCACATGATTTAGACAGGGGCAATTCTCCATATCAAAATGCACAGGTGGATTCCAAAGACTCATTACTGCTTGACGAGAAGTAGGATGTTCTCTAAGTTCATTAATTACATATTCCACTTGATTGAAAATGTTGCATGCAGGGCCGTTTAAATCATATTCATATCGAAATAATAGATTGTGATACGTGTAATCAAAGTCTGCCTTAGTTCCATGTAGAATCTGATCTGCATACTGTTCTGCAAACATCCTACCAAATGCTGCTTTATCACTTACCATTGGTTCTGTGAATGGATTATCAATCACAATACAAGAACCATCAATCTCAAGTGTCTTTTCACCTTTCGTAGTAATACGCTCGTAACCCTTACTGTATATTTCCTTTACAATAAGTTCATGTGCCTTACCAATACAATACGTATGAATCATCTTCATGGTTACACCAATAACTGTTTCAAGAGAAAGTCAATCTCATCCTGCATATAATTAAGCGATAAATTATTGTTTATTCTACACGTAAACAATTCACTGTCTTTGTGTATCGTGAACATACCTTCATCTCTCTTTACACGTTCCTTGCCTACACGCTTGATTCTGGTAGACAAATCAGTGTAAACACGGATACACTTGATGTCATACACTTCACCGAAGTTTTGCATAAGGTAAATCAATCCACGTTCATCAATAACATACGTGTTAAAATCTAGCACATCCTTCTTCAGACAGCAATAGCGATACCCACCAAATTCAGTGTAGGCAATCATATCATCATGCGAGAAAGTATCAAACTCTTCTTTGGTTACAAATGTATGACCTGTCTCACCCGGATAACGCATAGGACGATCAGTGTAAGACTCTATCATCTTGATACCATGTTCACGTTCTATGTATTCTGCAATGGTTGTCTTACCGCTACCCGATTCGCCTACAATACAGATAATGAGAGGTTTACGATTTGCCTTACGCATTATATGGTAACGAATATCATTCCAGCAAATAATCTTGTGCGAATATTCCTTGTCATCAATATAAACATCTGCACCAATCTTTCTACAATCATTACCATATTCCTCAATACGGTAACTAAGATTCTCATTAACAGCAGAATACTTGATTCCCATTTGATTAAGGAAATCAATCATATCCTGCTCTTCCTTACCCTGTCGGCAAGAATTGATGATAATCTCATGCCCTGCATCATACAATTCATTGATCACCTTCTTTGCATTACGCTTCAGATAACCAATGTCAGGATACTTGTCTGTTACAATAGTCCCATCGAAGTCTATTGCAATGACTAATTTCTTCATTGTAACACCACACATGCAAAAATAAGACCAATCATGAAACCAACACAGATACAAGCAATATAAAAGTAATTATGATCTATAATGACATCATTAGTTCTTTCTTTGGTTGTTTCATTTTCAACATATTCTTCCTCTTCATCCTCCATCTTCTCCAATTTTTCAACGATCATGTCAATATTAATGAATCGTGCTTCCGGTCGTGCTTCAGGTTGAGGTTCTATTTCTGCTGCCGCTTTAAACGCATAGAGAGAACGTGTAACAGCAATCGCAAACTCTTCATCGTCAAATGATGCAATATTCACTGCACCATTGACAAAACCATTAACATCATACATTCCTGTTATGTCATTGTAGCGACATTCAAATCCACAGAAGTCAAGAAAGTTACAAGGAGTGTAACATTTACTCTCCTCATCATACATATCTAGGTAGATCAATTATTCACCTTCAATCTGAATATCTCTGATTCTCTGCTGATAATACTGGAAAATGTTTCTAGGGGCACAACAATTATGTTTCTTACATTCTTCATTAATATATTGCGCAACTAACGGCATTGCAATTTTAATATCAGTAAAGTCATTACCAATGTCTGTTCTTACCTTTTCTATTGCACCGTAAATTTCAGAATCAGGTAAAATAGGCAATTGAATTTTACCTTTTTCTTCCATTCTAGGTATCTTTTCCAGAGAAGGAAGATCCTGTTTCTCTTTGAAGTAAACAATACCTCTCTTAGTACCTGCACCTTCACCACAATTCCAGGGTAGTTCAGCCCAAACTTTTCCCACAACACCTTCCATACTGTTATCTTTCGCCTTTGCAATCATCTCGTCCTTGAACTTGTAAAGGGATTCAATGGTTGAAACATTGCACGTTCCATATAAATCCACTACAGGAATATCAAAATGGTAACAAGTCTGATACACTTTGTTGTAATGAAGGAATCTGTTTTGTTTCGTGCTCCAAATATCAAACACCACGTAATCATAATCCTCATGCATTTCAATACGTGTAGGTGAACGTCCTTTCATTAACATTTCACCAAAGACAACTATTTCATCACCATAATCACGCTCATTAAGAATCATGTCACGGATTGCATCAACATGGGATGTCTTATTGAATCCACTATAAAACATATCAGAAGCAATTGGTAGGTTCCTACTGCGTAACTGAATGTTATCCTCATCATCAAGATAGACACCAATGTTAGATCCGTCACGCTTTACAGTCCAAAAGATTTCTTGACCCAAAAGAATCTCAGGGTTAGGTTTCAGATTTGCAATCCTTTCAAGTTCCGGATACCTGATCTTATCAATCTCAATCATCCTTTCACCTGCATAATTAGTTTTCAGTTTGATTATATATGTTTTATGATTTGAAGGAAGAATAGAATAGTCACTTTACAACTTTGTATAGTCTCACTATAATCAAAAAATCATACCAAAGTCATAGCGTTTTCGTATGGTTTAGCACCCTATCTCTTGTGGGATGAACATTTATATCACCCTGAAAAAACATATCGAAAAAACGTGCATTTTACTCAAAGAATTGAAGAGATTTACCAAAACCTCTCAACACCATCCAGTTCATGTATGTTCCATCCCATACTCAAGAATATGTAATGGAATTTCTCATCGACCAACTTCTCTGCCATGCGCGCATAATCTATAATGAATCCTTCAGGTATTGGTTGCTCATCGGTGAATGATATTGCATGGGTCTTAGGCAGTCCAGGTGGAACATCTTTGACATAGACATATTTCACCTTCTCCATCTTGATGTTACCATTACAATATTTATTAAAATAAATTGCACCGTGTATGTGTATAGGTATATTGGAAGTGTATTCGTGAAATTCCTTTGATACACCTTTTGGAATACCTATTTCGTAAAGAGAATATTCTCCTGCAATGATCTTGTCCCTTACATTCTTCACCATTGGAAATATCTCATCCTTACCCTTACCCGTAAGAATCATCCGAAACACATTACTCTGCAACTCTCTGATTACTGTAGGTGTATCACTACGCTTTGCTTCAAACCCCTTGATTTCAAGTTTGGGATGATCAGATATATCAACACCATCCTTGTATACGATTAGACCTGCATATCGCTTCTTTACGGCATTATCATACTCATCACCCACAAATAATACATTACTGTAAATCTTTTCAAATTCAATGAACATTTTGTTGTAGGTTGAATCACCAAATTCTGTTTCACAAAAGTAATCAAGTGAATTGTTAATGTAATCGATTGTGTCGTTACCTTCTTTTATTAATTCGGACAACGTATTACTCTTTAAATCGAAAATGCAAGCGTCAGTGTCCCCGGCCACTATATTATGTCCTCTCTCTTTTATCTTTTCCTGCATCCACAAATTAGTTCTCCTACCGAAGTAAGTAATAGACTTACCAATATCTCGTGTAAACAACCTGAAATGTGGTGCAAGCATCACTCCATAGACCGAGTTGAGTAAGAACTTGCATACGGTCTGAATAGTATCCCACATTTCGTAATCATGTGAACCATGTTCAAAGGTGTCACGCTTATTTTTAAACTCCTGTCGTAAGTTCCACAAATCTTCCACTACACGCGGAATGAAACCGCGCTTGTCTAAACTAAAGTAAACATCATCTACCTGCACATATTTGTTACATTTTGTTACATCA
>Ga0208564_1003119_pt1 | contig 12382 bp, 11 predicted proteins | sample AD_UKC073_MetaG_FD_184439 | JGI IMG/M metagenome (GOLD analysis project Ga0208564, IMG submission 184439) | Active sludge microbial communities of municipal wastewater-treating anaerobic digesters from USA - AD_UKC073_MetaG (SPAdes) (version 2) | ecosystem: Engineered > Bioreactor > Anaerobic >... | reverse complement strand
CAAGGAACTCGGCATCAAGCCACAGGGCTTCGGCGAGACCGTCGCGCCGCCGACGCCTGACTTCGTGACCACTCTCGGGGCCGACGCCAATGGCGTCCTCGGCTCCAGCCAGTGGACCAAGTCCGCGTCGGGCAAGGACGACTACTTCGGCACCGCGATGCAGTACGAGGCGGACATCCAGGCCAAGTTCAAGCACGAAGCCGGCTACCACAACGCCGAGGCGAGCGCTGCCTGCCTCGCCTTCGTGCTGGCCATCCAGAAGGCCGGCTCCACCGAGGCCGACAAGGTGCGCGACGCACTCGCCGCTCTAGACGCCCCGTCCTTCTTCGCCCAGCTCAAGTTCGACGCCACCGGCCAGAACTCGACCAAGCCGATGAGCGTCATCCAGATCCAGAACGGCAAGATGGTCACCGTCTGGCCGAAGGACTCTGCCGAAGGCAAGCTCATCTGGCCCGGTCTGGCGTCGTGAGCGGATTCTTCCAAGCGACCATCTACGGTCTGCTGCAGGGCGGTCTGTTGGCGTTGGTGGCCGTGGGGTTCTCCCTGGTGTGGGGCGTCATGAACGTCGTCAACCTGTCCCACGGTGCCTTCGTCGTCCTTGGGGCCTACCTCGGCTGGCAACTGCACAGCTCGCTGGGCTTGGACCCCTTCCTCGGCATGATCCTCGTGGCGGCCGTGCTGTTCTGCCTCGGGTATGCCGTGCAACGACTGCTCATCAACCTCGTCGTCAATGGGCCGATCTTCATCACCCTGCTGCTGACTTTCGGTTTGGAGTTGCTCCTGGTCCAGGGCATGAACATCGTGTTCACCGCCAACTACCAGAGCATCACGACCTCGTATGCCGGCAACGCGGTCATCGTCGGGGACATCCAGCTGCCGCTCGGTCGCTTGCTGGCCTTCGCTCTGGCCGTGGTCATCACCGTCGCCCTGGTCCGGGTGATGTCCCGGACCCGGGTCGGGATGTCGATCATGGCCACGGGGATGGACCGCGGTGCGGCCCGCCTCATGGGGATCCGGGCCCGGCACGTGTATGCCGTGACGTTCGGCCTCGCGACGGCCCTGGCCGGCATGGCCGGCACCATGGTCGGTGTCGTCGACACGTTCAACCCCGCGGCTGCCGGACGGTTCACGCTGCTGTCCTTCGTCATCGCCGTGCTCGGTGGTCTGGGCAATATGTACGGCGCGCTCGTCGGCGGGATGCTCATGGGGCTGGTCCAGGCCTGGGGCGGCTACTTCCTGCCGGGCACGTGGGTCAACGCCCTGGCCTTCCTGCTGCTTGTCGTCGTCCTCATCTTCCGGCCCTCCGGGTTGGTCGGGAAGGCGTTTTACTCGGCAAGGTTGGAGGTGTGACGATGGCTCCCACCCTGTCACCCGCGTGGCGGCAGCGCTGGCCGTGGGCGGCCGGCATACTCGCCGTCGCGGCCGCCTTCGGGCTGCAGACGCAGCTCTACTCCGGGCAGGTCCGCACCATCGGCACGATCTTCATGTTCGTGGCGCTGGCGCTGTCGTGGAACCTCATCGGCGGCTACACCGGGTATGCCTCCTTCGGACAGGTGGTGTTCTTCGGTCTCGGCGGTTATGTGACCGCCGCGCTGATGACCCACGCGCACTGGAGCTTCTGGCTGGCCCTGCCGGTCAGCGGGCTGCTGGCTGCGGGTTATGGCGCGCTCATCGGCATCCCGCTGCTGCGGCTGCGCGGACACTACTTCGCGGTGGCCACTCTCGGCGTCGCCGAGGGCACCCGCGAGATCGTCACCAACCTGCCCGATCTCACCGGTGGCGGTGGCGGCATCACGCTGCCCACCGTCGGCGCGGCGGCGAGCACCAAGTACCTCGGCAACGACGGCTTCTACCTGGTGTTCCTCGTGCTGGCCGCGCTGTGCCTGCTCGTCACGGCCCTGGTCTCCCGCAGCAAGTTCGGGTTTGCGCTGCGGGCGATCCACCAGGACGAGGACGCCGCAGCCGCTGTCGGCATCAACACCACCCGGACGAAAGTGCTGACCTTCGCCCTGTCGGGGTTCCTCACCGGCTTGGTCGGCGCGACCTATGCCTTCCAGCAGGTGACGATCTACCCCGAACGGCTCTTCGATGTCGAGCTGACCGTCCTCATGGTGGTCATGGTCGTCATCGGCGGTAGCGGCACGGTGCTCGGGCCGATCCTCGGGGCGATCGGGCTGCAGTTCCTCTCCGAGTGGCTGCGGCAGAACTACACGACCATCCACACCCTGCTGCTCGGGGCGATCATCATCGCCGCGGTCATCCTGCTGCCCCAGGGATTGGTCAACTACCTGCGCGAAGCCAGACGCAACGGTGACTACTCACTGCTGGCCAACGTGAGGAGGTATCGGCTGTGAGCGCCACACCGGTCCTGGAGACCCGAGGCCTCGGGATCCGCTTCGGGGGCCTCAAGGCTGTCGACGATGTCGACCTGCAGGTGCCCGAGGGGCAGACCCTCGGGGTCATCGGCCCCAATGGCGCGGGCAAGAGCACCTTCATCAACCTCGTCACCGGTCACTTGCGACCGACCTCCGGGCAGGTGCTCGTCGACGGTCAGGACCTCACGGGTGCCAAGCCGTGGGTCATCGCCAAGGCGCGAGTCGCGCGGACCTTCCAGATCGTCAAGCCCTTCCGGGGCATGACGGTCCGCGAGAACGTCGCGGTCGGGGTGATGTACGGCCCGGACGGGATGACCCGGATGGGGCCGGCTCTGCACCGTGCCGACGAGGTGTTGGAGCAGGTCGGTCTCGGCGCGGCCGCCGGTCGGTCCCCGGGTGAGCTCTCGGTGGCCGATGCGCGGCGGCTGGAGTTCGCCAAGGCCCTGGCGCTCAGCCCGCGGCTGCTCTTGCTCGACGAGGTCATGGCCGGACTGCGGCCCGGAGAGATCGAGCCGTCGCTGCAGTTGATCCGAGACCTCAAGGCTCAAGGCATGACGATCATCGTCGTCGAGCACGTCATGAAGGCGATTCTCGCGGTGAGCGATCAAGTGCTCGTCCTCAATGCGGGTCAGCGCCTCATGCTCGGCCCACCACGAGACGTGCTGTCCGACCCGACCGTCATCGAGGCCTATCTCGGGCACAAGTACGCCGCCCGCCAGGCGGCGGCCCAGGCGGCGCAACCGACCCCATCACCGTCGGCTGGGGCCGCCCCGACGCTCCCTGCGGCGTCGGCGGGCTCCGAGGAGGTGTCACCCGATGCTTGAGGTCAGCAACCTGTCGGCCGGTTATGGCCGAGTGCAGGTGCTCTGGGACATCGACCTCGATGTCCAGAGCAACGAGATCGTCGCGCTCGTGGGTCCCAACGGGGCCGGCAAGACGACGCTGCTGCGGGCGCTGTCCGGGATGGTGCCGGTCCGGGAGGGAGAGGTTCGATTCCGGGGCAAGCCCATCACCGGTCAGTCGATCGAGCAGATCGTCGACCTCGGCATCTCGCACGTCCCCGAAGGGCGGCGCCTCTTCCCGGGGTTGTCGGTCCATGACAACCTCCGACTGGGCGGTTGGCGCAACCGCAACAGCGATGTCGACCGGGTCGTCGAGCTCTTCCCCAAACTGGGGGACCGGATGACGCAGATCTGCGGCAGCATGTCCGGCGGGGAGCAGCAGATGTGCGCGATCGCCCGTGGCCTGATGAGCCAGCCCGACCTCATCATGATCGACGAGCTGTCGATGGGCCTGGCTCCGGTTGTCGTAGAGGAGATCATCGCCAGGCTCCCCGACATCGCCGCCGCCGGCACGGCCGTGCTGCTCGTCGAGCAGGACGTCGATGCAGCGCTCACCGTGGCCGAACGGGCCTTCGTCATGGAGACCGGTCGGGTCGTCATGAGCGGGAAGGCAGGGGAGCTGCTCGCCGACCCGCGCATCCAGCAGAGCTATCTCGGCATCGCCTGATCCAGCGTTCGACGCGTGCGTCCCCGGCTTGGCAGCGCCGCTCTGCCAAGCTGGGGACATGCGGCAACTGGTCTGGGTCGACGGACTCCTGTGTGACGGGGCCGCTGCGAGCGTGCCTGCCCTCGACCATGGTCTGGTCGTCGGCGACGGGGTCTTCGAGTCCACCAAAGTCATCGACGGCCAGCCGTTCGCCATGACCCGCCACCTCGCCCGGATGGACCGCTCACTGGCCGGACTGGGCCTCTCGCCCGCCGATCACGATCTCATTCGAGCCGGCGTGACAGCGGTCCTGGAAGCCACTGCCGGTATGCCGTTGGGCAAGTTGCGCTGGTGGGTGACCGGGGGCTTGGGGCCGCTGGGGTCGGACCGGGGCGGGGCCGGCATACCCCTGCGCTATCACGTTGCGGCGGCGCCGATTTCGCGCCGCCCGGACTCCACCGCGGTCCACGTCGTGCCGTGGACCCGCAACGAGCGGGCCGCAACCGCCGGGCTCAAGACCACCTCCTACGCCGACAACGTCATCGGGCTCGCAGCAGCCCACCGCGCCGGAGCATCCGAAGCCTTGCTGGCCAATACTCGCGGCCAGTTGGCGGAGGGGACCGGATCGAACGTCTTCGTCGTCATCGACGGCGTGGTGCTGACTCCATCGCTGGCCAGCGGTGCCCTGGCCGGGGTCACCCGCGACTTGGTGCTGGAGTGGGTGCGAGCATCGGGAATGGAGGTCCGCGAGGCAGACCTCCCGATGACCGTGCTGGCCGAAGCCGACGAGGTGTTCCTCACCAGCTCGACCCGCGACGTGCAGGCAGTGCACGCGATCGACGCCCGGTGCCTGGACCCCGGTCCGGTCACTGCGGCCATCGCGATGATCTTCCAGGAGCGAGCCGCCGAGCGCATCGACCCGTGACGGTGATTGGCGCCCGGTGCGTCCGGGCCGCTATCCTGCCTTCGCGGTTGCCCGCCTGGATGTGTAGCTCAGTTGGTTAGAGCGTTCGCTTCACACGCGAGAGGTCAGGGGTTCGAGTCCCTTCACATCCACCACCCACCCCACGTGCTCGCCAGCCCGGTCGCCTTTCGCGGCCGGGTTTGGTGTTCGCGGCAGGGCCCGTCCCCGGGGCGCGGGAGAGCGGCATACGCTGGCGGTGAAGGCGTGCCAGGCAGGTATGCCGTGCTGCAAGGGAGTCGCTGTGAGCAAGTCCAGTCCACGCCGGGTCGCCGTCCTGGGCGGCAACCGAGTCCCGTTCGCCCGGTCCGGCGGGCCCTACGCCAAGGCCACCAACGCCGACCTGCTCACCACGACCCTCGACGGGCTGGTGGCTCGGTTCGGGCTCGCGGGGGAGCGGCTCGGGGAGGTCGTGGCCGGTGCCGTGCTCAAGCACGCCCGCGACTGGAACCTCACTCGCGAGTGCGTCCTGGGCACGTCGCTGGACGCCACCACGCCGGCCTACGACCTCCAGCAGGCCTGCGGCACCGGTCTGGAGGCCGCGATCCTCGTCGCCAACAAGATCGCCCTCGGTCAGATCGACAGCGGTATCGCCGGAGGCACCGACACCGCCAGTGACCCGCCGATGGCCCTGTCCAATGAGTTGCGCGCTGTGCTGCTGCGGCTCAACCGGGCCAAGACCCCGATGGACCGCGCCAAGGTCATCGCGAGCATCCGGCCCGGTCACCTCACCCCGGCCGTCCCGCAGAACGTCGAGCCTCGCACCGGCATGTCGATGGGCGAGCACATGGCGGTGACGGCCAAGGAATGGGGCGTCACTCGCGAGGCCCAGGACGAGTTGGCGGTGGCCAGTCACCGCAACCTCGCGGCGGCATACGATCGCGGGTTCTTCGACGACCTGGTGACCCCCTACCTCGGGCTGGCGCGCGACGGCAACCTCCGCCCCGATACGACGCTGGAGAAACTCGCCTCTCTCGCACCGGTTTTCGGCAAGGGTGAGGGTGCCACGATGACGGCCGGCAACTCCACCCCGCTCACCGACGGCGCTTCGGCCGTGTTGCTGTCGAGCGCCGACTGGGCTGCGGCCCACGGCATCGCCCCGCTCGCATGGTTCGTCGACGGGCAGGCCGCCGCCGTCGACTACGTCAACGGAGCCGATGGGCTGCTCACAGCGCCGATCTTCGCCGTGCCGACGTTGTTGGCCCGGCACGGTCTGACTCTCGCGGACTTCGACTTCGTCGAGATCCACGAGGCCTTCGCCTCGACCGTGCTCGTCACGCTTGCGGCGTGGGAGGACGAAACCTTCTGCCGGGAGCGTCTCGGCCTGCCCGGCGCGCTCGGATCCATCGACCGCAGCAAGCTCAACGTCAACGGGTCCTCGCTCGCCGCCGGCCACCCATTTGCGGCCACGGGCGGGCGCATCGTCGCCAGCCTGGCAAAGATGCTGCACGAGAAGGGATCTGGTCGCGGCCTCATCTCGATCTGTGCAGCCGGTGGGCAGGGTGTCGTGGCGATCCTCGAGGCGGCCTGAGATGGGCATCCTCGGTTCCGACCCGTATGCCTCGCTCCTGGCCAGCCCGCTCGGCAAGCGGATGGTCGACTCCTTGGGGCTGCCCAAGCCCGCAACGCTTCGCCGGTATGCCGTCGACGCACCCCTGCTCGACGGCCCTGCGCTACTGGGCTGGTTCGGTGACGACCACCCCATCGCCGAACGCATCCGGGCCATCCTCGACGTCGAGGGCGTGGAGGTCGGGGACCCCTTCGACACCCTCCCGGCAGCAGCCGTCATCGTGGACCTCAGCGGTATCCAGGAGCCGGCGGACCTCGAACGACTGCGTGCAGTGGTCGCTCCCTCGCTCAAGAGACTGACGAGCAGCGGCCGGGTTCTCGTCATCGGCCGCCCGGAGGCGTCGGCCACGTCTGCGGCCCAGGCCGCGGCCCGGCGCGCCCTCGTGGGGGCGACCAAATCGGTGGCCAAGGAGATGCGTGCCGGTGGCACCGCCAACCTGCTGCTCGTCGCCGAGGGTGCCGATGACCAGATCGAAGCGGCGATCCGGTTCCTACTCTCGGGCCGGTCGGCCTATGTGTCCGGTCAGGTCATCGAGGTGACCGGTGGTGGGTCGGCGGTGGAGCGCACCGAGTGGGCCCAACCGCTGGCCGGGAAGATCGCCGTCGTCACTGGTGCGGCACGTGGCATCGGTGCGGCCATTGCCGAGGTGCTCGCTCGCGACGGCGCGAGCATTGTGGCGGTCGATGTGCCGGCCGCGGGCCAGGCTCTGGCCGGAGTGGCCAACCGGTTGCGCGGCACCGCCTTGCAGGCCGATGTCACCGCGCCCGACGCGGGGGAGCGCATCGTCGATCACGCGCACTTGCGTCACGGCGGGCTGGACATCGTCGTCCACAACGCCGGCATCACCCGCGACAAGCTGCTGGCCAATACCGACGAAGCCCGGTGGGCCTCGGTGCTCGGGGTCAACCTCGAGTCGATCCTGCGGATGAACGACGCGATTCTGCGCCCGGGTGGACTGGGCGACGGGGGCCGGATGGTCCTGGTCTCCTCGATCGCCGGCATCGCGGGCAACCGTGGGCAGACCAATTACGGCGCGTCGAAGGCCGGCGTGATCGGGCTGACCCACTACCTCGGTCGTGACCCGGGGCTGCGCGAGCGAGGCATCACGGTCAACGCCGTGGCCCCGGGCTTCATCGAGACCGAGATGACCGGAGCTGTGCCCTTCGCCACCCGCGAGATCGGCCGACGGCTCAACTCGCTGCAGCAAGGTGGTCGACCCGTCGACGTTGCCGAGACCATCGCCTGGTTGTCCCAAGACGCCAACGCCGGGGTCTCGGGACAGGTGGTGCGGGTCTGCGGCCAGAGTCTCATCGGCGCATGACGACCCGACTGGTCGTCACCGGCACGCCCGACGCGCTGTGGCTGGCTGCCCGGGCAGCGTTGCGGCGCAAGGGATCGCAGGCGCTCGTGCTGCCGGATGTCTCACTGGAGCAGCACGGGCTCCGAGTCGATGTCGACCGGCTGGCGGCCTATTCGGCCGTCTGCGGGTTCCGACTCGGCTCGGGTCTGCCGGTCACGTATCCCTTCGTGCTGGCCTTCCCGCTGCACGTCGCACTCATGGCTAGGGACGACTTCCCCTTCCCGATCCTGGGCACGGTGCACCTGGTCAATCGCACCACGTGGATCCGCCCGGTGCTCGTCGACGAACCGCTCAGCCTCCACGTCCGGGCCGAGGGACTGCGGGCCCACCGCAAGGGTCAGGTGCTCGATCTGGTCACCGATCTGCACGTCGACGGGGCTCGCGTCTGGCATTCGACCAGCACCTATCTCGTGCGCGGAGGAGGAGATCCGAACGCCCCCGCGATCGACCCACCACCGGTCGCTGCCCTCGAACCGGGGCCGGTGAGGTGGCGCATCGATGCCGACACCGGACGGCGCTACGCCGCGGTGAGTGGCGATCGCAACCCCATCCATCTGAGCGCACTGAGCGCCCGGCCGTTCGGTTTCCGGCAGGCCATCGCGCACGGGATGTGGAGCTACGCCCGGGTAATGGCACACACCGCCGCACGGATGCCGTCTGCCGGCACGTCGACCGTGTGGTTCCGGGCGCCGATCTCGTTGCCCTCGACCGTCCAGCTCGCGACCAACCGCTCGGGCGGTCAGGTGGCGCTGCTCGGCACCGACGGCAGGACCGTCCACCTCGTCACCTCCACCGACCCCTTGGATGACGGTCACTGACCGGCCGGTCGACCGGGGCCACCTCCCAGCCGGCCCGTCCACGACGGAAACCGGGGCGCGGCGGCATACCGTCGGCCGATAACCTTGCTGACCGGGCGTGCGCCGCGCGCCCTTTCGTGAACCGTCCCGAGGAGTACCCCGTGTCAGCCAGCATCAGCGTCGTCGTCGCCGGAGCCGTGCGGTCGGTCGCTGAGCAGACCACTGCTGCCGAGCTGTTCGGGGCCGAGCGCGACGTCGTGGTGGCCCGGGTCAACGGCGAACTGCGAGACCTCGCCCACCCGCTCGCCGACGGCGACACCGTCGAACCGGTGCGGATCGACGAGCCCGACGGGCTCATGGTGCTGCGCCACTCCTGCGCCCACGTCCTTGCCCAAGCAGTCCAGCAGGTCAACCCCGACGCCAAGCTCGGCATCGGCCCGCCGATCCGCGACGGCTTCTACTACGACTTCAAGGTCGACACGCCCTTCACACCCGAGGACCTCAAGAACCTCGAGAAGGTCATGCAGCGGATCATCAACGAAGGCCAGGCCTTCGTGCGCCGCGAGGTCAGCGACGACGACGCCCTCGTCGAACTGGCCGCCGAACCGTTCAAGTGCGAACTCATCGGCCTCAAAGGCGGCGCCAGCGAGGATGTCGCAGAAGGAGCGTCGGTGGAGGTCGGCGGCGCCCAGCTGACGATCTACGACAACATCCGCCGCGATGGCACGCGGGCGTGGGGCGACCTGTGCCGCGGCCCGCACATCCCGACGACCAAGCTGCTCGGCAACGCCTACAAGGTGATGCGCAGCAGCGCGGCATACTGGCGCGGCGATCAGGCCAACGAACAACTCCAGCGCGTCTACGGCACGGCCTGGCCCACGAAAGCCGACCTCACGGCATACCTCGACCGGCTTGCCGAAGCCGAGCGGCGTGACCACCGCAAGCTCGGAGCCGAGCTCGACCTCTTCTCCTTCCCCGACGAAATCGGCTCTGGCCTGCCGGTTTTCCACCCCAAGGGCGGGGTGCTCAAGCGGGAGATGGAGGACTACGTCCGCCGGCGGCACATCGAGGAAGGCTTCGACTACGTCGGCACGCCGCACATCTCCAAGGAGGGGCTGTTCCACACCTCCGGACACCTGCCCTACTACGCGGACACGATGTTCCCGCCGATGGAGATGGAGGGCAGCGACTACTACCTCAAGGCCATGAACTGCCCGATGCACAACCTCATCTACCGGTCGCGGGGGCGCTCCTACCGCGACCTGCCGATGCGGCTGTTCGAGTTCGGGTCGGTCTACCGCTTCGAGAAGTCCGGCGTCGTGCACGGCCTGACGCGGGTGCGCGGCTTCGCCCAGGACGACTCGCACTCCTACGTGACCAAGGAGCAAGCCGGCGCCGAGATCAAGCACCTGCTCAACTTCTGCCTCGGGCTTTTCCGCGACTTCGGACTCGAGGACTTCTACCTCGAGCTCTCCACGCGCGACGAGAAGCACAAGGAGAAGTTCATCGGTTCCGAGCAGCAGTGGGTCGAGGCCACGCGGATCCTCGAAGAGGCCTGCCTCGAATCGGGCCTCGACCTGGTGCCCGACCCGGGTGGTGCGGCGTTCTACGGTCCCAAGGTGTCGGTGCAGGCCAAGGATGCGATCGGCCGCACCTGGCAGCTGTCGACGATTCAGTACGACTTCAACCAGCCCGAAGGCTTCGGGCTGGAATACCAGGCGGCCGATGGCACGCGACAGCAGCCGGTCATGATCCACTCGGCCAAGTTCGGTTCGATCGAGCGGTTCATCGGGGTGTTGACCGAGCACTATGCCGGTGCCTTCCCGGTTTGGCTCTCGCCGGTGCAGGTGCTCGGGGTCCCGGTGGCGGAGGAATACGTCGACTACCTGCGCACCGTGCTCGACGCCCTCGCTGCGCGGGGCGTGCGGGTCGAGCTCGACGAGAGCGACGACCGGTTCCCAAAGAAGATCCGCAATGCCAGCAAGTCCAAGGTGCCCTATGTGCTCATCGCCGGTGAGGACGACCGCGCCGCGGGTGCAGTGTCGTTCCGGATGCGCGACGGCAGCCAGCGCAACGGCATACCCGTGGAACATGCCGTTGACGAGATCGTCGAAGCGATCCGCACCAAGGCCCAGGTCTGAGCGACCCCGCCCTAGACTCCTGCGCATGAACGACCCGGTGACCGTCGAGGACCCGAGCGATTTCGCTCGGGTTCCCGATGGCTACGAGCGGCTGTGGACCCCGCACCGGATGGTCTACATCGAGGGTCAACGCGCCAGCGACGAGGCGGGGGATGGCTGCCCGTTCTGCGCCGCCCCGGCCCGCGATGACGCGACGGGGCTCATCGTCCACCGCGGTGAGCTCTGCTACGTCGTGATGAACCTCTTCCCCTACAACCCCGGTCATGTGCTGATCTGTCCGTACCGGCACGCGCCCAGGTACGTCGACCTCACCGACGACGAGACGGCCGAGTTCACCCTGCTGACCAAGCAGGTGGTGCGCACCCTCGAGGCCACCTCGGCGCCGATGGGTTTCAACATCGGCATGAACCAGGGCCAGGTCGCCGGAGCGGGGGTCGCCGCGCACCTGCACCAACACGTCGTGCCGCGATGGGGCGGGGATTCCAACTTTCTGCCGATCATCGCCCAGACCAAGGCGCTGCCGCTGCTCATCGAGGATGTGCGCGCTCGGCTCGCGGCGGCCTGGCCGGGGGCGTCCGGCTGAGTCTGCGCGGCACCTGCCGCGGGCCCACCACCAGCAGGTATGCCGGGCTCCGACCGGTTCAGCGCCCGGGTGTGGCGCAGGGGCAGCTCCGCTCGGCACCGTTAGTCTGAATCTACTGCCCACTCTGCCGAGGACCACATGCTGAACCGTCTGATGCGCGCGACCTGGACCAAGGTCATGACGCCGATCGCCAAGGCATTCCTCGCCCTCGGCATCAGCCCCGACGTCGTCACCATCGTCGGCACGCTGGGGGTCTGTTTCGGAGCGCTCGCCTTCTACCCCCGAGGAGAGTTCCTCGTCGGCACCCTGGTCATCGTCGCGTTCATCTTCAGCGACAACGTCGACGGTGTCATGGCCCGGTTGTCCGAACGCCAAGGCGTCTGGGGAGCGTTCCTCGATTCCACGCTCGACCGAGTGGGCGACGCGGCGATCTTCGGCGGGTTGGTGCTCTATTTCGCCGGCCCGGGAGCTGACCTCATGCGCGCCGGACTCGCCCTGGCCTGCCTCATCCTCGGCATGGTCGTCTCCTATGCCAAGGCTCGGGCCGAGGGCCTCAACCTCACCTGCAATGTCGGCATCGCCGAACGGGCCGACCGCCTCTTCGCCGTGTTGCTGGCCACCGGACTGGTCGGGCTCGGCTTGCCCGGGTGGGTCCTCACCGTCGTGCTGGCGCTCTTGGCGCTCGCGAGCGCCGTCACGGTGGTGCAGCGCATGCATGTCGTCCATCGCCAGGCGGTTCGGGCGTGATCACGCTGCCCGAATGGGTGACGATCGCGGGCTATCGGACCGCGTGGGCGGCGGTGCGCCGCATGCCTGCCGGGGCGGCATACCGGATGTTCGATCAGGTCGCTGACCTCATGGTGCGCCGCGGAGGCAGTGGGCTGGCCCGGCTGCGGGCCAACTACGCCCGAGTCCGTCCCGAGCTGTCCGACCGCGAGCTCGATGAACTTGTGCGGCAAGGCCTGCGCTCCTATCTGCGCTATGCCTGCGATGCTTTTCGCCTCCCCGACCGCACTGCCGAGGAACTCGATCGCACGGTCCGTCCGATCGGTGACGGCCCGGTCCGCGAATACCTGGCCGCCGGCCGCTCGGTCGTGGTCTTCGTCG